>VFQO010000999.1_pt1 | contig 24793 bp, 19 predicted proteins | sample 3512331 | NCBI WGS metagenome assembly VFQO01 (sample SAMN10412371, study PRJNA504923) | tailings metagenome | isolation source: Replicate 3 from Balatoc abandoned mine | place: Philippines: Itogon, Benguet | collected 2017-08-28 | reverse complement strand
AACGAGTTATCTTCATTCAACAAGCTTATCATTTAAGCTTATCTACTACAGCCCCTAAGTTTATTGGCAGGCAGCAGTTTGAGAAAAATCGTGAAGAGATACTGCCGTTTGATATGCTGCCCAGCATTCTGGAGTTTATCGGTTTTGAAGTGCAGGGTGGAAAATTAGGCTTGGGTGTTACTGGTTTTTCCAAGCGTGATGTATCGACTATGCTGATGAATGAAGCAGAAATGGATAAAAATTTATTGAATCGCTCAGAGCAGTATCTCGAATTGTGGCGCCCTAAGCCTTTGCCTTAGAGGCATTTTAATTTTGCGCTTCGTTGAGTGCTTTAAGCATTTCTGAGATATCCCATTCGCAGCCGCCACAACCTGAAACCGCGCCTGTCCAGCGTGAAATGGCGTCTAAGTCTTTACCTTGTGCATGTAATTCCACAATATTTCTGCGCGTAGTGCCACTGCACGGGCAAATAATTTCATCGGCAATTCCGGGGTCTAAAATGTTCATACAAACTCACAGGGATATTTCAGTCATTACTTTTGGTATATTGCTTAGCTACTTAGTAAGGTAATCCAGGCAATTGGTTGCACCATACTCTTTAATTAAGGCGTTGAGCACAGTTTCATATTCCGTGTTGCTGAGTCCTGCCGTAATAAATGGATAATGTGCCACGCCGGCGGCAGGGGTGATGTCCAGCAGTTCTCCTTGCTTATTCATGACCACCGAGTGTGCCACAAATCGCACGAAGTCAGCTTGGCTGTTGTAGTCAAGATAAAGCCAGCCATGCACGGCAGAAAAGCCCTGACCGTAAGTCTCCAATATCATCGCATTCGCATGACACTGATTTTGTGCCGGCTGCCATTGGTCCAGATGAATGGTTTGTCGTTTTACCCATAGACACTCATGTTTACGCGCATAAAGTGATTCCGCGTATTTCGCCAGTTTTCTTGAGGGAGGCTTGCAATAATGTGTGTGCTGCAGCATGGGGATATCGATTGTGATGATGTGCAAAATTTTAACATTTCACACCGCGGCCTTGTAAATAGCGCTGCGGCTGACATTTTGCGCTGGATTTAAATTTAATTAGCTGTAGAATCAATAAATACAAACGTTTACTCCTGCAATGATTATACGCATGAGGCTGCATTTCAATATCAAGAACAAAAAATTTTTAATTCAGTGGCTGCTGCTACTGGGCGTATTGTTTTTTTTAAGCGCAATGGTCGCGCTTAACCTGTATGTCAATCATCAGCGCACACTGGAACGCGAATCCGATCGTTTGGAAACCCAGGCGCGTGTGCTTGCTGAAAATATACAATCCCAGCTAGGGTCTGCCAACAATGCTTTGCAGGCTGCGACAAACAAACTCAAGCATTTGCAAAGCAATAAACAGCCGAATAAGCAGCACTTGAGTGATGTTGAGCTACAGCTTAAAACGATCGCGGATTCAATCCCCGGGGTAAGTTATGTGGGCATTTTGGATGCGGATGGCAAGCTACTGTATTCAAACATACCGCAATACATCGGGCAGAACTTTGCCTATCGCCCTTATTTTTCTGCAGTCAAAACGCAACCCAGCGAAAATACGCTCTATATTTCGAGCCCATTCAAAAACAAACTGAATGAATACGTGATTAGTGTGAGCCGCATGGTAGCTAAACCTGACGGCAGCTTTAACGGCATGGTCACGGCCACGCTGGATCCTAAATATTTCACAACACTGATGCGTTCAGTACTTTATGCGCCGGATATGTGGGACGCCATTGCACATGGGGATGGTGAGTTATTCTTGATGCAGCCTCCACATGAGATGTTCTACGGCACAAACATGGCCAGACCGGGTTCCATGTTCAGTCAGCATCAAACCAGTGGTAAAGCAGCCACCGTGTTTGCTGGCGTAGTTCAGGTGACCAATGAATTTCGACTTATAGCGCAGCATACCGTCCAGGCGGATGCGTGGGGTGCAGATAATACACTCGTGGCAGCGTCAGTCGTGATTACGATGCTGTACTTGAAGAATGGCGCCATGATCTTATGATGCAGCTGAGTTTGCTGCTGCTGGTTGATGTTACATCGATATTCAGCCTTTATGCTTATCATCGTCGTCAGCATGTGCTGAAGCAGCAGGCGCGACAGGCGCAGGCACTGGCAAATCGATTGAGTCTGGCGCTGGATCATATTCCAGCCTACATCTACATGAAAAACTTGCAGCATCAGTATGTGTATGCCAACAAGCCTACGCTCGAGCTGTTTAACTGCAGTGCTGAAGAATTGATAGGCAGTGACGATACGCGATTTTTCCCGCCTGAAACCGTGGCGCAGCTGAATGAAATTGATACGCGCGTATTTGAAACCAGGCAGGACAATAGTGAGCAGGTGGTGTCGTTTGATGAGAATGGGCAGCAGCGTGTTTACTGGGAAGTGAAAACGCCGATATATGATGATCGTGACCCCGAGAAGTTATGGGGCTTGTGCGGCATTTCCAGCGACATTACCACGCTCAAGCATCAGGAAGCGGCCTTGCGCGAATCCGAGAAACGCTTTCATTCCACATTTGCTTCTGCACCCATTGGCATGGCGATTGGGGGGTTGGATGGCCGCTTCTTGCAAGTGAATGCTGCGCTGGCGGATATTGTGGGATACAGCATAGAGGCGCTGCAGAAAAAGACATTTCAGCAGATTACCTATCCGGAAGATCTGCAGACTGACCTAGTGCAGTTTGAGCAGTTGCGTGACGGTCTGATTAAAAACTATCAATTAGAAAAGCGCTATTTCCATAATAAAGGCAATCTTATCTGGGTGCTGCTTAGCGTTTCTGCAGTGCGTGATGAGGATGATAAAGCGCTGTATTTCATTGCACAGATTCAGGATATTACCGAGCGCAAATACTTAATGGACAGGCTGTCGAATCAGGCCAGGGTAGATTATCTGACCAATCTCAGCAATCGTCGCTATTTTATGGAACAGGCGGAAGCCGAGCTGAATCGTGCACTGCGCTATGGTGCTCCACTAGCGCTGCTCATGATAGATATTGACCATTTTAAAAATATTAATGATAGCTACGGTCATAAGACAGGCGATATGGTGCTGCAGAAAATGAGTGATTTACTTAAGCAGAGCCTACGCGAGGTGGATGTGCTCGGCCGTATCGGTGGGGAAGAATTTGCAATTCTATTGCCTGAAAGCAGGTTAGAGAATGCGATAGAGGTGGCTGAGCGTCTGCGCGTACAAATTGCTAATGCCAAACTGCTGGAAGCGCATGGGCAGGCCTTACGTTGCACCGTTTCTGTAGGCGTTGCCATGCTAGATAATCCAAATAAGAATTTGGACGCTTTATTTAATCAGGCAGATGAGGCGCTTTATAAAGCCAAAAATAGTGGACGCAACTGTGTGTGCGTTGCTGCTGAATAATCTGCGATGCATTGTTGCAGGTCGTTGTGCTTGCGCATGATAAAATCTCACGCATGAGTTCAAGCTTAAATCCTACTAGAAGTGCAAGTTTAGCAAATGCAAGTTCAGCAAATGTAAGTTCAAACCGCGCACTTATTCCCGCAAATGTTGATGCCGAACTGCAATCCGCGATGATTGCAGATAGAAATGCTTTGCGACGCAAACTACAGGAAATCAAATCTCTTCAAAAAAATGTGGATGCAAAATTGCAGGCAGCAGCACAGCGGTTGATGAATGAGCTTGTGCAAAAATTGCATCAGTCGCAGAAAAAGTTCGCCTTGCGTCTGGCGCAGCTACCTAAACCTGAATATCCAACTGAATTGCCGGTCAGTGCTAAAAAAGATGAAATCGCGGCGGCCATTCAAAAACACCAAGTAGTGATTGTCTGCGGTGAAACCGGCTCAGGTAAAACCACCCAGCTGCCAAAAATTTGCCTGGAATTGGGGCGCGGCGTAGCCGGTTTGATTGGACACACGCAACCACGTCGCATTGCTGCACGTTCTGTAGCTAGCCGAATTGCACAGGAGCTGAAGACAACTCTGGGTGAGGCCGTTGGTTACAAAGTGCGCTTTAACGATAAACTTTCTGAATCCAGTTACGTGAAGCTGATGACTGACGGCATTCTGCTGGCAGAGACCCAAGGCGATAAGTTTCTGAATGCCTATGACACGATTATTATCGATGAGGCGCATGAACGCAGCCTGAACATTGATTTTTTGCTGGGCTATCTCAAACAATTATTACCGAAACGCCCAGACCTAAAAATCATTGTCACTTCCGCCACAATTGATGCTGAACGCTTTTCAAAACATTTCAACGGTGCACCGGTCATTGAAGTTTCTGGTCGCACTTACCCTGTAGAAATTCGTTATCGCCCACTGGGCAAAGCCGGTTTTCGTGCCAAAGAGATAGCTGAGGCGGACAACCCACAGTTTGATCTGGACGATGAGACGATTTTTGGCATTAGCCGCAAAGCGAAAACCGAGGCGCGCTGGCTGGAAGAAGACGATGAAGAAGAAGCCATTGAAGAGGCGATTCTGGATGCGGCAGATGATTTGCTGCGTCAGGGCGATGGCGACATTCTGGTGTTTTTGCCCGGGGAGCGCGAGATTCGCGACGTTGCCGACCATTTGCGTAAATATCAAGGGCGCTCTGCGAAACTAAAACATATAGAAGTGCTGCCGTTATTTGCGCGTTTGAGCATTGAAGATCAGCAGAAGATTTTCAAATCTCACAGCATGCGTCGTATTGTGCTGGCGACCAACGTAGCGGAAACTTCGCTCACCGTGCCGGGGATTAAATATGTGATTGATGCGGGGCTGGCTAGGGTTAATCGCTACAGTCCACGCGCCAAGGTGGAGCAGCTGCAGATTGAAAAAATCAGTCAGGCAGCAGCACGGCAGCGGGCAGGGCGCTGTGGCCGCGTCTCTAACGGTATTTGTGTGCGTTTGTACTCTGAAGAAGATTTTAATGGCCGCCCTGAATTTACTGATCCGGAAATTCTGCGCAGCTCCCTCGCAGCGGTCATATTGCGTATGGCAGCATTGCGCTTGGGCGATGTTGCCGAATTCCCATTCATCGAAGCGCCGAGTTCACGCCTCATCGCCGATGGTTATCAGCAGTTGCAAGAGCTGGGTGCTGTAGACAGCAAGCGTCAGATTACCGATATTGGCCTGCAGCTTGCCAAGCTGCCATTGGATCCGCGCGTAGGGCGCATGATACTGGCGGCTAAGCGTGAAAACTGCCTTAAAGAAATATTGATTATTGCCAGTGTGCTGAGCATTCAGGACCCGCGCGAACGTCCGATGGATAAGCGTGAAGCTGCAGACAATGCACATGCCAAGTTTGCAGGTGAAGGTTCAGACTTTATGAGTTACCTGAAACTATGGGATTTCTTTGAGCATGCACTGAAAAACAAAAAATCCAACAAAGACCTGCTTAATCAATGCCATAGTAACTTCCTGTCATTTCTGCGTCTTAAGGAGTGGCGGGAACTGCACGCGCAGTTGCTGGATATCGTTTCAGAAATGGAACTCAAGCTCAACGAAAAAGAGGCTAATTACGAGCAAATTCACAAAGCCTTGCTCTCAGGTTTGCTTGGTAATATCGGATTTAAAGACGGTGAAAGTGAATCTTATGCGGGTGCACGTGGCATTCGCTTTCATATTGCACCCGGCTCTGCATTAAAGAAAACACGGCCGAAATGGGTGATGACAGCCGAGTTGGTAGACACTTCTAAACTTTACGCACGCTGCGTGGCGAAAATTGAGCCGGATTGGATAGAGCCGCTCGCGCGTGGGCTGACCGAGAGTCATTATTCTGACCCGCGCTGGGATAGAAAAATGGGTATGGTGAATGCCTGGGAGCGTGTCAGTCTTTATGGCCTGACCATTATCCCTAAACGCCGCGTGCATTATGGTCCGATTAATTCAGCAGAAGCACGTGAAATTTTTATTCGAGAAGCACTAGCCAACGGCGATTTTGATACACGTGCCGCTTTTTTTGTTGCGAATGAACGCTTAATTGCGGAAGTGGAAGAGCTGGAGCATAAAGCCAGACGTCAGGATGTGCTGATAGATGAGCATCAGCTGTTTGCTTTTTATGATGCACGCGTTCCCGCTGACATTTACAACGCGGCCAGCTTTGAAAAGTGGCGCACGGAAGTGGAGAAGCTCAATCCGAGGTTGCTCTATCTAACGCGTGAGGATTTGATGCGCCACGGGGCGGATGCGATTACCGCGGTGCAGTTTCCCGAGAAAATGTTGCTAGACGGAGTAGAAATCAGCCTGAAATACCGCTTTGAGCCGGGCCATGTGCTGGATGGCGTGACGGCCACAATTCCCTTGGCACTGCTGAATCAATTGAACCCGGTGCAGACGGAGTGGCTGGTGCCCGGCATGCTGCGTGAAAAACTAACCTATTTGATTAAAGCCTTACCCAAAACTTTCCGTCGTGTGTGTGTGCCGGTACCGGAGTTTGTGACAAGTTTTCTTGAGTATCTGGAAAATAAGCAATTGCCGTCATCTTCGCATGAAAATGATGGTTATCGGAATCTGCCTTTGTTGGAAACGCTCGCAGCATACATTCAACACAAAACTACGTTAAAAATTAGTAGGGATGACTGGAACTTAAACGACACTCCCGCGCATCATTTGATGAATTTCAGTGTGGTAGATGACGCAGGGCGTGAACTGGCGATGGGACGTGACTGGCATGCGCTTAAAAAGCAGCTGGGTTCAGCAGCACAGCTCACTTTTAGAAATGCTTCACCGGATATCGAAAAAACTGGACTTAAACAATGGGACTTTGGCGATTTGCCGCAAACATTGAGTTTTGAGCGCGATGGACTGAAGGTTACTGGTTACCCGGCACTGGAAGATGATGTAGAAGCAGTTTCGGTGAAGCTGTTCGATACGGAGCGGGATGCTGTTCATCACCACCGCAAAGGTGTGTGTCGTTTGATGCGTTTTGAGCTGAAAGAGCAGATGAAGCAGCTGGAAAAAGGCCTGCCCAATTTTAATCAATATGCGCTGGTACTGCGCAGTGTAATCACACCAGATGACCTGCGTGACGACATGATTGCTGCGATTGCGGACCGTGCCTTTATCGGTGATGATGAATTGCCGCGCAGCAACGCTGATTTCATGAAGCTTAAACAGCGCGCCAGAACACGTCTGCCTGCGGTGACTGAGGCTGTGGCACGGCAAGCGCAAGCCATTGCCACCGAATATCAGCTATTGGTGCAAAAGCAAAGCCAGATGGCTGCTACCGTGAACCGTCTTAAACGTGACCTTGACCAGCAGATAGGATTGCTGGTGTTTAAAGGGGTTTTTAGTCAAACTCCGTGGGAGCAGTTACAGCATATCCCGCGTTATCTCAAAGCATTGAGACTGCGTATCGAGAAGCATCCGGCAAATCCTGAGCGTGATGGCAAAAATGCAGCCAGCGTTGGTTTAATCTGGCTGCGCTGGCAGGATAAAGTGAATGCGTTGCAGCAGGCGCATCAAGAAATCCCACAAACTTTGCTGGATTATCGCTGGCTGATAGAAGAGCTCAGAGTTTCTCTATTTGCACAGGAATTGAAGACGCCGTTTCCTGTCTCAATGAAGCGTTTGGAAAAAACCTGGCAGGATATTTGCTCATAACCACACATGCAGTCTTGGCGTTCATATCCAAAATCTAGAAAATCCTTGTTCGAAGGGATGGCGCAGCCGACGCTATCTGCTACGAATCGAGAGAAATATTTAAGTTTAAGAATCAGCCGTAATGTACTGATTGCATTTATATTTTCATTATTAATTCACTTGCTCATTCTGTTTGTGGTGCCAAAAATCGAGTTCGATGAACCTGCCAAAGTATCTGCTCGTGCGATGGAAGTGCGTTTGGCACCGATTCAGCCACCGATGAAAATTGAGGAGACGCCACCACCGCAGTTGCCGCAGCCCAAGGCCAAACCACCTAAACCCATCAAAAAACTCGCCCCAAAACCGCCGCAGCCTGACATCATGACTAGGCAGACGCCGGACTCTCAATCAGAGTTTTCATTACCCAAGCCTAAACCTAAACTGGAACTTGAAGCGCGACCGGAAAAAGAAACTCCACCCAAACAGCCGATAGAGCAGCAATACACAGATATGGCCGCTTATGTGAAAGCACAGCAGGCGAAACGGGTGGATGATGAAGCGATTGCTGCCAAAATGAATGCTGAGGCAGTTGCCAGAGAACGTGGTCCGACTGAGGCGCAAATGCGTGATGAGCGCATTAAGCGTAATCTTAAGTATGGCACTAACGGTATTTTTGAAATCACCAGTCTGGGTGGGCGGCATGCTACTTTTTCATTTCGTGGCTGGACCGACGATTACAGCAATGCGAAGCTGCAATATTTTGAAGTTGAAGCCAGCGGCGGGCAGGATGTACGTCTCTTGATGGTGCGACGCATGATAGTGCTGATACGCGAGCATTACGATGGCGATTTCAGTTGGGAGTCACATCGATTGAGACGCTCGGTTATTCTGTCAGCCAGAATGGAAGACAGTGCTGGGCTGGAGGATTTTCTGATGAAAGAGTTTTTTGGAACCAACTATCGTACACAATATTGATTTCCGTTGCCGATATTTATCTTCGCGCTTCTTTATTCAATGCCTGTCGGTATTGCTCCAGTCGCTGTTCGTAATCGTTTGCATCTCCATAATCCAGAAATCTTTCATAGCGCGAATGCGTGCCTAAAATTTTTCTGGCATGTTTAATCGGGCAGAAATACTGCTCGGTGCGCGCCACAATTTCACTGACATATGAAATCATACCGCTGCCATACGCGCAGTAAGTGCAGTGGAATTTTTCAATAAAATTCAAGTAACTCAAATGCTGACGGTCAAAAATAATGTAATCACTGCGCCGTACTTTTTTGATGCCATAAATCGGGAAACAAGTGAACTGGTAAAAAGTGATAAATACATCAGCGATGAGTAGCGGAATGACCATGGCGTAAATGATGGGGCCAGTGATTAAATTTTGCGGGCGATTGCTGATTAACCACCGAAAAAAGTTGGTTTTTAGTTTGAGATGGGCTTGTTTGATGGACTGTTCAAATTCGACACGCTTGCCTTTGATTTGAAAAAACATAGTGTGCTGCTGTTCGTTCAGGGCTGCACGTAAATCATCTTCCAAGGCATTGATTTCAGATAGTATTTGTTGAATGCGATGATTCATTGCTGATGCTCCTTTTTGCTGTTTTGAGTAGTATAGCCGCTACTTGCCAAGCATGAATTGCATTTTTACTGTCATGCCTGAATGATCGGCATTGGCAAAAACTATACAAATCGGTATACTCCGAAGGATATTCAGTCTAATCATTAGGATGCTGCTACATGTCTAAATCGAAAAACTTCTTTAAGCCTTTGCTGCTGTTAAGTATGTTGTCTTTGGCTGCCTGCGCGGGAAACATGCATAAGCAGCTGACTGAAAGCAAACAGTGGCCAAGTTTTGGTCGAGATTATTCTAATCAGCGCATGTCACCGCTAACACAAATTAATGCGGATAACGTTAAAGAATTGACGCTAGCATGGCAGTACAAATCCGGGGTGGCTGCAAGCTTTCAGGCAACGCCGATTGTGGTTGATGGCGTAATGTATGTCGCGCTGCCCTATAACCATGTGGCTGCACTGGATGCTAAAACCGGTAAGGAATTGTGGCGTTATCAGCATGAGCGTATTGCTGACTGGAAAATGTGCTGTGGCCCGGCTAACCGGGGTGTTGCGGTTAATGACGGCAAGGTGTTTATCGGCACTGTAGATGCCCGGCTGATTGCTTTGGATGCAAAAACCGGTGCCAAGCTGTGGGATATCAATGTTGCACAAGATACCGCGCAGACAGAAGACACCGCTCTGCTGAGCAAGTCTGATGAAAAAAGCCGCAAAGATGCTTACGGTGGAACTGGCATTGGCATTGCCATGGCACCTGTGGTGTACAAAGGCAAAGTGATTGTTGGCGTAACCGGCGTGGGCTATGGTTTGCACGTGGATACACCAAGAATTGATGCACCTTTGGGCGCGGTGATTGGTGTGAGTGGGTTGTATGGCAGACCTGGTTTTCTTGCAGCGTTTGATGTGAATACCGGAAAGCGTGTTTGGCAGTTTGACACTATCCCGGCGCAAGGCTGGGAAGGCGTGTTTGCAGAAACTACCTCTGATGGCGTTTCTCTCAACCGTAATATTGCTGCTGAAAAAGCCAGTATGAAAGATTATCAGGATGCCTGGCGCTATGGTGGGGGTTCCGCATGGAGCACACCAGCGGTTGATCCTGCCACTAATACCCTGTTTTTTGGAACGGGCAACCCATCTCCACAGATGAACGATATCTCAAGACCAGGTGACAATCTGTATACAGTATCCCTGGTAGCGCTGGATACAGAGACTGGTAAGCTCAAATGGCATTACCAGCAGGTGCCGCATGACTTGTGGGGTTACGATCTGGCAAGTCCGCCGGTACTGTTCAATTACGTGAAGGATGGCAAACCGATACCCGCAGTGGGGCAGGCAGGCAAAACCGGCTGGTATTACGTGCATGATCGTAATACCGGAAAATTGCTCATTAAATCAGAGGCTTTTGTGCCGCAGAAAAATATGTTTATCAAAGCCACTAAAGAGGGCGTAGTGCTGTATCCGGGTATTCTAGGCGGTGCCAATTGGAGCCCAAGCGCAGTGGACGAGCAGGCACAAACCAGCTTTGTGGCGGGGATACACGCGCCCATTAAGTATACGCTGGTTGAAGAGCCAGCCAAGGATGGCATGCCCGGCATACGTTATGCCTCATCAGAGCCTACCAAAGATCCGCGTTGGGGCACTTTGTCTGCCATTGATTTGAGTAGCGGTAAAATTAAATGGCAGGTGAAAACCGCGCAGCCGCTGATGGGTGGTTTGCTGGCAACGCGTGGTGGCTTGATTTTTATGGGCGAGGGCGACGGTTTTTTTAATGCCTATGCCAGCGATAGCGGTGAGTTGCTGTGGCAAACCAAAGCAGATGCCGGTGTGAATGCGCCACCCATCAGCTATGAAATTGATGGCGAGCAATATGTAGCAGTCGCGGCTGGTGGTAATGCAATTTTTGGTTTTACGGCTGGCGACAACGTGCTGGTTTACAAGCTGAAAAAGTAAGGGATTGAGCCTAAGTGAGAATAATCACAACTTGAATTCTCGTTAGGAGCTGGTGGCACGAATGCGTATTCTGCGGTTGATGATTTTATGCTGGTCGCTGTTGCCATTGACGGCATGCGACAAGGGCTATCAGTATGCGCCTTTGCCCAGCACTGCCAATGTGTTAATTTTAGGTGACAGCCTGACGTATGGCACGGGTGCCGCAGAAGGACAGGACTACCCCACGTTGCTCGCTAGCAAGACCGGTTGGAATGTCATCAATGCTGGAGTACCCGGTAACACCAGCCAGCAAGGGCTGGAGCGCTTATCAGACTATCTGGAGGCGCACGCATCAGGTGAAGCAAAGATAGATTTGCTGATGATAGAACTGGGCGGCAATGATTTTCTAAAACGTGTGCCTGAGGCGCAGCTTGTCGAAAATCTGCGTTCGATTCTGCAGCAAGCTAAATATCACGGGATTCAAACTGCATTGATTGCGATTCCTGAACTCAGTCCAATTGGCGCGGTCTTTGGCAATTTGTCTGATCACCCGCTTTATGCACAGTTGGCACAAGAAACGAATACGCCGTTGCTGTCAGAGATTTTTACTGAAGTGCTTTCCAAAAATAGCCTAAAGGCTGATCCGATACACCCCAATGCCGAGGGTTATAAAGCGGTAACAGAACGGCTGCAGCAGTCGCTACAGACCTTAGGGTTTGTGCGTCGCTAATACGTGTTTGATTTTCAGGTACAGCACAGTGCAGGCAAGTATCAGGGTGATGCTGTTGGCAGCCATTACCGGCAGGCTGTTGATTAAATAACCATAGATAAGCCAGCCTAGCACGCCCATGCTGAATAAGCTGTACATCGGTAGAGAAATGCCTGACAAATCGCGAGTTTTGAGTGATTTATGCGCTTGCGGCACGAATGCGATGGTGGTGAGTAGCGCCGAACTGTAGCCAATCAAGTCGGTGTAAGCAGTTAAATCAGTTGAATTCATAAGCGTTTACTTTTTAAACAATCGTTGTATTGCAATAAAAACCAGCAGGGCTGCAATGCCAGCAATAACCCCGAATAAGCCGTTCAGTAGCGTAGAAGTGAAAGCCTGTATCAGGCCTGAACTTAAGTATGCTGCAGTGTGTTCTATCCAGTGATGCACACTGCTGATGCCATGCGTGAGAATCGCGCCACCGACTAAAAACATGGCAGCTGTACCCAGCACAGCCAGCGCCTTCATCAGCAGCGGTGCAAGCTTCAGAATAGCGAACCCGAGCTTGCGTTTAATACTTCCCACCACGTTTTGATAAGCGCATTGCGCCAAGTGCAGTCCAGCATCATCCAGCTTCACTATCCCTGCGACCAGACCATACACACCTACGGTCATAATCAGTGCGATTCCGCTGAGCACCATGACTTGATTGCTGAAGCTGGCATCAGCCACGGTACCCAAGGTGATGACGATAATTTCTGCAGAAAGCACGAAATCAGTGCGTATGGCCCCTTTGATTTTTTCCTGCTCCGTTTGCTGCGTCATAATCACTGACGGCGCAGTGCTTGCGGACGGATTGAGATGCTTGGGCATCTGATGCATAAACCACTTATGGTGTAGTTTCTCTACCCCTTCAAAACACAAAAACAAGCCGCCTAGCATTAGCAAGGGCGTGACCGCCCAAGGTGCGAAAGCGCTAATCGCGAGTGCAGCAGGTACTAAAATCACTTTGTTCACGAAAGAGCCTTTGGCAACCGCCCATACCACCGGCAGTTCACGGTCAGCGTTTACACCGTTGACTTGTTGTGCATTCAGCGCCAGATCATCGCCCAATACGCCTGCAGTTTTTTTGGCGGCGACTTTGGTCATCACGGAAACGTCGTCCAGGATGGTTGCAATATCGTCTATAAGGGTTAAAAGACTGGCACCTGCCATGATGTTTTCCTGAGTATTGATGAATGCTGGGATTATAACCAATCGTACTGCTATCAGCGGCTTGGACTATAATAAATATCGATATTAATCATTTGGAATATGGCATGAAACATGCACCGGAAAATACGGAATGGACGCTGGCAATACAAGGCATGAGCTGTGCTTCATGCGCAGGCCGCGTTGAAAAGGGGCTGCTCAAAACACCCGGTGTTGAAACGGCTGAAGTCAACCTCGCACTTGAAACTGCCCATGTTCGCGGAACGTCGAGTCTCAACGCTGAAATGCTGGTGGCTGCGGTCAAGGCTGCTGGTTATCAGGCGCAAATTATGCAAGCGGATTTACCACAGGCAGCACTGCAAACTCCACAGCAGCATATGCTAAGCGGTTGGGCAGTGGCGGCCTCAGTGTTGTTGTCATTGCCTTTGTTGATCAGCATGGTAGCAGATTGGCTGGGCGGGCATTTCTATATTTCAGGATGGTTGCAATTCGCACTGGCAGCACCAGTGCAGTTCTGGTTGGGTTGGCGTTTTTATGTGGCAGGGTGGCATGCGCTTAAAGCACGCAGCGGCAATATGGATTTGCTGGTCGCGATCGGCACTTCTGCAGCGTTTGGCTTGAGTGTCTATCTTTTATTAAATTCAGATGCGCATGCGGATATGCAGCACCTTTATTTCGAAACTTCTGCCATCGTGATTAGCTTGGTCCTGCTCGGTAAGTGGCTGGAAGCGCGCGCTAAAGCAAAAACCAGTGAGGCGATTCGTGCCTTAAATGCGTTGCGTCCTGAATTTGCCAGCGTAATACGTGATGGCCAAGCACTGAAACTGAGTATTCAGGCCGTCAAGCTGGGGGATAGGGTGATGGTACGGCCGGGTGAACGTATCCCCGTAGATGGCTTGGTGCAGCAGGGCGAAAGTCAGGTGGATGAGTCGCTGATTACCGGTGAGAATATGCCGGTCAGTAAGGGTGTTGGCGATAAGGTCACCGGTGGGGCTGTGAATGGTGAGGGCGTGCTCTATATCAGCACCACTGCGCTAGGTGCGGAGTCAGTGCTCTCGCGTATTGTACGTTTGGTAGAGTCTGCACAAGCCAAAAAAGCACCGATACAGCGCTTGGTGGACAAAGTGAGTGCCGTATTTGTACCTATCGTGATTGTCGTGGCGGTGATTACTTGGCTGGCGTGGGGGTTTTTCGGCGGCGACTGGCAGGCAGCGCTGCTGAATGCGGTGGCTGTGCTGGTGATTGCTTGTCCTTGTGCGCTGGGATTAGCTACGCCTACCGCAATTATGGTGGGCACCGGTGTGGCCGCTCGACATGGTATTTTAATCAAAGATGCAGAAGCGCTGGAACTTGCGCATGCCGTCAACACTGTTGCTTTTGATAAAACCGGAACCTTGACTGAAGGTCGCCCAAGGCTGGCAGCATTAATTCCGGCAGGCGATGAAGATGCGGATGAAGTGCTCATGCTGGCTGCCAGTCTTCAGGCTGGCAGTGAACATCCACTGGCTAAGGCTGTTTTGTTGGCAGCGCAGGAACAACAACTGGTTTTGCAAGAGGCGACAAATGTGCGTGCTATATCCGGTAAAGGTCTGCAGGGTATCATTCATGGCAGTCAGTTGATGCTGGGGAATAGCACGCTCATGCGTGAGCTGTCGGTAGATATCAGTGCTTACGCCGCTCAGCTGGCAGCGTTTGAAGCGCAAGCCTACAGCATTTCTTATCTGTGCTATTTGGGCAATCAACCGCAGCTGCTTGGCGTATTTGCCTTTGGGGATCACTTGAAACCCAGTGCGAAACAGGCCGTAAGCAGTTTGCAGCAGCTTGGTATTAAGACTGTTCTGATTTCGGGGGACAATCAGGGCAGCGCACATAGTGTGGCACAGCAGTTGGGAATAGAGCAGGTTTTCGCGCAGGTGTTGCCTGAGGATAAAGCCAATATTATTAAACGTTTAAAGCAGGATGGCACACTGGTGGCGATGGTGGGCGATGGTATTAATGATGCGCCCGCCCTGGCTGAAGCGAATGTGGGGATTGCCATGTCCAGCGGCACGGATGTTGCCATGCATGCTGCCGCAATTACTCTGATGCGTGGCAATCCTGCTTTGGTTTCCGATGCAATCGCAATTTCCAAACGCACCTATGCCAAAATCAGGCAGAACCTGTTTTGGGCATTTATTTATAACGTGGTGGGTATTCCGCTAGCAGCGTTAGGTTTGTTGAATCCGGTGGTGGCAGGCGCTGCTATGGCTTTAAGCAGCTTTAGCGTGGTATCGAATGCACTGACATTGAGACTGTGGCGCCCTCGTGCTGATTAAACATCAATCAATCAGCGCAGTAGAATGCCAGTTGGCAATTAACGGCCGCCTGGTAACATTCTGGTGAGTGTGTTATCTTTTTTAAAGTAGTGGTGGTAGAGCGCTGCAAGTACATGCAAAGCCACCAGATAATAGCCCAGTACACCTATGGTTTCATGCAGCGCTTTCAATTGCTTGGCGAGCTCTTTGTTTTGGCCAATCAGTGCAGGCAGTTCAATCCCGAAGAATGGAATCGGTTTACCGGCGGCACTGAGCATCAACCAGCCCAGAATCGGCAGGCTTATCATTAAGGCATATAGCGCCAAATGGCCTGCATTGGCTGCAAGTTGCTGTGCCATGCTTAGGGCAGGTTTCACTGCAGGGGTGGTGCTGATTGCTCTGCCGTAAATGCGCAGTACGACTAATAGCAATACACTTAATCCGAGCATGAAGTGCAAGGTCTTCATGGTTTCGCGCGGGTCACTGCCCTTAGGAAAAATGACACGTAATTCGATGCTGGCGTACACCGCAGCCATCAAAACAAACATGATCCAATGCAGTGCGATGGATAAGCTGCTGTAGCGTTCGTGCGAGTTGCTATTGGTATCTGCTGGCTTGTTATCTACTGGTTTGTTATCTTGTGCTTTGGCCACGATGAAGTTCCTGAGTTGCGAATGCCAGTAATGTACGAAATTAGCGGCAAAATTACAAATGAATTCACGCTTTGATTTAACCTAGGTAATTTTCGCTAAACTGACGACTTGCGTTAGTATGTAAATAATCAATTTTTGTGATGAAACTCATGCGCCATCCATTGCAGAATCACTACAGAATTAGCTTAAACGGCACCTTGGGCGAGATTGTGGATTTGGCATCTGAGCTGCAGAAAGCGGGGCAGCAGCTGGGTTTGTCTGCGCAAACAGAGAGCCAGCTAAATCTCATTCTGGAAGAGTTATATACCAATTCGGTTAATTACGGCTTCCCTCCTGGCGCATCCGTGGCTGCAGAGGCCGGCGTCATTCCAAAAATCACGATAGAGCTAGCGCTGCAAGCGCAGCTGCTGCAAATTCGCTATCGCGACAATGGCGTAGCGTTTAATCCGCTGAATGCGGATGCGCCTGACCTTGGTTTAAGTCTGGAGCAGCGCCCGATAGGCGGGCTGGGCATTTTCTTTGTTAAAACGCTCACAGACCATGTTGAGTACAGCCATGATGGCGAATTTAACCAAATCAGTATGTGTAAAAATCTGGCAGTATAATCCGCTGCAGACTAGCAGGCCGTGCTGAATAATGCGCAGTTTTCTCCCTGTGACTGCTTTTATTTTTTGATGGTAATGCAGAGTCTGTTTTTGTGATTGGCTCTGGTGTAATCAATATTGCTGGAAAAACTTTTGATGATGTTCAGGCCAATTTCATCCGGTAAATCATCACTTTCAAGAGGATTAAATGCATCACCGTCACTTTCAAGAATAAGCTCTAGTGTGTCATTTTTTTCTGAATAAGCTACCATCAGTTCAAGCGCGACGTTCCCGAGCAGTGGTTGATATATCAGCAGTATTTCTTCAATAATCAGCAGCAGATTGTCTCTGAGTTTTTTTGGCAAAAATTGCTTTTCACAGAAGGTCTCAATTTCTGCATTCAAGGCATACAAGTCAAATTCTGCGCTATTGATTTTGAAACTGAAATTGCGAATGCGATTGATGAAAGTTTTGGTTCTGTCTTTTTTAGGGGCGTCAAAGATTTCCTGAGGACTGCCTTCTTCATAGATGAGTCCTTGATCCATGAAAAATACGCGGTTGGAGACATCGCGCGCGAATGACATTTCATGGGTGACGATCAGCATAGTCATGCCGTCTTTAGCCAATTTGCGAATGACTGACAGCACTTCGCTGACCATGGTGGGGTCAAGTGCGGACGTGGGTTCATCAAACAGAATGACTTCGGGCTCCATTGCCAGACAGCGCGCAATTGCCACACGCTGTTTCTGTCCGCCGGAAAGCTCGTCCGGATAACTATGGGCTTTTTCAGCTAAACCTACCAAGCGCAGCAAATCCAGTGATTTATTTTCAGCTTCCTGTTTGGATTTTCCTAACAGCTTCATGGGTGCCAGTGTCAGATTTTCCATCACCGATAAATGAGAAAACAGATTGAATGACTGAAACACCATGTTCATTTTTTGGCGCACTTTTGCGACATCGGTTTTTTTGTCCAGTATGTCTTGACCATCTACAATAATCTGTCCGCCACTAGGGTGGTCGAGCAGGTTAAGACAGCGTAGAAAAGTGCTTTTGCCGGTGCCTGAAGGGCCAATGATGGAGATGACTTCACCTTTTTTGATTTGGGTGGAAATGTCTTTCAACACCACCAAGTCGCCATATTTTTTTGATAAGTTCTGGACTGTAATCATGATGCTTTACCCACCTTGCGTCTATATTTGGGATCGGTGACTTTTTCAAGATAATTCAATGACTGCATCAGTGCCCATGAAATCAGGAAGTAGAGAATTGCAATCATGATGAGTGGGAAAAATGCATCAAAGGTGCGGCTTCTGATGATGTCGCTGGCTTTGGTCAGGTCTTGTACCGCGATATAGCCTACGATAGAAGTCATTTTCACCAGTGATATGAACTCGCCTTTATAAACCGGCAGTACGCGCTGAATAGTCTGTGGCAGAATGATGTAGATAAAAGTTTTCAGCTTGTTAAAACCCATGGCAATGCCAGCTTCCATCTGCCCCTTATCGATGCTTTGGATGCCGCTCCTGAAAATTTCCGCGACATAAGCACCGAAATTCATGCCAAATGCGATGGTGGCGACCAGAATCGGATTGATATTAACCGTCCCAAACACGACATAGAAAATCAGCATTAGCAGCACAAGTACCGGCATCCCTCGCAGAATACTGATGTAAATCTTGGCGGGGATATTTAGCAGTTTGAGATGCGACATGCGCATGAAGCAGATCAGGCCACCTAGCAGCGTGCCGAAAATAGTGGCGAGAATGGAAATCAGGATAGTGGTCTGCAAACCGTCTAACAGCAGCAGGTATCGTTTTTCTTCAATGATGTTGCTTTTGAAACTATTGATCGTGTCTTGAATAAATGAGGTTTCAGCCTGGGCTTCATTTGTACCGTCTTTGCTTGCGATATTTTTTTTCAGTGCGAATGCACTCATGCCGATTTCATAATAGGAATCGGAAAAGTTGATTTTCTGTTTGCGCTCTTCGGTAATCATCAGCGTGACTGCAACAAAATCAATTTTCCCAGTCGATACAGCTGGGATAAGGCTGCCGAATTCCATATCATCAAAGCGTATGTCTTTGCCAAGATAAGCGGCAAACCGTTTTGCCAGTTCGATGTTCATGCCGATATTTTCATTATTGCGAACCGTTACGAAAGGAAGACCACCGTCACTGACATGCCCGGCAACCAGTAAGCCGTTTTTATTGGGCGTGGCGATTTGTGGCATCTCGGCATTATCTTGCTCGGTCCAGCGCTTAATCATCTCTGTATAAATGCCATTCGATTTAATGGTCTGGAAGAATTCGTTGAATTTTTGCAGCAGCTCGGTATTGTTTTTACTGAAACCAAACGCTACCGGCATCATTTCGAAAGGCTCGCCAATCACGCCGATATCCGGACTGGTTTTGAGAATTTCTTTGAGTGAAACACTGTTGTAAATGCCTACATCCACTTTCTGTGCTTTTACCCCCAGCAAAACATCCGAGGGTGATTTGTACTGAAAGATTTCAGCTTGCGGATAGCGCTTGTGGGCAAAAGCATCATGAGTTGAACCTAGCATCACACCGATTTTTTTATCTTTGAGATCCTCCAAAGTGCTGAGCAGGTGGCTGGAGTTTTCTGCATCTGACTTATCTGAACTGATTGCATCTGAGCCAATTTGAGGTGACGTGGCAATATTCTGTTTAAGCGCGAATACGCGCGTGGCCATTTGAAAATAAGGTTCGGAAAAGGCGATTTGTTTTTTTCGTTCATCAGTCACGTAAATGGCGCTGATAATCATATCTGCTTTGCCGCTGGAGACTGCGGCAATCAAGCTGCCAAACTCCATGTTGAGAAACTGAATCTCTCTACCTTGAGCGGCAGCAAAGCGGCGGGCGAGTTCGATGTCAAACCCAACCAACTGATTGTCTTTGACGATGGTAAATGGCAAGCCTGCATCACTGACGCCTACTTTCAAAACCCCGTTTTTTGTCGTCGCAGTAATGCTAGGCATGTCGGTTTCGCCGTTTGTCATCCAGCGTTTGATCATGTCGTCATATACGCCATTGGCTTTAATCTGCGTCAGAAAACTGTCGAATTGCTGTTTCAGATCCTGATGATTTTTGCTAAACCCCACCCCTACGTCAAAAGAGAACAAGGCGTCGCCCAGCAGTGCAAGCGTATCATCCTGACGAAAAACTTCTCTGAGTGGTTCCGCATCGTAGAGCGCTGCATCTACTTTGCTGCTCTTGACTGCAAGCAATACATCGGCAGGAGATTTGAATTGCAGAATTTGTGCGTTCGGAAAGTGTTTGGTGGCGTAACTGTCATGGGCAGAGCCTAGCAAAACACCTATCTTTTTATCTTTAAGTTCATCAACTGTTTTCAATTGCAGCTGAGTTTGCTGAGGGGAAGGGGCGGTGGCTGCGAGCAGGCAGCTTGGAACAAAAAACACAAGTAACAAAAGCAGTTTGTTGATCATGTTGTATCCAGTTTTGTTTAATTTTTAAACAACTCTATCATATTTTTCAACAAAACAAGCTTATACTGTAATCCGATAAATCAGGTACATTTAAACTGCAAGCTTCAGGTAATGCGTTGAATGTATCCACTTTTGAAACAATAATTTTTTGAAATAATCATTTCATCCCTTTGGAACAGAGGTTAAAAATGTTGGAAGTTAAAAGTGAAGTATTGGATGGCGTGCTGGTGCTGCATTTGGTCGGACGCTTGGATGGTTTAACATCCAAATCATTCCTGGAGCAGACTGCAGCGCCTGAATTGGCAAATCAAGCGCTGCTTGTGCTGAACTGCAAAGAGCTCAGTTACATCAGTTCAGAAGGGCTGCGTGTAATTTTGATGGCGGCTAAAAAAGCCAAATCCTTAGGTGGTGCACTTACTTTATGCGATGTAAATCCTTCAGTGAATGAGGTGATGGCCATTAGTGGCTTTGGTGAAATGCTGGGCGTACATGCTGATGTAAATCAGGCGATTAAAGCCATCCGCTGATGTAGTCATGCATTCAGGCCAGACGCATGAATTCAATACTCATGACACTAGAAAAGCTTAAGTTAAGCACCAAGCTGGTGCTTGGCTTCGGCTTTGTACTGGTATTTATGCTGCTTTCTGGCGTGCAGGGTATTTACTCTCAAAGTCGCTTAAGTCAAGCTTCAAAAGAAATCTATGATAATCAGCTGTTGGCGATTGCGCACATAAAAGATGCCAGCATTCATCTGGTTACGATGGAGCGTGCGTTGCTGCAGATGCTTCAATCTGATAAGCCGCAAGAATATCAAAAATTTGCTGATGAAATTTTAAATGCCAGAGTCGCTATCAGTGCAGCTGTAGCATCCTCAAAAAAAATGCTTCAACAGCAGGATGAAGCACAGCTAGTCGGTAAGTTTGACGTGTATTTCGCAAAATATAACCAGACCCTAGATGAAATTATCAGCGCATATCAATCCGGGCAGCTTTCACAACAAGAGGCCATGCAGCGCATCGCTGGTGCCGATTATCAAAATATATTGGCATCGGCAGAGCAGACGCTGACTCAAATTGCCATGCAGAAACAACAATCAGCCAACTTGGCAACCCTTGACGCAACGACGCTATATCACCAGAGCTTAATGATTACGGCTGCTTTTATCGGTGGCAGTATCCTGAGTGGCCTGTTTTTTGCGCTGATGATAGGCTGGTCCATCAGGCGACCCACTATTCGACTGCAAACCGCGGTTAAGGAAATTGCCCGTGGCAAGCTCAATAGCCAAGTGCCACATACTGATTATCCGAACGAGATTGGTGAGCTGGCATTATCTATCGAGGTATTGCAGACCAGCGCTCAGAAAATGGAAGAGCAACGCTGGGTTAAGGCGCATCTCGGTGAAATATCGAATGCGGTACAGCATGCTGCGAGCTTTGAAGCGCTGGCAGATGAGATGCTTTCAGGTATTTCACAATTGCTGCATATTGGCCATGGTGCGTTTTATATGATGGAGTCGGAAGCCCAGCTTAAACTTATTGGCGCATATGGTGACGGCGACCTTAAAAAGTCACTTGCGTTAGGCGAGGGACTGGTAGGGCAATGTGCTCATGATAAAACAGCCATCTATTTGACCGATGTGCCTCAAGATTACATACGCATTCACTCCGGCTTGGGGGAGTCTGCACCCGGAAATTTGTGCATCATGCCCATTCTGATGGATGACCGCGTGCTAGGTGTGCTTGAGCTGGCTGGTTTTCAGCCATTTACAGTTCGCGAACAGTCACTGCTGGAAGATTTGCTGCCATTGACTGCGATGAGCATGGAAATGCTAGAGCGCAACATTAAAACGAAAATACTGCTGGAAGAAACGCAGGCGCAGGAAATTCTTATTCGAGAGAGTGAGAAGAGTTTTCGATATATTCTGGAATCTAGCCCCGCAGCTATCCGTATTAAGTATCCTAACGAGAATCGCTGCTTATTTGCTAATCAGTCTTATGCTGATATGTTTGGTTTTTCGCTGGACGATGTCGGTTCAATAGACCCTTCTAAAATCTATCAGCACAACGACGACTTTACGGAAATTGTTAGCAAACTGGCAAAAGGTGAGAGTATCCAGAACCTTTCTGTGGCGATGAAGAAAATTACGGGTGAAAAGATACAAGTGATCGCCTCGCATTTTCCGGTTAAATTTAACGGTGAAGATGGCTATATCGGTTGGTTCTTTGATGTGACAAAAATGCAGGAGGCGATGGAGCGGGCAGAAGAGGCGACCAAGATGAAGTCAGATTTCCTGTCTAATATGAGTCATGAAATCCGCACTCCCATGAATGCAGTGATTGGCATGTCGCATTTGGCTTTAAAAACAGAGCTAAACCCGCGTCAGCGTGATTACATCAAGAAAATTAATGGCTCCGCCCAGCACCTGCTTGGCATCATCAACGATATTCTGGATTTTTCCAAAATTGAAGCCGGTAAGCTCACGATTGAACATGCCGATTTTGAAATGACCAAAGTGCTTGATAACGTAGCAAACCTGATTGCTGAGAAAGCTGCGCAAAAAGGTCTGGAGTTACTGTTTGACATCGATGCCAAATTGCCGATGACGCTTAACGGTGACGCTTTGCGGCTGGGTCAAATATTGATTAATTATGCCAATAATGCAGTTAAATTCACTGAAAAAGGCGAGGTGGTCATTAGCGCAAAACTGATGGAAGAGACTGAAGCTGATTACCTGATTCATTTTTCTGTGAAAGATACCGGTATCGGGCTGACGCCAGAGCAGACCTCTAAACTCTTTCAATCATTTCAGCAGGCAGACAGTTCCACCAGTCGCAAATATGGCGGTACAGGTTTAGGACTTGCGATTGCTAAACAACTTTCCGGGTTGATGCATGGCGAAGTAGGGGTTGAGAGTGAACCAGGCAAAGGCAGTAGGTTCTGGTTTACAGCCAGATTGGCAAAAGCCAAAGGCGCGATTCAGAAACTGGTGCCTAGAGAAGGCTTAAAAGGCAAGAAAGTATTGATTGTGGATGATAACGAGGCAGCGCGCAATGTGCTTGACGATCTGCTTAGTGCGATGACTTTCAAGGTTGATCAAGTGGCCAGTGGTGCGGAGGCCGTTGAAGAAGTTAAAAATGCAGTGCTGATGGGCGCGCCCTATGAAATTGTGTTTTTAGACTATCAAATGCCGGGCATGAATGGCGTAGAGGCTGCAGATGCGATTAAAGCATTGGCCCTGGAAAACACGCCGCATTTGGTCATGGTGACATCTTATGGTCGTGAAGATGTGATTCGCCAAGCTGAAGAGGCAGGGCTGGAAGAAATTCTCATCAAACCCGTGAATGCATCGATTTTATTCAACTCAGTATCCAGGCTGCTGGGAGAGCATACCACCAGCGAGCACTCTCAGCATGAAACGCAGCAGTCAGCAGAAAGGCTAGACTCGATAGCCGGCGCAAAAATTCTGGTGGTGGAAGATAATGAGCTTAATCAAGAGGTTGCTCTAGGCCTGCTGGAGGGTGAAGGGTTAAATGTAGACATTGCAAATAATGGGCAAGAGGCCATTGAGAAAGTGCAGTCACATGCTTACGATTTGGTGCTGATGGATATGCAGATGCCAGTGATGGATGGTTTAACCGCCACCCGATATTTGCGCAGTCTGTCAAAATTCAAACACTTGCCAATCGTCGCAATGACAGCAAATGCCATGGATCAGGATAAAGAACAGTGCGCACAGGCGGGCATGAATGACCATGTGACCAAACCAATTGACCCGGAGCGCTTATTTAGTACTTTGCTGAAGTGGATTAGTCCCAAACAATCCAACATTGCAAAGCCTGAACCTGACCAGAGTGTACAGGTGAGCTCGGCAGCTGCAATGCCCGAAATTAAAGGGCTGGATATAGCGCGTGGTCTCAAAAACGTCATGTACAAGCAGCCTTTGTATATCAAAATGCTTAAAAAATACCTCACGGATCAGCCAAAGACCAGTGCAGCACTGCGTCAATCAGTTGAGGCTGGCGACTATGAAGCGGCAGAGCGCCATGTGCACACTGCTAAAGGAGTACATGGCAGCATAGGCGCAATTTCGCTGCAGCAGATTTGTGCAGAGCTTGAAAAGGGCATTCAAACCCGCTCGGCACCTAAAAAGCTATTGGCGCAATTGAATCACCTCGAGCATACACAATCCGAATTAATGACAGAGATTGCAAGTGTTTATGCTGAAGCGGCAGCGGAGCCGATTTCTGATGCGGCTGGCGCTAAACCCACAGCCTCGGCTTCCCAAATGCTGGACCCCGAGTTGATGAATACGCTGATTCGGCTGGTAAACGATAGCGATACGCAGGCAACGCTGCTAATTGAGCAGCATGCCGCTGCGCTGCAGGCGCATTTGGGTGAGCACACATTTCAAGCGATTAATGAGGCTTTACTAGGGTTTGATTTCGAGCGCGCCGCCAGGCTGTTGACTCACTAAGGTTGTTTAGCGATGCAGACATCAAAACCTTCCATTCTGGTCGTTGACGATACCCCCGCTAATTTGACGCTGATGACAGGCTTGTTGCAGGACTTGTATCAGGTGAGAGCAGCTATTTCAGGTGAGAAGGCGTTAAAAATCGCCAGCGCAGATTCTCCTCCGGATCTTATCCTGCTGGATATCATGATGCCGGAAATGGATGGTTATGAAGTTTGCCGCCGGCTTAAAGCAGACCCTAAAACTTCTGAGATTCCTGTTATTTTTTGGGGCTGTAGTAGATAAGCACTAAATATCAGCCCACTCCTTTAATGTTTTCAGTT
>VFQO010000998.1_pt1 | contig 24815 bp, 25 predicted proteins | sample 3512331 | NCBI WGS metagenome assembly VFQO01 (sample SAMN10412371, study PRJNA504923) | tailings metagenome | isolation source: Replicate 3 from Balatoc abandoned mine | place: Philippines: Itogon, Benguet | collected 2017-08-28 | reverse complement strand
CGATGGTACTGCGAGGGCGACCTCGTGGGAGAGTAGGACACCGCCGGACTTCTTTGTGAAATGGCCACCCAGTGATGGGTGGCCATTTTGCGTTAACGCAGCGCCTCGCGCGCATCGACAGCAGCACCAGGAGTCACTATGGCCCATCGACCCGACCGAGACGACCGCGACCGCGAGCGGCAGCGCCCCGAGGGCGAGCGGCGCCAGCGGCCGTCCGGTGCCCCCCGCGGAGAGCGCTCGAGCGGAGCCGCTCGCGGTGACCGGCCGCGGCGCGACGGCGATGTACCGCGCAGCGGGGGAGCCCGACGCCCCGGCGTTGGCGGTCGCCCCGCGCACGGTGAGCGTGCCGGGCGTCCTGCTCGGGAGGGTGATAGCGATCGTCGTCCCCAGCGCGACGGCGACCGGGGAACGCGTCCCCAGCGCGACGGTGACCGACCGCGTCGCGACAGCGACGCGCCCCGGGGCGACCGCTGGGCGAAGCCCGGTGCGGCGCGCGGTGAGCGGGGCGACCGTCCGACCCGCGGCGCGGGCGACCGCCCGGGCCGCAGTGCGGGCGACCGCCCGGGCCGCAGTGCGGGCGACCGGCTGGCTCGGAGCGCAGGCGCACGCCAGGAGGGTGTGCGGACGCGACGCACGGACGCGGTGGAGGCTCCTCGACGGCCGGACCCGAGCATCCCCGAGGGCGTCACGGGGCGCGAGCTCGACAAGCTCGCGCGCCTCGAGCTCAAGACCCTCAGCAAGGAGAACGCCGAGCGGGTCTCGCAGCACCTCGTCATGGCGGCGACCCTCATCGAGGAGGATGCCGCGCTCGCGCACGAGCATGCGCTGGCTGCCGGCCGTCGCGCCGGCCGCATCGCCGTTGTGCGCGAGACCCTCGCGATCACCGCGTACGCGACGGGCGACTTCGCGCTCGCGCTGCGCGAGCTGCGTACGTACCGCCGGCTCTCGGGATCGAACGAGCAGCTGCCGCTCATGGTCGACTGCGAGCGCGGCCTTGGCCGCCCCGAGAAGGGGCTCGAGCTCGCGCGCAGCGTCGACCGCACGACGCTGAGCGTGCCGACGCGCGTCGAACTCGCGATCGCCATGTCGGGGGCGCGCCTCGACCTCGGGCAGACCGAGCTCGCGCTGACCGAGCTGCAGATCCCGCAGCTCGACCCGACCACGGCCTACAGCTACAGCCCCGCGCTGTTCGACGCCTACGCGGTCGTGCTCGCCGAGCTCGGCCGCACCGCCGAGGCCGACGAGTGGGCCAGGCGCGCGGACATCGCCGCAGAGGCGATCGGCGAGGCCGAGGGCGAGTTCGACGACATCGTCGAGATCGTCGAGGAGGAGCTCGAAGTCGCGCTTGACGAGACGGACGCCGACCGTGGGGGCGACGACGCCGGGCAGGCTGCCGCAGTCGAGGTGTCCGACGAGGCCACCGAGGACGCGCCCGACGAGGTGTCCGACGAGGCCGCCGAGGATGCGCCCGCGGAGGCTTCCGAGGAGGACGCGGATGCTCGGTAGGTTCGGCCGCAAGGCGCAGCCCTCGACGCCGCTCACCGGGCGCGACTCTCTGCTGCTCGACCTCGACGGCGTCGTCTACAAGGGCCCCGGTGCGATCCCGCACGCGGTCGAGAGCATCACCCGCGCCGCTGAGCAGCTGCGCGTGGGCTACATCACGAACAACGCCTCGCGCACCGACGAGTCGGTGGCGCAGCACCTGCGCGAGCTCGGCCTGCGCGTCGACGCGGCCGACGTCGTCACGAGCCCGCAGGCGGCGGTGCGCGTGCTCGCCACGCTCGTGGAGCCCGGGTCGCGCATCCTCGTCGTCGGGGGTGACGGCCTCGTGAGCGAGGTGGAGGCCGCGGGCTTCGTCGTGACGCGCTCGGCCGAGGACGACCCGGCGGCCGTGATCCAGGGCTTCGCGCCCCACGTCGGGTGGGAGCACCTCGCCGAGGCGAGCTTCGCGCTGCACACCGGCATTCCGTGGGTCGCGACGAACACCGACTGGACGATCCCCGTGGCGCGCGGCATCGCGCCCGGCAACGGCACGCTCGTGTCGGCCGTGCACCTCGCCGTCGGCCGCCTGCCCGTCTTCGCCGGCAAGCCCGAGAAGGCGATCTTCGATGTCGCGGCCGAGCGCTTCGGCGCGCACAACGCGCTCGTCGTGGGCGACCGGCTCGACACCGACATCCTCGGCGGCAACCGCGCCGGCATGGCGACGGCGCTCGTGCTCACCGGCATCGACCAGGCCAAGCAGGTGCTCGCCGCCAACGCGACCATGCGGCCGACGTACATCCTCGACGACCTGCGCGGGCTGTTCGAGCCGTACCCGGAGGTGCGCGAGACGACCGACGCCGACGGCGTGCGCACGATCGAGGTCGGCGACACCGTCGTGATGATGCGCGAGAACGTCGTGCGCGTCGCCTCGCGCGGCCGCGACGACCTCGACCTGCTGCGGGCGGGTGCCGCGGCGATCCACGGCAGCGGGCTGCAGATCTACGGGGTCGACGTCGACCCCGCGCTGCTCGCCCTCGCCGGCGGCTGAGCAGGAGTACCCTCGAACCATGATCGAGCCCGACGGCCTCAGCAGCAGCGGCGGCGCACCCGTCAACGACCCGGCCGTCGTGCACGAGGTGCAGATCGACGAGGCGCTCGTGACGCGCCTGTCGCTCATCGAGGACCAGCCGCTCGGCGACCGCGCTGCGGCCTTCGCCCAGCTCGTCGACGAGCTGCGGGCCCACCTCGAGGGCACCGACGGCGAGGCGCGCCGGCCCGGTGCCTGAGCAGGGCGAGTCGGCTGCGACGCTCCGGCTCGACGCCGCGCTCGTCGAGCGCGGGCTCGCTCGCAGCCGCGCCACGGCCCGAGCCGCGATCGAGGCCGGCCGCGTTCGGGTCGACGGGCGCGCGGTGGTGAAGGCATCGCATCCGGTCGCCGGTGACGCGACGATCGAGCTCGAGGGCGACGACCACTACGTCAGCCGCGCGGCCCACAAGCTCGTCGCCGCGCTCGACGCGAGCGACATCGATCCGAGCGGGATGCTCGCGCTCGACCTCGGCGCCAGCACGGGTGGCTTCAGCCAGGTGCTGCTCGAGCGCGGCGCGCGCCGGGTGATCGCGCTCGACGTCGGGCACGGGCAGCTCGCACCGAGCATCGCACTCGACCCGCGCGTGATCGCGGTGGAGGGCGAGAACGCGCGCTTCCTCACCGCCGAGCGGCTCGCCGAGGTGTCGGGTGTCGCCGAGCGCCCCGACCTCGTCGTCGGCGACCTGAGCTTCATCTCGCTCGCGCACATCCTGCCCGCGATCGTCGCGACCGTCGGTGTCGAGGTGCCGGTCATCCTGCTCATCAAGCCGCAGTTCGAGGTGGGCCGCGGCGGCGTGCGCGAGGGCATCGTGCACGACCCCGTCCTGCGGGAGGACGCGATCATGGGCGTGCTGTGGGCCGCGTTCGATCTTGGGCTGTTCGCCTCGCACCTCGGCCCCTCGCCCATCGTGGGGACGAACGGCAATTCCGAGTATCTGGCCGTCTTCCGGCCGGGCGCGGGGGAGCATCCGACAGAATGGAGGGGCCGCGTCGCCGCGATGGCGCACGGCTGACCCGACCGCTCAGGAAGGCGCTCCGTGACCGCTCGCCACATCCTCGTCGTCGCCCACACGGGGCGGCCCGAGACGCTCGAGGCGGCCGTCACGGTGTGCCGGCACCTGCATGACGCGGGTCTCGTTCCGGTCCTCGACCGCGAGGCGCTGGATGACCTGCGCGAGGCGATCGGCGGTGCCGAGCTGCACGTCCTCGGCGCCGACGCCTCGGCCGGCGAGATCGGCGTGGGCGACGTCGAGCTCGCGATCGTGCTCGGCGGCGACGGCACCATCCTGCGCGCAGCCGAGCTCGTGCGCGGCGGCAGCGCCCCCCTGCTCGGCATCAATCTAGGCCACGTGGGCTTCCTCGCCGAGAGCGAGCGCGACGACCTCAGCGCCGCCGTCGGCCGCGCGCTCGACCGCGACTACCTCGTGGAGGAGCGCATGACGCTCTCGGTGCGCGTGAAGGTCGGCGCCGAAATCGTGCACGAGACGTGGGCGCTCAATGAGGCGACGGTCGAGAAGGCGAGCCGCGAGCGCATGCTCGACGTCGTCATCGAGGTCGACGGCCGCCCGCTCTCGAGCTTCGGCTGCGACGGCGTCGTCATGGCGACCCCTACCGGCTCGACCGCCTACGCTTTCTCGGCGGGCGGCCCCATCGTGTGGCCGAGCCTCGACGCCCTGCTGCTCGTGCCGCTCAGCGCGCACGCGCTCTTCGCCCGCCCGCTCGTCGTGGGCCCCAACTCGTCGCTCGCCGTCGAGCTGCTGGAGCGCACTCCGGGGCTCGGCGTGCTGTGGTGCGACGGCCGTCGACCCTTCGATCTGCCGATCGGCGCCCGGGTCGTCGCCCGTCGCTCCTCGACGCCCGTGCGGCTCGCGCGCCTGCACCAGGGGCCGTTCACCGACCGGCTCGTGAACAAGTTCGCGCTGCCGGTCACTGGCTGGCGCGGCCCGATCGACAGCGGTGACGGCTCGAGCCCGATCACCGGGGTGATCCCGGCCGTGCGACCGGAGGGCGAGGCGTGATCGACGAGATCAGCATCCGCGGCCTCGGCGTCATCCACGACGCGACCCTGCCGCTCGGCCCCGGCTTCACCGCCCTCACGGGCGAGACCGGCGCGGGCAAGACCATGGTCGTCACGGCGCTCGGGCTGCTGCTCGGCTCGCGCGCCGACTCCGGCGCGGTGCGGCTCGGCGCCGACCAGGCCGTCGTGGAGGGCCGCTGGCGCATCGACCCGGCCGGCGCCGTCGCCGATCGGGTGCGGGATGCCGGGGGCGACATCGACGCGGACGAACTGATTCTGAGCCGTTCGCTCTCGAGCGAGGGCCGCAGCCGCGCCGTCGTGGGCGGCCGCTCCGCCCCCGTCGGGGTGCTCACCGAGCTCGGCGAGCAGCTCGTCGTCGTGCACGGGCAGAGCGACCAGCTGCGTCTGAAGTCGGCGACCGCCCAGCGCGAAGCGCTCGACCGCTTCGCCGGGCCCGAGCTGCAGGCCGTGCTCGGCGACTACGCCGACGTGCACCGCCGCTGGCTCGAGGCGCGCGCCGACCTCGAGACGCTCGTCGCGCACCGCGACGCGCGCGTGCGCGAGGCGGAGGAGTTGCGGCTCGCGCTCGACGAGATCGAGGCCGCAGCCCCGCAGCGGGGGGAGGATGACGACCTCGCCGCACGCGCCGACCGGCTCGCGAACGTGGAGGATCTGCGCCTCGCCGCCGCGCAGGCGCACGAGCTGCTCTCGAGCGAGAGCGTCGACGACGGCCGCGACGCTCTGAGCCTCATCGAGGCCGCCCGGCGCGCTGTCGACCGCGTCGCCGGCCACGACGCCGAGCTGCAGCCCATCGTCGAGGCGATCGCGAACGCCGGCTACGTGCTCAGCGAGGCGGCCATGCAGCTCTCCGGCTACGTCGACTCGCTCGACTCCGACGGCGGCCGTGAGCTCGAGACGGTGCAGGAGCGCCGTGCCGAGCTCGCCGCCCTCGTGCGCAAGCACGGCGAGAGCCTCGACGACGTCATCGACCTGCTCGAGCGCGGGTCGGCGCGACTGCTCGAGCTCGATCAGGACGACGCGCGCATCGAACAGCTGCGCGCGAGCGTCGACGCCGACCTGGAGCGCCTCACCGAGCTCGCCGACCGGCTCAGCGCGCTGCGGCAGGCGGCCGCCGAGCGACTCGGCGACGCCGTCACCGCCGAGCTCGCGGCCCTCGCGATGCCGAACGCGCGCCTCACCGTCGAGGTCGCGGCGCGAGACGAGTTCACCGCGACGGGGCGCGACGACGTCGCGATCCTGCTGCAGCCGCACGGGGGCGCGGAGCCTCGCCCCGTCTCGAAGGGCGCGAGCGGCGGCGAGCTCTCGCGCGTCATGCTCGCGCTCGAGGTCGTCATCGCCGGCACCGATCCCGTGCCGACGTTCATCTTCGACGAGGTCGACGCGGGCGTCGGCGGTGCGAGTGCGATCGAGATCGGTCGCCGCCTCGCACGGCTCGCCGAGAGCGCGCAGGTCATCGTCGTCACCCACCTCGCGCAGGTCGCCGCCTTCGCGACGAACCACCTGCGGGTCGTGAAGGGCGACGACGGCGAAGTCACGGCCTCGAGCGTGCAGCAGCTCGACGGCGACGAGCGCATCGCCGAGATGGCGCGCCTGCTCAGCGGCTTGCCCGACAGCGAGAGCGGCCTCGCCCACGCGCGCGAGCTGCTCGACCTCGCGCGCGAGCGCGCGCGGGCGTAGCGGCGGCCAGTCAGCGACGGCCAGTCAGCGCTGCCCGCTCAGCCCTGGTTCGTCCGCGCTGGTCAGCCGAGCGCCTCGATCGGCACCGAGACGACCGTGTCACCGGTGACCGGGTCGGCCCGCGTGACCCGGGCATTCGTGACGACCGCCGGATCGAACCCGTCGACCGGCGGAACGTAGCTCGTCGTCGGCGCGATATCGGCCGTGCAGGCTCCGGCGGGGCGCTCGCGCACGGTGATCGCGAGCACGTCGCCATCGACCTCGGCGGCCGTCGGCAGCAGCGGGCAGCTCGAGCTGCCGTAGGTCACCAGGGTGATCGGATCACCGGCGCCGCGCGCCAGCACGCGCGGCGTGAACTCCTCGTACCCGGGCGGTGGCATCGGCAGGCCGAAGGCCAGGCCCGGCTCGAACGACCCGGCGATCGAGACGAACCAGCCGCCGACCAGATCGACCGTCCACGCCGACTGCGCGACCTCGCCCCCCAGGTGCGCGAACGCGTTAGCGACGATCGTCACCTCCGCCGTCTCGAGCGACCCGACGAGCGACTCCGGCACGGCGAGCTCGTGCGCGCGGGGTGCGAGGTCGTCGGTGCAGCCCTCGGCGGGGGCCTGCTCGAAGCGCACGGTGACGGTCGAGTCGTCGAGCGCCTCGACCTCGGTGGCGTCGAAGACGCACGAGCCGCTGCCCCACGTGACGAGCCAGAACCGGTCGCTCTCCGGGGCGACCCAGCCGACGGGCGGCGTCGGGTACGTGTCGATGAGCGGGGGAGGGCCGGGGGCCTCGGCCTCGGGCCACCCCTGCTGCGCTGAGAGGGCGACCGAGACGGGCGCCGCGGGCCGCGCGGAGCATCCGCTGATCGCCCCGACCGACGCCACCAGCAGGGCGACCGCGACGCTCCGCACCGCTCGTGACCGCGCCCGCACGCTCATGCTGCGACCGTACGCTTACGGCGTGCGCGCGTCGAGGCGCGGCAGGTCACGATTCGGATAGCATGGAACCCCGTGGCGAACTCTTCCGACCAGGGCCCTGCATCCGATCGAACTCCGAAGATCACCAAGCACATCTTCGTGACCGGGGGTGTCGTCTCCTCGCTCGGCAAGGGCCTCACCGCCGCGAGTCTCGGCAATCTGCTCACCGCGCGCGGCCTGCGCGTCGTCATGCAGAAGCTCGACCCGTACCTCAACGTCGACCCGGGCACGATGAACCCGTTCCAGCACGGCGAGGTGTTCGTCACCGACGACGGCGCCGAGACCGACCTCGACATCGGGCACTACGAGCGGTTCCTCGACATCAACCTCAGCCAGGCCGCGAACGTCACGACCGGCCAGATCTACTCGCAGGTCATCGCGAAGGAGCGCCGCGGCGAGTACCTCGGCGACACCGTGCAGGTCATCCCGCACATCACCGACGAGATCAAGCGCCGCATGCGCCTGCAGGCCCAGGACGACCCGCAGCCCGACGTCATCATCACCGAGATCGGCGGCACCGTCGGCGACATCGAGTCGCAGCCGTTCATCGAGTCGGCCCGCCAGGTGCGCCACGAGCTCGGTCGCAAGAACGTCTTCTTCGTGCACGTGAGCCTCGTGCCGTTCATGGGCGCCTCGGGCGAGCAGAAGACGAAGCCGACGCAGCACTCGGTGGCGGCCCTGCGCTCCATCGGCATTCAGCCGGATGCCCTGGTGCTGCGCAGCGACCGCCCCGTCACGAGCGCCAACCGTCGCAAGATCGCGCTCATGTGCGACGTCGAGGAGGCGGGTGTCGTCAACGCGGTGGATGTGCCCTCCATCTACGACATCCCGTCGATGCTGCACAGCCAGGGCCTCGACGCCTACATCATCGACCAGCTCGACCTCGACGCCGACGAGGTGAACTGGGATGGATGGCGCGACCTGCTCACCGCCGTGCACGAGCCCAAGCGCGAGGTCACGATCGGCCTCGTCGGCAAGTACATCGACCTGCCCGACGCCTACCTGAGCGTCACCGAGGCGCTGCGGGCTGGCGGCTTCGCGCACCAGGCGAAGGTCGTCATCCGCTGGATCGCGAGCGACGAGTGCGAGACGCCCGAGGGTGCCGCGAAGATGCTCTCCGACGTCGACGGCATCTGCGTGCCCGGCGGCTTCGGCGTGCGCGGCATCGAGGGCAAGCTCGGCGCGCTGAAGTTCGCGCGCGAGAACAAGATCCCGACGCTCGGCCTGTGCCTCGGCCTGCAGTGCATGGTCATCGAGTACGCGCGCAACGAGGCGAACCTGCCGGGGGCATCCTCGACCGAGTTCGACCCGGAGACCGAGTTCCCCGTCATCGCGACGATGGCCGAGCAGGTCGACATCATCGCCGGCGGCGACCTCGGCGGCACCATGCGCCTCGGTCTGTACGAGGCCGCACTTGCGCCGGGCTCGATCGTCGCCGAGGTGTACGGCGCGGAGGTCTCGCACGAGCGCCACCGCCACCGGTACGAGGTCAACAACGCCTACCGCGAGCAGATCGCCGCGGCAGGCCTGCACTTCTCGGGCACGAGCCCCGACGGCACGCTCGTCGAGTACGTCGAGCTGCCGCGCGAGCAGCACCCCTACTACGTCGCCACGCAGGCGCACCCCGAGCTGCGCTCGCGCCCCAACCACGCGCACCCGCTGTTCGCGGGGCTCGTCAGCGCGGCGATCGAGCGGCAGCTCGCCAGCCGCCTGTTCGACGACGAGGCGACGGCCGAGGCATGAGCGAGCCCTGCGCGGTCGCGGGCGAGGCCCTCCTCGCCGACGAGGCGCACTCGGTCGAGGTGCTCGACTCGGAGGTCGTCTTCGACGGTCGCGTGTGGGATGTGCGGCGCGAGCGCTTCGCCTACGGCGAGGTCGAGCTCGTGCGCGAGTTCGTCGAGCACCCCGGCGCCGTCGCGGTGCTCGCCGTCGACGACGCCGAGCGCATCCTGCTCATCCAGCAGTACCGCCACCCGATCCAGACCCGCGACTGGGAGCTGCCGGCGGGCCTGCTCGACGTGGAGGGGGAGGATCCGCTCGCGGCGGCGCAGCGCGAGCTCGCCGAGGAGGTCGACCTCGCCGCCGCCGACTGGCAGCCGCTGCTGAGCCTGCACACGAGCCCCGGCGGCTCGGACGAGCTCATCACGATCTACCTGGCGCGCGAGCTGACGGCGACCGACGCTCCCTTCGACCGCGAGGGCGAGGAGCTCGACCTGACGCTGCGCTGGGTCGCCCTCGACGAGGCGGTCGAGGCCGTGCTCGCCGGCCGCCTACGCAACAGCATCCTCATCGCGGCCGTGCTCGCCGCGCACGCCCGGCGCGGCCAGGAATGACGACGGCGCCGCCGACCGCGGGGGATGCCCCTCCCGCGATCGCGCGCGCCATCGATCGCTACGTGCGCCACATCGCCCTCGAGCGCGGCCGAAGCCCGCACACGGTGGCGGCGTACCGCCGCGACCTGCACCGCTACGCCGCGTTCGTCGCCGGGCTCGGCCGTGATGAGCCGGCCGACATCACCGCAGCCGACGTCTCGGCGTTCGTGATCGCCCTGCGCGAGCCGGGCGACGGCGCCGCGCCCGTGAGCGCCTCGAGCGTGGCGCGCATGCTGTCGAGCGTGCGCGGGTGGCACCGGTTCCTGCTCGAGGAGGGCATCCTCACCCTCGACGTCGCCGCCGACCAGAAGCCGCCCCGCCAGCCGAAGCGCCTGCCGAAGGCGATCTCGATCGCGCAGGTCGAGGCGCTGCTGGAGGCGTGCGCGGGCGACGACCCACTCATGCTGCGCGACCGCGCGCTGCTGGAGCTGCTGTACGCGACGGGCGCGCGCGTGAGCGAGGCGATCGACCTCAACGTCGACGACGTCATCGGCGACGACGCGCGCGTCGCGACGGCCGTGCGACTGTTCGGCAAGGGGCGCAAGCAGCGCATCGTGCCGCTCGGTCGCTTCGCGCAGGAGGCGCTCGAGGCGTACCTCGTGCGAGCCCGGCCCCTGTTCGCGCCGCGCGGGGCGGCGACGCCGGCGCTGTTCCTGGGGGCGCGCGGCGGGCGGCTCAGCCGGCAGTCGGCGTGGCTCGTGATCCGCGCCGCGGCCGAGCGCGCGCACCTCGACGTCGAGCTGTCGCCGCACACGCTGCGGCACTCGTTCGCCACGCACCTGCTCGAGGGCGGCGCCGACGTGCGCGTCGTGCAAGAGCTGCTCGGCCACGCGAGCGTCGCCACGACGCAGATCTACACGCTCGTCACCGCCGACGCGGTGCGCGAGGCGTGGGCGCTCGCGCACCCGCGGGCGCGGTAGGTCAGTCGTCGGCGGGGGCGTCGGTCGGGGCGTCGGTCGGGGTTTCGGCGGCGCGCGGCTCGAGGCGGGCATGCCCGGTCGGCCCCCAGCGCAGCACCATCAGCTCTCCGTCGACGGTGACGGTCGGCGGCGGCTGGTCGAGCGGCACGAAGCCGCGCCGCGCGACGTCGAGGGTGGGCATGCAGCCGGCGAAGAACTCCTGTTCGCTGCCGCGGCGGGTCGTGAGCAGGCAGGTGTCGGCGTCAGGCGGTCCGTGGGGGCGGTCGATGCGCAGCGCCCAGACGTCCTGCGCGCGGTCGCCCTCGTCGGTCGTCAGCAGCAGTCGCACGTCGGGCCGTTCCTCGAGGTAGAAGACCGAACCGGTCGCGAACTGCTCGGCGCGGTCGCGCTCGCTCGCCGTGGGCGGGCGGTCGAAGATCGCGAGCGAGGGAGGCGGCGGGGTCGCCAGGGCGGCCGTGCCGGCGGCGCTGAGGGCGAGGATGCCCGCCGCGACGGCCGCTGCGACGAGCGTCGCGCGGCTCACGGCTCGACCCCCGCGCCGCCCTCATCCGGCGTCGCGTCGCGCTCCTCGAGCACGAATTCGCCGGAGGGCAGCCAGGTCGCGGCGTAGCGCTGGCTGGCACCGCTCGCCACACCGCCGATGTCGGGCGCGAGCATCCCGTTCTCGGCGAAGTCCTCCACGCTCGTGCAGGCGCCGGCGTTGCCGTTGCGGTCGCCGACCCAGAGGCAGAACTGCGGGGCGTCGCCGAGGCGCCCGAAGCCGTCTTGATCGTCGGTGAGCAGGCCGACCCACTGCGTGCCGTCGATCTCGGCGAGCAGGCGCGGGCCGGCGAGCGTGCCGGGGGCGTAGTTCCAGATGAGTTCCTCGGCCGGGGTCGGCTGGGCTTCGAGCTGAGCGAGGGCCGGGATGCCGAGCGCCCGCACCTCCTCGAGCGTCACGGCGCCGCGCTGCTCGATCTCAAGCGTCGTCGAGCCGTCGGGGCGCCATGCGGTGACGACGGTGAAGGCGCCGCCGTCGGTCCACTCCCGCCGCAGGCCGTCGGCGCGGAAGTCGGCCTCGCTCGTGCAGGCGTGCCCGGTGAGGAACCCGCGGTCGATGAGCAGCGCGAGGCACGGCTCGGTGAGCCCGTCGTCGACCTGCTGCCGGTAGAGCACGAGCCGAGGGTCGCTGCGCGGCTCGCCGACGGCGCGCGGGCCCGCGGCGAGCACGACGCCGGCCGCCTCGAGGTCGCGCCGCGCGGTCTCCTCGTCGCGGTCGGGCGTCTCGCCGGTGGCCGTGCTGGTCGTGGTCGCGCCGTCGGTGCCGCCGTCGGGCGCGGCGAAGATCGCGTAGGCGGGCGGCGGTGCGGTGAGCGCGGCGTGCACGCCGACGAGGATGCCCGTGGCGGCGAGCAGCGCGACCGCGGCGATTGCGGCACCGCGTCGCTCGGCACGGCTCGAGCCGTGCATCCGAGCGATCGTCGCGCGCCAGGCGCGGTAGGCGGGGGAGGGGTCGTCGTCGCTGTCATCGCTGTCGTTGGCATCGTCCGCGTCGGCTGCGTCGCGGGCGGACGCGATCGTCGTCGCGATTGGCTCGCGCGCCGGCAGCAGTGCCGCGAGCTCTGCGGCGGCGGCCGCGGCGTCGAGGGCGTCGGCGTCGGTGCGCGGGCGGGCGAACGCGCGCCGCTGCAGTTCACGCAGGCGGGCTGCGTCGGCGGGGTCGCTCACGGCTCGTCGTTGTCGGTCGGCGGCGTCGGAGGGTCGATGAGCCGAGCATCCCCCGTCGGGCCCCAGGCCACGGTGCGGATCTCGCCGTCGATGACGACCGTCGGCCGCGGCTGCTCGAGCGGGATGAAGCCGCGACGGGCGAGGTCCTCCTCGAGCATGCAGCCGAGGTTCGCTCCGCCGATGGGGTCGGTGCCGAGACACACGAGTGCGGCGTCGGCGTCTGCGAACCAGCCGCCCTGAGTGCGGAACGCCCACACTTCGCGCGGGCCACTCTGGTCGAGCTCGACCGACAGCAGCAGTCGCATCTCGAAGCCCGCGCCGAAGACGACGCCGCTGGACTGCGCGAGCTGCTCGGCCTCGCGCTCGCGCTCCGTGGGCTCGCGGTCGAACACGGCGAGCGACGGCTCGTCGCGGGGCGCGGTCACGGCCGAGAGGAGCGGCGCTCCGGCCGCGACGATCGCGACCACCGCGACGGAGGCGGCGACGGCAATCGCCGTGCGGCGGCGGGCGGATGCTCGGCGGCGATCGGGCGACGAAGACGCGGTGGGCCCGGGGGCTGTGGGCTCCGGGGCGTCCTGGCCCTCCGCGGGCTCGGGTGCCGGGCTTGCGGCGGGTTCAGGCGCAGGCGCGGGCGACATTCGCGGCGCGGGCTCGGGCGCGCGGGCGGCCGCGGCCGCGGGCTCGTCACCCGGCGCGGGCCTGCCGTAGAGGGCGCGACGCTCGTCGTCGGTCACGGCAGCTCCGCGTCGAACACGTTCTCAGCATCCCACTGCGCGACGAGGCCATCCTCGGTCTGCACCGAGAGCCCCTCGTCGATGAAGCGCTCGACGGTGGCGCAGTTCACAACGATGCCGTTGCCGTCGGCGCGCGTGCGGTCGTCGCGGGCCGACAGGCAGATCTGCGGGCGCGGCGTGGCCTCCCACGGCGCCGAGTCGCTCGAGATGATCGCGCCGAAGAACCGCCAGCGATCCTCCCGGCCGAGCTCGACCGGGCCGGCGAGCACGTCGGGGAACCAGGGCAGCACCTCGCGCGCGACCGCCTCGTCGCTCTCGGCGGCGTCGAGCGCGGCGACGGCCGGCAGGCCGAGCGCACGCACCTCCTCGATCGTCGCCGCCCCGAACACGGCCGTTTCGAGCGTCACCGTGCCGTCAGGAGCCCACCCATAGTCGATGCGCACGCCCTCCTGCTCGAAGCGGTCTGACAGCCCCTCGCTGCGGAAGGCAGCCTCGCTCGTGCACGCGGTCCAGAAGCTCGAGACGTTGCCCGTCACGAGCGAGGCGCAGACCTCGGTGCGCTCGTCGTCGAGCCACTCGCGATACACGCCCACGCGAAGCTGGTCGTCCCGGTCGCCGAAGAGGTGCGGGCCGTCGAGCACGATCGTGCCCCGAGCCTCGAGCTCGTTCGCCCACGCGACGGCGTCGCCGTTCTGCAGGTTCAGGCGCTCGCCCTTCGGGGTGGGGTCGGTCGCGAAGACGGAGTACGCCGGCGGCGGAGCGGTGAGCGCGGTGACGACCGCGGCGGCCGAGGCGGCGAGCAGTCCCGCGCCGAGCGCCGCGACGCCGGCGAGTCTCACGGTGCGGCGCGGCAGGGCCCGGGCTCGAGCGGCGACGCGGCGCGCGAGGTCGGTCAGGCGCTCGCCGAGCGTGGGGTCGTCGAGGTCGTCGAGGTCGTCTGCGTCGCCGGTGTGCGCGGGCCCGTCGGCCGCGCCCGCGCGGAGGGAGTCAGCGCCGTCGCCCCACCCCGAACCCGGTGCCGGATGCCCACCCGCCGTCGCGCGCCCCACCCCGCCCGCGACGGCCCGAGCGTGCGCGCGAAGCTCGGCGAGCTCGGCCGCGGCCGCCGCCGCGTCGGCCTGCTGCTCGGGCGACGCGGGACGCGCGAACGCGCGCCGCTCGAGCTCGCGCAGGCGCGCGGCGTCGGCCGCGATCGCAGCGGGGGAGTCGCCGGCGGCGCGGGTGCCGTCGGGGCCGGCCACGGCATCCTCGCTCATGACGATCAGTCAATACGGCACCGGGCAGCGGCGCAACGAGCGCCGCGCCGCCGTCCGGCGATGCGCAACGCAGGAATCGCGCTGCGTCGGGCGCGCTGGTCAGCTGCAGCGACGGCGATCTCGATCCACGGTTCCTGCGTTGCGCATCGCACCCGACCGCGACCCGCGCGAGCCGGGCCGCCCACGGCCCGTCGCACGGCCGCGGAGCCCCGCGCTCAGTAGACTCGGGCGCTATGAGCGGCAAGACGACGACGGGCACCGAGCTGCCGGGCATGACCGCGACCCCCGGAGTGAAGAACGGCCCCACCGGGCGCCCCGCCCGCGAGTTCGACGCCCCCGCCCCGCTCGACCAGCACGGCCCCGCCCGCATCATCGCCCTCTGCAACCAGAAGGGTGGCGTCGGCAAGACGACGACCACGATCAGCCTCGGCGCGAGCCTCGCCGAGTACGGCCGCCGCGTGCTCGCGATCGACTTCGACCCGCAGGGCGCCCTGTCGGCGGGTCTCGGCGTCGAGAGCCACGACACGACGACGATCTACGACCTGCTGCTCGGCCGCGAGAAGGACACGCGGGCCGCGATCCAGCGCACGAGCGTGCCGGGCTTCGACGTGATCCCGGCGAACATCGACCTGAGCGCGGCCGAGGTGCACCTCATCAACGAGGTCGCGCGCGAGCAGATCCTCGCGCGGGTGCTGCGGCCGGTGCTCGACGACTACGACGTCGTGCTCATCGACTGCCAGCCGAGCCTCGGCCTGCTCACCGTCAACGCGCTCACCGCGGCCCACGGTGTGCTGATCCCGCTCGAGTGCGAGTACTTCGCCCTGCGTGGCGTCGCCCTCCTGGTCGAGACGATCGACAAGGTGCGCGACCGCCTGAACCCGGCGATCACGCTCGACGGCATCATCGCCACCATGTACGACCCGCGCACGCTGCACTCGCGCGAGGTGCTCGAGCGCGTCGTCGAGGCGTTCGGCGACCGCGTGTTCGAGACGGTCATCGGGCGCACGGTGAAGTTCCCCGACGCGTCGGTCGCGGGCACGCCGATCACCACGTACGCGCCCGATCACCCGGCCGCGAAGGCCTACCGCCAGCTGGCGCGAGAGCTGGTCGCCCGTGGCGCGGTCGCCTGAGGCCCACCCCCAGGTCGACGCCGCCGTCGCGAGCGCGCCCGACGCGGCGCCGGCCGAGACGACGAACGAGGATGCTCAGCGCGGCTTCCGCGTGCACCTGTCGTCGTTCGACGGCCCGTTCGACCTCCTGCTGAGCCTCATCAGCAAGCGCGAGCTCGACATCACCGAGATCGCGCTGAGCGCGGTGACCGACGAATTCCTGACCTACCTGCGCGGCCTCGACGGCGAGGACGAGCTGGAGGAGGCGAGCGAGTTCCTGGTCGTGGCGGTGACGCTGCTCGACTGGAAGATCGCGAGCCTGCTGCCCCAGGGCGAGCTCGTCGACGCGGAGGACGTCGCGCTGCTGGAGGCCCGCGACCTGCTCTTCGCCCGGCTGCTGCAGTACCGTGCCTTCAAGGAGGCGAGCGCCTGGTTCGCCGAGCGCTTGGCCGCCGAGTCGGGCCGCCACGCCCGCAGCGTGCGGCTGGAGGATCGCTTCCGCGAGCGCACGCCCGAGCTGCGCTGGACGACGAGCCTCGACGACTTCGCCGCCCTCGCCCTGCTGGCCTTCACGCCGCGCGAGATCCCCGTGGTGGGGCTCGACCACCTGCACGCACCGCTCATCTCGATCCGCGAGCAGGCGGCGCACGTCGTGAGCCTGCTGCGCCGCGGCGAGCCCGTGACCTTCCGCCAGCTCATCGCCGGGGCCGACCAGAAGGGCGTCATCGTCGCGCGCTTCCTCGCCCTGCTCGAGCTGTACCGCCACGCCGCGGTCGGCTTCGAGCAACTCGAGCCGCTCGGCGAGCTCACCGTGCGCTGGACTGCCGAGAACTGGAGCGACGAGAACCTCGTGAACCTGGGAGCCGACTATGGCCAGTGAGCAGACCTCCGCCGAGATGGCAGCGCCCGCGGCGATCGACGGCACCGACGTCGAGAGCGCGCCCGCGGGCATCCCCGACGAGGTGGCGACCGAGCGCGCGCTCGAGGCGATCCTCATGATCGCCGACGAGCCGCAGAGCGTCGTCGGCCTCGCCGCCGGCATCGGCCGACCGGTCGCGGATGTGCGGCGCGCCCTCGCCGCGCTCGTCGCCGATTACGACGGCGTGGCCGGCACCCCTCGCCGCGGGTTCGAGCTGCGCGAGGTGGGCGGCGGCTGGCGGCTCTACGTGCGGGCGGAGTTCGACGACGTCGTGCGCGACGTCGTGCACACGCAGAGCCCGGCGAAGCTCTCGCAGGCGGCGCTCGAGACGCTCGCCGTCATCGCCTACAAGCAGCCGATCAGCCGCGGCGCGATCGCGTCGATCCGCGCGGTGAACGTCGACTCGGTGGTGCGCACGCTGCTCGGCCGCGGCCTCATCACCGAGGCGTTCACCGACAGCGAGACGGGGGCGATCCACTACGCGACGACCGATCTGCTGCTGACCCAGCTCGGCATCAACTCGCTCGACGAGCTGCCGAAGATCTCGCCGCTGCTCGACGACGGCAGTCGGGGTTTCGACGATGTCTGAGCGTCGTGCCGACTGGTGGAACGAGCCCTTCCGCGACGGCGACACGGCCGGCGCCGACGCCGCCCCGAGCCGCGCCGGCGACAGCCCGACGAGCGAGCGCCTGCAGAAGGTCATGGCCGCGGCGGGGGTCGCCTCGCGGCGCGTGAGCGAGCAGCTGATCCTCGCCGGTCGGGTGACCGTCAACGGCGTGCCGGTGACCGAGCTGGGGGCGCGCATCGAGCCGAGCGTCGACGAGCTCGCCGTCGACGGCGTCGTGGTGCAGCTCGACGCGACGAAGCGCTACATCATGCTCAACAAGCCGACCGGCGTGGTCAGCACGATGAGCGACGAGAACGGCCGCCCCGACCTGCGGCAGTTCACCGAGCGGTTCGAGGAGCGCCTCTACAACGTCGGCCGCCTCGACGCCGAGACGAGCGGGCTGCTGCTGCTCACGAACGACGGCGAGCTCGCCAACGTGCTCGCCCACCCGCGGTTCGGCGTCGAGAAGACGTACATCGCCACGGTGCGCGGCGTCGTGACGCCGGCGACGCTGCGCCGACTGCTCGAGGGCGTCGAGCTCGACGACGGCCCGATCGCCGCCGACCGGGCCCGTCTCGTGGGCGAGCCGCAGCGGGGGCGCAGCATGGTCGAGCTGACGCTGCACTCCGGCCGCAATCGCATCGTGCGGCGGATGCTCGCCGAGGTCGGGCACCCGGTGCTCGAGCTCGTGCGGCGCCGGTTCGGGCCCCTGACCCTCGGCACCCTGCCCGTCGGCCGCACGCGCGAACTCACTAAGGTGGAGCGCGGTGCGCTGCTCACCCTCGCGCGCGACGCGCGGGAGGGCCGCGAACCGGCGGCGACGCCGGCGAAGGCGCCCCGGCCGGTGAAGCCCCGCGCCCGCAAGCCCAGCGCCCGCAAGCCCAGCGCCCGCAAGCCCAGCCCGCGCAAGCCCCGACCGGGAGACGCCTCGTGACCGACCGCCGCCTGCAGCACGACGTGCGCATCGTCGGTGCTGGCCTCCTCGGCACGAGCATCGGCCTGGCGCTCACCGAGCGCGGCGTCGACGTCGCCCTCGACGACCTCTCGCCGACGGCGGTGCGCCTCGCGGTCGACTACGGCGCCGGTCGCCCCGCGCGCGACGGCGACCGGCCCGGCCTCGTGGTCGTGGCGGTGCCGCCGGATGTCACGGCCCGCACGGTCGCGCACGAGCTCGCACTGCACCCCGACGCGCTCGTCACCGATGTCGCGAGCGTCAAGGCGGGCATCCTGCGCGAACTGCACGAGCTCGGCGCCGACGTCAGCCGCTACCTCGGTACGCACCCGATGGCCGGCCGCGAGCGCGGCGGCCCCATCTCGGCCCGCGCCGACCTCTTCATCGGCCGCCCCTGGGTGCTCGCCGGCCACGACGGCATCAGCTACGCCCGCGCCGGGGCGATCGAAGACCTCATCCTCGATGTCGGCGCGGTGCCGGTCGAGATGACGGTCGACGAGCACGACGCCTCGGTGGCGATGGTCAGCCACGTGCCGCAGCTGGTCTCGACCCTCATGGCCGCGCGCCTCACCGCCGCGAGCGACGCCGCCGTGGGTCTCGCGGGTCAGGGCGTGCGCGACGTCACGCGCGTCGCCGGCAGCGACCCGGGGCTGTGGGTGCAGATCCTCGCCGCGAACGCGGAGCCCGTGACCGCGATCCTGAAGCGGGTGCGCGACGACGTGACGACCGCGATCGAGGCGCTCGAGCATCCGGATGCCCCGGGAGCGCGCCGCGCGATCGCCGACCTCATGGGGGCCGGCAATGCGGGTGTCGCGCGCATCCCGGGCAAGCACGGCTCGACCCGCCGGTACGCGCAGCTCGTCGTCATGATCGACGACACTCCCGGCCAGCTGGCGCGCCTGCTCACCGAGATCGGCGAGCTCGGCGTCAACATGGAGGACCTGCGCCTGGAGCACTCGCCCGGCGCGCCGATCGGCTTCGCCGAGGTCTCGGTCGTGCCCGAGGCCGAGGCGCCCCTCATCGAGGCGCTCGAGGCCCGCGGCTGGCGCATCGCCGGTGCGAGCTGAGCGACCCCACCCCTCAAGGAGAGACGCAGTGACCGACCTCATCGTGGCCGTCGACGGCCCCGCCGGCAGCGGCAAGTCGAGCGTGAGCCGCGAGGCCGCCCGCCGCCTCGGCTTCGGCTACCTCGACACGGGCGCCGCGTACCGCGCACTCGCCTGGCACTGCCTCGACGAGGGCATCGATGTCGAGGATGCCGCTGCCGTCGCCGCGCGCGTCGCCGACTTCGACTACGCCACCGGCACCGACCCCGACTTCTTCTTCGTGCGCGTCGGCGGCGAGGAGGTCACGACCGACATCCGCGAGCCGCGCGTGACGGCCGTCGTGAGCGCCGTCGCGCGCGTGCCGGAGGTGCGCGCGGGGCTCACGGCGCTGTTCCGCCGCATCGCCGCCGACAGCCCCAAGCCCGGCATCATCATCGAGGGGCGCGACATCACCACCGTTGTCGCTCCGGATGCCGCCGCCCGCGTGCTGCTGACCGCGAGCGCTGAGGCTAGAATGGCGAGAAGGTCGGCCGAGCTGGGCAGCGCGTCGACCGAGTCGACGGGGCAGCAGCTCGCCGCACGCGATGCGCAAGACCTGAAGGTCGTCGACTTCATGAACGCCGCCGAGGGCGTCACGACCCTCGACTCCACCGAGCTCGACTTCGAGCAGACGGTGCGGGCGTTGATCGACATCGTGCGCGCCGCACCTTCCGCCTAGGGGAGGGGGCGCGGAACACGCCTCGCCGGTGGGCGAGGAAGGAAGGGGAGGATCCCCATGACCGCAGACCAGAACCCCGAGACCCCCGACACGCGCGACGAGGCGGCGGATGCGGCGCTCGAGTACCCCGAGCTCGATCAGCAGGCCGCCGAGCAGGTCGCCGCGCGCCTGGCCGAGCTCGACGACGAGCTGAGCGATCAGCGCGCGGAGTCGCTGCGCAAGGGCCTCGCCGACTACGACCTCGACGACGACGACCTCGAGCTGCTCGAGGCCGCCGAGCTCGGCGAGGACGGCATCATCACGCTGCCCGCCCTGCCGGTGCTCGCGATCGTCGGCCGGCCGAACGTCGGCAAGAGCGCGCTCGTGAACCGCATCCTCGGCCGCCGCGAGGCCGTCGTGGAGGACACGCCGGGTGTCACGCGCGACCGCGTCACCTACAAGGCCGAGTGGAACGACCGCCGCTTCACGCTCGTCGACACCGGCGGGTGGGAGCCCGACGCGACGGGCATCAATGCCTCCGTCGCCGCACAGGCCGAGGTCGCCGTCGAGCTCGCCGACGCCGTGCTGTTCGTCGTCGACGCCATGACGGGCGCGACCGCGACCGACGAGTTCGTCGTGAAGATGCTGCGCCGGGCGAAGAAGCCCGTGATCCTCGTCGCGAACAAGATCGACGACGCCCGCCAGGAGCCGGAGGCGGCGGCGCTGTGGGGCCTCGGCCTCGGCCAGCCGTGGCCGACGTCGGCCGTGCACGGCCGCGGCGTCGCCGACCTGCTCGACCACGTGCTGACCGTGCTGCCGGAGGTCTCGGCCGTCGCGAAGCAGGAGTTCGGCGGCCCGCGCAAGGTGGCCCTCATCGGCCGCCCGAACGTCGGCAAGTCGAGCCTGCTCAACAAGGCGGCGCGCGAGGAGCGCGTCGTCGTCAACGAGCTCGCCGGCACCACGCGCGACCCGATCGACGAGCAGATCGAGCTGGGCGGCAAGATCTGGAACTTCGTCGACACGGCGGGCATCCGTCGTCGCGTGCACCTGCAGCAGGGCAGCGACTTCTACGCCTCGCTGCGCACCGCCGCGGCGCTGGAGAAGGCGGAGGTCGCCGTCGTGCTCATCGACGTGACCGAGCCGATCAGCGAGCAGGACGTGCGCATCATCGAGCTCGTGCTCGAGTCGGGCCGCGCGCTCGTGCTGGCCTTCAACAAGTGGGATCTGCTCGACGACGAGCGCCGTCGCTACCTCGAGCGCGAGATCGAGCAGGATCTCGCCCACGTGTCGTGGGCTCCGCGCGTCAACATCTCGGCTCGCACCGGGCGGCACCTCGAGAAGCTCGTGCCGGCCCTCGAGGTCGCGCTCGAGTCGTGGGACACCCGCATCCCGACCGGCAAGCTCAACGCGTTCATCGCCGAGCTGACGCAGGAGCATCCGCACCCGGTTCGCGGCGGCAAGCAGCCGCGCATCCTCTTCGCGACGCAGGCGTCGACCCGGCCGCCGACCTTCGTGCTGTTCACGACGGGGTTCCTCGACCCGCAGTACCGCCGCTTCATCACGCGCCGCCTGCGCGAGGTGTGGGGCTTCGAGGGCTCGCCCATCAACGTGAACATGCGAGTGCGCGAAAGGAGGCAGCGCCCGTAGGCGCTGCCAGCGGAGGCCATTTCTGGCCTCCGCCGCGCACTCGCCGCGGCCCGTCTCGGGCCGCGGTCGCGAGAGACGGCAGCGCCCGCAGCGCGACGGGGCTCCGCCCGCCCAGCGGGTGTTCCGCTCTCTCTCGCGCTGCGGTGCGCCGAAACGGGCGTTTGAGTCGAACCGGGCGGACGGAACGCCCGCGTCGACAGGGATGCCCGCTTCGGGGATGCCCCCGTCCCGGGCCGGGCCGGTCCGGCGCGGCCTCGCCCGGCGACGGTACGAGTTCCGAGCGAGCCGCCGTGCGTGCGGCTCAGGCCTGCTTCGGCCCCATCCACGCCGGGCGGCGCACCGTCGCCCCGCCGAACATCGGGTACTGCAGCCCGTGCTCCTCGTCGGCGAGCTGCAGCCAGGGGCGGCTGATGCCGTGCCCGCCGTACTCGCGCACGAGGCCGACGCGGTCGAGGTCGAGCACCCCGAACAGCACCTCCTCGCCGCCGGCCGCCTGCTGCATGACGGTGCCCTCGGGGTCGACGATGAGGCTCTGCCCGACGGCGACGGGGTCGGCGCCGTTGACGTTGACGACGTAGACCTGGTTGGCGAAGGCGTTGGCGCGCGCCATGACGACCTCCAGGTCGCGGTCGCGCGTGGTGGTGAGCGTCGGCTGCACGATGACCTCGGCGCCGAGCCAGGCGAGCTGCCGGGCGACCTCGGGGAAGCTGCCGTCGAAGCAGATCGCGAGCCCGATGCGCCCCACCTCGGGGATGTCGAACACGACGAAGTCGCGCCCCGCAGCCTGCGCCTCGTAGGGCCGCCAGGGGAAGAGCTTGCGGTACCGCGCGACGACCTCGCCCTGCGGTGAGATCGCGACGGCCGTGTTGTACCGCGTGCCGTCGGCGTCGTGCTCGATGAGGGTGCCGGGCACGAGCCACAGCCCCGTCTCGCGCGCGAGCTCGCCGAGGCGCTCGGTCACGGGGCCCGGCAGCGGCGTCGCCGCGCGCTCCTCGAACTCGGGGTCGGCGACGAGCAGGGGCGAGGGCGCGGCGAGCAGCAGCTCGGGCGCGACGACGAGCCGCACGTGCGGTCTGATGGCGGCGATCTGCCGCACCTGCGCGGCGAAGCGCTGCCAGGTGGCCTCGAGGTCGCCGGGCACGGGCGCCGTCTGCACGGCGGCGATCGAGAGGATGCGCATGGGAGCCTTCCGACGGACGTGACGGCCGCGAGCGCGCTCGCGTCGCGCCGTCGTACGAACAGTGTTCGTAACGTTACTCCTCGCCGCCCTCCGCGGTCATGCGCTCAGCGGTCGCGCCGCCGCGAACTCGGTGACGACCCCGCGGCCGATCGGCGTGGCGAGCACTGAGTCGGGCTCGCGCCCGGCGAGGCCGGCGAACCCGGCGGCCTCGAGCAGCTGATCGTCGAGCCCGAGCAGCTCTGCCTTGACGAGCGGCCACGGCTCGTGCCGGTTGCGCGCCCAGAGGGTGCGGCCCAGGTGCCGCTCGTGAAAGCCCCACCGGTTGGTGAGGAAGCGGCTGAGCGGGGTATCCACGGGCTGGGTGCCGACGCGAGCGCGGATGCGCGTCGTCGGCCGATCGACCTGGGGGTGCGCGGCCCGGCCGGCGAGGCGGTGACGTCGGCTGCGGTACTCGAGCTCGCCGCCGTCGACCTCGAGCGCGGCATCCGCCCACTGGTACGGGAGCCCGAAGAGCGCCCGCGCCGCGAGCACCGGCGCGAGGTGCTGCGCCTCGAGCGAGCGGAAGACGACGCCGCGGTTGCCGTCGTCGTCGACGGCGTAGGTGCGCACGTTGATCTCGATGAAGGTGCCCAGGCCCGGCACGGGCGGCAGCGGCAGGAAGGCGTGACGCGCGAGCACGAACGGCACGAGCCCCACCCAGGCGCTGCCGTCGTGCACGTCGGGGCGCGTGCCGGGCGGGCAGTGCGGGGCGACGAGCGCGGGGTCGACGCGCCAGTGGAGGAAGAGGAACTCGCTCCAGCGCTGGCGGATCACCGCCCGGCCCGGCAGGGGCGGGGCGATCGACGACGGCTCGAGCATCCCCTCATGGTGGCATCGAAGGATGCGGAGTGCCCGAAGCCGGCGAGCGCAACCCCCTGCGCGCCGTCGCGGGCGTGCCCTAGCGTCACGATGATGGAGATCGCGACCTCGTTCGGCACCGCCGTGCTCGCCTACGACCGCGCGCGCCCCGGCTACCCGTCTGAGGCGATCGCGTGGCTGCTGCCGACCCCCGGTGCGCGCGTGCTCGACGTCGGCGCCGGCACCGGCAAGCTCTCGGCGCAGCTCTCGCGCGCCGGCCATGCCGTGCTCGCCGTCGACCCCGACCCGACCATGCTCGAGCAGCTGCGCCGCCGCCTGCCCGCCGTCGGCACCGCCGTCGGCGAGGCCGAGGCGCTGCCCGTCGACGACCTGTCGGTCGACGCCGTCACGTTCGGGCAGGCCTGGCACTGGGTTGACCCCGAGCGCGCCGCGCGGGAGGCGGCGCGCGTGCTGCGGCCCGGCGGGCGGCTCGGGCTGTTCTGGAACCTGCGCGACGAGCGCGAGCCGTGGGTGCTCGAACTGAGCGGCATCATCCGCTCGAGCGCCGCCGAGAGCCTGCTCGCGGCCGGCCCGCCCGTCGTCGGCGCGCCGTTCACCGACCTCGAGCACGAGACGTGGGCGTGGCACTGCTCGCTCACCGTCGACGGCCTCGTCGACCTCGCCGCCTCGCGCAGCCATGTCATCGCGCTCGAGGAGGCCGAGCGCGAGCGACTGCTCGCCGAGGTGCGCGCGCTCGGTGAGCGGGTCGCCGACGACGAGGGGGGCATCCTGCTGCCGTATCGCACCCACGGGTTCCGCGCGGTCGTCGCGTGACGAACGGGGCGGGATGCGCGGTGCGGGTCGCTGGCCGATTCGCAGGGTTCGCGCCGTAGCCTGAGCGCACCATGACGCAGCCTCCCGCAGCGGTGCCCGGCCCCGCCTTCGGCGCCGAGCGCACCACGCCGCCGCCGCTGCCGCCCGAGCACCTGCGCGACCCCGGCGACGCCTGGGTCGAGGGGCCCGACGGGCAACGGTTCTGGGGTCGCTTCGGCGCGGCGGGCCTGCTGGCGTGGCACCCCGAGGCGGGCATCCTGCTGCAGCATCGCGCCGTGTGGTCGCACCACGGCGGCACGTGGGGCATCCCGGGCGGGGCCCGGAAGCTCGGCGAGTCGGCCGCCGACGCCGCCCTGCGCGAGTCGCACGAGGAGGCCGGCGTGCCCCTCGACGCGGTGACGGTGCTGTTCGAGAGCGTCGTCGACCTCGGCTACTGGTCGTACACGACCGTCGTCGTGCGGGTCGATGAGCTCTTCGCCCCGGTCGTCGCCGATCTGGAGAGCCTCGAGCTGCGCTGGGTCGCGATCGAGCAGGTGGATGCCCTGCCCCTGCACCCCGGATTCGCGCGCTCGTGGCCCGGCCTGCGCGAGCGGCTGCTCGCGGCCTAGCCGTCGCGCTCTCTCGCCCATGCGAGCCCGGGCCGCGGCCCCGGCCTCAGGCCCCGGCGAGCGAGAGGCGCCGGTACTCGCGCCGGGGTGCCACCGCCACCCATCCGGCGGGGGCGCCGTCGACGGTCGCGATGAGGC
>VFQO010000997.1_pt1 | contig 24852 bp, 30 predicted proteins | sample 3512331 | NCBI WGS metagenome assembly VFQO01 (sample SAMN10412371, study PRJNA504923) | tailings metagenome | isolation source: Replicate 3 from Balatoc abandoned mine | place: Philippines: Itogon, Benguet | collected 2017-08-28 | reverse complement strand
GCTCGTCGAGCACGATCAGGTCGAGCCGCGACAGCTGCGCCGCCAGGGTCCCGCCCTTGCCGATCCGGGTCTCCTCTTCGAGGCGTGTCACCAGTCATAGCCGACATAGGCCTGTACCAGTTCGAACGTGTTGACTTCGCCCGTCGTGATCGGCGTCCCGGAATCGCCGCCATAGACGCGGCTGTCGTAGAGTTCGGCACCGAGCCTCAGCCTTCCGGTGCGATATTCGGCCGTCACGATCGTGCGGATATTGAAGAGGTCGTCCGACTCGTTGAAGCCTGCACGGGGCTGGCCCTCGATCGTCTCATAGCGCAGGCGCGTGTTGCCGCTCAGCGTCAGGCCGTCTTCGGCATGGGCAGGGGTGGAGACGAGCAGCAGGGCCGGAAAAGAAAAGCGCTTCAAACAAACCTCCTCATCCCCGCGATGGCAGGGACCAAAAGGCAACGCTTGAGCGCACGCTGCGCTTGTCCGGGAGGTTGCTTCGCCCCGGGATGCTATATCTAAAAGGTATCCACGGCCGGCACAATGCAAGTTCGTCTTGCGCGATAGGAAGACCAGCTTCGGAATCGGGAGGCCGAAGCCGGCGGTGTTGGCAGTCTCAATGACGGGTAGACTGGCGCCCCAGATCCTTGAGCACCGCGTCCCAGAAAGCGATCTCCTGCTCGTTCCCGCGACCGCGTGCCCAGCCAAGCTGCCGCGCGCCGCGAAGCTCGGCCTCCTTGCGGTGCAGCAATTTCAGCTGTGCCGCGCAGGCCCGAACACTCTGACCGGGAACGGCATCGCTGATCCCCTATATTCTCCTGCAGTTCGTCATAAGGGTGAGGGCGGCGGAAGACCGCCGCCCTCCGATCATCAGAAGTCCATCGCCGGCATCGCCGCGGCCTTCTCTTCCTTCGGCAGCTCGGCGACGAGCGCTTCGGTCGTGATCAGGAGCGAGGCGACCGATGCCGCATCCTGCAGCGCGGTACGTACCACCTTCGCAGGGTCAATCACGCCCGCCTTGACGAGGTCCTGATATTCACCGGTGGCGGCGTTGAACCCCCAGCCATAGTCCTCGCTCTCGAGCAGCTTGCCGACGATCCACGCGCCATCCTCGCCGGCATTGTCGGCGATCTGGCGTGCCGGGGCGCGGAGTGCCCGGCGGACGATGTCGATGCCCGACTGCTGGTCGTCGTTCGCGGCCTTCAAGCCCTCGAGCGCCTTCAGCGAGCGGAGGAGCGCGATGCCGCCCCCGGGGAGGATACCTTCCTCGACCGCCGCGCGCGTCGCATGAAGCGCGTCGTCGACGCGGTCCTTCTTCTCCTTGACCTCGACCTCGGTCGCGCCGCCGACGCGGATCACCGCGACGCCGCCCGCGAGCTTGGCGAGCCGTTCCTGCAGCTTCTCGCGGTCATAGTCGCTCGTCGTCGTCTCGATCTGCTGACGGATCTGCGCAACGCGGCCGTCGATGTCGGACTTCGATCCAACGCCGTCGACGATCGTCGTATTATCCTTGTCGATGACGACCTTCTTCGCGCGTCCGAGCATGTTGATCGTGACGCTCTCGAGCTTGATGCCGAGTTCCTCGCTGACGACATTGCCGCCGGTGAGCACCGCGATATCCTCGAGCATCGCCTTGCGGCGATCACCGAAGCCCGGCGTCTTGACCGCTGCGACCTTCAGGCCACCGCGCAGGCGATTGACGACGAGCGTCGCGAGCGCGTCGCCCTCGACATCCTCGGCGATGATGAGCAGCGGTCGTCCCGACTGGACGACGCTTTCGAGCAGCGGGAGCATCGCCTGCAGGTTCGAGAGCTTCTTCTCGTGGATGAGGATATAGGGATCGTCGAGTTCGACCTTGAGCTTCTCGGCATTGGTGATGAAATAGGGGCTCAAGTAGCCGCGATCGAACTGCATGCCCTCGACCGTCTCGAGTTCGGTCGCGAGGCTCTTAGCTTCCTCGACGGTGATCACACCTTCGTTGCCCACCTTCTCCATCGCCTCGGCAAGGATCTTGCCGACTTCTTCGTCGCCGTTCGCCGAAATGGTCGCAACCTGCGCGATCTCGCTGTTCGCCTCGACTGACTTGGCATGGGCCTTGAGGTCTTCAACGACCTTGTTCACGGCAAGGTCGATGCCGCGCTTGACGTCCATCGGGTTCATGCCCGCGGCGACCGCCTTCGAGCCTTCGCGGACGATCGCCTGCGCAAGCACGGTCGCAGTCGTGGTGCCGTCGCCGGCCTTGTCGTTCTGCTTCGAGGCGACTTCGCGCAGCATCTGCGCCCCCATATTCTCGAACTTGTCGGCAAGCTCGATTTCCTTGGCGACGGTGACGCCATCCTTCGTGATGCGCGGTGCGCCGAAGCTTTTCTCGATCACTACGTTGCGGCCCTTGGGGCCCAGCGTGACCTTCACTGCATTCGCAAGCGTATCCACGCCGCGCAGCATGCGATCACGCGCGTCAGACGCAAATTTCACTTCCTTGGCAGCCATTTTTACCTCCTTCTTGATGTCCTTTCAGTTGCTGGATGGATGCGGCGTCATGCCGCCTGCTTCAACGCTTCGGCCTGCTCGATGACGCCGAGGATGTCGCTCTCCTTCATGATGAGCAGTTCTTCGCCGTCGATGAGGACCTCGGTGCCCGACCATTTGCCGAAAAGGATGCGGTCGCCCGCCTGTACGTCGAGCGCGGTGACCGTGCCGTCCTCAGCGCGCACGCCAGGACCAACGGCGACGACTTCGCCCTCCTGCGGCTTTTCCTTGGCGGTGTCGGGGATGATAATGCCGCCCGAGGTCTTCTCCTCGGCTTCGATGCGGCGGACGACCACACGGTCGTGCAAGGGACGGAAATGCATGCATAACCTCCATGTTGCATAACGATATGATAAGCCGGCGCGCCTGTCCGGGACGCGCGGCGCCGATGAGCTAGGAAGCGATTTTTTTCGCTTCAAGAGGGAGGTTGAAATTTTTTTGGTGGTCGCTGCGGTGCGAAACAAATCCCCCTTATCAAGAGGCTGGCACCTCTTGACTCGACTCGCTTCCTTTCCAAAATTTGTGCTTGCGGCGTTTTGTCGCACGACGAGAAAGGATTGGCGACAAGGAAGGAGGCACGATCATGTCCGAGCCATTTTCCCGTTTTCTTCACCCCTTCGACGTGGCGCGTCACCCGAGCCTTGAACCCGAGGTCAAGCGCGCCCTCCTCGCATCCTGGGCATCGGACCGCGCGTCGGTCCGCAACAAGCCTGCGCTTCGCAAACCGCCCGGCGCGCGCCGCGCCGTGCCGGTCGACGACGTGCTCGCGGCGCTCCGGTCGCTCGACGGCGGCGAGACGCGCGCGCCATGACCGACCGGGCGCTGATCGCGCAGCTGGATGGCTATGGGCTAACGACCGCGGAGATCCATTATTACCGGCCCGATCATCCCTCGCTTCTCCAGCTGTACGTCTGGCAGGATTATGATCTTCCACCGGACTTTCCGGTGCTGTTCGACTTTCTTGCCATGTGGCGGCGGCAGATCGAAGCCGCGCTCCACTCGGTCCGCATCGCGCACAATGCGTTGATCGGTCCAGCCGAATGGCGTGCGGCCGATATCGTCCGGGCGATCGACTGACGGATCGGGAGCGTCGCCGCGTGCCGCAACCTTTGTTGCGTAGTGGTTTGTCTGGAACAGGGGTGCGGGGCCGCTGATGAACAACGGCCCCGCGAGACGTCACGCGTTCTCGGGTGTCTTTTCCTTCGACGATCCGATCCGGCGCGGTTCGGCGGCGTTGCTGCCGATCTCGATCTTGCGCGGTTTCATCGCGTCGGGAATGACGCGGTTAAGCTCGATCGCGAGCAGGCCATCGGCGAAGCTCGCGCTGCCGACCTCAATATAATCAGCGAGCTGGAAGCGCCGCTCGAACGCGCGCCGCGCGATGCCGCGGTGGAGATACGTGCTCTTCGCATCCTCTTCGGTGGGCTTGCCCGTGACCGTCAGCTGGTTCTGCTGTGCGACGATTTCGATCTCGTCGGGCTTGAAGCCCGGCACCGCCAGTGTGATGCGGAAGCGGTCGTCGGCCTCGCGCACGATGTCGAAGGCCGGATAGCCGTCCGACGTCTCGCTGCGCTGCCCTTTTTCGAGCAGATCGAATAGATGATCGAAGCCCACGGTGGAGCGGCGGTAAGGGGTGAAGTCAAAATCGGTTCTCATTTCCAAATCCTCCTGATTGAAGCAATTCGGGCATGATATGCGCCGGTACACAGAGCCGGCGCTCTCCATGTCCTGCAGACCCGGTCAATCCGGCATCCGGCAAAAAATTAGGAAGGCATTTGCGGGTTTCAAGACGCGCGATCTATCCCAGACGGCAGCTCGTCGCAGAGCGCGGAAGGCCGGCCGCGACCAAGGGGCGGAGCCGCGCTGAGCGGCTCCGCGATGGGTCAGGCAACGCGGCTCCCGCCGGTGTCGTTGCTCCATGCAGCAATCTGGTCCTTGATCGCCAGCTTCAGCTTCTTGAGCCGCGCGATCAGGACCTCGTCGGGTCGGCGCTGGCGCGCTTCCCGATCGATTTCGGCGTCAAGGCGGGCATGCTCGCGCCGGAGATAGTCGATATGTTTGCTGGACATCTTCTTCTCCATGCCAAGTTGAGGATGTTACAGCCTTCCGGCTGCGGCACGGATATAGGAAAGAGGCCCTTGTCTTTTCAATTGATTGAGGGTGATTTAAGCGGCGGCCACCGCCGCAGACCATACTATATCGAACGAGAAAGGCGTGCCCGCGCAATGTTCGCGTCGGTGGGGCCGTCGCCCAAAAGCTGCCTGTCTCATATCGACCACTAGCCGACGGCAATGGCGTCAGATTGTTCCAGGCTGTACTTCGCGCGACCAATGGCTCGATCGCGTGGAAGGGGGGGCGGCAGCATCGTCACGGGGTGAATGTGGCCGGGCTGGCGTCGACCGTTGAGCCCGAGCGCGATTAGCAGCGCGTCCATGCGTTACCCTGAAATTTCAGCGATAGCCCTTTCCAGTTCAGCTACCGTGAAAGGCTTCCGAAGGACCGGGCGGTCCTCGAATTCGGCGGCCATGACTGTCGCGTCCCCGCTCGTAGCTACGAACTTTTTTCCGGCAGCACCCAAGGCAGCAGCAACTGCTTCGCTCGTTTTGCCATTGGCAAGGTGAACATCCAGAATTGCGAAGTCGAAATTTCCTTCTGCCATATATGTCAGCGCGTCGGCGACGGACGCGGCGCTCGCCACGATTTCGTGCCCGAGAACATCGAGATAGCCCTCGAGCATCATCGCGACCAGCGGATCGTCTTCGATAAGGAGAACTTTCGTCGTCACAGCCTCTTCCTAACTCCGAAACGTGCGGCGTCGGTGACCGTCATCACATTACCTGTCCGCTCTTCGTTATCTCAATCGCCGTGCCCAGATGGTCCGCAACGGCGAATATGTCCTTGTCTCCGCGCCCGCACAAGTTGACGAGGATGACACTGTCCGCCGCCATCTCCGGCGCTACGCGGCAGACGGCGGCAATCGCGTGGCTGGGCTCCAGCGCCGGAATGATGCCCTCGGTCCGGCACAGCAGCTGAAAGGCCTCGAGCGCTTCGGTGTCGGTCGCGGAGGTGTAACCGACCCGGCCCGTTTCTCTGAGCCAGGCATGCTCAGGTCCGATACCGGGATAATCGAGGCCCGCGCTGATCGAATGGCCTTCAACGATTTGCCCGTCGTCGTTCTGCAGCAGATAGGTCTTGTTTCCATGGAGAATACCCGGCCGCCCGCCGGCGAGCGATGCGGCATGGGCCTTGTCCAGTCCATGCCCGGCCGCCTCCACACCGAGCATCTTGACCGCCGGGTCATCGAGAAACGGATGGAAAAGACCAATTGCGTTCGATCCGCCGCCAATGGCCGCAACGAGAAGATCGGGAAGCCGGCCGGTTCGGGACAGCATCTGCTCCCGCGCCTCCTGGCCGATCACGCTCTGGAAGTCGCGAACGAGCTCGGGATAGGGGTGTGGTCCAGCGGCGGTGCCGATCATGTAGAAAGTGTCGCTCACATTTGCGACCCAGTCTCGCAGCGCCTCGTTCATCGCATCCTTGAGGGTCGCGGCGCCGGCGGTCACCGGCACGACCTCCGCGCCGAGCAATTTCATCCGGAAGACATTGGGGGCCTGTCGGGCCACGTCGGCGGCTCCCATGTAGACGGTGCAGGGCAGGCCAAATCGCGCGCACACTGTGGCGGCTGCGACCCCGTGCTGGCCGGCGCCGGTCTCCGCAATGATACGCGTCTTTCCCATCCGGATCGCGAGCAGGATCTGGCCGACGCAATTGTTGATCTTGTGGGCGCCGGTATGATTGAGTTCGTCGCGCTTCAGCCAGATTTGCGCACCGCCAAGCTCCGCGGACAGCCGCGGAGCGAAGTAGAGCGGGCTTGGGCGGCCGACATAATGTTCGAGAAGCGCGTCGAACTCGGCTTGAAACGCAGGGTCTTCTCTCGCCGCCCGATACTCCCGGTCCAGTTCCAGAATCAGCGGCATCAGGGTCTCGGGAACGAAGCGACCGCCGAACCGGCCGAAATGGCCACGCTCGTCGGGTTGGGCGCGCAGGCTGTTGGCCAGGGTGGCTGGCGAACTCGCTGCTCCGACATGTTTCACGACCAGTCCTCGACACTGCTCGGCACCCGGCCGGATCGCGGATAGGCCTGCCTCTCGATCGGGCGGGGCATCAGTAGCCCATCAGCGCAAGCACTTCCTTGCGGCTTCGCTGATCCTCCAGAAAGCATCCGAGCAGGCGGCTCGTCACCATGCCGACGCCCGGCGTCCGTACACCCCGGCCCGTCATGCATCCGTGCTGCGCGTCGATTACCACCGCGACTCCATGCGGTTGCAGATTGTCCCAGATGCATTTCGCAACCTCGGCGGTCAGCCGTTCCTGCACCTGCAGGCGCCGCGCAAAGCCGTTGAGAACGCGCGCGAGCTTCGAGATGCCGACGACCCGTTCCCGCGGCATATAGGCGATCGAGGCCTTGCCGGTGATCGGCGCCATATGATGTTCGCAGTGGGACTGGAACGGAATGTCTTTCAGCACCACCAGCTCGTCATAGCCGCCAACCTCTTCGAAGGTACGCGACAGATGGATCGCCGGGTCTTCGGCATAGCCCTGGCAATAATCCTTCCAGGCACGCGCCACCCGCTCGGGCGTGTCGACAAGACCCTCGCGCTCCGGGTCTTCGCCAACCCACCGAAGCAGCACATCGATCGAAGCGAGCACCTCCGGCGGAATGGTGCCGCCTGCCGGCATCCGGTTGGCGGGGGGAAAGTGATGCATCGACGGACCTCGGACAAAGGGGTGGCGGTCCGGGAGGGGAGTTGAGGGAAGTGGACCGCCAGCCGACGGAATGCCCGGGGCTCGCGCATGCGGCAACCTGTCCCTTAGGGCAGCGCGCGCCTCGATGGTGCCGCCGACCAGCGCAGGCCTTCCGGCTCAGGTCGAGGCTCCCGCCCGCGCTGCTGAAATGGTTGCCCCTTTGGACATGTAGGCTTGCGGACGTATTTCGCGAGAACGCTTCGGCGCTGTGCCGGCATCCCGGCCGAAATTTTTGCTCGTCGGAGGCTGCCATGCGTTTCGAAGCCGTTTCAACAACCGCAACGAGCGGCGAACCTTCAGGCGCAACGGAGGTAAGCCATGTGCCTAGGGGTCATCGCCCGCTCCCGATAAATCGCGTCGGGGTGCTCCTCGTAAACCTCGGTACGCCCGACGCTCCGACGAGCAGCGCGGTGCGCCGTTATCTTGCGCAATTTCTTTCCGATCGACGCGTTGTCGAACTACCTTCGGTCGTCTGGCAACCGATTCTTCGCGCGATCGTGCTGGCGGTCCGCCCGCGAAAATCAGCGCGTGCCTACAGGCAGGTCTGGACGCCCGAGGGATCGCCGCTGGCAGCGATAACCCGTCGGCAGGCAAGCGCCCTTCAATTGTCGCTGGGAAGCGAGGCGCTCGTCGCTCATGCGATGCGTTATGGCAGCGGCTCGATCGCCGACGGTCTCGATGCGCTCATGGCGGCGGGGTGCCGCCGTATCTTGGTCGCTCCTCTCTACCCGCAATATTGCGCCGCGACGACCGCAAGCGTCGTCGACGCGGTCAACGCACATATGTCGGGTATGCGCTGGCAGCCGGCCCTGCGCATCCTGCCCCCCTATTTCGACGATGATCGCTACATCGAGGCGATCGGACAATCTATCGAAACCGCGACCGGTGCGCTCGATTTCGTTCCCGACACGATCATCGCGAGCTTTCACGGGATGCCCGAACGCACGCTCCGTCTTGGCGATCCCTACCACTGCATGTGCCTGAAGACCGCCCGCCGCCTGAGCGAAGTTCTTGGTCGAAGGGTCGTACCTGCCTTTCAGTCGCGCTTCGGCAGAGCGAAATGGCTCTCACCCGCGACCGATGCCATGCTGAAGGCGCTTGGACGCGAGGGGCAGTCGGTGGCCCTCGTCGCGCCGGGCTTTGCCGCCGACTGTCTCGAGACGCTTGAGGAAATCGCCATCCGCGGCCGCGAACAATTCCTCGCGGCAGGTGGACAGAACTTTGCCTATATACCGTGCCTCAACGACAGCGACGTCGGGATCGACTTGCTCGGCGCTCTCATAAGGCGCGAACTTGCGGGGTGGCTGTAAAGGTGAGCGTTACTGGGGGCTGCGGCGCGCCGGAAAGCGCGCCGCAACCCTGAAATACGTCATGCTGGGAGCAGGACGCCATCGATCACGTGGATGACCCCGTTGGACTGGAGAACGTCGGCGGGACCGATCTTGGCCATGCCGCCTTTGGCGTCGCCGACATACCAGCTACCGTCCTGCTCCCAGACGGTCAGCTTGGCACCCTGGACCGTGGTAAGAATTGCCTTGCCGCCATTGGCCTTGGCCCGCGCGGCGATGTCGGTCGCGGTCAGGCGGCCCGGCACGACGTGATAGGTCAGGATGCCGGTCAGCATCGCCTTGTTTTCAGGCTTGAGGAGGGTGTCGACGGTGCCGGCCGGAAGCTTGGCAAAGGCGGCATTGGTCGGCGCGAAGACGGTGAATGGCCCAGCCAAAGAGAGCGTCTCGGCGAGGCCTGCGGCCTTCACCGCCGCGACCAGCGTCGTGTGATCTTTCGAATTGGCGGCATTCTCGACGATGGTCTTCGTCTCGACCATCGCGGCGCCGCCAACTTCGGGATTCTTTGCGGCCGCCATGCCACCTGCAAGCGCCAGCGCCGCTGCAGTGAGCGAAAGGGAGATACGGGAAACAGCCATTGGTCTTTCCTTTTCGAATGTTCGTCCCGGGGGGTAGGACCATTGCTAGCTAGCTGTGGCCCGGCCCCCGGACGACCTGTCCTTTGGGGCGGTCGAACCGGAGCAGCATGCCGCTGCAGCGTCGCCGCTAGCGATATCGGCAGTTTTCTATCTCTCCGGCCTTCGTCAATTTCGGCCGCGCCCCGACGTTTTTAACAGAGCGGGGACTGGGAGGCCGGCAATGAGTTTCGAAGGATCGTCAGAAGACCGTCTTGCCCTTCGCGATCTCCTCGACACCTATGCCGATGCCGTCAGCCGCGCCGATGGGGAGGCCTGGGCGGCGACCTGGACCGAAGATGCCGAATGGCATCTTCCGGGGTTGGGGACCATCAAGGGTAGGCGAATGTCGCCGAAACCTGGCACGGCGCGATGCGGTCTTTCCCTCCCATCCTGTTTCGGGCTTGGCCCGGCGCGATCCGGGTCGAAGGCGATGCCGCGGCCATGCGATCCTACACCGAAGAGATATATCTACGCGAAGCCATTCTCTACCGGACCTACGGCATATATGAGGATTTCTGCTGCAGGGTCGCTGGCCGCTGGCTGTTTGCCGAGCGGCGTTTTCAACCGCTGACGAAGCTTTCAGCGCAGGAGGCACGGCCTTGAAGATCCTGATCCAGGCCATCATCGACGTCGATCCCGAGGCGCGGGGCCGGGCGCTGGAAGAAGCGCGCGGTTGGATCGATGGCGCTCTCGCGCAGTCCGGGTGCCTCGCCTATGCTTGGACGCTGGACCCGCATTTTCCGGAGCGAATTCACGTCTTCGAAGAATGGGAGAGCGAAGACGCGCTCGCGGCGCATCTGGCCGACCCGCAATATAGGGGCATGCTTGGACACGTCGGCAGCTGCGGCGTGCGGGCGTCGTCGAGCCGCAAATTCGCGGTGTCGCGCGAAGCACCGGTTTACGATGGGAAAGGCGTGGCGAGCGCCGCTTTCGATTAAGGCGCCTTCTCTTATGCCGGCCCTGTCGGCGGCGCAGCACTTACCAGGCAGGCAGTTTCGCGCATCCTGACAATATACGCCGCTGATCGAGGTATCGTCTTCGATACAACGCCTCAGCCTTTGGACCGATTGCGCAAGCATGGTGCAATGCAGTTCAGTATATGATCTCGCTAGCGTCGAGCGCGGCCAGAAAGGCGTGCGCGGATCCTCGGATCCTCGCCTGCTCCGCCGCGGACTTGGCGCGCCAGTTGTTCAGCACAAGGCGCATTCGCGGGATGGCCTGCAACGTATCGGCGTGCCGCGCGACAAAGTCCCAATAGAGATAGTTGAAGGGGCAGGCGCGATCGCCTTCGCGGCTCTTCACATCGTAGCGGCATCCGCCGCAGTAATCCGACATACGATCGATGTAAGCTCCGCTTGCGGCATAGGGCTTGGAAGCCAGCAACCCACCATCGGCAAACTGGCTCATTCCGATCGTGTTGGGAAGTTCCACCCATTCATAGGCGTCGGCATAGACCGCAAGGTACCAGCGATGGACTTCGGCTGGATCGACGCCAGCCAGAAGCGCGAAGTTTCCGGTCACCATCAGCCGCTGGATATGATGCGCATAGGCCTCTTCGCGCGTCTGGCGCACGCATGCCGCGAGGCAGGCCATGTCGGTCTTTGCGGTCCAGTAGAAGGCGGGTAGCGAGCGCGTCGCCCCGAATGCGTTCTCCCGGGCATAGGCCGGCATGCGCCACCAATAGATGCCGCGGACATATTCGCGCCATCCGAGGATTTGCCGGATGAAGCCCTCCGCCGCATTGATCGGAACCGCGCCGTCGCGCCAAGCACGATCGACTGTCGCGCAGACCGTGCGCGGATCGAGAAGGCCGATGTTCAGATATTGTGCAATGACCGCGTGATAGAGATATTTCTCCTCCGCGAGCATTGCGTCCTGGAATGTGCCGAACCGGGCAAGGCGGTTCTCGATGAAGTCGTCGAAAGCAGCTTCTGCGTCCTGGCGAGTGACCGCGAACCAGAAGGGCGCGATGTCGCCGAAGTTGGCCGGAAAGCGGCGCTCGACCATCGCGAGCACCTCCCTGGTCATGCCGTCGGGCTCGAAGCGCCGAGGCTGAGTCATGAAGAGATCGCGCGATGCGGCCTTGCGATTGTCCGCGTCGAAATTCCATTGGCCGCCGGCAGGCTCGTCGCCCTCCATGAGCAGCCCGGTTCGCCGCCGCATCATGCGGTAGAAATACTCCATCCGGAGCTGTGAGCGTCCCTCGGCCCACGCGGCAAAATTATCTGGGGTGATAAAGAAGCGGTCGTCGGGGACGATGGTCGTCCGCGGCCAGCGCCGCATGATTTCGGCCAGGCGATACTCTCCCGCCGCTGTCACGCGGAGCGGGAGGTCGCCAAGGCGTTGCCTTGCCCGGCCCACCTCGCCTTCAAGCGAGCCGCTGTTCGCAGGATCGTCGAGTTTCACATAGTCGACGCGCCAGCCGGCGGACACGAGCTCCGCCGCGAAATGCCGCATTGCCGAAAAGAGGAACGCCAGCTTCTTGCGGTGATGCGGCACATAGGATGCTTCGTCGGACACCTCGGCCATGAGGATTTGAGTTTTTTCCGGGTCCAGACCCCGAAGAGAGGGAATATCGGCCCCGAGCTGGTCGCCGAGGATCAGCACCAGCTGATGGGTCATATTGCCAACATTCTGTTTGCGGGCCGTAGTCAAGCGCGCAGTCCTTCCCATGCGGCAAGCGCACGCGCGCGTGCTTCCTCATGACCGATCAGCGGTGGCGGATAACCTGCGACGCGGGCGTCACGGCCATGAGCAGCGGCGATCTCCGCATCGGACAGATGCGCGAGCTCGCGCACATGGGTGCGAACATAGTCCGCCATCGTGAACCGCTCGCATTGGAGGGTCGGTGACATGATCCGCGAGAAGACCGGCGCATCGACCCCCGTGCCCGCAACATATTGCCAGTTCATCGCATTGGATCCGAGATCGGCATCGAGCAGCGTGTCCCAGAACCAGCGTTCGCCGCGGCGCCAGTCGATGAGCAAATGTTTGACGAGGAACGAGGCGGTGATCATCCGAACGCGGTTGTGCATCCAGCCCGTGCGCCAAAGCTCGCGCATGCCCGCATCCACGACCGGATAGCCTGTCTGCCCGCGGGTCCAGGCAGTGAAGTCGCGATCGGCCTCCGGACCGGCGCGCCACGGGAAAGCATCGAACGCGGCGCGCCCGTTCGCCTCTCCGTAACCGGTCATCTGGTCGACGAGGTTGATGCCATGCTCGCGCCATCCGAGCTCGGAACGAAAGGACTCGGCGCCGGCGCCGCTCGTTTCGCCGATTGCGTGCCAGATCAAGCGAGGACTTATCTCGCCGAAATGGAGGTGCGGTGACAATCTCGACGTCGCGGGGAGCGCCGGAAAATCGCGCCGTGCCTTGTAGAATTCGGCGCCCGGGAGCCAGTCGCGGAGCGTCCGCCATGCGCCCTTTTCTCCAGGTCGCCACGCGGCAAAGCCTTCGGCCCAGTCCGGCTTTTTCGGCGTCAGGTTCCAATCGTCGAGATTGTCCGACGCGGGCCAACTCGCGGGAGCCGGGATAAGGTCCGGCGCGGGACAGGGGAGGGCGGGCGGCATGCGCTCGCAAAGCGCCCGATACCATGGCGTGAAGACCCGGTATCGCGAGCCCTGCGCGTTGATGATGCTCTCGGGCGGAGCGAGATAATTGCCCTCGTGCAGCCGGAGATCGACGCGGCGCCCGAGTTCGGCGTCGTGGGCCTTCCACCACGGCTCGTAACAGCGCGTCGCATGTACGGACAGGCTGCCTGTTTCCGCGGCTATGTCTTCCATAACAGCGGAAGCCCTGCCGCGTCGCAGCACGAGCCTGCTGCCTCGCTTGCGCAGGCTCGCGCCAAGGGCGGCGAGACTATGATGCAGCCACCAGCGCTGGGCGGCTCCGATCGCTCGCATTTGAGGGCCCTCGTCGTCCAATATATATAGGGGGACGACGGCGCCCTCGGCGATCGCAGCGAGCAAGGCAGGTTGGTCGCTGATCCGTAGGTCCTGGCGAAGCCACAAGATGACGGGCGACATGGGGCCTTTCCTGTTCCTGGTGGGAGGCTTTCGCCCGGGATCTTGCCCGCTGTTACCTGGCGCGGGGCCGGCTGAAAGATGATCTTTGGGGAAGATATGGGCGTAGGCGGGGTGTACTGCGCTTTGCCTGTTGGAGCTTTGGGCGGTGCGACATGGCGTCGCACCGCCCGGCAGTGAAGGATCACCGCCCCCCGCCGCGGCCAGACGTGGGTCGCAAGGGCTGGCCGCCGGCAGAACCAGGTCACCTCATGTTGTCAGCGCGGCGCCGTGCTCGCTCCTCCCTTTTCCGGTCGGGGAAACGCGGTCCGGTGTCGCCCGGCGCAGAGACGGTGGACGCGGCTGGGCCGAGGTCGGCGAGGATAAGGCTCGCCGTTGCCTTTGCACTCGCCACGACGCCGGGAATCCCCGCCCCGGGATGCGTGCCCGCCCCGGTAAAGTAGAGATTGGCGATGTCGGGGTCCCGGTTATGGCCCCGGAAATAGGCACTCTGCAACAGCGTTGGCGTTAGGCTGAACGCGCTTCCGAGATGGGCGGCGAGATCCTGTTCGAAATCTGGCGGTGCATAATGGAATTGCGTGACGATCCGCGCGCCGAAATCCGGAATGAGCCGCTTCTCAATCTCCGCCACAATGCGCTTCGCGAATTTCGGCCCCACGGCGTCCCAGTCGAGAGGGGCCTGGCCGAGATGGGGCACCGGCGCGAGCGCATAGAAGCTGCTATGGCCTGCGGGGGCGATATCGGGATCTGTCGCACTTGGATGATGAAGATAAAGCGAGAAATCCTGCGCCAGCCTGCCATTCCGGTAGATATCGTCGAGCAGCCCGCGATACCGGGGGCCGAACAATATCATGTGATGGGGTATGTCCGGAAAGCGCCCGCGGACGCCGAGATGGACCACGAACAGGCTGGGCGACCAGCTCTTGCGCGCAAGGCGCCTGGCCTCGTGTGCGCCGCGAGGATGCGCAAGGAGATCGCGGTAGCTGTGCATGAGGTCGGCATTTGAAGCGACCAGGTCGGTCCGGACCTTGAACCCGCTCCGCGTCGATACGGCCGTCGCGCGATCTCCTTCGGTCTCAATGCGGGCGACCGGGTCGCCGAGCCGGAGCTCGCCGCCCTGGCGCTCGAACAGCGCGACCATTGCCGCGACCAACCGATTGGTCCCTCCGCGTGCATACCAGACCCCGCCATCCTGCTCGAGCTTGTGGATGAGGGCGTAAATGCCGCTCGTTGCCATCGGGTTTCCGCCGACGAGCAGGGTGTGAAAGGAAAGCGCCTCGCGCAACTTCTCGCTGCGGACATAGCGCGAGACGGTGGCATAGACCGAGCGCCAGGCGCGATGTCTTGCGAGCGCCGGCGCCGCCTTCAGCATCGAGCGGAAGTCAAGAAAGGGGACGGCCCCGAGCTTGACATATCCCTCTTCGTAAACCGCCGCCGAGTACCGTAAGAAGCGTTCATAGCCCTCGACATCCGAGGGATCGAGCGCGCCGATCTGCCGGCGCAAGTCCTCCTTGTCGTTGTGGTAATCGAAATGCGAGCCATCGGGCCAGCTGAGCCGGTAGAATGGCGAAATAGGGACCAGGTCGACGTCTTCTTCGATCCGTTGGTCGTTGAGCTCCCAGAGCTCGGCAAGGCAGGCCGGGTCGGTGATGACCGTGGGGCCCGCGTCGAATGTGAAACCGTCCCTCTCGAACATATAGGCTCGGCCGCCGGGACGGTCGCGCGCTTCAAGAAGCAGGGTTTCGATGCCAGCCGACTGGAGACGGATGGCAAGGGCGAGACCGCCGATCCCGGCACCGATAACGATAGCGCGACTCATCGATATTTGTCCGCTGCAATTGCGGCGCCGAGGACATGCCCGGAAAGCCAAGCATATTCGGCGAAGCCGTACGACAGCCAGTCGCCGCATGCGCCGAGCGACAGCTCGGAATTCCACAGAAGCCTCTGGTCCTGACCTGAGGGCTGCGAAAACAGCCACCGATGTGCCGCGGAATGAACAGGACGGGGGAGCTCCCGGCCCGCAACGTCGCCAAGTGCCGCATGAAGCATTTCCGCGACGCCGGTGCCGTCGTGGGTCAGATGCGCCTCGGACCAATGCCAGTCGGCCTGAACGACCCACCGTTCGCCGGGCATCCTTCCGGGCTTCTCATTGTCGCGCGATGCCATCATGATCGGTCCTGCACCGCGGATGAAATCCGGGAGGTCATCTAGGGGATCTGCGAAGGCCAGCATCGCGCTCCAACACGGATAGGAGCGTACCGACATGGCGGCGCGTGCCATCTCGAAATCATGAAGCGAGAGCAGGGGGGCTGCCTGTTCGGCGGGGATTGCGATCACCACCGTATCGAATTCGCCGATGCGCTTCGCCTCGCTGTGGAGCGTCCATCCTTTCCTGGTTCGCATCAACGCCGTGACCGGGCACGATAATGTAACGTCGAGATCCTCGGCGAGCCGCTTGAATGGCGCCGTCATGGTCGGAGTGCCGACCCAGGCGTCGGCGCCCGCTGCGGGCCATGGCGCAGCAAGCCCGTCGCGTTGCCAGTTGCGAAGGAGCCGCACGAACCCCTCCGAGCGTGCTGTGAAGTGGGAAGCGCCATGGTCGAAGGCGATTTCTTCTCCCTTCACGTCGGCGCGCCGGGTCGCGAGGCGACCGCCAACGCCGCGAGCCTTGTCAAAAACCGACACGACCAGCCCTGCCTCGGTGAGGCGCCTTGCACAGGCAAGGCCTGCAATGCCTGCCCCGACGATCGCCGTTCGCATCCGTCTCAATGCCCGAAAATGTGATGGGAGGTGTCGATCCTGTCTCCTAGGAGCTCGGAACCGGTGATTGAGGATGAGTGTTTCACGGCCGGACTGCCTTCGCAGGAGGAGGATCGAGCCTTGACTTGCATGAGGCGACCTTCTTGTCGCAACATGTCCCTTGGGGCAGGAATCGCACGAGGCAGCTACAACCGATGTCATTGAAAACCATGATCGCGGCCAGCCCGATCGCTGCCGTGATCAGCGATCCGAGGTTGCCCGACAATCCAATAGTCGAATGCAATACGGCCTTCTCGGCACTCACCGGCTATGCGCCCGAAGAAATCATCGGACGCAATTGTCGGTTCCTTTCCGGTCCGGACACAGAGGCCGACCTCACAGAAACCCTGCGTACCTCGATTCGCGAGCGGCGGCCGGCGCTTGTCGAAATCCTGAATTATCGGAAGGATGGATCGCCGTTCCGGAACGCCGTGCTTGTCGCGCCGATTTTCGGAGCCGGAGGCGCGCTGGAATATTTTCTCGGTTCGCAGATTGAGGTCGATGAAGCGGGAGAGGCGGTAGGGGGGCGGAACGCGCGTGCGCGCTCCCAGATCTACGCGCTATCGCCGCGCCAGCGCGAGGTTCTGAGACTTATGGCGGGCGGACAGCTGAACAAGCAGATCGCCTACGAGCTCTCGCTGTCCGAGCGGACGATCAAGATGCACCGTGCCGCCGTTCTCCGCGCGCTCGGCGTCGAAACGACGGCGGATGCGATCAGGCTGGCAGTCGAGGCAGGTCTTTAGCTAGCTAAGAAACCCAGCCGTTGCACCTTCGGGCAGGTCGCAAGGTCGCAGAAGGCGCTCTAGACGTCATGACTCGCTATGACTGTCGTCGGAGGGTGGTCTGCAAGGCAAGCGCGCACTCATAATCGGAAGCAATGGCGGGATCGGCGGGGCTCTTGTCGATATGCTTGCCTGTTCCGGGAAGTTCTCGCGCGTCTACGCTGCTAGTCGGAACGGTCGTGTTGCATGCCAGGACTTCGTGACGCCGCTCGCCGTAGACATCCTCGACGAAAATTCCCTCGCCACGGCCGCTCTTGCCATTGGGCTGGATGGAGAGCTTGATCTACTGATCGTGGCGACCGGGCTGCTGCACAGCGCAGACGGCATTAAACCCGAGAAGAGTTTTCGCCAGCTCGATGCCGCGGCGATGGCCGACATATTCGCGGTTAACACCATCGGTCCGGCACTGATAGCCAAGCATCTCCTTCCCTTGCTGGCCACGAAACGCCGAGCGGCAGCTATTTTCCTGTCGGCACGGGTCGGCTCGATCGGCGACAACAGATTGGGCGGATGGCACAGCTACCGTGCCTCGAAGGCAGCACTCAATGCCCTTACGCGCTGCTTTGCAATCGAGGTTAGCCGCCGCAATCCAGCGGCAGTCGTTGCGGCGCTGCATCCAGGTACGGTCGATACGCCCCTTTCAAAGCCGTTCCAGGCGCGGGTGCTGTCGACCTCGCTCTTCTCCGCTGATGTCAGTGCGGCTCACATCATCTCGGTGATTGATCGACTGAAGCCGGAAGACAACGGCGGCTTCTTCGGCTGGGACGGGAGGCCCATTCAATTCTAGCGAGACCCCGAGCTCTGCGGCGATCTTTTGGCCTGACGGTCGGGCGATGCTTTGCGTCTTCCGGCAGGAGCAGTTGCTCGACCGCATAGCTCCTCGTCGCGATTGGGCGGCGAAGCGTTCGCCATAAGGTGATCGGGAAAAACAGCGCCCAGCTCATCACTTCGTAGAGAAGCTCGGCTAGTGATAGCCGCAGCAGCACAAAGTTCATCCGGATGCTTTTGATTGAGTGCTGAGATCATTGGCCAATGAATAGAGCATCGCGGCGCAGCGTTCGCAATCTGAAGGTCCGCCTTGTCCCGGGTTGCCCCCTAAAGCGGCCTGACCGCAAACGGCCAGAGTCGGCGGTATCGCACGCCTGAATGTGAGTTCCGCGGGTGAAGCCTATCCCGTAGGATGTTGTCGCCACCAAGCGCGGATTATTCTCTTTCCTACAATATTTCGCGCTGTCATGCAGAGCCTATGCAAGAACGCGGACCCAAATGGCGCGACGGGGCGCTCGCTATCGAATTCTGGATTGCGACCGCGTTGGTCGGCGGCTCATTCCTCGTCGGGGCGTGGCAGGCGCTCAAATATCTGTTCTAGCGGTGCAGGTGGCGCAAGGGGGCTACGCGCCGGCCGCAAGCGGCGAAGAAGCAATATTCTCGGGAGCCACACCGTCGACATCGACCAGGTCTTCGCCAACCACGATGCCGGTAATGCGAACACGTTTTTCGATATGGTCGACCGGAACGCGATGCAAGTCGAGGCGCCACCGACCGCCGAGGTCACGGCGAAGCGAGAAACCGCCCGCGTCGCGGAGCAAGGTTCCCGTCTCTTCGATTCTCGTGCCGATCATCGCCATTGCTTTGGCCTACGCAAAATCGCAATGCCGCGCTAGAAACTTTGGCTGAAGGTCTTTCAACCCAGCCTAAATGCTCATCGCCGCCGGAATGGTTCGCACGCCACGCCGTCGCCGTCGCCATCCATCTCTGGCCGATATCCTGGCTGACCGCGGTATAGCGGCGCGGCACCCGCTGCCCATGCCGCATTGCAATTGCCGTAATAGACGCCGGACGGCGCCGGCGAGGCAATAGGCTGGCGCGCGGCGGATGCCTGCGGTTTGGGTCGATGGGCCCTGGGATTGACGGCCCGATAGTCGGCCGGCTGTTGGAAATCGGAATTCCAGATGCCCAGTTTTAGGGCCTTGGCGCGCGCCTCGGCGCCGAGATAGCGATCGCTAAACTGAGGCAACGCAACTGCAAGGCCCGCTTCGACCATGGCTTGGCCCAGATCTATCTGCCGCGCGGTGCAGCTGGCGACGATCCGGTCATAGTCATCAACATCGCGCTGCTCACACCGCAATTCGGCACCATTGACCAGTTGCGCGAGTTTCGCCGACGCTTCCTTGCCGCATGCCCAGCTTTGCCCCTGGCGCGAGCACGTTTGGTAAAGCTCGGGGGCATCCACACCGTGCAAGCGGACGACGATCCCCGCCATGTCGAGAGAGTCGCCGTCCATCGCCCGGCCCGAGCCGCTAATGTCCTGCGCGGACGCGGAAAGCGGGGTCAGCGCCAGTGCGATTACAAAAAGCCATTTCATGGCAAGGGATCTAGCGCGGCTAGCTTACCAATTTCTTGAACAGCCTCGATCGAGCCGAATGTCCGCTATGCGAATATTCGCCCCAAAGACCAACTGACTGACCGGCAATAGCAGAATCGACCAAAGCGCCGACCGCGCCGAAGCCCTTTGCCGGGGACGTGGCGCCGGTAACAACCACGACGCTATGGGTCGGGCCTTCAGACCAGTGATGAGAGCGCCCGCTCCGCTACCCCCCAGAACGGCGCTTCTGCATGCCTTTGATGATATCCCCAAGGACCAGCCGGTCTTGGGGATCGAGTGATTTCAGATCACGGTACATAACGAGCAAATGCTCGTCATCGCTGTCTTCGTCCGGCTTCTCACCGACAAGGGTTGCGATAGATACCTCAAAGTGATTGGCGAGCTTTCGGACAAGTTCGATCGACGGATTTGTGGCGGTGCCTTTCTCAAGCTCCCAGATATGCGCCTTCGACGCGCCGATGGCGTCAGCCACTGTCTGAAGCGATTGCTGCTTTGCCGTGCGAAGGTTCTGCAGCCTCATCGCCAACGACATATCCATGACCTCCTTCGACACAATCTAACATGAGAGCAACGCCATAGAAATCAACGAGCGTTCGGTCAAACGAACGACTTCGTCCGGCCGATTGACTCTCGCCGTTGTATGATGTACCGAACGATAACGTAACTACTGATCTTACTAATGGCATTGCATGAACCACCGTCGGGATACCATTCCCCACCCTCGCATCTGGGCAGTCCACTCGGCAGCGAAACCTGGGGTCTCGGACCGATCATCGCGTGGCCGACGTTCGGGAACAAGACGCGCTCGGAGACCGCCCCGGGGCAGCACCATGACGGTAGCCGGAAGCGATCAGCATCCGTTCCGCAGATCAAGCAGGAGAGAAGGCATGGCTAAAACCACCACGTCCAACGCGCTAGTGCCCGCTGGGCGGCGCAAGACGTCCGTTATGCGAAAGGCAGCCACGGTTGCCGTTGCGCCCGCCACGGACGGCACGCTGCTGCCGATCCTCGGCTCCGAGCTCGCTGTGGCGAAGCTGATCGGCGACGGAGGCAATGCGACGCGAGAGGGCGGCGTCGTTCTCGTCACCGGTCGCGCATATGCGACCCCCGCGGGCGTCGTTCCCGCGGAAGAAATATTCTACGATCAGGCAGCGCGGCCCGTTGGCAAAGGGCCGTGGCTCGGTGAGGCGGATAAGGTCAGCTGGCGCGATGAGGCGAGTGGCTATGACTGCATCATGTTGCGTGACACGGACGGTGGTTTTCTGTCCGGATATGTCGGCATTCCCCACGACCACCCACTCTGGGGCTGGGATAATAGCGCAGTTCCGTCGGACATCGGGATCGAGGTGCATGGCGGTTTGACCTATTCAAGACTGTGCGAGGAAGGGCCGAGTCCGGCGCGTCGTTTAGCCGCCGATGCGCGCCGCATCTGCCACGTCACATTACGCCCGGCGGTCTACCATCCGGTAGCGCACGCTACCGATCACCGGGTCGAAGACCCGCACGCATGGTGGCTCGGCTTCAGTTGCGATCATGCGTACGATCTCATTCCCAGGCATGCGCAGGGTTCCTCCAGGCCCAAATCATCGGAACTCGCACGGACCTATCGCGACGATGCCTATGTTGTCCGGGAAACGGTTGCGCTCGCTGCCCAACTGCGCGCGATCGCGGAGGGGGATGCAGCGCCCCAGCGCGACGACCAGCGGCCGCCGATCGGCCTCGATCCCAGTCGCGGAGGTGGCCGTGGCCGACTTTGATCGCCACGCCGGCGAGCTCCCGTGGGGCTGGTGGCTTCGAGCCAATCCGCGCGGCTACGAGGATGCCTCTGGGCGAAATTGGGCGAGCGTCAGGGACGCCTTCTGGGAGGGAGAACTTGGATTCCCGCCGGTCCACTTCGCACCCGAACAGCATGAACTGATGCTGAGGGTCATGACCGCGATCAATGCGAGATGGTTTGGCACTGAGAGCAACCACGATGTTTTCGGTGGGGACATGATGTTCTGGCGATTCTATCAGTGCTGGCTCGCCAGCATCGGTATGGTCGAGACATCGGAGGGGAGGAACGTCTTCGATGGGGGGCTGAGCTCATTGGGGAAGTCGGTCCTCATGATGCTGCAGGCCACGCGCGAGCCGGAATTCGAGCGCTTGCCACTGTCGGCGGTTGTCGCGGCGGTAAGTGCGAGCAAGGGGCTCGACGCCCAGGCACGGGAGCGGGCGCTGATCGACTTCGAGCGGGAGGTGGGTTTCCGCCGCCATGTGTTCGCGCGCGAAGATTTGGGAAAGCGTTACCTAGTGACGTTGACGGGCATCACCGTCGGCGCGCGAATGCCGACTCGCAATATCGCCTGGTCGCAGTCTTTCCCCGACGCAGCGTCGCGTGATGACCTGTTCGCTTGGCTCGCCGAGCGGGTGCATCGATGGGATGACTGGGGAGAAATCGCCAACCAAAAGGGCGCGGACGCGCTTACAAGCCATCTACTGTCCGTGATAGTCGGCGCGGGTGGTCTGTCTCGTTGACCGCTCGGGTCTGGAACGATGTAGTTTGCCGCTAGTCGAGACTAAAATTCCAAATAGAATACGACTTCGCCGGGATTTGCGTCGCAGATGCTCTTAATGATCTTTTCGCTAAATCCGTCTCAGCGAAAAGGCCAGCGGTCGAGCAAGTCGCTGAGCCTACGGCCAGTCTAATCCAGTCGGCGGCACGGTCTCGGTACGCTCAGAAACGGCTGCAGCGCATTTTTCCTTTCCGCCGATAACGGGAAGCAAACGCGCGCTGCGTTGGCAGCCTCGCGGCCTAGAGCTGTTGCACAAGATTGACCTCATTTTCTCTGAATGGTCCGATCCTGCGAAGCTTTGCAGCGCCGTTGGTACACTGTAGCCTACATCGCTCGCGGCCGCGAAGATGCCAAGAATGCGAGAGCAAAATGTCTCCTAAATGATGATGAAATCGAGCTCCCCGGGTCCCCAAGAGTTATCACCGTTAAATTGCCCCGTCAGTTCGAATTCGTGATTCTCTTCATAGGCCGAACCGTCAAACACGAGGCTCGGGAATTCGGCGGCAATTGCATCGAAAGCGGGGGTAGGAAAGTCCCATGCGGTGGTGAACTGGAAGTGCAACGTCCCATCCGGACAATCGCTGAAAGCGACATCGAATCCGGGCCATTTTGTACCCCAATTTGCAACGCACCAATCCTGACCTTCGCCGGAGGGAATCGGCAAGATGGCGCCAAAATCCAAAATTGTTTCCTGGCGATCAAGTCCGTCAATATAATTTGATCCATCAGTCGTTGTCGTCTTGAACATCGTCCGCTTAAAGCGTTCAATTTCATTTTTATCGCCTTCAACGTGGAAGCCGCAATAAACGTAGTTAGGCATGCTATTATCCTTTCTTCAATTGTATATTTGTTTCTTTCATAATCTAATATCTTACGAATTATTCAATAGATTCTCCCTTTGCAGGTTTTCAATAGAACGACCGTTAGTGATCCGAACCTCGGATCAAGTGTGAATTGCCTTCCACGCGACGAACAGTGCCACTTCGAAGATCATGGTCAGCACGATGATGAGGAGGCTGCAGCGGGCAGCCCAGATCAGCCCATCGCGTGCAATGTCGCCGTCGCACCGCCTAAAGGCGTGCCGAAGATAACCGAGCACAGGAAATGTGCGGCTCGGATCAAAGGCCTCGATTGCACCAAAGGATGTGCCGTCAGACCATCCAGACCGTCGTGGAATACGGTGGAGGTCAGCAGTCACCTGGCCTGCGAGACGCTGCAGGTGATAGCGCAGGTTCCCGAGTTCTTCGCGGTGCTGGGCAAGCGCCGCAATGAACGCTTGCTCTTCGACGCTGCGCTTCTTGAGCACGGCTTCCATCTGGTCGGCGATACCAAAATTGCACACGACAATTTGCGTGAGCAGCTCGTCGTCCTGCAGCCCGAATATAGCTTCCATGGTTTGCAGATGGAGCAGCGTTTGCGGGGGCGGGTCCCGGTGGTATATCGCTTGGTAGAGACGGACGACGTTCGAGATCTTACTCATCAAAACAACTCCCCCAATGCGTCTTCGACGCTGTGCTGCCACATGCGAAAGCGTGCCCGGCCTCCTCTGGGTAAGTCGGCCTCGATCTGGTCGAGACCGACATTGCCGCTGCGAAACTTGTCGTAGATGTGCTCGGGCAACGCCGGACAGCAGAAGATATCGCCCCCGGTTTTTGCGACGGCTGCGAGAAGCTCGGCGTCAACGAGCACGAACTTTTCGGGCGTGCCGTGCCAGGCTGGGAGGTTGAGCAGCACGCGGCCCGGCGGGTCACCGGCGAGCATGGCATCGAGCGTCGCGCGTGACGCCTGGTCGAGGCCCATAGTCCAGACGATATCGACGTCGATATCGAGCGGGTCTTCTTCATCCTCAATCGCGAAGCGGAGGAACTCGTGGACCCGGTCAAGATCCTCGAAGCGCCCGCCGGGGACATTGACCAAGATGTACGCACCGTCGGGCGCATCATCGATGATTGTGATGAGCTTCTCCTGATCGGATTCGTCACCCAAGTCGATCGCCTCAACCCGGTGTCGACCGCCATAGGCATGTTCAATGTCGCGCTGAGACAGGCTCGCTTCGATGAAGATGAGGGGAACGCCGCGGAGCATAAGGTTATGCGCACTGGTTGCCAGCGTGCCCGTGCTGCCGACACCGCCCTTCTCCTTCTCGTAAAGAATGAGGCGCTTGCGCCGGTGCTCCTCAGCCTGTTCTTTGGTCGCCATGGGTCACTTCCTTTCTGCGTTGGATGGCCGCCCGGGCCGGAGGGGTGCGGCTACCCGCGTGAAATTTGCGGTCATGTTTTGGGTCTGCCGTGCTTGGCATGCGCGTCGGCAAGACGTTGCCGGGCGTCACCCTGCGATCGTGCTTGCCGGGCGAATTTCGCGGCGAGATCCGCAGCGCGACCCGATGCTGCGGCTTCATTCCCCGCGCGTTGCGGGGACGGCGTCGAAGGACGGTATGTTGCCGTGTCGGCTTGTTGCGCCGTTGCAATGGGCTGTTGCCGCGAGGGGACGGTTGGCGGCGGACCGGTAGGAGGCACTGGAGCAGCCGGCGACTTGGGGAGATGCTGCGACTCTGTCCGGAACGTGGCTGGATCGGCGGTTGGGGCGCTTACCTCGCGCGAGTAGCCCGCTGAACGAAGCCGCGTGATGATTTGATTGAAGATTTCCGGTCCATCATCGAGTTCGGCAAGAGCTGATAGCTTTGTCGCGATCGCGCCGACGTCGAGAGCGGTACCGCGAATGGCCGCAAGAGCGTTGAGCGCCGCAGTCCAATGCTCGGGGCCGGCCGTCGAATTCAGGAGGATCTCAGCAATCTCGTCTGGAATATCGGCCGCAGTCATCGCTCGGCGACGGGGCGAGGGTGCGCTTTTCTTTTGCTGACCCGACGGAACCGGTTCGGCGATGCATTCAGACCCAATCGCTATTGTGACGGCCCGAACCCGGATAATGGCGACGACGATGTTGAAGATGCGGGACGGCCAGGCCAGGCCGGATGAGTTGAGGATCGCATCGTGGAGAGATTTCTCAGCGTCCTCGAGTTCGAACACGA
>VFQO010000996.1_pt1 | contig 24860 bp, 30 predicted proteins | sample 3512331 | NCBI WGS metagenome assembly VFQO01 (sample SAMN10412371, study PRJNA504923) | tailings metagenome | isolation source: Replicate 3 from Balatoc abandoned mine | place: Philippines: Itogon, Benguet | collected 2017-08-28 | reverse complement strand
TGGGCATGGCCCTGCGAGCCATAGCCGACAATCGCGACCTTCTTGGGCTTGATCAGATTGAGATCGGCATCGGCGTCGTAGTAGACTTTCATATTCCGTCCTTGCTTTTGATTGATCGTCTCCCCGGCCTTGAGCCGGGGCCCCGCTGCCTTTCTTGCTTGCCGAAAGAGGCGGGGTCCCGGGTCAAGCCCGGGAAGGCGGAGTTGCGTAACTGTTCATGCCCCCAGTGGCCCGCGCAGCATCCCCACGACGCCGGTGCGGCCGACTTCGACCAGCCCCAGCTCGCGCATCAACGCGATGAAACTGTCGACCTTTTCGGGCGGGCCGGTGATCTCGAAGATGAAACTTTCGGTCGTGGTGTCGACGGGGCGCGCACGGAAAATGTCGGCGAGGCGCAGCGCCTCGACCCGCTTTTCGCCCGTGCCGGTGACCTTGATGAGCGCCAGCTCGCGCTCCACGTGCGGCCCTGCGGTGGTGAGGTCGAGCACCTTGTGCACGGGCACCAACCGTTCCAACTGCGCTTCGATCTGGTCGATCACCGACGGCGGGCCATTGGTGACGATGGTGATGCGGCTGACGGCGTGATCCTCGGTGATGTCGGCCACGGTCAGGCTGTCGATGTTGTAGCCGCGCGCGGTGAACAGGCCGGTGATCTTGGCGAGGATGCCCGGCTCGTTGTCGACCATCACGGTCAGCACATGGCGTTCAGAGGCCGCTTCGGTGATTTTCATTGCATGGTTTCCCGTAAAGCAGCGGCCTTAGACCAGCGCCTTGGCCTCGTCGTCCATCGTGCCGTCGACCTTGTCGCCATACAGCATCATGTCGGTATGCGCCGCGCCTGACGGGATCATCGGCAGGCAATTTGCATCCTGCGCGACGAGGCAATCGACAATCACCGGGCCGGGATGATCCAGCATCCGCATGATCCCGTCATCCAGATCGCGCTCCTCGGTGATGCGAATGCCTTTCCAGCCATAGGCTTCGGCGAGCTTCACGAAATCGGGAAGGCTGTCGGAATAGGAGTTCGAATAGCGGCTTTCATAGGTCAGTTCCTGCCACTGGCGGACCATGCCCATATATTCGTTGTTGAGGATGAAGATCTTGACCGGCAGGCGATACTGGCTCGCCGTGCCGAGTTCCTGAATGTTCATCTGGATCGAAGCCTCACCCGCGATGTCGATCACCAGCGCGTCCGGGTGGCCAAGCTGCGCGCCGATGGCGGCGGGCAGCCCATAGCCCATCGTCCCGAGTCCGCCGCTGGTCAGCCACTTGTTCGGGTCTTCGAAGCCGAAATACTGCGCTGCCCACATCTGGTGCTGGCCGACTTCGGTGGTGATGATCGGATTGCGGCGGTGGGTGAGGGCGTGAAGCCGCTCGACCGCCTTTTGCGGCATGATCATGCCCGGATGCTTCACCGAGCGTTCGGGATAGGCGAGACACTCGCGCGCGCGCCAACCGGCGATCCGGGCTTTCCATTCGCCCAGATTGCGCGCTTGCCGTGCGCCCCACGCCTCGATCATCTGCGCCAGCACCGTGCCGCAATCACCGACGATGCCCATATCGACCGGCACGGTCTTGTTGATCGAAGAACGGTCGATATCGATGTGGATCTTCTTGGATTCCGGGGAGAATGCATCAAGCCTGCCGGTCACCCGGTCGTCGAAGCGCGCGCCGACGCAGACCATCACGTCGCACTTGTTCATCGCCATATTGGCTTCGTAGGTGCCGTGCATCCCCAGCATCCCGAGCCAATCGGGGTGCTGCGAAGGGAAGGCACCGAGGCCCATCAGCGTGGACGTGACCGGAGCGCCGGTAATGTCCTGCAACTGGCGCAGCAGGCGGCTTGCTTCCGGACCGGAATTGATGACACCGCCGCCGGTATAGAAGATCGGCCGCTGAGCATTGGCGATCAGTTCGACCGCTTCGATGATCTGTTCGACCGGAGCAACCGTCTGCGGCGCATAGCGATGCGCGCCTGCCCGCGTCAGCGCGCGGCGTTCCGAGGGGACGGCGATCTGGACGTTCTTGGGAATGTCGATCACGACCGGACCGGGACGACCGGTGGTGGCGATCAGGAAGGCTTCCTTGATCGTGGCGGCCAGATCCGCCGGATCCTTCACCAGATAGTTATGCTTGGTGCAGTGGCGGGTGATGCCGATCGTGTCGGCTTCCTGGAAGGCGTCCGTGCCAATCAGGCTGGTGGGCACCTGCCCCGTGATCACGACCAACGGGATCGAATCCATCCACGCGTCGGCAATCCCTGTGATCGCATTGGTCGCGCCGGGCCCGGAGGTGACCAGCACCACCCCCGGCTTCCCGGTGGAGCGGGCATAGCCCTCTGCCGCGTGGGCCGCGCCTGCTTCGTGACGGACGAGGATGTGGCGGATGCGTTCATCGCCGAACAATTCGTCGTAAATCGGCAGCACGGCGCCGCCCGGGTAGCCGAATACATATTCGACGCCCTGTTCGATCAGGCACTGCACAAGGATCGCCGCGCCGCTCATGGCGCTGCTATTGTCCGAAGGCCGCTTGGTCGGGGCAGAGTCCGGCTTGCCGGGCACGGGGGAACTCCATCTGAAAGATCACATGAAGCCTGAAAGGGCCGCACGGACAGGGTGTTAACAACAAAACTGGCCCGACGCAGGGGGCGCATCGGGCCGATGGATGTCGCCGCTAAAGGTTATAATCTGATAGGTCAATCCCTAACTGCGCAATAATGATGCGAAATGGACATCCACTTCGATACTTTCGAATTCATACCCGAGTGCCACCCGCGGCCATTCCGCCGGCGGTTGGCGCCGGAACCACGTGAACTGGCGCTTGGCGAAGTTGCGGGTCGCTTGCGCGCCAGCGGCAAGCATCGCTTCGTAGGTAATTTCCTCGTAGAGAAACGCGGCAATCTCGGGCACGCCGATGGCGCGCATGACCGGCAAATCGGGATCAAGCTGGCGGGCGAGCAGGGTTTCGACCTCGGCAATCGCGCCAGCCTCAAGCATCGCTGCGAAACGCAGGTCGCAGCGCTCGTAAAGCCACGGCCGGTCGGGTTCGAGCAGCAGCGGGTAGAGGGTCACCTCGTCGCCGATCCCACCCGCCTTGGCGAGCTGCCAATCGCCCAGCGTTACGCCGGTCGAGCGCTTGACCTCAAGCGCGCGGGCGATCCGCTGGCGATCCCCCGGATCAAGTTCAGCGGCGCGCAAAGGATCTTCGAGCTGGAGCAGCTTGTAAGCCGCATCCTCGGGCAGTGCGCGAACGGCGGCACGCACGGCGGGGTCGATTTCGGGGATCGGGGCGATGCCTTCGATCAGCACCTTCACATACATTCCGGTGCCGCCGACCAGGATCGGCACATCGCCCGCCGCATGACACTTGGCGATTTCGGCCTTGGCCGCTGCCGCCCATGCCGCGACCGAGCACGCCTCGGCCCCGTCCCATGCGCCGAACAGGCGATGCTCGATGCCCTCCATCTCATCCTCGGAGGGACGCGCTGAGAGCACCTGCAAGTCAGTATAGACCTGCGCGCTATCGGCATTGATGATGACAGGTCGCTGGCCGGTTTCGGCGAGGGTGTGGGCGAGTGCGAGCGCAATCGCGCTCTTGCCGCTCGCGGTCGGCCCTGCGATGAGCGCGAGCGGTGCTGGTGGAGATACAGGAATGCTCATTGCGCGGCTGATAGCAGACACGGCGACAAGTGAAACGCGTCTCGATGCGCTGTCGGGTGCTTTGGCGCAAAGCGGCGTGCCGCTGGAAGCAGCCGCCATGCCGGAGGGCGATGACGGCGTGCTGGAACTGCATATCGGTGACGGCGATTGCGCCGCCGTGCTGGACGCGATCGATGCGGTGTTCGAGCCTGCTGCGATGCTGGTTGCGCGCGGGTCGATCGAAGTGCCGCGGCTGTTCGTCTCGGATATGGATTCGACCATGATCGGGCAGGAATGCATCGACGAGCTGGCCGATTACGCCGGCTTGAAGCCGCAAATCGCCTCGATCACGGAACGCGCGATGCAGGGTGAACTTGATTTCGAGGCCGCCTTGCGTGAGCGGGTGGCGCTGCTCGAGGGGCTTGATGAGAGCGCAATCCACGCCTGCCTCGCCGACCGGATCACGGCGACGCCGGGGGCAAAGGTGCTGGTGGCGACACTGGCGGCGTTCGGCACGCGGACGGTGCTGGTTACGGGTGGGTTCCACCACTTCGCTGATCCCGTGGCTGAAATGCTCGGTTTTCACCGGGTGGTCGGCAACCGACTTGAGGTCGAAGGCGGCAAACTCACCGGGGGTCTAATCGGCCCGATCACCGACAGCGCGGTCAAGGCTGCCGTGCTGCGGGATGAACTGTCCGGGTTGGGCGAGGGCGCACACAGCCTCGCCACCGGAGATGGCGCGAATGACATCCCGATGATCGAAGCGGCGACCTATGGTTTTGCCTACCGCGCCAAGCCCAAGGCGCGCGCGGCGGCCAATGGCCGGGTCGATTCCGCTGATCTTACGGCGGTTTTGCGCCTTCTTGGTGTGCCGCGCAGTAACTGGCGTGACGCGTGATCGCCACCGGGAACGGGGAGGCGCAAAAAGGGTTTTGTTTGTGATACCGAATCGGTTATTAACATTGGTGTAAGCAAGCCGGGCTAAAGCCAGCCCATCTTGAAGGACCGCACTCGCATGACCCAACCCGATCGTGACGCCTACACCCGCATGTTCGCCGCCGACGGCACCGTATTGTTGCACCCTGATCGCCCGGCGGCGAAGTATCGCCCGATGCGCGCGGTCCGCAACTTCCGGAAGTTGATGAAAGACAAGGAAGACACCGCAGCCGTCTTCAAGATTTTCGAATCGCTGCCCTCGAAGGATTTCCTTCCGCGCGTCGCAGACCTTGCCTTGTCCGAGCGGGGTGAAATGCTGCGGTCAGCCGAGCCGAACCTGCCGGAGATTCTCGACGATCATGCCGCTCTGCGCCGCACACCCAAGGGCAGTCTGGCCCACGCCTATTGCGATTTCATGGAGGCCGAGGGGCTTTCAGCTGCGGGCCTGGTCGCCGAATCCGATCGCGCTGGACGGCCGCGATACCCCGATCTGATCGAATGGTTCATCAATCGTTCGCGCGATACACATGACCTGTTCCACATTCTCACCGGTTATGGCCGCGATGCGTTGGGCGAAGCCAGCGTACTGCTGTTCACGCATGGCCAGTCCCCCAGCCAGGGCCACCTACTGATCGGTTATGCCGGTGCCGCCAACATCAAAAATCTGGCCAAGGGCAGCGCCGCGCCGGTGTTTGGTGCCGTGCGCGAGGCGCATCGGACCGGCAAGGGTGCGCCGCAGCTCATGGCTCAGCCGATCCGCCAGCTGCTGGCCCGTCCGCTTGACGAGGTGCGCGCCGAAATGCGCATCCCGCAGCCCCAACAATATCGCGAATGCCACCGCATCTGGCAGGCCGAGGGGATCGACCCTCACAACCTTCTGGCAAGCAAGTCGCCCGAACCGGAACTGCTCGCCGCGTAAACCCGCGTCACAGCCAACTGGCGATTTGCTCCAGCGGCTTCTTGATCAATGCATGGGCCGGGACGGTAGCGTCCGAAGCAGGGCGACCTGCGACGATGATCATCACCGGTTTTTCCCATTCGGGCCGCCCGCAGATCCGGCGCAGGAAACCCATCGGGGACGGCGTGTGGGTGAGCGTTGCTACCCCGGCCTCGTGCAGCGTCGCCAACAGTAGCCCGCAGGCAATGCCGACGCTTTCGTTGACGTAGTAGTTCTGCGTCTTCCCGTCCTCGGAGATTCCGCCCTTCCTCTGGGCGAAGACGACAATCAGATAGGGCGCGGTTTCAAGGAAGGGTTTGTCGGCATCGGTCCCCAAATCCTTGAGCGCCGCCAGCCATTCCGCGCCTGCCTTGGGATCATCGCCGTCCGCGCCATAGAACCGTCGCTCCTCAGCCTCCGCCGCTTCGCGGATCACGCTCTTGCGGTCAGGCGAGGTGATGACGGCGAAGTGCCAGGGTTGATGATTGGCACCCGAAGGCGCGCTTCCGGCTGCGGCAATGGCGGCTTCGATCACGCCGCGCGGGACGGGCGCGTCAGAAAACCAGCGGCAGGTGCGGCGCTGTTTCAGGCGATCGGCGAAGTCCTGCGCGCGCGCAACCGCCTCGTCATCAGACAGATGCGGCAGGGTATAGGGCTGGGTATCATGGCTATTCATCGGTGGGCGTGTAACCTCGATCGAGCGGGCAATGGACATTTAACTGACATTGATGTAAGTAAGGATTCCTGAACCTAATTCGCGACTCGCGCAAAGGACGTTACGCAATGGCCTTCACCGATCTTCCGCTGCTTGCCCCCGAACGCAAGGTTTCGGGCTTCCGGCCGCTCAAGGTGCTGCACCATTTCGGCAAGCTGGTCGATGACAAGGAGGACACTGAGCAGGTGTTCCACATCATCGAAGCGACCAAAGGCAGGCGCAGCCTTGCGCAGGCGCGCGATTTCGTCCGATCACCCGAAGGTCAGCGCTTCCTTGCCGATGGCGTGGATATCCCCGCCATGCTCGATGATCACACGCGCTGGGCCGATTGCGCGCCGAACAGCGTTGCGGCGCATTACATCGCCTTCATGAAGCGCGAGGGCCTTTCGGCGGCAGGACTGGTGGCCGAGAGCCACCGCTGGGCGCCGCCCGAAACCCTGCCGCGCGATCAGACCCAGTGGTATTTCGATCGCCAGCGCGACACGCATGACTTGTTCCACGTGCTGACAGGCTATGGCCGCGATGCGCTGGGTGAGGTCAGCTTGCTGGGCTTCTCCTACGAGCAGAACCACAACACCGGCATCCTGTTCATCGCCTATGCCGGCGCGCGTCAGATCAAGAAGGTGAGCGGCACCAAGGCGCCGATCTTCGCCGCGATCAAGGAAGGCCGCAGGCTGGGCCGTGCTGCCGCCAAGATTTCGCATCAGGACATTGCTGCACTGATGCGCGAGGATATCGGGGAAGCGCGGGCGCGGTTGAAGATCGGCAAGCCCGAGGTTTATCGCCAGTGCCTCGCCATCCTCGAAAGCGAAGGCACAATACGCGAACAACTCACTCTCGGCGGGGCTGGTGCGCAGGCGGCCTGAGTCTTCAGCGCAGTTCTTTGCGGATCACCAGCTTGAGGCCTGACCAGACCTCGTCAATCGCGCAGACCTTGGTATCGACCAGACCGAGGGGTAGGGCGATTTCGCGGATCGTGTCTTCGGTGATGTCGGTTTCGACCTTGGCGGCTTTCTTTGGCCAGCTCACCCAGATCTGACCTTCAGGCGAGATTTGATGCCGCAGCGCGGTGAGCTGCGTCTCCAGCGCGGCGCGGGTCGTCACGAAGATATGCGCGGCATCGATCCCTTCGGCCGGGTCGGCGACGAAGAACAGTTCCAGCGCATATTCGTCGATCTCGTCGATGACATCTTCGGGCATGGCGTCGAACCACACCCGCATCCCGTCACGCAAGTTCAGCTTCTTGACGAGCGGCGTGCCGGAATAGCCAGACGCCACCGCTCAGGCTTCCATCCACGCGTCGAAGAACCGCTGGTTTGCCGCGCGCAATTCGCTGAGCGGGATGCCCAGCACGTGATCGCCGCCCACGGTGCCAATGCGCTGGAAGCCAATCTGCGCCGTGTCCGCATCGCGCGTGCCCTTGGCGAGCGCGGCATTGAGCGCTGCAACATCGGGCACCGTGATGAGATACCGCCCCTGATCCTCACCGAACCACCACTGCGCCGGGGTATAATCGGGGTTGCCCGCCAGATCGGCCTCGGCACCGATACCGCCCGCCAGCGCCATTTCCGCCAGCGCCACGGCAAGGCCGCCATCGCTGAGGTCATGCACCGCGTTGACGAGGCCATCGGCGATCAACTCATGGATAATCTCGCCTGCCGTGCGCTCGACCACGAGATCGGTCGGCGGGGTGCGGCCGGCCTCCATGCCCTTGACCACGCGCATCCACAGCGACTGGCCGAGGTGCGAGCGGGTCGGATCGGGCTTGGCCCAGAATTCGGGGCCGACGAGGTAGATCGCATCGCCCGCCTGCTTGAAGTGCATCGTCATCATTTTCGACAAGTCGGTTATAATGCCGACGCCGCCGATAGCCGGGGTAGGCAGGATCGCCGAGCCACCGCCGGTGGCCTTGCTCTCGTTGTAGAGCGACACGTTCCCGCTCACGATCGGGAAGTCGAGCGCGCGGCAGGCATCGCCCATGCCTTCGAGGGCGTGGACGATCTGCGCCATGATTTCAGGCCGCTGCGGGTTGGCGAAGTTGAGGCAGTTGGTCACCGCCAGTGGGCGTGCACCAACCGCACAAAGGTTGCGGTAGGCCTCGGCAATGGCCTGCTTTCCACCTTCATACGGGTCGGCAAAGACATAGCGCGGCGTGCAGTCTGTGGTGATGGCGAGCGCCTTACTAGTCCCATGCACCCGCACCACGCCAGCATCGCCGCCGGTCTGGAGGGTGTCGGCACCGACCTGCGAATCATATTGCTCCGCAATCCAGCGGCGTGAGGCGAGATCGGGCGAGCCCATCATCGTCAGCAGGTCCGCCGCGATATCATCGCTCGCGGGCACTTCGCCGAGCGGCTTCACGCCAGCCCAAACTGCGTATTCTTCCTTCGAGAGGTAAGGCCGGTCATACAGCGGTGCGTCAGCAGCCAGTGGACCGAGGGGGATATCGCACACAACCTCGCCGTTGAATTCGAGCACCATGTGGCCTGTATCGGTAACCTCACCAATCACCGCGAAATCGAGTTCCCATTTGCGGAAAATCGCTTCGGCCATGGCCTCCTTGCCAGGCTTGAGCACCATGAGCATCCGCTCCTGGCTTTCACTCAGCATCATCTCATAAGGTGTCATCCCGGTCTCGCGGCACGGCACCATATTCATATCGAGCCGGATACCTGCCTTGCCGTTGGTCGCCATTTCGACGCTGGACGAGGTGAGGCCCGCTGCGCCCATGTCCTGAATGGCGACAATCGCGTCGGTCGCCATCAGTTCAAGGCAGGCTTCGATCAGCAGCTTTTCAGTGAACGGATCGCCGACCTGCACCGTCGGGCGCTTGGCCTCGGCATCTTCGCCAAAGTCTGCGCTCGCCATGGTCGCACCGTGGATGCCGTCACGCCCGGTTTTGCTCCCGACATAGACAATCGGGTTCCCGAGGCCGGTCGCCGCCGAGTAAAAAATCTTGTCCTGATCGGCGACGCCCACGGTCATCGCGTTGACGAGGATATTGCCATCGTAAGCCGGGTGGAAATTGGTCTCGCCCGCCACCGTCGGCACGCCGACGCAATTGCCGTAGCCGCCGATGCCCGCGACCACGCCCTGAACCAGATGCTTCATCTTGGGGTGTTCGGGCCGGCCGAAGCGCAGCGCATTGGCGTTGGCCATCGGGCGTGCGCCCATGGTGAAGACGTCGCGCAGAATGCCGCCTACACCCGTCGCCGCGCCCTGATACGGCTCAATATAGGAGGGGTGGTTGTGGCTCTCCATCTTGAAGATCGCCGCTTGCCCATCGCCGATGTCGATCACGCCCGCGTTCTCACCCGGGCCGCAAATCACCCACGGAGCTTCGGTCGGCAGCTTCTTGAGGTGCAGGCGCGAGCTCTTATAGCTGCAATGTTCAGACCACATCACCGAAAAGATGCCGAGCTCCACAAGGTTCGGCTCGCGGCCCAGCGCGTGCAGGACGCGCTCGTATTCCTCGGGCGAAAGGCCGTGTTGTTCGACGATTTCAGGGGTGATGGTGGTCGACTGGGACATGGACAGGGACTCCTTGGGCAGCCCCCTAGATTACTGGAGCGCGAAGGCCAAGTTGCCGCGTTTGCGGAACCAGCGATTCTCCCCGACCCACGTCGCCAGCGCGGTCATGATCCCGAAGGCTAGCAGCGCTTGGAGGGCGAAAAAGAGCCCGGCGCTCTCAGGGTGCGGACCGAACCAGCTGATCGCCTGCAGCAACAACATGACGCCGATGAGAATCGCAGGTGGCCCGGCCGGTCCGCGCGTCCGGCGCAGATAGAAGGCGAAGGCACTGAGCGTAAGCCCCAGCTCCAGCGGGATCGCGACCCACGGCATATCCCACAGGCCCAGCCCGAGTTTGGGCGGCGTGCCGTCCAGCGTCAGATCGGGTACGTGCACTAGCCAGTCAAGCAGCCAGTGCGACAGCACCACCAGCCCGGCCAGCGCACCCAGCTTCACATCGCGCCGGTGCACCGCCACCACGCCCAGCAACGCGGCGGCAAAGATCGTCGTCCCGATCAAGCTGTGGGTATAGGGCATGTAATAAAAGTCGATGGGCGACATCACGCTTGCGGGCGGGTCGACGATGCGCATGTGCTCGACGCCGATGATGCTGAAGATAAAGAATGCCCAGTCGACCAACTGCGCCGCTACAAACATCAGCCCCAGCCTCGGCCGCTCGGGACTGACCGCCGCGGCAACGAAGGCAGGGGCGAAGTGGCCGATGAACATCGTGTCAGCGCGCGCCTCAGCTTGGCGTGGCGGCACTGGCAGGGACGAAGCGGAGCACCACGAAGGTGGCAATCCCGCTCGCAGCGCCGGTCACGAACGCGCCCCACAGAATATCGAGCACGCTGATGTGCGTAGCCCAAACCTTCATCACCGCCTGCGAGGTGAGATCGAAAGTGGCGTAACACAGCGCGCCAAGTAAAATCCCGTTGAGCACGGCAGCTTGCACCGTCCCGCTCTCAATCCCCGGACGGATCGCGAACCACGTGATCCCCGCGATGTAGATCAGATAGAAGGCAACCGCCGCTCCGGCGTTGAAGTCCTTGGCCATGATCTCGCCGATCACTGGGCGATAGAGATTGCCCGCCGCCCAGCGCAGCCAGACGATGTCAAACGCAAGAAAGGATACGGCTGCGACGCCATAGGCGATGATCCACTTGAGCATATTGCGTGCATTTCCTGTTTTGGTGATCCCGCCCGTCACGGCCAGCCTTGACCGCGCCCGCGCGCCCCGTCAATGCTTCGCGCCATGGACGAGGGCACAGCAGCACCGGCAACCGCCGGACAAGACATTGAAGGCATGAGCTTCGAGCAGGCGCTGGCCGCGCTCGAACAGATCGTGCAGGCGCTTGAGCGCGGGGATGTGCCGCTGGATCAGTCGATCAGCCTCTATGAGCGCGGAGAGGCGCTGCGGCTTGCCTGCCAGCAGCGGCTTGACGCGGCGCAGGCCCGGATCGAGCGGATTGTGACGGCAGCCGATGGCCGGGCGACCGGCACGCAGGCCTTTGACACGGAAGGCTGAAGCAATGTTGGCAGAGACACAAGGCAATGTGCTGAGCGACGCAATCCGCAACGTGCAGTCCGAAATCGATTCGCTGTTCGATGCGCTCTTGCCGGTGCCCGATGACACCAGCGCGCGGTTGATCGAGGCGATGCGCTATGCCGCAATCGGCGGGGGCAAGCGGGTGCGGCCATTGTTGGTGTGCAGCACCGCCAGCCTGTTCGGCGTATCACGCGATGCGGCGATGCGGGTGGGCGCAGCGATTGAGGCGATCCACGTCTATTCGCTGATCCACGACGACTTGCCCTGCATGGACAATGACGATCTGCGCCATGGCAAACCGACCCTGCACAAGGTCTATGACGAGGCGACTGCGGTGTTGGCAGGCGACGCGCTACATGCGCTCGCCTTCGAGATTCTTGCTGACGATGCCACCAGCGAAGACCCATTCACCCGCAGCGAATTGATCCTGACGTTGGGCAAGGCTTCGGGGATGCACGGCATGGCCGGCGGCCAGATGATGGACATGGTCGCGGATGAGGAAGGGGTCGAATATGACCTCCACACCATCACCCGGCTGCAACAGCTGAAAACCGGCGCGCTGCTGGCGGCTAGCGTCGAAATGGGCGCAATCCTCGGCAAGGTCGCTCCGCAAGGCCGGGCGCACTTGCGGGCCTATGCCCGCGACATCGGCCTCGCGTTCCAGATCGCTGACGATTTGCTCGATGTCGAAGGCGATATCGAAAAGGCGGGCAAGGCGCTGCGCAAGGACGAAAGCCAGGGCAAGCAGACCTTCGTGACGCTGATGGGCGCGGACAAGGCTCGCGAACAGGCCCGCGCTCTGGTCGATCAGGCCGTCCTGCGGCTTGCCTCCTATGGCAGCGAGGCTGACATCCTGCGCGCGCTCGCCCGCTTTATCGTTGAACGCGAGTCCTGAGCGAAGAGCGCCAAGCGAAAGAGAAGGGGAAAGCTCATGGCATTCCGGCAAATGATTCAGGAAGAAAGCCGTGGCGGCGTCACCATGCGGGTGCATCGCTATGTCGAAAAGAAGATGGTCGCGCGCGGGCTACCCACCGGGGTCGAAGGCCAGATGCACTACATCGCCGAGCCGACGGATGTGCATCAGCTTGAGATTGAGCTCACCAATGCCTCGGTCCTGATCGAGCCGGGCGCACTGCAATATTCCTATGGCAACCTTAGTGCCGAAGTGGTCCGCCACGAAGCAAACAAGGGCTTCTTCGCGCGCGCTGCAGCCTCAGCCGCGACCGGCGAATCCGCCCATGCGACGCGCTATTCGGGATCTGGCACGATCTGGTGCGAGCCGGTGCGCCGCCATTTCGTGCTGGCGACGATGGATGGTCCGCAAGATGCGCTGCTGCTGGATGACCGAGCGTTCTATGCCTGCGCGGCAGAGATTTCGCTGACCACCCATATGCACAAATCAATCTCGGGGATGTTCTCGGGCAATGGCCTGGCCCAGCCCAAAATCACGGGCTCAGGCGTGTTTGCGGTCGAAAGTCCGGTGCCTGTCCATGAAATTGACGAGGTGCCCGTGCGCCCCGGTGAGGAAGTCGTGGTCGATGGCGATTTCATGCTGATGTATTCCGCCTCGCTCGAAGTGACGATTGGCCCGCTGGTGCAGGGCCTGCGCAGCGCGATGCGATCGGGTGAGGGCTTTGTCTACAAGATGCGTGGCTCCGGCAGCGTCTGGGTTACGCCGTCAGCCCGGATCGCCTGAGCCGACCACGCGCCAGACCAAGGGAGAGGACATTGTCATGAGCCGCCGCATCGGGATTTACCCGGGGACATTCGATCCCATCACGCTGGGCCACGCCGACATCATCCGGCGCGGGTCAAAACTGGTCGATCACCTGATCATTGGCGTGACCACCAATCCGTCCAAGAACCCGATGTTCTCCACCGGCGAACGGTTCCGCATGGTGGAGCGCGAGGTTGCGAACATGGGCCTCACCAATGTCGAAGTGGTCGGCTTCAACGCGCTGCTGGTAAAGTTCGCGCAGAAGCAGGGCGCCAATGTCATCATCCGGGGCCTGCGCGCCGTGGCCGATTTCGAGTACGAATATCAGATGGCGGGCATGAACCAGCAGCTCGACGACGACATCGAAACCGTGTTCCTGATGGCGGATGTCTCGCTCCAGCCGATCGCGTCCAAGCTGGTCAAGGAAATCGCGGTCTATGGCGGCGATATCGCTCGGTTCGTCAGCCAGCCGGTGTGCGAGGAAGTTAACGCCCGGGTGCGCGAGCAGGGGATGAAGGGCGATTACTGAGGCGCAGCCATAGCTGCAAAGCGCTTCTCATTCATTGCAGTGTCAGCCGGGCAGGGCTAAAGCGCCCGCATAAATCCGGATGGAACCATGATCATCACCAAGCTTGCGCCTGCCCTTGCCGCCCTGTTGCTGTTTACCGCCCCGCAGGCGGCGTTCGCCCAGAAGCAGAAGGACGATACCCCGCCGGAAGCTTTCGGCGACAATGCCGAAAAGGCCGATGAGGAAGCCGTGCCCACGGCCGCGCGCACCTATCCGCCGATCAATTTTGATCCCACAGTAGATCCCGACAACGTCTGGGTGCTCGATCTGTCAAACGGCGAGCGGGTCAAGATTCGCTTGGCTGCTGAATGGGCGCCCGCCCATGCCGAACGGATCAAGACACTCACCCGCGCCGGCTTCTACAATGGCGTGGTGTTTCACCGCGTGATCGAAGGCTTCATGGCGCAAGGCGGCGATCCGACCGGAACCGGGCAGGGCGGTAGCGAGCTTCCCGACCTTAAGGCCGAATTCAACCCGATGCCGCATGTGCGCGGCACGCTGTCGATGGCGCGCGCTTCGGAAGATGACAGCGCCAACAGCCAATTCTTCATCGTGTTTTACCCGCGTTTCAGCCTCGACAAGAAATACACCAATTTCGGCCGGGTGATCGAGAACATGGAAGCGGTCGATGCGATCAACCGGGGCGAGCCGCCTGCGACCCCGACTTACATCCTTCAGGCCTCGCTCGCCAGCGACAACCTGCCGCCCCCGCCGCCGCCCGCTCCGGCTCAGGACGCGCCGATTTCGGCTGACATGCTGAGCGCGCCGATCCCCTAAGGGGCTTCCCGCGGCCGCGCCACCGGGCTAGGGGCGCGCGCCATGAAGGTTGACCTGTTCGATTTCGATTTGCCCAGTGAACGCATAGCGCTGCGCCCAGTTCGGCCGCGCGATGCAGCGCGGATGCTCGTTGTGCGCGGGGCCAATGCTCCATTCGAAGATCGCGGCGTGCGCGACCTTCCGAGCTTGCTGAACGCGGGCGATGTGCTGGTGTTCAACGATACCCGCGTAATCCCCGCTCAGTTGGAAGGCCGCCGCGCTGATGGAGAGGCCAAGATTGGCGCCACGCTCCACAAGCGGCTCGACCTCAGGCGCTGGCAGGCTTTCGTGCGCAACGCCAAGCGGGTAAAAGAGGGCGACCAGATCGTCTTCGGCGGCGGCGTGACCGCCATTGCTGAAGCACGGCTTGCCGATGGCTCGATCACCCTGTTCTTCGAAGGCGAGGCGCCCGTCGAGGTCCTGCTCGACCGTGCAGGCACCATGCCGCTGCCGCCCTATATCGCGTCAAAGCGCGGGGTCGATGCGCAGGATCTCGAAGACTATCAGACCATGTTCGCGCGCGAGGAGGGCGCGGTTGCTGCTCCCACCGCCTCGCTGCATTTCACGCAAAGGCTGGTCGATGCGATCGACGCCGCCGGGATCGGGCGGGCGATGCTGACGCTGCACGTGGGGGCGGGAACGTTTCTGCCAGTTAAGGCAGACGATACCGACGATCACCAGATGCACGCCGAGTTCGGTCGCATTTCCGTTGAGACCGCCAACCAGCTCAACGAAGCCCGCGCCAAGGGTCGCCGGATCATCGCGGTCGGCACCACCTCGCTGCGGCTGCTTGAAAGTGCGGTCGATGAGAACGGCATCATCCAGCCCTTCGCCGGAGACACCGCGATCTTCATCACGCCGGGCTACAAGCTGCGCGCGGTCGATGGGCTGATGACCAATTTCCACCTGCCCAAATCGACCCTGATGATGCTGGTTTCGGCGCTGATGGGTCGGGATCGGATGATGGCGGCTTACCAGCACGCCATCGCGAATGAATACCGCTTCTATTCCTATGGTGACTCCTCGCTGCTGCTCCCGTAATCGGTGGCAATGAGCGAACCTATCCTCTCGATCCGCGGCCTGACCAAGACCTACAAGAACGGCCCGCGGGCGCTTGATTCGGTCGATCTCGATATCCGCCCGGGCGAGATTTTCGCGCTGCTTGGGCCAAATGGGGCGGGCAAGACCACGCTGATCGGCGCAGTGTGCGGGCTGGTTCGGCCCACGGGCGGGACAATCACCGCTTTCGGGCAAGACCTGTCGCGCGATTGGCGCAAGGCCCGGGCCCGGATCGGACTGGTGCCGCAGGAACTCGCGACCGATATGTTCGAGACCGTGTGGCGCGCCATCGCCTATTCACAAGGCCTGTTCGGCCGCCCCTATAATCCCACACGGCTCGAGGAAATCCTGCGCAGCCTGTCGCTGTGGGACAAGAAGGACGCACAAATCCGCGCCCTGTCGGGTGGGATGAAGCGCCGCGTGCTGATCGCCAAGGCACTGGCGCATGAGCCCGAGTTGCTGTTTCTCGACGAGCCCACCGCCGGTGTCGATGTCGAACTGCGCAAGGATATGTGGCAGCAGATTGCGGCGCTGAAAGAGCGCGGCGTCACTATCATCCTCACAACCCACTACATCGAGGAAGCCGAGGAAATGGCCGACCGCGTCGGCATTATCCGCGGCGGGCGCATTCTGATGGTGGATGAAAAGCGCGCGATGATGGAGCGGCTCGGCACCACCGAGGCGGTGATCACTTTGGCTGCGCCGCTGGCGGCGATCCCGCCGGTGCTTGCCGGATTCCCGGTGGAGATTGGTGCGGACGGGATGCAGCTGATCTATCGCGGCGGAAACGGCCAGGGCGGGGGGCGCGCACAGGTCGCGCAGCTAACCCAGGCGCTAACCCGCGCGGACATTGCCTATACCAGCCTCGACATCCACGACTCTTCGCTGGAAGACATCTTCGTCGGACTGCTGGGCGAGAAGGAGGCCGCGTGATGTATTTCAACGCTCGCAGCGCGCTTGCCATCTATCGCCGTGAAATGGCCCGTGCCTTCCGCACCGCCTTCCAGTCGATCCTCTCCCCGGTGCTGACCACCTCGCTCTATTTCGTGGTGTTCGGGTCGGTCATTGGCGCGCGGATGGAGCCGATTGGCGGCGTGCCTTACGGTGCTTTCATCATCCCCGGCCTGCTGATGCTGACGCTGCTGGGGGAGACCACCAGCAATGCGAGCTTCGGCATCTACATGCCGCGCTTTACCGGCACGATCTACGAATTGCTCTCGGCACCTGTCGGCGTGGCCGAGACGCTGGCGGGTTTCGTCGGGGCAGCAGCGACCAAGGGGCTAATTCTCGCCGCGATCATCCTCGGCACGGCGACGTTCTTTGTGGATTACGAGATCAAATATCCGCTGTTGGCCGCATTCTACATCATGCTGGTCGCGGCCAGTTTTGCGCTGTTTGGCTTCATCCTCGGCATATGGGCGGACAGCTTCGAAAAACTCGGGATCATCCCGATGCTGATCCTCACGCCGCTGACCTTCCTGGGCGGCACTTTCTACTCGATCCGCGAGTTGCCCGCACCGTGGGACGCGGTTGCGCTCGCCAATCCGATCGCCTTTTTGGTGAGCGGGCTGCGTTATAGCTTCTATGGTGTGTCCGATGTGCCGATTGGCGTGTCGCTCGGCCTCACAATTGGCTTCCTGACGCTATGCACCCTTGTTATTGCAGTGATTTTCCGCACCGGATGGCGGCTGCGCGAGTAACGTTCGTAGATCGCTCAATGCCCTTGGTCGGACCATATGCACTGTCTGGCTGACATTAACAACAAGTCTCACCTTCGTTCATTGCGCAGAAAGTCGCGGATTCCTAGATGGTTGGCCACCTGCTGCACCCCCTGCGGCCGGTCAAACGAAGGATAACAAGAATGAAAAAGATCGCATTCGCTTCGCTCGCAGCGATGGGCGCGATTGCGCTGCCGGCCGCAGCGCAGGCCCAAGATTCGAACCAGCCGGAAGTCACCATCGGTGCTTCGGTCGGTCTCCATGACCTCGATGTTGATGTTGAAGATGCCGACCTCGACGGCTTTGACGTTGACGAAAGCGGCGAAATCTTCGGCGGCTTTGCAGCGGTCGACTTCCCGCTCGGCACCAACCTGTTTGCCGGTGTGGAAGGCAACGCCCACTTCGGCAGCGGCCCGATTGACGCCGAATACGGCGTTTCCGGCCGTCTTGGCTTCCGCACTGATGGCGGCGCGAAGATCTATGCTCGCGGCGGCTACCAGTGGGTCGACCTCGACGCCGGAAACCTGATCGGCGTGCCCGACTTCGACGAGAGCGACTTCCCCGATCTCGACACCACCGCTGGTGACTATCTCGTCGGCGTCGGCGTTGAAGTTCCGGTGAGCTCGGTCGTTCTGCGCGCCAACGTCGATACCATCGCGTTCGACACCCTGCGCGGCACGGTCGGCGTGGGCTTCAAGTTCTGATCGTCTGATCCGGACTGAGACTAACAACGGGTCGCTCGCCACCATGGCGGGCGGCCCGTTTGCTTTTGCCCGCTCGCTTTAGGGGTGACAGGCGCGCGCCGCCTCGCTAGCGCGTGGGGCCAATGACCGCCCCCCGCTTCTCGTTCACCCTCCACGCCACGGACGGCAAGGCCCGCACGGGCACCATCGCCATGCAGCGCGGGGATATCCGCACGCCTGCCTTCATGCCGGTGGGCACGGCGGCCACGGTCAAGGCGATGAAGCCCGAGGCCGTGCGCGGCACGGGCGCCGATATCATCCTCGGCAACACCTACCACCTGATGCTGCGTCCCGGTGCGGAGCGGGTGGCGCGGCTTGGCGGCCTGCACACATTCATGAACTGGCCGCGCCCGCTCCTGACCGATAGCGGCGGCTATCAGGTGATGAGCCTGAGCGAGTTGCGCAAGCTGACCGAACAGGGCGTCGAATTCCGCAGCCACCTTGATGGCAGCAAACACATGATCACTCCCGAACGCTCGATGGAAATCCAGCGCTTGCTCGGCAGTGACATCGTCATGGCGTTCGACGAATGCCCCCGCGCCGACCGCCCTAGAGACGAGATCGCTGCCTCGATGGAGCTCTCGATGCGCTGGGCCAAGCGCAGCCGTGAAGGCTTTGACAGCGGGCAGGAACACGCATGCCGCGCCGCCCTGTTCGGCATTCAGCAGGGCGCACTGCATGAAGACTTGCGCCGGATCAGTGCCGACAAGCTCACCGACATCGGCTTCGATGGCTATGCCGTCGGCGGGTTGGCTGTGGGCGAGGGGCAGGAGGCGATGTTCGGTGTGCTCGACTACGCGCCCGACATGCTGCCGGTGGACCGCCCGCGTTACCTGATGGGCGTGGGCAAGCCCGATGATCTGGTCGGCGCGGTGGAGCGCGGGATCGACATGTTCGATTGCGTGCTGCCGACCCGCTCGGGCCGCAACGGGCAGGCGTTTACGTGGAATGGCCCGCTCAACCTTAGGAACGCGCGCTTTGCAGAGGACACCGGTCCGCTGGATGAGCGCTGCCACTGCCCGGTCTGCACTACCTATAGCCGCGCCTATATCCATCACCTCGTCAAATCGGGCGAGATGCTGGGCGCGATGCTGGTGACCGAGCACAACCTCAGCTTCTATCAGGCCTTGATGCAGGGGATGCGCGATGCCATTGCGGGCGGGCGTTTTGCCGATTTTGCCGCCACGTTCCGGCGCGATTATCTTGGAAGTTCCGTTTGATGTCTGAGTCCGCTGCCAAAGACCCCGAAGCCTGCGAGACCATGCTGGATGTCCGCGCCGGGGTCGATGCGCTCGATACCGAACTGGTTGCGTTGCTCGCCAAGCGCTTCGGCTACATGCGCGCCGCCGCCCGGATCAAGCCGACCCGCGACGCGGTGCGTGACGAAGCGCGCAAGGCAAGCGTGATCGCCGCCGCTGTGGCCGAAGCCGAGGCTCAAGGTATCCCAGCCGACGTCATCGCCGACATCTGGGAGCGCCTCGTCGAAGGCTCGATCGCCTATGAATTCGGCGAATGGGACCGGATCAGGGACTGACCCCGGTTTCCTAAGTCTGCAACGAAAAAGGGCGGCCCTGCAAGGCCGCCCTTTTCGTATCCGTCGCTGCCCGAAGGATCAGCGCGAGTAGAACTCCACCACCAGGTTCGGCTCCATCGTGACCGGGTAGGGCACTTCGTCGAGCTTCGGTACGCGGGTGAAGGTGATCTTGTCGTTGCCATCGGGCTGGACATAATCGGGAATGTCACGCTCAGCGAGGCCCTGGGCTTCGATAACGAGCGCCATTTCCTTGGCCTTGCTGCCGAGGCTGACGACATCGCCGATTTCCACGCGGCGCGAGGCGATGTTGCACTTCACACCGTTCACATAAATGTGACCGTGGCTGACGACCTGACGGGCCGAGAAGATGGTCGGCGCGAACTTGGCGCGGTACACCACCATGTCGAGACGCTGCTCGAGCAGGCCGATCAGGTTCTGGCTGGTATCGCCCTTCATGCGCGATGCTTCGGCATAAGTGCGCTTGAACTGCTTTTCGGTAACGTCGCCGTAATAGCCCTTCAGCTTCTGCTTGGCGCGCAGCTGGAGGCCATAATCGCTCATCTTGCCCTTGCGACGCTGACCGTGCTGGCCAGGGCCGTAGGACCGCTTGTTCACCGGGGAATTCGGGCGACCCCAGATGTTTTCGCCCATCCGGCGGTCAAGCTTGTACTTGGCGCTTTTGCGCTTTGACATACGTCTTCCTTCAAATTGCTGGGCCGCCCCCATTGGGCAGCCATCGAACCCGGCATCGCTCCATCACGCCGAAAGGCGGGATGCGGCCACTGCTTCACTGGGGTGCAGGGCCCATTTGCGAAGGCGCGCGCATAGCAGGATGACCGTGAAGGTCAAGCTTTGCGCGCCGGTTGCGTTGACTGCGGTCAGAGCGGCACGTTCAATCCGCGCCATTCTTCCATGGTGCGGCAGACGCGGGCCTTGCGGCGGCTCGATGCGTCGGCCCGGATAGACTTGCACACGCGCTTGCTTTCCTCGGCGGTGTCTTCCTTGGCTGATTCGCTGTTCGGCTTGGGAGTGGGGGTCTCAGCGGCGGGAGGGGTTTCGCTTGATTGATCATCAGACTGTGCGGCTGCGGCGAAGGGCAAAAGCAGCAGGCTGCCAGCACAGGCCAGCAGGAAGCGGCGGGGGGGAATCATTAACAATCTCACTTGGTTGGGGGCGGGGTGACGTAGAGCTAACGACTGACTGGTCAGTGTCCAACCACCTTCGACGAACGACGTTACTCGATCCGCCCACGCTCGATTGTGGTCAAAACGCCCCGCAGGGTGCGCACTTCGAGATGGTTCCAGCCCGGCTTGGTCAGTACCCCGCGCAAGGTGCGGCGGTTCGCCTCGGCGCGGCCCTCGGGGCGGAAATAGCCGCGCGGGCCAAGCAGCGCTTCGAAATGGGCGATCAGGCCCTCAAGCTCTTCCTGCGGCGCTGGGGGCAGAATCTCCTCGATCGTCGGCTGCACTAGCACCGGATCAACGCCCGCCATTTCGCGCCCGGCGCGCGACCATTCATAGGCGACCAGAATCACCGCCTGCGCGAGATTGAGCGAGCCGAACTCCGGGTTGATCGGAATCGTCAGGATATTGCGGGCCAGCGCCACATCTTCGGTCTCGAGGCCCGAGCGTTCGGGGCCGAAAATTATCGCGTGGCGGCCTGCCTGAGTGTGGACCAGCCGTCCGGCCTCATCTGCGCCGAGCACCGGCTTGGTGACGCCGCGCTTGCGCACGGTGGTGGCGTGGACATACGCACAGTCAGCGACCGCTTCGGCCGTTGTGGCGTAAACCTTGGCCTGTTCCAGCACGATATCCGCGCCCGAGGCAGCAGGCCCTGCCGAGGGGTTGGGCCAGCCATCGCGGGGGGAGACCAGCCGCATCTCGGTCAGCCCGAAATTGAGCATCGCGCGGGCAGCCTTGCCGATGTTCTCACCCAGCTGCGGTCGCACGAGCACGATCACCGGCTTGTTGAGGGTGGCCATGTTCTGCCTATTCTTTCGCGGCTTGTTGGACTGTGCTGGCAAATTCTTCGAAATCCCGCGCTTCGGAGAAATCGCGGTAGACGCTGGCGAAGCGAATATAAGCGACGGAGTCGATCTGCCGCAGCCCTTCCATCACCAGCTCGCCAATATGCGAGGATGGCACTTCGGCCTCCCCCGAGGTTTCGACCTGTCGCTGAATGCCGGAAATCAGCTGATCAAGCCGCTCCTGATCAATCCCGCGCTTCCGGCAGGCGAGCGCCACCGAGTGTTCGAGCTTGGACCGGTCAAACGGTTCACGCCGAGCGACTTCGCCATTGTCCCCTGACTTGACCACCACCACCTCGCGCAATTGCACGCGTTCAAAGGTGGTGAAGCGCGCGCCGCAGGACGAGCACTGGCGGCGCCGCCGGATCGAAGCATTGTCCTCGGTCGGGCGGCTGTCTTTTACCTGGGTATCGTCATGGGCACAAAAGGGGCAGCGCATTCAGAGGGCTATTTCTTGATTCTCTGATAGAGTGCGAAGCCTGCGCCCGCGAGCAAACCCACCGGCCATGACACGATCGGCAGCACCAGACCCGCAACGGCGCCAATCGCCGCTCCGGTCAGGACAGGGCCGGTCGAGGGATGGTTGATCCCCTCCTTGGCCATGCCGGTCACTTCGGTTTTCACCTCTTCAACCCAATCGGGGCCTGGGCGCGGATCCTGATCATTCATGGCCGAGGGTTCCTCACATTCCGGGATAGACGGGGAAGGCAGCGCACAGCGTGCTGACCCGCTGACGGACGCTCTCTTCGATCTGGGCATCGCCTTCGGGGCCGTTTTTGGACAGGCCATCCACCACTTCGGCGATAAGCTTGCCGATCGTGCGGAACTCTTCCGGGCCGAAACCGCGGGTCGTGCCGGCGGGCGTGCCCAAGCGGATGCCGCTGGTGACGAAGGGCGAGCGGGTGTCGAACGGGATGCCGTTCTTGTTGCAGGTCAGCCAGGCGCGGTCGAGGCCCTTTTCGGCGTCCTTGCCGGTGACATCCTTGGCGGTGAGGTCAACCAGCATCGAGTGGTTGTCGGTCCCGCCGGAAACGATGCGCAGACCGTTTTCTTCAAGGCTCGCCGCCAGCGCGCGGGCGTTGGCGACGATGCGGTGCGCGTAGGTCTTGAACTCAGGAGCCAGCGCTTCCTTGAAGGCGACCGCCTTGGCCGCGACGATGTGCATTAGCGGGCCGCCTTGCAGGCCGGGGAAAACTGCCATGTTGAGCGGCTTGGTGTACTTCTCGTCATTCCACAGGATGATGCCCGAACGCGGACCGCGCAGGCTCTTGTGGGTGGTCGAGGTGACGATGTCACAATGCGGGAAGGGCGAGGGGTGCGCGCCGCCTGCGACGAGGCCGGAGATGTGGCTCATGTCGCACAGCAGAATCGCGCCCACTTCGTCTGCAATGGCGCGGAACGCGGGGAAGTCCCAAAGCCGCGAGTAGGCGGTGCCGCCGCAGATGATCAGCTTGGGCTTGTGCTCGCGCGCCTTGGCGGCGACTTCATCCATGTCGATGGTTTCGGCACCCTGCGTTACGCCATAGGACACCGGGTTGAACCACTTGCCGCTCATATTGACCGGCGAGCCGTGGGTAAGGTGCCCGCCCGAATTGAGGTCGAGGCCCATGAAGGTGTCGCCCGGATTGAGCAGGGCGAGGAACACCGCCTGGTTCATCTGCGAGCCGGAGTTGGGCTGCACGTTGGCGAAGTTGCACCCGAACAATTGCTTGGCGCGCTCGATGGCGAGGGTCTCGACCACGTCGGCATAGTCGCAGCCGCCGTAGTAGCGCTTGCCCGGATAGCCCTCGGCATACTTGTTGGTGAACACCGAGCCGGCTGCTTCGAGCACGGCGCGGCTTGCGATGTTCTCGCTCGCGATCAGTTCGATCTTGTCGCGCTGGCGGGCGAGTTCCTTGGCGACGGCCGCCGCGATCTCGGGATCGGCATGGGCGAGGTCGTCGTTCCAGAAGCCGTCCATCGACTGAACAGCGGAACGGGCGGCGAAATCAATCGGGGCAGTGCTCATTGATGGGTCTCGATATGATCAGGCTGAAACGGGGGCTGGCCGAGCTTGCCGACGCGGCGCTGGTGGCGACCGGCCGGATCGCCGGCATCGGCGAATTCGGTATCAAGGAAGGTGGCGATGCAGGATTTGGCCATCTCAATCCCTACGAGACGCGCGCCCATTGCGATGCAATTGGCATCATTATGTTCGCGGGCGAGGGCAGCGGACAGCGGTTCCGAGACCAGAGCGCAGCGTACCTGCGGATGGCGGTTGACGCTGATCGAGATGCCGATCCCGCTGCCGCACAGGGCCACGCCGAATTCGACTGTTCCTTCAGCGATGATCTCGGCGAGGCGATAGCCATAATCGGGGTAATCGACGCTGACCCCCGGCTCGGGGCCGAGGTCGGCGACGTCGTGGCCTTCCTCGATGAGCCATTCGGCAAGTTCCGCCTTCAGCTCAACGGCGGCATGATCAGAGGCTATGGCGATGCGCATGGCGTCCACATAGTCGCATGGGCGAGGATTCTCCACCCCCCACGACCGCCTTTTCGACCGAGGTGCGGAGCCCCGCGCATCGAAGGTGTCCGCAGTTTGAACGCAAGCCGCAACATAGATTGCCGCTCTTGCCGGGGCTAGGGCAGCCCCGAAGGAGAAGATCGATGAACACGAGGCATGTGTTGGTGGCAGGCGCTTTGCTGTGTCTGCCTGCGGCCGTAGCCGCCCAGCAGGCAGGGGGATGGCCGATTGATTCGATTCCGTGGCAGGAACAAGCAGCCGACGGGTCGCGTTTTGCCTTGCTCGAGGGGAACCGGGATGCGCCGGACGAGGCGTTTTCCTATGCTTTCTTCATTCCATCAGGCGGCTTCGATGGCCCGCACGCCCATAGCAGTACGGCGCGGGTGTTCGTGGCACGCGGGGCGTTGAAGCTCGGGTACGGCACCACCCCTGACCCCGCGAAGATGATTACCTATCCGCAGGGCAGCTATGTCGTCGTGCCGGCAGGCGCGGTCCATTTCGACGGGGCAGACGTCGACACGATTATCATCGGCACCGCGACGGGACGCTGGGCAACCACCTATGTCGATCCGCAGGCCGGGGGATCGGCGGGAACCCCGCCGACCGATTGACCCCCCGGGGCCGGATTACTGATCGAGGAACGACCGCATCTTCCGGCTGCGCGACGGATGCTTGAGCTTTCTCAGCGCCTTCGCTTCGATCTGCCGGATACGTTCGCGCGTCACCGAGAACTGCTGACCCACTTCTTCCAGCGTGTGATCGGTGTTCATCCCGATGCCGAAGCGCATCCGCAACACGCGTTCTTCACGCGGGGTGAGGGACGCCAGCACGCGAGTGACGGTTTCCTTGAGGTTCGCCTGGATCGCGGCATCCACCGGGATGATCGCGT
>VFQO010000993.1_pt1 | contig 24902 bp, 18 predicted proteins | sample 3512331 | NCBI WGS metagenome assembly VFQO01 (sample SAMN10412371, study PRJNA504923) | tailings metagenome | isolation source: Replicate 3 from Balatoc abandoned mine | place: Philippines: Itogon, Benguet | collected 2017-08-28 | reverse complement strand
GTGCCCGGCGCATCCTGAACCTCCGATAGCCAATCTAGCGGCATCCCACACCGATGCCTAGCCAAGGTGGGATGGCCGGCCGCTTACCGAATGAGAACGGCGCCCTGATGTCATGCATCACGTCCCTGACCTCGTAGAACATCGCAAGGACCTCTTCGGCCAACTCCATTCGCCGCTTGCCAACGTACTCGCGTTTCCAAGCATTGATGCCGAAGATCGCCACGACTGACGCAACGATCACGGCTACTGCCTGTACGACCTCAACCCAGTTGCACTCAGCCATCCGCACCTCCACATCACGGCAATCGTTCTGTCAAGTAGCTCTGCAGCCAGGGAAAGCTGTCATCAACCTAGTCGACTGATCTCGTTGCCACCGACCTATGCTGCTCGAGCTTGCTCGGAGTGCACAAGACAGCCGCGGCCGCATGCGTCTCAACACAAGGGCGTCACTGAAATGGGACATTACTGAATCGATGGCAGGCCCCTGACGATCTTGACCGTCTCCACGCTGACACGGATCACGCGCTTGACTAGATTGAGGATGTATGCCGGATCGTTGTGCTCGCGGCACCATTCGTTTGGATCGTTCTTGATGCCGCTGTCTTCGTCGGTGTAAGGCTCATAGCGTTCCATCACCCACTCAAGCGCACTCTTGCCATTGACTATGAATTCGTGCGTCTCTGGGGGGATGTTCTTGAGGGTGATGCGGCCGTTGAAGATCAGCACGCTCTTGTCCTTCTCCCGGCCGCCCGCCGAAGCAAATCGCATCTTGTCCACGCGGTAGTAGGCGAAGTCGTTGAGGTCACCCTTGTCTTTGGTCTCTTCGATCACCGGCCACGGCTCGATCAACTCGTAGTCGAGATGCAGCGCAGCAAGGGCGCGCCCGGACCGTTCAAAGGCCCGGAAGTCGGGGGTGTAGGGAATCCGCGGCAACACCTTCTTGAGATCGGAGGCGTACTGCTCACGGTACTCGGGAGAGTGCAGCACCCCGTAGCAGTAATAGAAGATCGCTTCCTTGGAGATGCTCACGTCCGCGTAATGCTTACGGAAGTTGGTCAACGCCACGTCGGTGATGCCATCACGCTTCACAAAGCCTTGCTCATCAACCTGGTCCTCATTACTCCCGTCAAAGGAGAGTCCAGACTGTGACAATTTTCCAGCCGATTCATACCAGTACAACGGGAAACATTGGCCTTTGGAGATGACCTCCAGGTCCGGCAAAATGTTCACAACAAGTGATGAAAACTCTTTGCTTGAGCCAGTGCCAGTCAGCTGAATAGCGATGTTCTTGTGACGTGTCGATGGATAGTATCTTTCTTTGAAGTATTCATTGAACTGTTGATCGTAGTAAACCCACGATTTACAAAAAGGCCGGTACAAAGAAGTGCCGACCTTCGTTGCATCGAACTCACCACGGCGACCTCGCGCCAAGTCTGCAATCAAACCTCTTGTCCACTTTATCTTCTTCAGATCAGTGTCAACTGCCTGGGTAGCAATCTTCTCTCTGTCTTTAGCAGTTACACCAACTCCAACCGCGGCTTTATGCATGTCAAGCTGTTGGTTATAGAAGTCTATTAGTTTTCTAACATTCCGCTCAAGCGCCGTCCTGCTGCTGTTGTATACCCAGACATCTCGATTTGTCTGAACGCCATTGGAGCGTAGAGCAAAGATCGCAGAGGGCTCATCGTTGAATGGCACAAAGGCGGTGAAATTGCCGCTGCGCTGGTTGATCCAATCGTGATGCTCGTTCGGCTTTAGCACTTTCCACGGGACGGCCTTGTGACTGCGGAAGCCAGACACGATATCCAACTTCTGCTCGCGAGTCAGGTAGTCGCCGATGTCGTAGTAATGAACCTTGGCATTGCCGGCGTATCCTTTGCGTTTGACCAGCAGCGTGACGGCCACTGGGGTACGCGAGCCAGAGCCGAACACCTTGCCGCCCTCCTTGCGTGACAGCTCGCCATTGGTGCGCTGGTTGCCGCGCAGGTTGAACACATACACGTCCGAAAACTCGTCTTGCAGCGTCTTGCGGAAGCCGTCCATGGTGTTGCCATCGATCCAGCCACCGTTCGTGACGAAACAGATGACGCCCTCGTCCTTGATCCGATCAGAAGCCCAACGGAAAGCACGAATGTAGGAATCGTAGAGGCTGTTTTTATTGGTCGCGGTGGAATGAGCTACGTAGGTCGCAGCGATACGTGAATCCAGGCGCGAATAGCTGAGGTTCTGGTTGTTGTCGTTCGCGTTATCTTGACCAACAGAGTAGGGTGGGTTTCCTACGATCACGCGGATGTCGCGCGCCTTCTGGAGGTCCGCCCGCTCGTGGTTCTCCGGCAGACCCTCGTCGATGTCGCCGTTCTGGGGCTCGCTCATCTGGAAGGTGTCGGTGAGCACGATACCCGGGAACGGCTCATAGTCCTGGCCAGTGACGCGGTGAAACGACTCTTCGATGTTGATCGCCGCGATGTAGTAGGCTAGGAGCACGATCTCGTTGGCGTGCAGTTCGTGGCGATACTTGTAAGGCAGCTTCTCAGGCGGAATCAGGCCGGTTTCGATCAACCGTACCGGGAAGGTGCCGGTCCCGGCGAACGGATCCAGGATGTGAACATTCTTGTCGGCGAGCCGGGTGCCGAAGTGCTCCTGCAGTGCAGCGTCAGCGCTGTGGAGAATGAAGTCCACGATCTCGACCGGCGTGTACACGATGCCCAGCCGTTCGACCATGCGCGGGAAAGCAGTCTTGAAGAACTTGTCGTACAGCTCAACGATGATCTTCTGACGCCCCTTGGGGTCAGTGATTCCCGAGGCACGCTCTCGCACACTGGTGTAGAACCCCTCCAGTGTCTCGTGCTCCTTGTCCAAGGCCTGAGCCTCGAGGATGTCCATGATTTTTTGCATGGACTGCGACACCGGGTTCTTGTTCGTGAAGGCATAACCCTCGAACAGAGCATCAAACACCGGCTTGGTGATGATGTGCTGGGCCAGCATCTCGATGGCGTCGTTCTGGCTGACGCTTGGGTTCAGGTTCTTGCGAACACCCTTGAGGAACTCGTCAAAGGCTTTCTTGCCCTTCGAGTAGGGCTTCTCCAGTAGAGCCCGGATGCGCATCTGATGCCGGTCTGCAATCTGGGCGATATCCTTGGCCCAGTCTTCCCAGTAGCGACGGTTGCCGCACTTCTGGACGATCTTGGCGAACATCGCGTCCTGCCACTTGCCCAGCTCAACAGGATCGAAGTTGAAGCCAAGTTGTTCAGGTACGTTGTCCGTCTTGTCATTGCCGCCCCCGACACCAATGATGTTCACGACACCATTGCTCTTTCCGGTGAGGTCGATGGTGGCGAACTGCTTGTCGAGGCGGTCATCGTGAGCGCGTAGGGCGTTGAGAACCTGCCAGACAACACGGTACTTTTTGTTGTCGTCTAGCGCAGCCTCAGGCGAGCTGTCCTTTCGGATGCCGATCGGCAGGATCACATAGCCGTACTTCTTTCTGCCAGCCGGATCCTTGCGCATCACTCGCCCAACAGACTGAACCACGTCGACAACAGAGTCACGTGGGTTCAGGAAAATCGCAGCATCAAGCGCTGGTACGTCAACGCCCTCAGAGAGACAACGCGCATTCGAAAGAATGCGACATAGCGCATCATCCTTTGCGATGTTGTCCTTGAGCCAGGAGAGCTTCTGATTGCGCTCAACCACGTTCATCGTGCCGTCCACGTGCCTGGCCTCAAGAGCTGGCAGGTAGTCGATGTCGTCGCCCAGATCGTTAGATATCCGCTCGAACTCAGCGGTCAGAAGCTTGGAGTGTTTGATGGACTGGGCGAATGCGATCGCCGTTCGCATGTGCTGTGGATCGCCACTGATCTCAATGCCGTCTTCTTTGGCGACATGTTTGCCAAGACCGTTCCAGCAGCCGACGATCTTGACCGCGTCGTCAAGCTTGAGCTCGTCACCTCGATCGCCAATCCGCTGGTTGAGTACTTTGCTGACATGTAGCTCATCAACTGCAATCACCAGAACCTTGTAGTCAGAAAGCAAGTCGCGTCTGACAGCTTCGTCGAAGCGCAGTCGGTGGAACTCGGGACCGAATGTGCCTACATCGTCCATCGAGAACACCTGGACGTCCGATTCCTCAGCTTTGCTCTTGCTGGCCTCGGCATAGATCCGAGGCGTAGCTGTCATGTAAAGCCGCCTGTTCGCCTTGATGAAGGTGTTGTCGTGGACCCGAACAAAAGCAGAATGGTCTTCGCCAGGTGCGGTGTAGCCAGCTGTGCGGTGCGCCTCGTCGCAAACAACCAAGTCGAACTCGATCCCGGTCTTCAGCTGCGCCTGATGCACGACCTCGATGGATTGGTAGGTCGAGAAGATCACAGTGACGGCGCTTTCATCCTTCGTTGCCGTGATCGATTGGGCTAGCTTGGTTGCATTCGTCGTCGCGGGATACGCCAACTCAAAGATGCGCATGTCCTCTTCGTTGCGGCTGGCCTTGCTGTCGGAGCAGACGGCAAAGCACCGTAGAGGTACAGCGGCGTCAGCCGTCCATGCTCGCAAGGTCTGCGACAGCAGCGCGATGGAGGGCACGAGGAACAACACGTATTGCCCAGGCCGCACCAATTGCTCGGTGATGGCCAGAGAGGTGTAGGTCTTGCCGGTGCCGCAAGCCATGATGAGCTTGCCGCGGTTGTGGCTCTTGAAACCCTTCAGAACGTCGGCTGAGGCCTCGCGCTGATGCTCGAGAGGGGTTTTCTTCGGCAGCTTGCGCAGCTGGTCTGGGCGCTCGATTGAGAACTGCGACCAGTCAATTGGGGAGGCTTCCAGATCCTCCAGCGTCATCAGCTCAACCGGGATGGTCTGATTCTCAAGCGCATCGGCTGCGTACTTGCTCAGATTCGCTGTGGCGACGATCAAGCGCTGTGTGAACCCACCTTTGCCGGAAAGAGTGAAGAAGTTGCCAAGATCACCTAAGGGGATCGGTGTTTCGTAGAACTTGCACTGAATCGCGCAGTAGCCTTCCTCATCGCGTAGCTTTGCCACCAGGTCGATGCCGGTGTCAGGAGCCTTGTAGCCGAAAGACTCGCGTTCGGGCCAATCCTTCCATAGCCAGACATCCGAGAAAAGTGCGACGTACTGGGGGTCAAGCTTCAGGTAAGCCCGAATCAGGCGTTCGAAGCGGTCGCCGAGATCGCGATTGAAAGAGGACTCGCTTCGATAGTTCTGGAGGATCGTTCGGATCATGTCGCTTGGTGTTGTTGTCCCTGTGGGCCTCAATGAGGCACGTGCGCAGGCAATTCTGCCTATTCCGAAATCGCCGCCAACGCAGCTCGTTTCCCTAGAGCGATACGCTCAAGAATCTGTGGCGCGCGTGACTCCCGCGGTGCAGCTGCGCCCGACTCCCACTTCCAGATCGACAAACTCGACACGCCGAGCAGTTTGGCCATCTGCTGCTGCGTGAAGCCCAGCCGCTGGCGATTCGACTTGAGCCTATCCGCTGTAAAGGTGACCTTGCGTCCAGGCTTGCCCCGCGCCGCGGCCTTTCCCTGCTCAGCAGGTGAAGAATGTGTGGGTGACTGCTTCGCCGCTTGTGACATCGTCCTGTCCAACTGCCGCAAATGGCCCTGGAGCGCCTTCACGTCCTTCTTGAGGCTTGCAATCGCAGCTCGCTGAGCTGTCGCTGCCTTGCGTAGCGAGGCGATTTCGTCACGAAGCTCCTTGCGGGCGACTCGGGCGATCTCGGACTTGAGGGAATTGGCGAAGGTAGTCATGGAGCCATGTTAAGCGCGGATGGCTTGAAATCCACCAGCAGCTAGGCAATCATCATCTGATGTCACGCAGCAGCAGGGTTGAAGTCACCAGCACCCAAGGGGTGCCTCGGGAGGAGATCCGGGATCTGACGATCGCCTGGGCGCTGGACGCGGCCACCTCAAGGGCTACTCATATTCTCGAGCTGGGCCCGGAAAGGTCCGGGCAAACGCTCGGCGTTAACGCAACCGGCAGCAGCCCACTTTGCTTCATAAGCCCTTAGATCGAAATTACCGCATTCAAGGGGTCTGGCACTTCTCACCACTACGCAAGTTTGTAAGCAGCAGTACGAATGAACTCTAAGGTCACCAAGGTCAGGTCTCTGATCGCCTTCCTGTTTGGGCTTTCAACCGCGTTCCCAGTGTGGGCGTATCGAGGCGGGCGTGGAGAAGCAGATGCTGCTTTCATCGGTCTCCTTTTGCTCGTTCTCCTCGTGTTTGCAGTTCTCATTTTTATCGGTTACGCCCTCGGTGAGAGAAACGCAGTAGATGCAGTTTTTGCTGGATTGCTCTTCTCACTTTTCGCGTTGTGCGTGGGGGGCTTAGTAGCAGAATTATTTGGCAGTGTCGCAGGGTGGATTGCGGGTTTGGGGGTTGTTGTCTGGTTCACAAAACGTGAACTGCTGACTGAACTGAAGCCTTCTAAAAGGTGGGCGGACGGGAGGCGAGCAGGTCCAGATGGACGCACGCGACAGCAACGCACAGCAGTTGTGCCAGAAGAGGTAGAGGGGCAGCAGCATGACGTCTACGAGAAGAGAACTTCGGACTTGGCTCACGTCGAGCCTGCAAGAGCCAAAGAAAACGAGAACGAGAGGATCAAGCGAGAGAGGGAGCAGGAGGAGCTGATTCATGCGCAGCGTCGGGCCGAGGCTGATCTAAGGGCTCGTGCCTACTACGAGCGAACTCAGAAGGCCGAACAACAGCGGCTTGCGGAGATTCAGGAGCGTGTCGACAAAGAGCGTGAGGCGAGGGAGCAAAAGCAGCGCGAAGAGCAGGCTGCACAAGAAATTGCCAGGATGGAGCTGGAGCAGCGCGATGCAGCAGCGAGAAGTCAATGGGAGCTGGCTCAAAGAGCAGAGAGAAAGCGCCTTCGATACCAGGAAGAAGGCGCGGAGCCGGAGAACCAGCAACAGCCGAACTTTGCATCCGTCAGCTACAAGTCACGCCGGTCGTTGGCTCCGCAGAGCCCGGGGCAAAGCGCCTCCAGTCCGGTCGGGGGTCCCCTGCCAATTCTGAGGGCTGATCACTGGCGTATGAAGGGGGATTCCCTCATCTGCCTTGCCTCAGGGGTGACGTTCGAGAAAGGCCAATACCGAGTTGATGATGGTTGGTACATCGTCAATGCCTCGCAGCACAGGGGCAAGATCCGCGTGGCCGAGGTTGCCGATTTGGTCCGTAGCCGCAAGTGAGCTACGAAACGGGTCAGTCGTACATCAGCCCTAGAGAGAATCGGCGATGACAGTCGCAACCCCAGCCTCGAGCAACTCGCTGACATCAGGCTCGTACATGCTGTAGCCAGGGACCGCGAACGCGCGCCGGATGAAGGCGTCGCTCACCCCATGGCCACGAAGTAGGTCTGCCATGCGGTACTCGGTGGCACTCCAACCGGTGCCGAAGTCGCCGAAGATCGAGTAGCTGCGGTGAAACCCAACAACCGCCTTTGGCGCCACCGCCCTGGTTTCGCCCATCGCGAAGAGCAGGGTGCACGCACTTGCGCAGCTCTTGTCGACCAGGGTGGTCTTCAGGCTGGACTCTTTGATGGCCTTGGCCAGGCCGAAACCCTCAACGACCAGACCGCCGGGGCTCTCGAGCATGATCTCTGTCGCCCCTGGGTTCTCCTCGAGCGTGGCCAGCAGCACCTGGGTGCTTCCGATGCCGATCGGACCCTGCAGGGAGAGCCGGCGCGCGCTGCCATCGGCATTCCTGTGCACCACTTGGACATCGACAGCCGGATCACCGTCGACGTAGACGGCCCACCAGGTGCGTACCAGCTCCTGGGTGCGGTGAAGGGTCCCGCCGAACAGGTAGGCGGCCGTACTGACGTTGATCACCACGAGCGCCAGGGTGGCCCAGGCATTGAAGCCGACGCCGCTTCGACGAATGCCGCTGCGAACAGCGCCGACGATCCATCCCAGTGTGAACAGCACCGCCCAGACTGAAATCAGGATGGCCGCCCAGGTCCAGGCGACGTAGTTATTGAGCACGTCGAACGCGCGCTCGTCGACAACACCGCCTAGGTAGAAGGAGGCCGAGGAGCCCAGCAGGCCGACCGTGAGCACGGTCCACAGGCCCCATCGACCCTGGCCGATGGCCCAGCGCCGCGGATCGAGCAGTCGCCTGGCGCCGGCGCCACGGAGCTGCTTCGCACCTTCGTCCAGCTCGTCTCTCAACCCACCCTGCAGGAGCTCATGAGGTGCTCGGTCTGTAGCGTTGGCTGCGAGCAGGCTGGAGGGAATGGCGTTGGCTTGGGTAGGCCGATAGTCCTGCCATTCATGACGTCGACGCGCCGGCGCGAGGATCGAGGATTCCAGCCAAGCCAGCAGCTTCAGGGTGGCCGTGTTCGTGCTTTTCTTGGTGACCCAGGCGAAGGCGGTCGCCTCGATGTAGGGATCGGATGCGGGCTCGATGCGCCTGACCATGCCGGGATGACGCTGGGAGAGCAGGTCGGCCGCGGCCAGGCCCGGCACCCATTGCCGAAGATCTTCATGGCGAAGCCAGATGCGGCCTTCGGTGTCTTCGGCAATCCGAAGCATGTGGTGGGCATGCTTGGCGGACCAGGTCCGCTCGACTTCGATCGAGGGCAGGCTTCTCTTAGCAAACACGGAAGACCCTTAGGAGCACCCTTGGCAAGTGAGATCAGGTAGCTTCATTTGGCAGGTCAGGACGCTGGCTCTTGAGCTCCGCGAACTTTGCCGCCATGGTGGGGTTGCCGCGAGTCAGCTTCTTGATGGTCACATCCTGCGCCTTGTCGTTAGCGAGTCGCAGGCTCTGATCTGGACCGAGCAAGTCCTCCTCAAATTGCGGCGGCGTTTCAGACAGGGGGATGGATCATCCCCGGGTCACTGGTAGTCGTGCTCGAGTAGCTTGATGATCCGATCGATGCAAGCCAAGGCATCTATAGGGCATACCTCGACCCGTATCCGTACTCCTCCCGGGCACCATAAAACGGACCGGCGCTGATTTCGAAACTTGCATGCGCGATCCCCTCGACGTGCGACCTGCGAACATTCTCCTCGAAGCGAAGAAGGTCGTAGTCCCCGATGGGATGGAGGTCGTTGGCGGTGGGCAGTTCAAGTACCATGCGCATTAGCTCCAGCAGTTGGTCCGTATCTCGCGGAGCGAACTCGTCCTTCCCACGGAAGCGGCGAAAGCTGTTGATGATGTGAAGGCTCGTGGAGAGTGCGAGATCAAACCCTCGACGGGCTTGGTCTAGGCGCGCGTTCAGTGCATCCCAATCTCGCGACGCCCATTCCTCTGGAGTCGCAGGATCCTCATCGTTGTCGTTAGCGTGGCGCGCAACGCGCACAGCTTCCAAGGCGCTGGCGATCTCGAAATCTGCGCCCTCAATCAACTCTCGAAGTGCAGGCAGCGCTGATGCCTCTAGTGCTCGGCCGATCTCTTCGTGGTTGGGTTCAGACGCAACCAGAAGGCTCAGTGCCGCGTCCAGAACACGCTCGCAACTTCGAGAAACCATTGAAATCACCCCCAGACTGAGACGCACAAGTTGAAGCGACCATCGTAGCGCGCATCAGGATGCGGGCGTAAGGTCTGAAAGCGATGAACCGCGAGGGCATCACGATTGCGAGTTGCACAGTCTAGCGGCCTAACCAGCTCTGTGTCTCGGACTTCACCTGCGTCAGCTCCTGGCTGTACGTGGCCTTCGTGCCCGACGTGTACGCGCGGCGTATCGTGGACTGTCGGCTGCTCGCCTCGGTGCCACTGCACCATCCGCACCGGTTGCTCCAGCGTTCAGTGCGTACTGACAGCGAGAGGGCCAACCCCGCTGACCTGATCGACAATCTAGCAGCGCTCATGGCTGGGTCGCCCAGGCAGGAGTCTCAGTTCGACCTAGCAAGGCTGCTGAGAAGCTCCGCCGGGACCGGGGTTCACCGAGGTCTATCGATGGTGACATTCCGTCACATTCGCTGCATCATGCCAACGACAGATATCTTTGGTCGAGGCAGCGCAGATGAAGCAGTCAGGATGGGGGCGGGTTATCAGTGCTTTTGGCAAAGGGGCAGTTGCGGCTGGCAAAACCTCCCTCAAAGGTGTTGCCGCTGCCACTCGGGTTGTAGCCACCACGGTCAAGGCTCATGAAGCAGATATTGCAAAGGCTGGAAAAGCCGCAACCAAACTGACTGGCGCTGCAGTACAGCTCACTGGCCGTGGCTTGGACAACGCGGGACGTGCTGCAGCTCGCAGCCTTGGCGAAGGCTCTCAGGGTTCCGGCCTTGCAGTCAAGGCGGCAGTAGGAACACTTCGAGCGGCATCCACTGCTGTAGGAGTCGCCGGCAGAGGAGTGGAGTATGTCGGACGTGGCATCAACGCTGCTGCTCCGGCGGTAGGTGGCACCTTCGGTGGGGTGGCAACAGGCGCGACACAAACACTCAGCGGCGTCGTCGACTCCGCCGCAATAAGCGAGTCCGAGGTTCGCGCCCTCCAGAACAAACTCAAGAGGGAGGGCCTGCTCTCGACCCAGCGCTCAGCCGCATTGAACGCGAAGATTCAGCGGCTGCAACGAGCTAGGCGCAAGAGCGAGCTCATGGACATCTTGACGATTGGGGGAGTCTCACTGGCGAGCGCTGCACACAGTCCAGCCAACGTGCCAGACAACATCGAGGAGGCTTTCGCGCGGGCTTACCCGGGACTGGCAAGCAAGGGGGAAACCTTCGGCGAGGCAGCTGGGCGCATGTCCTCAATGGAGTTGCCTGGACTGGTCAACGGTGTCAAAGGCAAGCTGTTTGAACTGGAACTCGTCAACCAACTCAATGAGGAAAGTCTTCCCGATGGCTTCGGGGCAAGCCTGGCGGACTCTGCGACTCAGCCGGGCTACGACATCGTAGTAACAGACGATGCAGGCCGAGTCGTAGATGTTTTGTCGGCAAAAGCTACCGACTCGGTGGACTATGTGAAGGCAGCACTGGAGAGGTATCCGGACATTCAGGTGACGACGACCTCAGAGATTCATGCGCAGCTGGTGAGCATCGGCATGGCTGAGGGGGTGGTCTCCAGTGGTTTGGCGGATGCTGATTTGCAGAGCGCCGTTGAGGCGGCAGCGACTGGTGACGAGGGGCCCCTGCAGGCACTGGCTCCCTCGATGTTGGGGTTGGCCGTGATTGCTCTGTCTGCGTTCCTTGATAAGTCCGTCAGCCTGGAGGTAAGGGCCGCCGACTTTGGGCAGCGCACAGCAAAGGTAGGGTTGGCCTCAGCGGTCGCCAAGGGCGCCATGGCTGCGACGGGCTTTTGGTGGCTCGGGTTCGCCGCAGGAGTAGGAAGCGGCTGGCTGGCTGATTTTGGCAAGCAGAAGCGCTTGAGGTACGAAGCCATCAAGGCTTGCGGACGGAGCATCGACCACTTGCAGCGCCGGCGTGAGCGTCTTCTGGTTGCCCACGCCAGCGGCTCCACGTGAGGCTTAGGTGGCCTCCTCCCGTACCAGATCTTCGAGGAGTGCTTGATGCAACAGGTGCCCAGGGTAGGGCGGACGAGGCCACGGCTGGCAATCTAGAGACTCCGAGTTACGACTGGATGTGACCTGCTCGGCATATTCGGACCATTCATTCCTGTAAGACGGCCCGGTTGGGAATGGGTGGATTGTGCAGTTGGTGTTGCTTGAACTCGTGAGGGGTCATGTAGGCAAGGCTGCTGTGGGGTCGCACGGTGTTGTAGTGCTTGCGCCAGGCCTCAATGACGACGGCGGCTTCTCGGCGTGATCGCCGGTATTCGTCAGCGTTGAAAGTCAGTGAGCAGCCTCACCGCCAAGGATTCTCGCCGAACGGCACCATAAAGAGAGTGCAGACTTGAAAATTTTGCACTATGCTGGACACATTTGCTCACGTTTGGCCACAACCATGACATCCAGTGCTGACGAGGGGGAAATCCTCACCCTCAAGCAGGTCGCGGACTTCCTGAAGGTCACGGAACGGACGATCTATCGGTTGGCGGCAGCCGGGAAGATTCCTGCGTTCAAGGTCGGTGGAACGTGGCGATTCTCCAGGGCGGAGATCAATCAATGGATTCAACGGCAGCAAATAGGCGGCAAAGCCGATAAGACGTAACTCACTGGAGGGCTTGATGACTCAGCAGACCGAAGGCAGTGAACAGATGGAGCAATCGCTGATCGACATCGCGGTCGAGAGTTGGCGCTTTTCGCGTCTGTTCGGAAAAGTCGTCAGCAAACTCGATGCTGGAGAGTCAGGTCGTTACGCCAATCAGCTCCGCTACTTTCAGAAAAAAGTCGAGGAAAGCCTCGAGTCGAGCGGTCTCAAGCTCGTCAATGTCGAAGGGCAGCCTTACGACCCGGGCATGGCGGCCTCCGCTTTGAACGTGGGTGACTTCGGCCCCGACGACGTGCTTCTCGTTGATCAGATGGTCGAGCCGATCATCATGGGGGCGAACGGCCTGCGCAAACAAGGCACGGTAATGCTGAGGAAGGTGGAAGCATGAAATACGTTGGGATTGACCTTGGCACGACCAACAGTGCCATCTGCTCCTTCGACGGGGAGAAGATTCAGCTCTACAAGAGCCCGGAGCAGCACGACGTTACGCCTTCCGCGATCTTCATCGACCGGCGTAGCAACAAGTACATCGGGTCGCGCGCCTACATGAACGCCGCACGCAATCCGGACAACGCCGCGACGCTGTTCAAGCGCCTGATGGGCACCAGCACGCCGGTGAAACTGCCTGCGGTCAATCTGACCATGACGCCAGAGGAGTGCTCTGCCGAGGTGCTGCGCACTTTGTTCGGCTACCTGCCGGAAGAAATTCGGGGGGATGGCGACACGGGCACCGTCATCACGGTGCCTGCCGCCTTCAACCAGATGCAGAAGGACTCGACGATGGCTGCTGCCGACGCGGCTGGCCTCGGGCGGGTCGCGCTGATGCAAGAGCCAGTCGCCGCCGTGATGAGCGTCATGCGCCAACGGAAGAACGATGGCGTGTTTGTCGTCTACGACCTCGGTGGCGGCACGCTCGACATTGCCATCGCGGAGAGCATCTCGGGGCGCGTGAACCTGCTGGCCCATGGCGGCATTGCTATGTGTGGTGGGCGCGATTTCGACCGCATCCTGTTCGACAACGTCGTCAAGCCGTGGCTACTGGAGAACTTCGACCTTCCCGAAGATCTGGCTGCGAACCCACAGTTCAAGTCTCTGCTGCGCATGGCCACATGGGCGACGGAAAAGGCCAAGATCGAACTCTCGCAGAAGGAGGAAGCGGTTGTCAGCCTTCCCGAGACTGAGCTGGGCGTCCGTGACCAGTCAGGCGAGGAGATCTACATCGACATCGCGGTTGATCGCAAACGCTACGACGGGCTGATTGCATCGAAGCTCGAGGAGTCCATCCAGTCCGCCCGCGAAACGCTCGAAAAGGCGGGATTGAGTCCGCACGATGTCGAACGCGTCGTCTTCGTGGGAGGCCCCACGCACTACAAGCCCCTGCGCGACAAGGTCGCCTTCGAGCTGGGAATCGCCCCGTCCACCGACGTGAACCCGATGACGGCTGTTGCTGAAGGGGCTGCCGTTTTCGCCGAATCAATCGACTGGTCGTCGCAAAGCCGTGGGCGCAAAAGTGCTCGTGGCGCAATCAGCGCCGGTGGCTCACTCGACCTCTCGTTCAACTACATCGCGCGCACGCCAGACTCAAGAGCCAAGATCGTCGCCAAGCTGGGCCGCGCGCCCACGGGCATCGAGTTCCAGATCGACAGCCTGGATACAGGCTGGTCGTCTGGCCGCGTTGCGCTGAAGGATGGCGCGAGCATCGAACTCAGTCTGACCAAGCCCGGCGACAACACCTTCAAGGTGTTTGTGTTTGACTCTAACGGTGCGCCCGTCACGTTGGGTGAGGACAAGATCGTCATTGCACGTACCGCTGCCAGTATTGACGCGATTCCGGCGTCACATTCCATTGGCGTAGAAGCGCGCGACAAAGTCGGGGGGCGCTTGGTGCTGGACTACCTCGTGCGCGAAGGCGATCAACTTCCCAAAAAGGGCAAGAAGACCTTCAAGTCGGGCGAGTCGCTCAAAGCTGGAAGTGCGGGCTCGATCAAGTTCAAGCTATGGGAAGGCGAGATATCTGACCCGATCAACGACAACCGTTTCATCGGCATGTTCGAGATCAAGGGGTCGGACTTCGACGACGGCGTCATCACCGCTGGCGCAGAGATGATCTGCGAGTACGAAGTGCTCGACTCCGGCAACATTCAGCTGGAAGTGTCGGTGCCTTCCATCAGTGGTTCGTTCAAGAGCGGACGCAACTACTACTCCAGCCAGGAGGGCAAGGTCGACTACACCAGTCAGGCCAAGAACATTCAGGAACAGTCCGAACACACGCTGGAACGGCTCGAAGAAATGGCCTCCAAGGTGGACGATCCGCGCCTGGAGCAAGCCCGAGAGAAACTGGAGCAGGCGAACACCATCGAGTCCGGGGAGACCGACCCCGAAACAGCGAAGCAGGCGATGGACAACGTACAGGAGGCCAAACGCCTGCTGGCGCTGACTCGCAAAGAGCACCTGAAGGACATCCGCCAACTCGAACTGGACAGGACGGTCGGCTTCTTCGAGAAGGCTGTGCGTCAGCATGCCAGACCGACCGAGACATCGTCGTTCGATAGCTTGGTGAAGACGGCGCAGCGCGCCATCGATAACAACAGCAACGACTTCGAATCGCACCTGGACGACCTGCGGGGCCGCAACTTCATGATCCTGTGGCGTCAGGATTGGTTCGTGATTGACCGCTTCAAGTGGCTAGCCCAGGACACCTACCTTTTCGCCGACCTCCACGAACACGCGCAGTGGGTGGCCGTTGGTACCGAGGCGCTTAAAGCCAACGACATCGACAAGCTGCGCGCCGTCGTCGCCAATCTCGACTCCATCCGCATCGGTTCCGCAGGAGAGGACGACATGATGGCGGGCGCGAACATCGTTCGGAGCTGATCATGGCGTTGGAAGCGTGGCTACCTGTTGGGTTCCAGTTGCCGGATGGCGCACGGGTGCGCATCGCACTGTTCGATGGCGCGGACTGGCAGATCTGCGAGACGATGGGCGGCGGCCGCGCCCTGATCGCACAGGACACGCTGGCGCAACACTGGGTCGAGGCAGGACTGATCGACGAAGGGACGCTGGATGCCTTCCAGTTCGGTACCCGTCAAATTCGCACGATTTCCAGCGCGCCGAGCCAGACGCTTTGCCCCGTCAGCGAAGGCAAGTCTCCAGACAACAAGTCCGAGGCATTGGCCTTCGCGCTGGCGTTGAAGGCCACGCGCGACATCGACCCAGAGTCGGCGCTGCAAGATGCCTTGTATGTCGAGAAGATCACGCGCTTGCTGCCGACCTACAGCATCAGCTCCAGAACCGGCGACGATGTCGTGCTCGGCTACTGGCTGACGGGTGGCACCAACATTCCGGCCAGCTCGTTCCGCCGCCTGCGTCAGTCGATGAGCTGGCTGGGCGCGAGCCACTTGAAGGATGTAGTGCAGGCAGCGGGCTTCGAGGTAGCGGAAATCATCCCGCTTGAACGCCAGCCGGAGACGCCGACCGAGAAGACCGAGGCTGTTCCCGCTAACGAAAAGATCGAAGCCAAACGCACCGCCCCAGAACCGAACAAGGTGTTCGAACTGGCGGGGCGACCAGAGTTGGCCGCCTTCTTCAACGAGCACATCGTTGACATCATCCTGCACCGAGAACGCTACAAGGCACTTGGCATCGAGTTCCCCTCTGCGGTGATCCTGCATGGCCCTCCGGGCTGCGGCAAGACCTTTGCTGTCGACAGACTGGTGGACTTCCTCGGCTGGCCGAGCTTCCAGATCGACGCCTCCAGCGTGGCCAGCCCCTACATCCACGAGACCAGCAAGAAGGTCGCGCAGGTGTTCGACAAGGCGATGGAAAACGCACCGTCTGTGCTCGTGATCGACGAGATGGAGGCGTTCCTCGCCGACCGCGAAATGGGCTCGGGCCATCACCGTGTGGAAGAAGTGGCCGAGTTCCTGCGTCGCATTCCGGAAGCAGTGAAGAACGACGTGCTGATCATCGCCATGACGAACCGCATCGAGATGATCGACCCGGCCATCCAGCGCCGGGGGCGCTTCGATCATGTCATCAAGGTGGACTTCGCCAGCGAGGTCGAAGTGCTGGCACTGCTGGACAAGTTGCTCGCTTCCTTGCCAAAAGAGTCAGATGTGGACGCCAAGCCGCTGGCGAAAGAACTGGCGGGCAGGCCCTTGTCCGACGTCTCTTTCGTGGTGCGCGAAGGTGCAAGGCTGGCGGCGCGCTCCGGCAAGGATCGCTTGGATCAAACCAGCCTGTTGTCCGCTCTGCGCTCATCACCGGCGCGGGAGCGTGAAGGCGGTGAAACCAAGCGACGTATCGGATTTGTTTAGGGAGAGGCACTCGTGGTCGAGGGGGAAGACAAAAGCAAGAAGGACGAGAGCAAAGGCTTCGCTGGCCTCTCGTCGCTCGTGTCCGATGTGGATACGTCGCCGCCTCCTGCTGCTGCCAAGAAGGAGCCCACCAGCACGTCTGGCGATTCTTCGAGTCCACCACCTCCGTCAGCGCAAACGGCACAGCCGCAGCCCCAGCCAAGGCAGCAGCAAACGTATCAGGAGCCTTCGCAACCGTCATCCGGATCATCTGGCGGCAAGTGGGTGCTCGGCATCGCGGCTGTCATCGGCGTCCTTTGGTTGATCGGCCAGGCCGACAAGCCCACAACCTCTCCAGCGCCCAGCTACTCACCACCAGCGCAAAGCGCAGCGCCAAGTTATTCGCCGCCAGCGCAGCCGCAAGTGCCTTCTCGTCCGGCTGAATCTCAGCCGCCGGTTGGGCAAAACACTGTCCTTTCGACAGCGCAGATTCGGTATTGCCTGGCCGAGGACATCCGTATGGATGGAGCGAAGGCCGCAGTCAACAACTACATCGACGCCGACGTGGAACGGTTCAACGCGATGGTGGCCGACTACAACAGCCGCTGCGGGAGCTTCCGCTATCGGCGAGGGGCGCTGGAAAGCGCTCGGGGAGACATTGAACCGTACAGGAGCCAACTTCAAGCTGAGGGCAGGAGCCGGTTCGCTCGTAGTCCGTCCACGGGCTCGCCGTCGACGCTTGCACCGTCTCGTCCTGCACCGGATGCGACGGTGCAGGCTATCCAGCGCAAACTCAACGAACTCGGTTACGAAGCTGGAACTGCTGATGGTTTGATGGGACGAGGTACTCGTTCGGCCATCATCGCGTTCCAGCAAAACAGAGGCTTGGCCGCGACCGGCGTGGCAGATCAAGCGTTGTTGCTCCAGCTACAGCGTGCGCCTTCGCGTTCACCCGGCAGTTGGGGTGCAAATGATTCGGTCGTGCAAGAAGCTCCACCACGATCCGCGCCAACCACTACTACACCGCCATTCGTCCCTCCCTCACCAAGTGTACAGAGGTCAGGCCCACCAGCCAACTCATGGGTATCGGGATCAAACTGGTATTGCAACGACGGCTACAAGAAGGTGGGCAACAGTTGCGAGAAATTGAATGTGCCTCGCAATGCCTGGGTATCCGGCTCCAACTGGTACTGCAACGATGGATTCCGGAAAGTCGGGGACCAATGCGAAGCTCTCAATGTGCCAGCAAATGCTTGGGTTTCAGGCTCGAATTGGTATTGCAACGATGGCTATCGTAAGGTGGGCGAACGCTGCGAGAGGTTGAATGTTCCCCGAAATGCTTGGGTATCCGGCTCCAACTGGTACTGCAACGATGGATTCCGGAAAATCGGCGACCAATGCGTAGCGCTCAATGTCCCTGACAACGCATGGGTATCTGGCTCCAACTGGTACTGTAATGACGGGTACAAAAAGGTTGGTGACAGGTGCGTTTCCGTTTACGAAAGGTGAGTGATTCCAGGCATGTCAATGGCAATTTGCTTCAAATGCGGTTCTGCAAAATCCGGCGCACTGATCGCCTGCCGGAGTTGTAATGCTGCGCCGCGCACGAACAGCGAGTATGCCGTTTCGCTCGCGCTCTCCGATCATCTGTCGTCCAAAGATCAACTGGCCCAGTACAGCCACGAACTTCGCAACGGTCAGAAACTGTCTGTGCCGCGCGAAGCGCTTGTTCAGGCGCTGGATGCACTGAAAGACCCACAGCTTCTGGCGATGCTCGGCGCGCAACCAGCAGCTCCCGCTCCAGCACCATCCGCCTCAGCAGCAACCCGACAGCCTCCACCTGCACCGTCGGCAGCCTCGCATCGGTCAGCCCTGCCGCCACCGTCTATCAGGCCGGAGCGTCGACTCACCAAGACGGCCCTCCATCAGTCCCCGTTCGCCATCTTGGGCGTGACGACACGCGATGACCGCAGACGCATCGTCGAGCTTGCGGAAGAGAAGTCACTGGAACTGGATCACGAGGTTTGCCAGAAAGCGCGCTCTGATCTGACCAATCCACGCAACCGACTGAGCGTGGAAATGGCGTGGCTACCCGGCGTTTCGCCTCGCAAGGCATCTCAACTTTTGGAAAACCTGGTTCACAACCCGATGGCGATTCGGGAAGAGTCTGGTCTGCCGACGCTGGCACACCTGAACCTGCTGGCCGCTGCATTTGAGGCTGTGGATGGTGAGCACGATGCGGACGATTTGGCTGAGTTCATCATGGAGACCGCCTACCTTGCCGAAGAGCTGAGCCCCGAGGATGTCCTGCGCGACCTCAATGAGGATCGCGCCGTCTCCGGCTTTCCGGAAGTGCGTGCGCTCGACCAGATCGAAGCCGAATTGAACGAGCGCAAGCGGTACTACCGCGTCGCCATCAAAGACGCCCTCGACAGACTTCCGCCAATGACGCTGATCCAAGTGATGACGGAAGCCGTCGATGGCGTGACTTCGGGCGGTGAAGATCATGCACCGGGGCTGGTGGATGATCTCGTGGACAGCTACGAGGTAGAAACCCAAGGCATCCTGCAAAAGGAAGCGGAAAACGTCCACAAGCTCATCAAGGTGGCCAGAGAGCATGCCGACTCCGGCGAAGCAGCCGTCAAGCCTTACGTGGACAAGCTTGATGTGGTTGCACGTAATTGGGACAAGATCGCCCAGCCCATTCAACTGAGTTCGAAGGCGCGCGGCATCGACCACGAGGCAAGCCGCGCCTTGGCCTACGAAATCCGCAGCCTCGCCATCGATCTGTTCAACAAACACGACATGCTCGCGCAGTCGCAGCGGCTGACTGGATTGATTCAGGAACTGTTTTCAGAAGTCCCTGAAATTGCAGATCGGGTCGAGGAAGATGCGGACGCGCTCGCGGACATCTTCCAACAGCGCCAGCAGGCTGTGGCCCGCAAAGATGAGTGGGCGCGCGAAATCACTTACCGTGCCGAGATTGGCGTCATGTTCAAGGACACTTTGAGCATCTCGCCCCAGGGCGTCTCATGGAAGGGACAGAACTTTCCCCTCGACTCGATCACGCGCGTTCGTTGGGGCGGCGTCAGTCATTCTGTCAATGGCATCCCCACAGGAACGACCTACACGATTGCGTTCGGCAACCGAAGTTCCGAAGCAGTTGTGGAACTGAAGAAGCAGGACATCTACAGCACGTTCATCGACAAGCTCTGGCGTGCGGTCGGCGTGCGCCTGCTCACCGAAATGCTTGAAGCCCTGAAAGATGGTCGCGATCTGCACTTTGGCGATGCGCTCCTGCACGACGACGGCATCACGCTGGTGAAGCGCAAGTTCCTTGGCTCCAACGAGCAAGTGCGCTGCTCATGGGGGCAAGTCCATGTGTGGAGCGCCGATGGCTCGTTCTGCATCGGAGCCAAGGACGACAAGAAGGTGAATGCCGGGATTTCCTATATTCACGGTGCGAACACGCACGTTTTGGAGCAGGCCATTCGCATGGGTTTCAAGAAGCCTGGGATGCGTCGTTTGAGCGAGTTGCTGCAGTGATTTAATCAAGAAATATTGGGGAGTTTTTATGGGGTTTCTGTCGAACCTGTTCGGGGGCAATAAAGAGGACAAGGCGCTGCGCGAGGCATTGACGCAGATTCACCGCATCCTCGATGACGAAGCATTTCAGTTGGAACTCGTCCATCCTGCAATGAAGGCGATGCTGGAGTCGGCTCCCGCCTATGACAAAGACCCGAACGGCAGCGGCCCTTTCGGATTCACCGAGTCCAATCCGATTCCGGTCAACGGGCCAATCGGCCAGCTGGCGTATCTGTCCAAACTCGAAACCCAGTCTGGTCAGCGCATCCTTTTTCATCGTCTCGGTGCCATCGACACGGTAGACGTGTTCGAGGCCGTGACGTTCAACGGTGCCGAGTGGTTCATCCTGTTCGTTGATCTTTACCATCCGCGACGCTCGCGCCTCACCCCTGACGGTTTCCGTTTCACGAAAGACGTCGCGCAGTTCTCTGGCTTCCACAAGTTTTGCGAGAACTTTCCCTACGACTTCGTCGAGAAGAAGGCGTCCGAGCGCGAATCGGGACTGAGCATGGCCTATATCGCCATCAGCAAGGTGTCCGACCAAATTCAGAATCGAGTCTTCAATCGGCCGCTGGCTCACAAGGCCAAGCTCGATCTCGTGAAGAGCCGGTTGTCGAGCTTCCAATCCCAATAGGTGACGCCGATGAAGAAACCGCTTCTCGCGACGCTCGCCGCATTGATGAGCCTCCAGACCGTACCTGCCCTGGCCGAGAACTACGAGGTGAACCTGACGCGCAAGGGCAGCAACGTTTACAAGATTGACGGCAAGGACATCATCATCCAGACACGCTACTGCTACGTCTACGCCTACTCTGAGGAGGCGATCTTCAAGACGTCAGGCTACGGCGGCGAGGTGATTTTCTTCGACAGCAAGGACAAATGCGATGTAAAGGCGGTCTTTGGCGTGTCGAAGCAGAAGCCGGGGAAATACGTGGTGACGGTCAGCCATGAGGACGACGACTGGTATGAGGTTTTTGGAACCAGCTCGTACATCAAGACATCAAGCTGCCTGTCTCTTGCCCTGGGCGAGGAGGCTTACCTGACCATTGCGAATTCCGGGTTCGGAAGACTTCGCTTCAAAGATGGCAACGACTGCATGGTCGAAGCCGTTTACACCAAGCTGCGGCTATGAGAGGGAGATGATGAACCGTGGCTGCTGCTGACGACAAACAAAATGGAGGTGCCACAGGCTTCTCCGGGACTGTCTGAATTTTTGTGTGTGAGGCGCCGGAAGACTTGTCCACGGCGGCGTTCGTCGCTTGCGACAAACGAACGACGCGGTGGTCAAGTCGCTGCCGCATGTTACGCGGCGGGTCGGGTGAAACGATCGCCGTAGGCAATCGCGAACTGGTTCATCGCTTCGCGCCACTCCTTGGCCGAGCGCCCCCAGTCGGCTGTGATGTTGCGCAAGTTCCGTGTACTGGAGCTGGAGTTGACCCGCTTCCGTGGACACATCAATCTTTGTGTTCAAGGAGCCGCAAATGTCCAAGGTCAGACCGTCGTACCCGGTGGAGGTCAGACAATAGATGGTCGAGCTGGTGCGGGACGGGCTGCAGGTCAACTTCCATTCAATCGGAGGGACTCCTCCGGTGTGCCTCTATCACCGCCCAGCGCCCAGTCAGCCAGGCCTTGGTATCTGACACGATCTGAGCAATGAGCCAGACAGTCAGGGGCATTAGGATCAGAGACACCGGTGCCATCCACCCCATGTACATGGGGTTGCCTTCGTAGGGCCAGAACGGCTGCATGTGTGCGTGCACCAAGCTATCCAGGAACACATGGGAAAGGGCGCCCAGGAAAGCGCCTAGAGCCCATGGCATCGATCGCACCCCCAGCATGGCCACGATGACGGCAGAGATCATGGCACCCACGTAGGTGTGGGAGCTCTCCATGTGGCTGGGCAGGGGTAGCCCTTGAGCCCAGGCCAGGATGGCTTCGAGGTCGATCCAGAGGTTGACCAAGGTGAAGGAGACCAGGCTGACCCTACGCCGGGTGACGTGGCGAATAGGGGCCATTAGACCGAAATGGAGAGGGGTGATCGGCATGTTGTGAGAGCGTCGGAGTCCTGAATATGGCACGAACTTAAGACGAGAGGTCAAAGGAGCGATTCAAGGGTTCGCTCGGCGCTTACGCACGCAACGAGCATTGGGATCGCTTCCTCAGCCAGGTGATGCCGGATCTCGAGGAGCTCATTCGAAGGACCTCAAGCATGCATCGCGGGCCCGCGTTGCAGAAATGGATCAACGAGAACCTAGATGCGGCGGAGAAGTTCTTCGGGCATAGGACGAACGACTAGTCTGCTTCCTAAAATGGGACAGGTCCTAAACTTTCTCCATCGGATATGCAATGCCAGTCAAAGATGTGAATACCCTGTATCGCAGCACGTTTGCGATCCGCGCGGAGCTGCAAGCCCCCCTGGGTGAGGCGGTGAAGGCCTCGGGGGCGAGTTCGTTGAGCGACCTGCTCTCGCGGCTCGCCCGCGCGCCCGAGGAGACCGGCACCGCGCTGCGCCCGATCTTTGAGCGCTTGGGAGGGCAGGGTGGGGCGCCGGGCCTGTCGCGGGCGCTGCGCGACGCAAAGGAGTCGGGGCTGACCCCGCAAGAGATCGCCATCCTGCTGCGCGACGCGGCCGCGAAGAAGGGCGCAGGCAATGGCGGGCATTGACCCGCCCGGGGCCGTTCACCTTGGAAATGAACTCGCCGCCGTTGTCTGATTTGATCGTGCGGTTGCACATGCTGGCGTTTTATGAGTTCGCGCTTGAGTCGGGGCTTTGATTCGTCAGTTCCGCGAACCTTGCAGCTATGGTGGGATTGCCGAGAGTCAGCTTCTTGATGGTCACTTTCGGAGCCTGTAGATCACTAAGGGTGACAACATGCACCTAGAACTTCTGAACCTCAGTCGCACGCTTCGCCCTTGTCGAAGCTCGGTCCGCTGACTCGATCTCATTGTTCGAGATTTCAACATAGGACTCATTCATCTTGGTGAGTCGCTCATACATCCTGATGGATAACTTACGGCCAAGCCATTGAACTGTTTGGCTGCCCATCTGCGCGCCAGCGAGATTCTTGGCGACGCCGAGCTCAACGTTTGTAGGCGGGCCATAACGTTGCGTGAATGCATCCAAGAGAACCGCGAAATCGGGTTGAGCCAGCTCAAGGAAGATCTTTTCCGACACCCCGCTCTTTACGCGCACGTAGGCCTTGTAGCCCACCCCTATCTGAGGGACGTTTACAAGTCGGTAGTCTCCAGGCGCGTTCCCTTTGGGCAGCCTCGAAATCTCAGAACTCGGGTGAAAGCATACCCCGTCCATCTTCATCACAACGTCGTAGTCAATTGATTCGATCCGGACGAACTTCGATGGAAGAGCTTTCATTGGGCAAGCAAGAACAGCAAACGGCTCCCCAAGGCGGACTCCCAAGAATGCCTCCGGCTCCTTTTCCCAGACCCGTTCTGAAGAAGGTTGCTGGGAACCGAGGATCGGCTGCGCAACTACCGCAACAGAGAAGGAAGTGAGAACTGTAGCGATGAGATTCTTCATACAAGGCCTTCAAATGGAACGCTTCTGCAACAGGGACGGTCTACGACGAGGTCACGCCTGACGGTAACACCGTTAGTCGCTGGGCCCGCCGTCGTGGTGCTTCAGCTCTGCGAACTTTGCTGCCATCGTCGGATTGCCGCGAGTCAGCTTCTTGATGGTCACATCCTGCGCCTTGTCGTTTGCGAGTCGCAGGTTCCGGTCGGCACCGATCAAGGCCTCCTTCGTCTTCTGAAGGTGGTCGATCGACTTGTCGATCTCGTCGATTGCGGTTTGGAAGCGCTTCGTCGCCAGGTCGTAGTTCTTTGCAAACGCGGTCTTGAAGCTCTCCAGGCCGGCCTCGAAGTTCGTGATGTCAATATTCTGCGACTTCACGAGCGCAAGCTCGTTCTTGTACTTGAGTGAGTTCAGCGCGGCGTTGCGCAGCAGGGTGATCATCGGGATGAAGAACTGCGGCCGAATCACGTACATCTTCGGGTAGCGGTGGAAAACATCCACGATTCCGGTGTTGTACAGCTCGCTTTCCGGCTCCAGGAGGGACACGAGGATCGCGTACTCGCAGCCCTTTTCCACGCGGTCTCTGTCAAGCTCCTTCAGGAAGTCTTCGTTGCGCCCTTTCGAAGCCGTTTTGTCGCTCTCGTTCTTCATCTCGAACATGATCGAGACGATCTCGGTTCCGGATTCGTCGACGTCCTTGAAGATGTAGTCGCCCTTGCTGCCTGAGCGAGCGTCGTTGTCCTTCTCGAAGTACGCACGCGGGAAGGCGGTTGCTCGAATGCGGTTGAACTCCGTTTCGCAATGCTGCTCAAGGGTCTCGCCCACCATCTTGGTGGAGAGCCGGGCCTTCATGTCACGCAGGCGCTCGATCGCCGCGTCCCGGTCCTTGATCTGAGTCTCGTATTTGTCGCGGAGGGACGTTTCCGCAAGCTGCTTCTCCAGCCTGGTGTGTTCGAGGTTGCTCTTGAGCTCGTCTCGCTCCTTCTCGACCTTGGCCACCGCCTCCGTCACCGCCAGTCGCTTGGAGACCTCGGTGCCATCGAGCTGGGATTTCAGGGACTGGATAGCCGCATCGCGTTCGGCGATCGCCTTCTGCACTTCACTCGCAAGGCGCGCATCTGCCAGCGCCTTCGCCGCCTCGGCCGCTCGCTTGGCCTGGTCAAGCTCGTTCGCAATCGCGTCGCGCTGCTTCTCAACGGCGCTCAAGGCCTCGGCGACAGCCAGCTTTCTGGCAACGGCCTCGGCGTCCAGCTTTGCGCGCAGGTCTTGGATCTCGGAGTCTTTGCTGGCTGCGACTTGCTGAAGCTCGCTGGCGACCTTGGTGGTCGCGAGGGCGATGGCGTTCTGCTTTTCTCGTTCTGCGAGCTTCGTAAGCGGCTGGCCAACACATGTTGACCGCCGCAGCCGGCATCAGCTGGGAGAT
>VFQO010000990.1_pt1 | contig 24998 bp, 24 predicted proteins | sample 3512331 | NCBI WGS metagenome assembly VFQO01 (sample SAMN10412371, study PRJNA504923) | tailings metagenome | isolation source: Replicate 3 from Balatoc abandoned mine | place: Philippines: Itogon, Benguet | collected 2017-08-28 | reverse complement strand
CGCTCGCAAAGACCCGCCCCGGCACGAGCGCGTCGGCTGATCCGGAAGTCGTTGCCCGTCAGACGTTGCGGAGGCTGGCCGTCCGCTACCTCACCATGCAGGCGGAGATCGACCTCATCGAGCAACAACTGGACGCCCTGATTCGGCAGGTGAACCCCGCTCTGCTGTCGCTCAGCGGGGTCGGTCCGGTCACTGCCGCGACGTTGCTGGTCGCCGCTGGCGACAACCCCGAACGCCTCGCCACCCGGGCCAGCTTCGCCGCTCTGGCCGGCGTCGCCCCGATCCCCGCCTCGTCCGGGCAGCGCACCCGGCACCGACTCTCTCGCGGCGGGAACCGGCACGCGAACGCCGCCCTGCACCGGATCGTGCTGCTGCGTATGCGACACCGGGAGCCGCGCACCATGGCCTATTTCGAACGGCGCCGCGCCGAGCAGCTCACCGACCGTGACATCATGCGCTGCCTGAAACGCCACATCGCGAACGAGATCTACGCAATCCTGCTCAGCCCCGCCACCGACAATCCGGTCGGACGCGAACTACGAGCCAGACGACAGGAGATCGGCGTTCCGATCAGCGTGCTCGCCGCCTCTCTCGGAGTCCCCTATCAGCGGCTCCGCCGACTTGAAATCGGCACCCGCGCCGACCCCGAACTCGAGCAACGCGCCACCCTCGCGCTGGCTCGGCTCCGCCCACCGCGCGCCGCTTGACAGCAATAGGAGCATCCACTCAGAGGGACGTGACCCGGACCTCATCCAGCCAGTAGCTCGCGAGGTCGCGCAGGCTGGTGTTGCGATCCAGGTCGCTGTCGCTCGCTGTGCCCGCTTGCTCGGCGATCTTCGACTTGAGCGCATTCGTGGCCTTTGTCTCGCTGGGTCCCGTGGCCTGGATGCGGAGGTAGTCGCCGTCCATATCGCGGTAGCGGGTGGTGGCCGCATACTTCGACCCGAGCTTCCTCACCGAGATCGACCCGTAGGTGCCCAGCGGCTGAACGGGGCGGCTCACGACTGCTCCTCCAGCCAATCGATCACGCGACTCTCGGGGTAGCGCAGCGCACGCCCCACCTTGACCGCGCGAGGACCGACCTTCTGCGTGCGCCATTCGTAGAGCGTCTTGACCGGCACGCCAAGGTAGTCCGAGAGTTGTTGCACCGTGAGCAGTCGCTCAAGGCGGCTCGGCAGCTCTGCGAAGGGGCGAGGCTCGTTCATACCTCGTAGGTAGCAACGGACTCCCGGCACCACCCGGAAGTGGGCGGGGAACACCCGGAAACAACCGGATGACGAGGACCGCGGAGGGCGGGTCTGCGGGGGTTTTTGACGAGTTTCTGACGACTTGAGTGTCGTGGAGGGTATCTGTGGAAACACTTGAGCCCCGTAGTTGTTAGGCAACTACGGGGCTCAGGCCCGGTAACTGGTACACCCCCCGGGACTTGAACCCGGAACCCACTGATTAAGAGTCAGTTGCTCTGCCAATTGAGCTAGAGGTGCGCAGTTCGACGAGCGAACCGAGAGGAAACGATAGCAGAGATCGAGAGCCGCGCTCTACACGGCGGGCGTCCAGTCGACGCGGGGCGGGCATCCATATGCTGACCAGGAAGCGCCGGCGCCCCGAGGGCGACGCGCACGCCGACCCCTCACCCGCAAGGAGCCCCCATGACCGAGGCCCGCCTCGAGGCCGGCACGCCGGCCCCCGCCTTCACGCTCGCCGACAAGGACGGGGAGCACGTCTCGCTCGCCGACTACGCGGGCAGGAAGGTCGTCCTGTACTTCTATCCCGCCGCCTCGACGCCCGGATGCACGACGCAGGCGTGCGACTTCCGCGACAGCCTCAACTCGCTCGCCGCCGCCGGCTACCAGGTGCTCGGCGTCTCGAAGGATCAGGGCCCGGCGCTGCAGAAGTTCGCCGAGGAGGAGAACCTGAACTTCCCGCTGCTGAGCGACCCCGACCTCGCCGTGCACCAGGCCTACGGCGCCTACGGTGAGAAGTCGATGTACGGCAAGACCGTCACGGGCGTCATCCGCTCGACCTTCGTCATCGACGAGAACGGCGTCGTCACGCACCCGCTCTACAACGTCAAGGCCACCGGCCACGTGGCGAGCCTGCGCAACAAGCTCGGCATCGACGCCTGAGCCGCGCCGCGCCGGCGCCTCCGCGGCGCTGAATCGCACGACCCCGACGGGCTCGAGTCGCCTACGACTCGGGCCCGTCGTCGTGCCTGGCCAGGTGTTCGCTCACCGAAGGTGTCAGCAGCAGCACGATCGCGACGATCGCGGGGATCAGCAGCCAGGAGGCGATATCGGGCCGCGGCAGGAAGCCCTGGATGCTGCCGACCCCCACCGCGACCTGCAGGAACTGCCACACGAGCGCGCCCCCGCGCGTCCACGAACGGCCGCGCCACATCGCGATCGTCAGCGTGATCAGCCAGAACGCGGCGATCGCGGCGACGACGAGCAGCGCGATCGCGGTCGCGACGGAGGTCGTCGGCTGCGTCGCGAGCTCGTAGCCGAGGAAGATCGTGACGCCCGCCATGAGCGCCGCCTCGGCACCGATGATGGTGACGAGCAGCACGACGAGTGGTGTACGGCCGGTGTCGTTCAGGGAAATCGCCCTCGCTGAAACTCTTGATTTCGAGTGTGTTACGGGTCAGACTATTCGAGGTTGATGAACCGCCTACAGCGCCGTGGGCCGTCTTGAAGATCCTCTTCACTCCCCACTCGACACCTCGGTTCGCCGAGGTCGCGGTGCGCCCGTCAACCCGATGCCGAAGGTCTCGTCGAAGGCGCCCGCAGCCCAACCCAAGGAGCACTGTCCCATGGACTGGCGTGACAAGGCAGCCTGCCTCACCGCTGACCCCGAGCTGTTCTTCCCGGTCGGCAACACCGGCCCCGCGGTCGACCAGATCGAGAAGGCCAAGACGGTGTGCGGCCGATGCTCGGTGACCGAGACGTGCCTGCAGTACGCCCTCGAGACCAACCAGGACTCGGGCGTGTGGGGCGGCCTCAGCGAGGATGAGCGCCGAGCCCTCAAGCGCCGCGCAGCGCGAGCCCGCCGGGCCTCCTAGCCGCCACAGACCCGCCCCGTCGTCGCTGCGGTCGTCGCGCGGAGGCGGGGCGTTCCTCTGCCCTCCGCGCGGCGACCGGATGCCCGACCGGCGCCGCGACGGCGCTGCGCGCCTGCGCTGCCCGACCGCCTAGCCGCGGCGCCGCAGGTACAGCAGCGGCACCTCGATCGTGACCTCGGTGCCCTCACCCTCGAGGGTGTGCCAGTCGATCGTGCCGCCGAGCTCACCCTGGATCAGGGTGCGCACGATCTGCGTGCCGAGCCCCGTGCCGACCTTGCCCTCGGGCAGTCCGCCGCCGTTGTCGCGCACCTTGACGGTGAGCCCGTCGTCGCTGCGCGTCGCGATGATCTCGACCTCGCCGTCGCCGCGACCCACGAGACCGTGCTCGACGGCGTTCGTCACGAGCTCGGTGAGCGCGAGCGCGAGCGGCGTCGCGTACTCGCTCGGCAGCGTTCCGAAGCTGCCGGTCGAGCGCGGGCGCACGACCGTGTTGTGGCTCGAGGCCACCTCGGCGATGAGCATGAGCACGCGCGCGAAGACCTCGTCGAAGTCGACGTTCTGACTGAGGCCCTCCGAGAGAGTGTCGTGCACGACGGCGATCGCCGCGACGCGACGCATGGCCTGCGTCAGGGCATCCCGCGCCCCCTCGCTGTGCGTGCGGCGGGCCTGGATGCGCAGCAGCGAGGCGACCGTCTGCAGATTGTTCTTCACCCGGTGGTGGATCTCGCGGATCGTCGCATCCTTGGTGATGAGCTCGCGCTCCTGGTGGCGCACCTCGGTGACGTCGCGGCACAGCACGATGGCGCCGATGCGCACGCCGCCGAGCCGCAGCGGGATCGCCCGCAGGCTCACCGTCACGCCGCGCGCGTCGATGTCGGTGCGCCAGGGCGCGCGGCCGGTCACCACGAGCGGCAGCGACTCGTCGACGACGGCCTTGCCGTGCACGAGGCGCGTCGTGACGTCGGCGAGCGACTCGCCCTCGAGCTCGCCCGCGAAGCCCATGCGGTTGAAGGCGCTCAGGCCGTTGGGGCTCGCGAAGGTGACGATGCCGTCGACGTCGAGGCGGATGAGCCCGTCGGAGGCGCGCGGCGCACCGCGGCGCGGCCCGCTCGGCGCCGCCAGGTCGGGGAAGTCGGCGCTCGCGATCATCTCGAAGAGGTCGTTGGCGCACTCGTTGAAGGTGAGCTCCTGCCGGCTCGGCATGCGCGCCTCGCTGAGGTTCGTGTGCCGGGTGAGCACCGCGATCGGATGCTCCCCCACCGCCTTGCCGCCCGGCGACAGTCGCCGCAGCACCGGCACGGCCCGCACGCGCGTGGGGGTCTCCTCGTACCAGTCGGGCGCGCTCGAGTCGACGATGCTCGCGCTCTCGAAGGCCTGCGTGACCTGTCTGCGCCACTCGGGCTTGATCTCCTGTCCCACGAAGTCGCGGTAGAACAGCGTCGCCGAGCTCGACGGCCGCGCGTGCGCAACCGCGACGAAGCCGCCCTCGGTCGTCGGCACCCACAGCACGATGTCGGCGAAGGCGAGGTCGGCCAGCAGCTGCCCCTCGGCGATGAGCAGGTGCAGCCACTCGATGTCGGCGTCGGTCAGCGCGGCGTGCTCGTGCACGAGATCGGACAGGGTCGACACCCCGTCAGGCTACCCCGTCCGCCGCGCGCACTCGGCCCGAGCGCAGCGCCCGTGCCCGACCGCTCGCCGCCGCCGGCGCGAACCCGACCCGGTCGGCCACGCGCGCGGCACCGGCCCGCAGCGCCGAGCGCGGGGCGACGTCGACGACAGTGCGGGCGCTCAGCAGCGCCGCGTCGGCCGCGCCCGGGTCGTCGGCGATGAGCACGGGGTCGGTGATGCCCCCGAAGCGGTCGAGCGTCTGCCGCACCTGCCCGGCCGGGTCGATGCCGAGCACGCTCGCCCGCACCCGATTGGCCACGACGTGCACGCGATCGGTCGTCACGGTCTCGAGCAGGTCGGCGTGCGTACGCAACAGTCGAGCCAGGCCAACGGGGTCAGCGGCGCCGACGACCACGACGTCGTCCGCCGCCCGCAGCGCCGCGATCGTCGCGGCGTTGCGGCGTGGCGCGAGCAGATCGCTCGAGACCTCCTCGTCGGTCTCGAGGTTGAAGCCCGTGTCGACGACCACGACGTCGCACCACGACCGCGTCGCCTCGAGCGCCCGCGCCACGCGGTCGCGTGAGAGCTCGGGCCAGCGGTGCGGCCGCCCGATGCCGGTGAGCACGCGGAACGGCGTGGCCGTGCCGCCGTAGGTCAGGGCGATGCGGTCGAGCTCGCCGTCGTCGAGCGCGTCGGAGCCCGCGAGCCGGCAGGCGGCGGCGAACCCCGGTGCCTCGTCGAGCAGCCCCAGCGCGGGCGCGATCGTGCCCCCGTAGGTGTCGGAATCCACCAGGCACACCTCGAGCCCGCGCGACGCGAGCTCGGCGGCGAGAGCGATTGCGATCGTCGTGCGGCCGGGGGCTCCTGCCGGGCCCCACACCGCCACGATGCGACGCGCGGGCGAGTCGCTCGCACCCTCCCTCTCGTCTGCCGCGCCGAGGGGGGCCGCGTCCGCTGCAATCTCTCCGGCGTGCTCGGCCGCCGCAGCCGGCGGCGCGGGCGGCGCCGCCAGCTCCGCGTCGCGCGTCGAGCGCGACCAGGGCCACCGTCGGACTCCGCGCCCGGCGGAACGGTCGGCGCTGCGCGAGCCGCTGCCCTCCGGCTCGAGCGCGGGAGGGTCGATGCGGTGCGGGGCGCGCGGCCGCAGGCGACGAGCATCGTCCCGCCGTGCACGGCCGCCGTCTTCGGCGGGATCGAGAGCGGTCGACGGCGCGGGGGCGGGCGGAGCATCCCGCATCGGGGTCGCCGGCGCGGCCGGGCGGGCCCCCGCGAAGCCGGGATGCGCACCGGCCGCCTCGTCGATGCCGCCGTCGAGGGCGTCGAACGCGGGCGACAGCACCGCGAGGTCGATCGGGCGGCCGGGCACGGCGCGCAGGATGTCGTGCACGCCGAGCAGTCCGGCGGTCGCCGAGAGCGCATCGTCGGCGCGCACCAGGCACGTGCGCACACCCAGGAGGTCGCAGGCCGCGACCACCTCGGCGGTCGCCACGGCGGGGTCGTCGGCGACGAGCACGACGTCGGGGACGACCTCGCCGAGCTGCGCCAGCACCTCGTCGTGGCCCGTGGCCCGCCACGCGATGCGATGCCCCGCGCGCAGCAGCGCGAGCTCGACGGCGTCGGCGTCGAGACCGGGAAGGGCGAGTGCGACCTGCACGTCAGCGCCCCAGCGCGATGGCCGCCGGCACCGCCGCGAGCGCGTCGCCGTTGGCGAGGGCGTCGAGGATGCGCGCGACGTCACGGCGAGGCACGAGCAGCTCGACGCGAGCGGCCTCCGCGCCGGCGACGAGGCCCTCCTCCGCGAGCTCGCGCACGAGCTGGGCGCCCGAGCTGATGACGACGGGCGCGCCGAACCGACCGGCCTCCTCCTGCGGGGAGGCCCAGACGTCGACGACGTCACCGGGCCGCACCGTCTCGCCCAGGGGCGTGGTGAGCGCGACCACGATCGTCGTTGTCGAGGGGCCGCGCTCGTCGCCCACTGCGGCGAACGGCACGAGCTCGCCCTCCCCGATCGTGCGAGCGACGACGACGCCCTCCTCCGGCATCGCGTCGGCGGTGAGGTAGGCATCGACGTCCGCGCCGAGCGACACGCGACGCAGCTCGAGATCGTCGGCGACGACGCGCTCGCCCGCGGTCAGCAGCCGGGGCGCCGCGTAGACCTCGACGCCGTCGTCGTTGACCGCGACGATGCCGACGACGGCGGCGATCGAGGCGACGACGAGGGCGAGGCCGATGAGCAGGCGCGGGTCGGGCGCACGGCGGCGCGAAGGCCGGTCGTCGCGATCGCGCTGAGGCATGGAGGCTCCCTGGGGGGTCGAGGGGCGCGGGGCCCGGCGGAACGCGAATGATACTGAGCAATGCACCACGTCGTGCCGTGCAGTTATCCACACAGCGGTGTCGCGCTCGAGGGCGGTGGGATGATCGACGCATGTCCGAGCAGACCTCGAGTGCGTTGGGTCGCTTCCTGACCCTCACCGACGTCGCCGAGGTGCTGAGCCTGACCGCGGCGGAGGTGCTGGCGCTCGTGCGCTCGGGCGAGCTTCCCGCGATCCGGCTCGGCTCGATCGGGCAGTGGCGGGTCGAGCACGCCGTGCTGGAGTCGTTCATCACCGACAAGTACGACGAGAGTCGGCGCCTCGCGCTCTGGCACGAGGCCGAGTACGCCGACGTCGCCGAGATGTTTCCCGATCAGAGGCGCAGCAGGAGCACCTGATCGAGCGCGATCACGCGGATGTGATCGACAGCGCTCTCGCGTCGCGGCGTGCCGAGCTCGTGCACCGCGAGGTCGAGGTGGTCGCGCCCGACGCGATCGATCGTGCCGGTCACGACCGAGGTCGACGTCTCGACCGCGAGCGCCGTCCGGCGGCGGCACAGGTCGCGCAGCAGGAAGGCGATGCCGAGCCGGGCCGAGAGCACGGGCGATTCCGGTGCCGGCGCGAGCGACGCCTCGACCTGCCCGCGGTCGAGCAGCAGCGCATCGATCGCCGAGAAGGGCACGACGGCCTGCACTCCGGAGCGGTCGTCGAGGTCGCCCGCCATCCAATCGCGCCCCACCGTGAGGGGCCGGAGCACGTGCATCTCGCCCGCCAGGGAGCGGTAGCGGATGCGGCGGGCCGCCGGGTCAGCTGAGCGCTGGACCGCCGCGATGCGCTCGCGCAGGGTGAGCCGCCCGAGACGTAGACGCTCCTCCTCCTGCTGCAGATCCGCCTCCTCCGCGCGCAGCTCGTGCTCGAGCTGGCCGGCGAGGTCGTCGAAGAGGTGATCCCAGCGCATGCGGGCGACGGTAGCCACCGCCTCCGACGCTCGAGACATGGTTCTCCACAATCGGCGCCACCCCCTGGACAGTGAGGAATCATTCTGCTTAGGTGTGATCGCCCCCCCGAACGGGGGTGATCGCTTCGGTCTGCTGAGCGCCCCGCGCGAGGTCGATCGACCGGCCCGCCTCGGAGAAGAGGAGTCGCATCATGAGCCCCGTCGCTGCCGCCCCCGCCGTTGAGACCGCACCGGTCACCGAGACCGCGCCCGCACCGAAGCGCCCGCGCTCGGGCCGCACGATCCACGCGCGCATCGCCCACGAGGAGTTCTTCGACTACCAGCCGACCTCGACCGCCGACCTCCCCGACCCCCGCCCGCTCGTCGAGAACCTGACCCGCTGCGTGGTCGAGATCCTCGCCGGGGCGCGCGAGCTCGAGCAGATCGCCCGCTGGGTCACCGACGACGTCTACTCCACGCTCCTGAAGCGCCAGGTGATCTCCGCCCGCGCTCGCGCCGCGCGCGGCAAGCCGGTCATCCGCCCGGCGTTCGCCCTCGGCTCCACGATCATCTGCGAGCCCCGCGACGGCATCATCGAGGCTGTCGTCGTGGTCAACTCTCGCGCGCGGTCGCGCGCCGTCGCCGTGCGACTGGAGGGGCTCGACCGCCGCTGGCGGGCGAGCGCCATCCACGTGCTCTGACCGGCGGCGCCGATCGAGCGCGCCGCAGCGAGCGCGATCACCGTCCCCCGACGTCGATCGCGAGGAGCGCAGCGGGCCCCCAGGCTCGCGCTCCGACGAGAACGGCCCCGAGGGATGCTCCCCCGGGGCCGTACTCGTGCCGAGCCGCTCGGCTCAGCCCTTGCGGTCGTTCTTGCGGCGCTCGGCGCGGTTGGCGGGCGCCGGCGCCGACTCGCCGTCGGTGCGCTGCCCGAAGGCTCCGGTCGTTCCCGCCGGGCGCGCGGCCGGCGCACCCGGTCGGCCCGCAGCGGGACGCGCCGCGGGAGCACCGCTCGTGCGCGGCGTCGCGGTCGGTGCGGCCTGCCGCGCCTTCGCCGTCTCGGCCTGCTGCAGCTGCCCGCGCTGGTTGCGCACCTCCACGTCGCCGTCGGCGCTCGGGGCGGTGTAGCTGAGGTTCTGCGGCGTCTGCGGCGCGTTGAGCCCCTTCGCCGTGACCTGCGCGGTGCCCTTGCCGCCCGTGACCTCGACCTCGAGGTTGAACAGGAACCCGACCGCGTCCTCGCGGATCTGGCCCATCATCGACTGGAACAGGGCGTAGCCCTCGCGCTGGTACTCCACGAGCGGGTCGCGCTGCGCCATGGCGCGCAGGCCGATGCCGTCCTTCAGGTAGTCCATCTCGTAGAGGTGGTCGCGCCAACGGCGGTCAATGACGCTCAGCACGACGCGACGCTCGAGCTCGCGTGTCGCCGTGCGGCCCAGGCTCTCCTCGCGCTTCGCGTAGGCGAGCTTCGCATCGGAGACGAGCTCGCGCACGAGGAAGGCGCTCGTGAGCTTGGGCCCCGCCTCGCTGATGACCTCGTCGATCGTGAGCGAGACCGGGTACAGGGTCTTGAGCTCCGTCCAGAGCTGGTCCAGATCCCAGTCGTCGCTGTGGCCCGCGGCGGTGTGCGACTCGACGACCTCGGTGATGACGGCCTCGATGAACGACTGCACGCGCTCCTGCAGGTCGTCGCCCTCGAGGATGTGCCGGCGGTCGGTGTAGATCGCCTCGCGCTGGCGGTTGAGCACGTCGTCGTACTTGAGCACGTTCTTGCGGATCTCGGCGTTGCGCGACTCGACCTGCGACTGCGCCGAGCGGATCGCGCGGCTGACGACCTTCGACTCGATGGCGAGGTCGTCCGGCACGTTCGAGCGGCTCATGAGCGCCTCGGCGGCACCCGCGTTGAACAGGCGCATGAGGTCGTCCTGCAGCGAGAGGTAGAAGCGGCTCTCGCCCGGGTCGCCCTGACGGCCGGAGCGACCGCGCAGCTGATTGTCGATGCGGCGCGACTCGTGACGCTCCGTGCCGAGCACGTAGAGGCCCCCGGCGGCGATGACCTTCTCGGCCTCGACCGCGACCTGCTCCTTCACGCGGTCGAAGACCGCATCCCACTCCGCCTCGTACTCGTCGGGCGTCTCGACGGGGCTCAGCCCGCGCGAGTTCATCTCGGCGACGGCGAGGAACTCGGCGTTGCCGCCGAGCATGATGTCGGTGCCGCGGCCAGCCATGTTCGTGGCGACCGTGACGGCGCCGATGCGGCCGGCCTGGGCGATGATCGCCGCCTCGCGGGCGTGGTTCTTGGCGTTGAGCACCTCGTGGCGCACGCCGCGCTTGGCGAGCATGCGCGAGAGCAGCTCGCTCTTCTCCACGCTCGTCGTGCCGACGAGCACGGGCTGGCCCTTCTCGTGGCGGCGCACGATGTCCTCCACGACCTGCTCGAACTTCGCCTGCTCGTTCTTGTAGACGAGGTCGGGCTGGTCGATGCGCTGCATGGGGCGGTTCGTCGGGATGGGCACGACGCCGAGCTTGTAGGTGCTCATGAACTCGGCCGCCTCGGTCTCGGCGGTACCGGTCATGCCCGAGAGCTTGGAATACAGGCGGAAGTAGTTCTGCAGCGTCACGGTCGCGAGCGTCTGGTTCTCGGCCTTGACCGTGACGCCCTCCTTCGCCTCGATCGCCTGGTGGATTCCCTCGTTGTAGCGGCGGCCGACGAGGATGCGGCCCGTGTGCTCGTCGACGATGAGCACCTCGCCGTTCATGACGACGTAGTCCTTGTCGCGCTTGAACAGCGCCGAGGCCTTGATGGCGTTGTTGAGGAACGAGATCAGCGGCGTGTTCGCCGACTCGTAGAGGTTGTCGATGCCCAGGTAGTCTTCGACCTTCTCGATGCCGGGTTCGAGCACGCCGACGGTGCGCTTCTTCTCGTCGACCTCGTAGTCCTCACCCGGCACGAGGCGCGTGGCGATGCGCGCGAACTCCTGGAACCAGCGGTTGGCCTCGCCCGAGGAGGGGCCGGAGATGATGAGCGGCGTGCGGGCCTCGTCGATGAGGATCGAGTCGACCTCGTCGACGATCGCGAAGAAGTGGCCGCGCTGCACCATGTCGCTGGCCTGCCAGGCCATGTTGTCGCGCAGGTAGTCGAAGCCGAACTCGTTGTTCGTGCCGTAGGTGATGTCGGCCGCGTACTGCTGGCGGCGCACCTCCGGCGTCTGGCCTGAGAGGATGCAGCCGGTCGTCATGCCCAGGGCGCGGAAGATGCGGCCCATGAGCTCCGACTGGTAGCTCGCCAGGTAGTCGTTGACGGTGATGACGTGCACGCCGCGCGCGGGGATCGCGTTGAGGTACGCGGCGAGCGTGGCGACGAGCGTCTTGCCCTCACCCGTCTTCATCTCCGCGATGTTGCCCAGGTGCAGGGCGGCGCCGCCCATGAGCTGCACGTCGAAGTGCCGCATGCCGAGCGTGCGCTTGGCCGCCTCGCGCACCGCGGCGAAGGCCTCGGGCAGCAGGTCGTCGAGCGACTCGCCGTTGCCGTAGCGCTCGCGCAGCTCGGCGGTCTCGTTCTTCAGCTCGTCGTCGGTGAGATCGGTGAAGTCGTCCTCGAGCTGGTTGATCGCGTCGGCGTACGCCTTCAGCCTGCGGAGGATGCGGCCTTCGCCGACCCGGAGGACTCGCTCGAGAACATTCGCCACTTCGATAACTCCACTCATCGGGCGTGCGCTGCACGGCCCTCAGGTCTCGGGGACGCCGTCGGGATCGGAGCCCGGGCATGCGGCGGCCCACCGCGCGGTGCGGCGGGCCCATGCTAGCAACCCGCGCTCGGCGCTGGTCGGAGAGCGAACGCGACAGCGCCGGGTGCGTGCGGTGCGCGCACCCGGCGCTGCGGGCATCCGACCGTGGGGGCCGGAGGGAGCGGCTCAGCCGCGACGACGGCTCTTCGCCGGCGCCTCCTGCTCGGTCTCGAGGCCGATGACGCCGTAGTTCCAGCCGGTGCGGCGGTAGACCACGCTCGGCCGATCGGTCTCGGCGTCGATGAAGAGGAAGAAGTCGTGGCCGACGAGCTCGAGCTGGTCGACGGCCTCGTCGACGGTCATCGACGCCGCCGGGAAGACCTTCGAGCGCACGACCACCGGCGAGTAGGCCTCCTCGCCGTCGGCCGTCGCCTCGTCGATCGTCGGGATCGACCCCGTCGCGACCTTCGCGATCGTCTCCGGGTCGGCCGGCGTGATGTCGACGACGCGGAAGCCGTCGGCGCTCGCCTCCCGCAGTGACACCGGCCGATGCTGGCCGCGATGCACCTTCTTCTTGTCCTTGGCTCGCCGCAGGCGTTCCAGCAGCTTGTCGATCGCGAGATCGAAGGCCACGTACTTGTCGCTGCCCGCCGATTCGGCGCGCACTACGGGGCCCGGCCCCACGAGCGTCATCTCCACACGGTCGTCTCCGGCGTGCCCGCCGACCTTCTCGTGGTGGCGCGAGACCTTGATCTCGAGCGCGAGCGCACGATCGGCGAGGTGGGAGACCTTCTCCGCCTTCTCGGTGGCGTAGTCGCGGAACCTGTCGGTGATCCCGATGTTGCGACCCGTGATGGTGATGTCCACGTCGACCTCCTTGACCGTTGAGCGTGCCGCCTGCGGTCAGGCGGTGATCACGCCTTCCATGACGTCACGCTAGTCCTGTCGCGGGGCGTTGTCACGAGGCCCGCTGAGGTGTTCCCGGTGCATCCCCTTGGCGGGCGTTGAGTGCGCCGACGACGTGCCAGCGGATGGCCGACTCACCGTGCCGACGCGGCGTCGCGGCGATCGCGGCGCCGCCCACGACCGCGACACCGGCCCGCGCGAGGGCGCGCGCCGCGGCGCGCAGGGTCGCCCCGCTCGTCACCACGTCGTCGAGCAGCACGACCCGCCGACCCGCGAGGTCGCGCGTCACCCGGGGCTCGTTGCGGAGACTCGTGCGCTCGGCGAGCGAGCGCTGCTTCTGCACCACCGCTCGACCGTCGCGCGGCTCGGGCGCGAGCTCGAGCGCACGGGTCACGGCGAGGCCCGCCCGGCGGGCGAGCAGCTCGACCGGCTGGAAGCCGCGCCGGCCGAGGGCCGCGCGCGAGCCCGGCACGGGCACGAGCACGGCGCCCTGCGCCAGCGGCAGCGCGTAGGCGAGCTCGAGCGCGGAGAGCAGCGGCGCGCGCAGCGGGCGGGCGAGCTCGGTGCGACCCTCCTCCTTGAGCGCGAGCACGGCCGCGCGCGCGGCACCGGCGTAGGCCGTGCCGGCAACGATCGGCAGGGGCGGGTGGTCGGGTGCGACGTCGAGGAGCGCCGTGCGCGGAATGGGAGCCAGCTGCGCGGCGCACGCGGGGCACAGGGCGCGGTCGGGCGCACCGCATCCTGCGCAGTCGACAGGGGCGACGAGCGCGGCGGCGTCGAGCAGAGCGCGAGCGAGCAGCATCGCGCCAGTGTGCGCCGCGCCGCAATGATGCAGGGGCGCACGCGGCACCGCGCGGGGAAGGCCGCGCTCGGCCAGCCCTGGGGAGGCGCCGCCGCTACTGCTGCACGCCGAGGAAGACCGCGGTCACCCCCGTGCCCTGCCAGCCGGAGCCGCGCGGGTCGAGCACCACGCCCTCGGTGGTCAGGGCGTGCAGGCCGTCGGTGCCGCCGTTGCCGCCGACGAGCTGCACCGCCGCGGCGGGTCGACCCAGGGAGCGGGAGCGTCCGCCGATCTCGAGCAGCTGCGCGAGCGGGCCCTCGTCGTCGGAGACCAGCACGGCGACGCGCACCTCATCGACCCAGGCGGCGTCGATCGGCGTGCCCTCGACGACCGGCAGCTCTTCGAACTGCCCGAGGCGCACGGGCACGTTCGACTCCGGGTCGCGAATGATGCCCGCGACGACCAGGCGGGGCCCGCTCGCACCGTCGAGCAGCAGCAGCACGCGGGCGTCATCGCGCGAGACGTCGAGCGAGACGACGCGGTCGTCGGGCCCGATCGCCGCCTCGACGGCGTGCGGGGTGCCGTCGAGCTCGGTCGCGCGGATGCCGCCGGCGCCGCTCGCCGTCGCGCTCCACACGAAGCTGTACCCGTCGACGCTCGGGGCGACGAGACCCTGGCGCGCGTCGAGGAGCGCCGGCGGGGCATCCCCCGTGCGCACCGACCAGACGCCCGCGGGGGTGAGCGCCGCGGCGAGCGTGCCGCTCGGGCCGAGCGTCACGGCGGTCGCGCCGAGCTCGAGCACGCGGTCGCTCAACTCGCCGAGCTGCTCGATGCCGGAGCCGCCGACGAAGCCGAAGGCCTCCTCGGTGCGCACGAGCAGGCGCGCGTCGACCTGCGGCGGCACGTCGAGGCCGATGGGCCCCTCCGCGATCGCGACCGGATTCTGGTCGACCGTGATCTGCACCGCCGCGACGCCGCTGACGTTGCGCAGGCTCGCCTCGAGCTGGCGGCGCAGCGCGCGGCGCTGGCCGTCGTCGATCACGAGCACCTCGTCGGTGAGGTCGACCTGCGCCTGACCGCTCACGACCTCGACGGGGGCGGCGAGCGCCGTGCCCTCCGGCACCGCCGAGACGACGGCGCCCTCGAGCCAGGTCGTCGGCGCTTCGAGCACGGCGCGGACGACGCGCGAGGCCAGCTCGGCGCGGGTCGGGAACCAGCGCAGGTCGGGCACGAGGTTCTGGAACGCGGCGTCGTAGTAGTAGACGGCGTGCGGGCTGAAGGCGGAGGGGAACGCCTGCTGCGAGATGAGGATGCCGTCCTGCAGCTCGGCGATGCGCCACTCGCCCTCCTCCTCCACGAAGCGGAACGGCGCGAGCTCCTGCGGGCCGGAGGCCGCCTGGCGGTAGCGCCCGAGCCCGTCGACCTCGGCCGACACCGGCACGGTGTAGGTGAGCGTCTGGTCGTCGACGCGCTCGACCTCGCCCTCGCGCGCGCGCACGAGTGTGCCGGCGTACGGGTTCCAGGTGAGCTGCGCCTCCTCAGCCAGGTACTGCCGGGCGATGCGGTAGTTGTTCTGCGAGGCCGTCGTCGCCGCGAGGAAGCCGGCGAGGATCTCCTCCTGGCTCGCACCCTCGGTCGGGCCCGAGGGCAGGAAGTCGAAGTCTGCGTCGACGTCCTGCTCGATCTCGCCGCCGGGCTGCACGGGGCCCGAGAAGGGCACCTGCACGCACGCGGTCAGCAGCACGACGGGCAGCAGCGCGAGCGCGCCCCACCGGCGCAGCGTGGCGCGGAGTCGTCGCTCAGTCATCGTGACTCCCCTGCTCGGCGGCGAGCGCCGCATCGAACGGATCCGCGGGCGGCAGCTCGATCGGCGAGGTGCCGAGCGGCTCACCGGGGCGACGGGGCAGCGTCAGGCGGAAGCACGTGCCCTCCCCCTCCGCAGACCAGACGTCGATGACGCCGCCGTGGAGGTGCGCGTCCTCCGTCGCGATCGCGAGACCGAGCCCGGTGCCGCCGGTCGTGCGCTGGCGGGAGGGGTCGGCACGCCAGAAGCGGTCGAAGACGCGCTCGAGCTGCTCGGGGCTCATGCCGATGCCGTAGTCGCGCACGGCGATCGCGACGGCACGGGCATCCGAGTCGACGTGCACGACCACGGGCCGCCCCTCGCCGTGGTCGACGGCGTTGCCGAGCAGGTTCTGCAGGATGCGGCGCAGTCGACGCGCGTCGACGTCGGCCTCGAAGTATCCGCCCGGCGCGACGAGCCGGAGCTCGCTGCCCTTCTCGTCGGCGAGCGGGCGGATGCCCTCGAGCGAGTCCTCGACGAGACGCACGAGGTTCGTCGGCTCGGTCTCGAGCTGCGCCGCGCCGGCGTCGAAGCGGCTCATCTCCAACAGGTCGCCGAGCATGACCTCGAAGCGCTCGACCTGGGTGTGCAGGAGCTCCGCGGTGCGGGCCGTCGCCGGCGGGAACTGCTCGCGCTGGTCGTAGAGCACGTCGCCGGCGAGGCGGATCGTCGTCAGCGGCGTGCGCAGCTCGTGGCTGACGTCGCTCACGAAGCGCTGCTGCACGCGCGAGAGGTCGGCGAGCTGGGTGATCTGCCGCTGCAGGCTGTCTGCCATGCGGTTGAACGAGCGGGCGAGGGTCGCGATGACGTCTTCGCCGCGCTCGGGGATGCGCTCCTCGAGCTGACCGGCGGCGAGCTTCTCGGCCGTCGCCGCCGCGACACGCACGGGCTCGATCGCGAGACGCACGACGAAGAAGGTGACGAGGGCGATCGTGAGCACGAGCAGCAGCGAGCCGATCACGAGGGTCTGCTGCACGAAGTCGAGGGTCTGCTGCACGTCGCGCACGTTGTAGACGAGGTACACCTCGTACTGGCCCGCTGTCGGCACCTCGATCGCGCCGCCGACGACGATGCCCGGGTCGACCGCGGTCTCGGAGTCGATCGTCACGGCCTGGGCGTACACCGAGCCGTCGCCCTCGGCGACCTGCGCGCGCAGCTCGGGCGAGATGACCGAGAGGTCGAGCTCGCGCGTGGAGGTCTGCTGCATGATCTGCGGCGACTGCTGACCCTCCGTGCGCAGGATCGCGTACTGCGTGCCGCCGGGGTTCGAGCCCGCCGAGCGGATCGTGGTCTGCGCGGTCGAGTTCGCCGTCTCGAGGTCGATCGTGCCGGTCTGCGTGACCGAGGAGTCGAACACCTGCTGCGCGGTCGCCGTCGCCTGGCGCGCCTCGGCGAGCACCTGCTGCTTGCGCGCCTCGTACAGGTTCGTGGCGATGCTGATCGACATGTAGCCGGAGATGATCGTCACCGCGACGGTCGAGAGCGCGACGGTGATCGCGACCGTGCGCAGCTGCAGCGAGCTGCGCCACAGCCTCCTGGCTCGCGAGAGCCAGTCGCGCCAGTCGAGGGGCGGCATGGGCTCAGGCGGTCGCGCCGGCCCGGTAGCCCACGCCGCGCACGGTCATGACGATGCGCGGCTCGTCGGGGTCGAGCTCGACCTTCGCCCGCAGGCGCTGCACGTGCACGTTCACCAGGCGGGTGTCGGCCTTGTACTGGTAGCCCCACACCTGCTCGAGCAGCATCTCGCGCGTGAAGACCTGGTTGGGCTTCATGGCGAGGGCGAGCAGCAGGTCGAACTCCAGCGGCGTGAGCGAGATCGCCTGGTCGCCGCGCTTGACCTCGTGCCCGGTGACGTCGATGACGAGGTCGCCGATCGGCAGGGTCGACACCGCCGCCTGCGGCGTGGGGCGCAACCGGGTCTTGATGCGCGCGACGAGCTCCTTCGGGTTGAAGGGCTTCACAACGTAGTCGTCGGCGCCGCTCTCGAGGCCCTGCACGACATCGGCCGTGTCGGACTTCGCCGTGAGCATGATGATCGGCGTGCCGCTCTCCTCGCGGATCGCCCGGCACACCTGGATGCCGTCCATGCCCGGCAGCATGAGGTCGAGCAGCACGAGGTCGGGTTGGTGCCGCGTGAAGGCGTCGACCGCCTCGCCACCGTCGTGCGAGAAGACAGGGTCGTACCCCTCACCGCGCAGGACGATGCCGATCATCTCGGCGAGCGCCATGTCGTCATCGACGACGAGGATGCGCGGGGTCATGGTGCTCTCGAGCCCTCCTCGGCCTGCTCGGGGTCGCCTGGCTGCGCGCCCCCGACGGGTGTTCGCCCCAGCCTAGACGAGTGTGGCACCATACGTTCGACAGCGAACGGCAGCCAGGGTGAGGACGCGCGAGATGACGAACGACGCGAGTTGGCAGGCGCCCTCCGAGCCTCTCGGCCCCGGCCAGCCCGCGAACCCGTGGGCGAGCCCCGCCGCGAGCGCGGCGCCGCCGGTCGCCGAGACCGCGGGCGCATCCCCCTGGTCATCCGCTCCCTCCGCCGCCCCCGTCGGCTGGGCCCCGCCGCCCAAGCCGGGCCTCTTCCCCCTGCGCCCCCTCGACTTCGGCACCGTCTTCGGCACGACCTTCCGCGTGCTGCGCCGCAACCCGCGACCCGTGTTCGGGGTCGGCGTGGGTCTGACGACACTCGTCACCTTCGTGACCGGCGCCGTCGTCATGCTCGTCGCCCTCGTCGGGGCCGACCGCATCGCCCGGGCCGCGCCCGAGGATGCCGAGGCGATCGCCGTCGGCACCGGGGCCCTCGTGGTGCTCTCCGCCCTGCTCACCGCCGCGCTCTCGGTCATCGTCAGCGCCGTGCTGCAGGGCGTCATCGCGATCGAGGTCGCGAGCGCCTCGCTCGGCGAGCGCCTGACCTTCCGGCAGATCTGGGCGCGCGGCCGCGGGCGCTGGGGCGCCCTCATCGGCTGGGCGATGCTGCTGAGCGGCGCGCTCGTCGCCGCGATCGCCATCCTCGTCGCGATCGTGCTCGCCATGGTGACCCTCGGCGATCAGGCCGGCATCGTCGCCGGCGTGCTGCTCGGCATCGGCGGCGGCCTCGGCATGGCCGTGCTCGCCGCCTGGCTCTGGATCAAGCTCGCCTTCGTGCCGCACGCGATCGTGCTCGAGCGCCTGCCGCTCCGCGTCGCGGTGAGCCGCGGATGGGCGCTCGTGCGCGGGCGCTTCTGGCGCACCTTCGGCATCCTGCTGCTCATGAACGTCGTCGTGCAGACGGCCGCGAGCATCGTCACCGCACCGTTCAGCCTCGCGGCGGGGCTTGCGGGCGCGCTCGTGAACCCGACCGGCGACCTCACGACCGACCTCGGGTTCCTCGTCGCCCTCAACCTCGTGGCGCTCGTGCTCGGCGCCGTCGTCGGCGCGATCGGCGCGGTGCTGCTCGCCGCGGCTGCGACGCTGCTGTACGTCGACGCGCGCATGCGCGACGAGGGGCTCGACCTCGACCTGCAGCGCACGGTCGAGGCGCGCGCCCAGGGCGCCTCGACCCCCGACCCCTACCTGCCCGCCGCGTCGTGACGCCCGGCTGGCTGCTCGCGGCTCCGCTCGAGCCCGACGCCGACGAGGCGCGCGACCTGCTGCTGGACGAGCTGTCGAAGCTCGAGTACGCGCAGGCGCAGCCGACCTGGTTCGACCTGCTCGTGCAGGCGGTGCTCGACTGGTTCGGCAGCCTGCGTCTCGGGGGCGGCGGGGGCTTCCCGCTCGGCGTGCTGCTCGTGGGCCTCGCGATCGTCGCCGCCGCCGTGCTCGTCGCGCTGCTCGTGTACGGCCTGCCGAGGTTCCGCCGGCGGTCGCGCGTCACCGACGAGCTCTTCGGCGAGGCCGACGCGCGCACCGCGCGCGAACTGCGACGGGATGCCCAGACCGCCGCCGCGCGCGGCGACTGGCGCACCGCCATCGCCGACCGCTACCGCGCGATCGCCCGCGGGCTCGACGAGCGCACGCTCGTCTCCCTCCTGCCCGGCACGACCGCCCACGCCGTCGCCCGGCAGGGCGCGCGCACCTTCCCCGACGCAGGCGCCGAGCTGGAGGCCGCCGCCGACCTGTTCGACGGAGTGCGCTACCTCGACCGCGCGGGCGACCGCGACGGCTACGAGCGGGTGCGCGCCCTCGATGAGCGGCTCGTCGCCACGCAGCCCGAGCTCGCGTCGGCCGCCCCGAGCGCACCGGCGGTGCCGCGATGACGATCACCGCCGCGCGCGCCGACGCACCGGCCGGGGTCGTCACCCCCACCGTGCGCCGCGCCCTGCGCCGCTGGCTGTTCTGGATCGTCGTCGCCGTGCTGCTCATCGCCTTCGCCGCCGTGTACGGGCTCACCACGCGCACCGCGAGCGAGGCGAACCGCTTCGACGCCGATGAGGCTGCCCCGGCGGGGTCGCGCGCCCTCGTGCAGGTGCTCGGCGAGCAGGGCATCGACGTCGTCGTCGCGTCGACCCTCGACGAGGCGCTCGCCGCCGTCGACGACCCCGCAGCGACGACGCTCGTCGCCGCCGACCCCCGCGCCGTGCTCACCGCGGAGCAGTGGCAGCGACTCGACGGCGCCGCCGCGAGCGTGATCGTGATCGAGCCGCCCGCCCTCGCGGTCGGTGCGCTCGCCGCCGAGGTCGCCCCGGGCATCCCCGTCATCGATGCGGTGCGCGACGAGGCCGGATGCTCGGTGCCGGCCGCGCAGCGCGCCGGCAGCATCACCGCCGACGGGGTCGCGCTCGACGCGAGCGCCGCGGCTGGTGCCGAGGCCTGCTTCACCGGGTCGGAGGGCTCCGGGCTCGTGACGCTCGAGCAGCCAGGCGGCGAGGGCGCGCTGCACCTGCTCGGGGCGAGTGCGGTCGTGCAGAACGGCTTCCTGGGGGTGCAGGGCAACGCCGCGCTCGCGCTCGGGCTCGCGGGCGAGCATCCGACCCTCGTCTGGTACGTCGCCTCGCCCGCCGATCTCGCCGGCGGCGACACGCCGCTGTCGGAGCTCTACCCCGGCTGGGTGAACCCGGTCGCCTGGCTCGCGCTCACCGTCGGCCTCGCCGCGGCGATCTGGCGCGGGCGCCGACTGGGCCCCGTCGTCATCGAGAACCTGCCCGTCGTCGTGCGCACGACCGAGACGATGGAGGGGCGCGCGCGCCTCTACGCGACATCGGGCGCTCGGCTGCGCGCGCTCGACGCCCTGCGGGTCGGCACGCTGCGCCGGCTCGCCGACGGCCTCGCCCTCGGCTCCGCGGCGGGCGTCGACGACATCGTCGCCGCCGTCGCCGGCATCACCGGCCGAGACCTCGCCGGCCTGCGCGCCCTGCTCGTCGACCGCGAGCCGCGCGACGACGGCGAGCTCGTGCGCCTCAGCGACGAGCTGCTCGAGCTCGAGCGGCAGGTGCGGCGACGCGTCGCCCTCGACGACCGAGCGGACGGAGCATCACCGTGACCGAGACCACGACCCCCCACGGAGGAGAGAACATGGAGAGCGAGCTGCGGGCATCCTTCGCGCGCGTGCGCGACGAGGTCGGCAAGGCCGTCGTCGGCCAGGAGGCGGCCGTGAGCGGGCTCATGGTGGCCCTGCTCGCCAACGGGCACGTGCTGCTCGAGGGCGTGCCGGGCGTGGCGAAGACCCTGCTGGTGCGCTCGCTCAGCCACGCGCTGAGCCTCACCACAACGCGCGTGCAGTTCACGCCCGACCTCATGCCGGGCGACGTCACGGGCTCGGTCGTCTACGACGCGAAGGCCGGCGACTTCGAGTTCCGGCGCGGGCCGGTGTTCACGAATATCCTGCTCGCCGACGAGATCAACCGCACGCCGCCGAAGACGCAGTCGTCGCTGCTCGAGGCGATGGAGGAGCGGCAGGTCACCGTCGACGGCGTCACGCACCGCCTGCCCGAGCCCTTCGTCGTCGCCGCGACGCAGAACCCGGTCGAGTACGAGGGCACCTACACGCTGCCCGAGGCGCAGCTCGACCGCTTCCTGCTCAAGCTCGTGCTCGACCTGCCGCCGCGTGAAGCCGAGGTCGAGGTGCTGCAGCGGCACGCGAACGGCTTCAGCGCGCGCGACCTCACCGCCGCCGGCCTGCAGCCCGTGCTCGGCGCCGACGAGATCGCCGCCGCCCGGGCCGCCGTCGCGACGGTCGGCGCGACGCCCGAGCTGCTGACCTACATCGTCGACCTCGCGCGCGGCACCCGGCAGAGCCCCTCGGTGCGGCTGGGGGTCAGCCCGCGCGGCACCACGGCGCTGCTCGCCGCGACCAGGGCGTGGGCGTGGCTGTCGGGCGCCTCGGCGATCACCCCGGACCACGTGCAGCAGATGATCCTGCCCGTGTGGCGGCACCGCATCGGCCTGCGCCCCGAGGCCGAGCTCGAGGGCGTGTCGGCCGACACCATCCTGCGCTCGGTGGTGCAGCAGGTGCAGGTGCCGCTGTAGCCATGGCGATCACCGGCTGGTTCGTCGCGCTCGTCGCCCTCGGCGTCGTGCCCGTCGTCGTGCTCGAGAGCGGCTGGGCGTACGTCGGCTGGGTGGCGCTGTGCCTCGTGCTGATGACGGTGGATGCCGCGCTCGCCGCCTCCCCGCGGGCGGCGGTGCTCGAGCGCTCCGGCCCCGATCGCGTGCGCCTGACCGAGCAGGTCGACGTGACCCTGCTCGTCACCAACGGCTCGCGGCGTCGGCTGCGCGGCGTGATCCGCGACGCGTGGGAGCCCTCGGCCGGCATCAGCCCCCGGCGCCAGGGGCTCGACGTGCCCGCGGGCGAGCGTCGCGCGGTGCGCAGCGTGCTGCGGCCGTGGCGGCGCGGCGAGCGGCGGGCCGCGATGGTGACGATCCGCGCGATCGGGCCGATGCGGCTCGCGGGGCGTCAGGCGAGCATCCTCGTGCCGGGCGCGATCAGGGTGCTGCCCGAGTTCGCCGCGCGACGCCACCTGCCCTCGCGGCTCGCGCGCCTGCGCGAGCTCGACGGTCGCACCTCGATCATGGTGCGCGGTCAGGGCACCGAGTTCGACAGCCTGCGCGAGTACGTGCGCGGCGACGACGTGCGCTCGATCGACTGGCGCGCGACCGCCCGCCGCGCCGGCGGCCCGGGGCCGGCGGGCTCCCCCGCGCCGACACTCATGGTGCGCACCTGGCGGCCCGAGCGTGACCGGCACGTCGTCGTCATCGTCGACTCGGGGCGCACCGCCGCCGCGCGCATCGCCGACGAGACACGCCTCGACACCGCCTTCGAGTCGACGCTGCTGCTCTCCGCCCTCGCCGACCGGGCGGGCGACCGCGTCGACGTCGCCGTCTTCGACCGACGCGTGCGCGGCCGCGTGCAGGGGGCACGCGGCGCCGACCTGCTCGCCAAGCTCGTCGACACGATGGCGCCCATCGACCCCGAGCTGCTCGAGACCGACTGGACGGCCGTGCCCGCGCTCGTGCGCTCGATGACCTCGCAGCGCTCGCTCGTCGTGCTGTGCACGCCGCTGGAGTCGCCCGGCTCGACCCGCCAGCTGCTCGCGATGCTGCCGCAGCTCACCCGCAAGCACCTCGTGCTCGTGGCGGCGGTCACCGACCCCGCGTTGCTCTCGGCGGCGGAGGACCGCTCGGATCGGGCATCCGTCTACCGCGCCGCGGCCGCCGAGCGGGCGATGCTGGATGCTCAGCGCGTGGCCGCGGCCGTGCAGCGCCTCGGCGGCGATGTCGTGACGGCCGCGCCGCTCGAGCTGCCGCCCGCCGTGGCCGACCGGTACCTCGCGTACAAGGCGGCGGGACGGCTGTAGGGCTCGCTGCGGCGCCCGACGAGCCGGCTCGGTCGACTTAGTCGGCGACGACGACCCGGGCGCCCCGGCTGATCGGGTCGAGGTCGCCCGTCTCGCCGTCGCGCGTCGCCGCCCGGCCGACGATCCACTGCAGCCAGAGGAACCACGCGAGCGCGAGCGTGCCGATGCCGATGCGAATCACGTCGGGCCACTCCTGCCGCGTCACGTAGCCCTCGACGACGCCGCTCACGAGCAGGCCGACGACGAGGCCGCCGATGACCGCGAAGAGGGCCCGGCCGTCCTCCGCGAGGGCCTGCAGCCGGGTGCGCGAGCCGGGGGCGACCCATGCCCAGAAGATCATGAGGCCCGCGGCGGCCGCGACGAAGATGCTGTAGAGCTCAAGCTGACCGTGCGGGGCGATGTTGAGGAAGAACACGTCGAGCCGGTCGTACTCGGCCATGATCGCGGCGCTCTGCCCGACACCCTGCGCGTTCTGCAGCACCACGAACGGCACCCAGAAGCCGGAGATGCCGAAGGCGACGCACTGCGCGGCGATCCAGGCGTTGTTGACCCACACCTGGCCGGCGAACGAGGCCTCCGACGATTCGGAGTAGTAGTTGACGAAGTCCTGCTCGGCGTAGCGACGCAGCGTCTCCGGGTCGCCAAGGCTGGCGAGCACCTCGGGCGTCGACGCGATCCAGATGCCGTAGAGGGTCGCGACGATCGTGAACACGATCGCGACCGCGATCGTCAGCCAGCGGATGCGGAACAGCGCCGCCGGCACCTCGCGCGTCGCGTAGCGCGCGAGCTGCGCGAACGGCTCGGCCTGCGCGCCGGTGAAGCGCAGGCGCGCCCGCGACAGCAGCACCGACAGGCGCTCGCGCTGCGGCACGTCGCCCGCGGTCGTCGAGATCGCCGAGAGCTGCGTGGCGCCCGCCTGGTAGTGATCGATGAGCTCGTCGGCCTCGCGCCCGTCGAAGCGGCGCCGGCGAGCGAGGGCGCCCAGGCGCTCCCACTCGTCGGCGTGGGCAGCGGAGTACGCGTCAAGATCCATCTGTTTAGATGATGGCATGTCCGCCTCACCGCCGCCCGCGGCATTCGCGAGCGACGTCGACGTCGACCGCGAGCTGCTCACCGGAGAGGCGGTGGCGCTGCAGCTGCGGCCCACGAGTGTCGCATTGCGGGCGGCAGGAGCCGCGATCGATCTGCTCGCCTACGGCACCGGCACCGGGCTGCTCGGCTGGCTCGTGCTCGAGACCGCCCCCACGCTCGGAGTGCCCGACAACCTCTTCGCCGCACTCGGCATCGGCACCGCGGTGCTCGGGCTCGTCGTCGCGCCCGCGGTCGTGGAGACCGCGACGCAGGGGCGCTCCCTCGGTCGCTGGGCGCTGGGCTCGCGCATCGTGCGCGACGACGGCGGCGCCGTCGCCTTCCGGCACGCGTTCATCCGATCGTTCGTGGGGCTCTTCGAGGTCGTCCTGACCTTCGGTGGCGTCGCGGTGACGGTCGCGATGGTCAACGCTCGAGCCAAGAGGCTCGGCGACCTCATCGCCGGCACCTACTCGCAGTACGAGCGCGTCGCTGCAGCGCCGTCGAACACCTTCGGTGTGCCGACGGAGCTCGCCGAGTGGGCCCGCACCGCCGATGTGGGCCGGCTGCCCGACGCGCTCTCGCGACGCATCGCACAGTTCCTCGCGCAGGCCTCCGGGCACACGGCAACAACCCGGCAGCGGCTGGCGGCGACGCTCGCTCGCGACGCCGCTGCCTACGTCTCGCCGATCCCGGATGCTGATCCGGAGCTCTTCCTGGCGGCCGCGGCCGTGCTGCGCCGACAGCGGGAGTCAACCGCGCTGGAGCTCGAGCGCGCCAGGCTCGAGCAGCTCGCCCCCACGCTGTCGGCCCTGCCGCACGGGTTCCCCGACCGCGGCTGAGCACGTCACCCGCCGCGCGGCCTACCTGCCGGCCGATCACGCTCGTTAACGACGAGAGGCCCCTCCACGAATGGAGGGGCCTCTCTCGAAAGAAGTCCGGCGGTGTCCTACTCTCCCACGAGGTCGCCCTCGCAGTACCATCG
>VFQO010012628.1_pt1 | contig 25136 bp, 15 predicted proteins | sample 3512331 | NCBI WGS metagenome assembly VFQO01 (sample SAMN10412371, study PRJNA504923) | tailings metagenome | isolation source: Replicate 3 from Balatoc abandoned mine | place: Philippines: Itogon, Benguet | collected 2017-08-28 | reverse complement strand
TCGCCTACGCCGCCTAGCAGACCTTCCGCCCGGACGACGACCTCTGGGTCGAGGACGACCTCGACGACGACCTCGAGCCGGCGACGCCGGAGGAGCCCTCGACGGCGATGTGAGCCGCCGCGCGGCCTACGCCGTGCACCCGCACCACCGAAGGGCGCCCCACGGGCGCCCTTCGTCGTTCCCGGGCGACGCGGCGCGGCGCACCCGCGGTGTCCGCGTCGACCGCGTCAACCGCGTGCCGCGCAACGGGCTGCCGCACGTCTCCGGCGCCACGTCTCCGGCCTCACATCTTCGGCCCCACTCCGCCGCCCGGCACCGCGACCCTTCCAGAAGTACGGAACGGCCGAATCCGCTTCACCCCCTCCGTAGTTCTGGAAGGAGGCGGGAGGCGGGCGGTCGACCGACGCGACCACCGATCGCGATCCCCGCACTTCGATAAGTGCGGAGCGGCTGAGGGGCATTCACCCGTTCCGCACTTATCGAAGGGCGCTGCGGAGGTGTCTTTGAGTCGGATGTCGTCGACCGGGGGGAGATGCCCGGTGAGGGCGCAGTAGGAGGCCGAGTTGTGATTTTTCATGCTGTGATGAACGCTGCGGAGGAGCGTCACCTTGTGCATGATTTTGGCGGTTTCGGGGAGCAGTTCGCAGATGCGCAGTCCGGGGAGGCTGGACTCGATGCTGCCGAGCGGGCCGCGGTAGCCTTCGGGGGCGTCGGGCTTCATGTCGAACGTATCGAGATGCGTGGGGCCGCCGAACTGATAGAGAAAGATGACCGATTTCGCGCGGGCGATTTCGTCGGAGGCGCGCAGGTGATGCAGGGCATTGAGGCCGAGGAAGCCGGGGCCGCCGATTTTGAGTGCGTCGCGACGTCGGAGGAGGGCGTCCAGCGGGGAGGGGACGCGGGGAGAACCGAACGGAGCCATCAGCACCTCCGGAAGAGCCGGTGAGCGCCATCGGGGATGGCGATTCGACGCAACGGGAGGGGATCCCGCTCCCTGGCTGGAAGGACCACGATCCCGAGGGACCTGGAGGCCGGGGGATGAGGGACGTCGAATAAAACGGCAAGTAGCAGGGGGGGGACTTGAACCCCCGACAACCGGCTTATGAAGCCGGTGCTCTAACCGACTGAGCTACCCTGCCAGAATCCTGAAACTGCCGCAACCTGTTGCCAGTGCGGTAGCAACGACCAAACGGCAGCAACGCTGTCGCCGGCGAGATGAGAGTCTATCGGAAATCGGACGCGGAACAAGCGCGAAGGTTCGCGCGTGTCAGGTCGAGCGGGTGTTTCGAGACATGTTTCTGGGGTGGAAGAGAAAAAAGTCAGAGCCGGCTCTGGGTGAAGGCACATTCTGACGCCGGGAAAACCTGGTCCGCCGTGGCTGGTCCCTTCCCTGCAGGGGTGACGGAAGAGAGTCAGGTCTCTTCCGCTGGCCAGACCCGCCAAAGCCCACGGGCAAGCCCGTGAACCGGTTTTGAATGTGCTTTCACTGGATTGTCGCGAGGTTGCGCGGTGGTTGAGGGCCTGGCGATTGTTCGGGAGGCGGGGCGAGGGGAGCTGGTCGGCCGCCGACTTTGGCGGCGTCGGAGCGTGCCGAAGCTGGACTCGAAAAATCGTGGCTTTTTCGCGATGTCGGGGCTGCTATAATCCTGCGGAGCCGGTTTCCGACGGAGCCATGATGGACGCCGGGCGGCAGTGAGACTTTTTGAGAGATCGATCGCAATGATTAACGTGACCGAAAAGGCCGCTGGCGAAATCAAGCGCGTGCTGGCGGAACAGAACATGGGCGAGAAGGTGCTGCGGGTGGCCGTGGCTGGCGGCGGCTGCAGCGGATTCCAGTACCGCTTGGGATTCGACGACGCGGCCGACGCGGCCAAGGACCATGTCACCGAACAGCATGGGCTGAAGGTGGCCGTGGACAAGAAGAGCGACTTGTACCTCGATGGGACGACGGTCGACTTTTACGATGGCCTGGATAAGCGGGGCTTCACGTTCAACAACCCGAACGTGCAGAAGTCGTGCGGCTGCGGCAGCAGCTTCTCGGTCTAATCGGCCAGTCGCGATTTTTGGGAATTCGAAGCCCGGCTTCTCCAAAGAAGCCGGGCTTCTTTTTTTGCGTTTTGCAGAAACTTGCGCGTGGACAGCCGTGGACACCTCGCCCCTTCTGTGGACGTGAGCTTTGGCACATAGTGCCAAGCTGCGAATCGACGCCTCTCCCCAGGGAGAATGTGTCGTGCCGCACGTTGTCAGTCCTTCTCAAAACTTCGAACGTCATCTCGCAGTTTCACCGCAATCACCGAGGGGGCGATCGCGCTCGCAAGCGACCCTCATCACGATTGCCGAAGCCGATGTCGCGAACGGCCAGATTCTCCTTCCGCGGCGCAAGCGGCGAATCAACCGCCATCCGCCAGTACGGCCTGGGCTGGCACACCCTCAAGAAGATCCTCGCCCACGACGAGCCGCCCGGTTACCGACAGCGCCAGCCCCGGAAAAAGAGGATGCTGGAACGCTTCCACCCCGTCATTCACCAGATCCTGGATGACGACCGCCAGGCGCCGAAGAAGCAGCGGCATACGTCCCACCGCATCTTCGAGCGGTTGAGGGATGAACATGGCGACACCGGCGGCGAGACGGTGGTGAAAGACGCCGTCCGGGCCTGGAAGCAGGGCCACCAGGAAGTGTTCCTGCCCCTGTCCCATCCGCCGGGCGAAGCCCAGGTCGATTTCGGCGAGGCCACGATCCGACTGGCCGGACAGGAGACGAAGGTCGCCCTGTTTGTGATGACGCTGCCGTATTCAGGGGCCATCTTCCTCCAGGCGTTTCCACGGGAGTGCACCGAGACGTTCCTGGAGGGGCATCGCCGGGTGTTCGAGCACTTCGGCGGGGTCCCCCGGCGAATCAGTTACGACAACTCCGCCATCGCCGTCATCGAGGTCCTGAAGGGCCGGGAACGGAAGCTGACCCGGGAGTTCCTCAGGCTGCAGAGCCATTACCTGTTCCGGGAGTTGAGTTCTGACAGGTCGCCAGACCGTTGGACCTGAGCTCGACCACTTGCCGCGGCGAGAATTCCGAAAACGGCTTCCCGGGCATAGTGGAGACCGACGAAGCGATCTCCCACTTCCCGACGAACTTCGCATCCGCGCGAGACCAGTACGACCAGGCGACCAGCGGTGCGAATACGAGAAGGACCGCCACGATCATCCAGCGGCGGCGTTTCCCGGGCGGCCTGACCGGAGCGGATTCCACCGGGGAGTCCTCCGAGATAAGTCTATCTGGAAAGTGGAGTCGCCGCGAGCAGTGAATGGCCGCTATGCTGCGCTCCGCTCGTTCTTCATTTCCGCGTCTGGGCTCAACCATGGCAGACTTCTCGCAGGCAGCTGCATCGGTCCTTCTGGTGCTTTCTATCCTTTTGGCCGGTGACGGGCAGTCACCGAGCCTGAGTGAAATTTGCGATTCATACGACTCGCACGTCCAGGACATCAGCACCCTTGCTTGCACATATTCCGTTGAACACAGCTCGTCGTTCGGTCGCAAAGTGTCGCGTGAATGGGAGCGAGATGGTGCGAAATTCCTGCATGTTGAGCATTTCATGCCGGGCCAGCCCGCGTCCGGCCTGCTGCACGATGGAATCGCGTATTTCCGTCTGAGAATCCAAAAGGGCCGCAATGAGAACATCCAGATGATGGAGACGCTCGCTGACAGTTTCGAGTGGACAATTCTCCCCGAAACGTGGCTCGGTACCGACGTCCTCACAACAAGAAAGACCCTGAGCGAACTTCTCCGAACGCCGGGTTCGCGCCTCGTAGGGAAGGAGCAAGTGAGCGGGACCGAATGTTGGCGGCTATCCAGTGCGCCCTTCGAGGTCGACCGCGGTGGCGGCAAGAATCGAGTCGAGGCCTACCTCTCGCCTCACCACGACTATTTGCCGAAACGAATCCTTCTGTACAAGGACGGTGACGACCCTGCGACTCACAAAGTGTCGTGGTACTTTGACATGGAAGTCATTGAGTTCGGACGCTTTCGTGACGAGCGCGATGACATCGATCGCTTCTTTCCGGCCAAGGTCCGCTATCGCCAGGCCCACCCAAACGAGATGACTTGCGAAATCACAACGTGCGCCATCAACCGTAAGTTCGAGGAAGACCACTTCAACTTGCGTGTCCCAGACGGTGTCGTTGTTCTCAAAGTGGACGGAAAACCGAAATCGAAGTGAGTCTATATCCAGCACTCGACCCATGGCTGCTCAAATGACCGACACCCCTCCGAGCCTGAAACGCAGACGCTGGCGATGGCTGGTGGCCATTCTTTTGGTTGTCAACTTCTGTGCAGCATTGTTGTGGGTCCAAAGCTCGCGGAAGTCGGTCCTCGAGCGCGCGGAAATGCTTCAGGTGGGAGCGATTTACCGCTGGCGCGGCGGCTGCGTAGACCGCTGCGGATTCGCTGACGTAGGATGCCGCAGCGCAGAGGCGCCAGGGCGACGTGCAGGTGGCTGACTGCCGGATTCGTTGGCCAGACGGCAACAAGTGTCCTCCCGAGTACATAGGTTCTGAGTCGAAGGAGAAGGCAATGAGTGTCGAGAGTCGGATGAAACGTGCAATGAGGTCGCCCTTTTTCTTTCGCTGTGCTGACTTTCCTGGCGGGATGTGATCGCCCGGCCACTCCGGTAAGCCCCGCGAATCCGCCGGGAGTGAGCAGCACGCCGGCATCAGCCGCTGTCGAGCCCTCCGTGCAACCACCGCCCGCAGTCCCGGCGCCGCCGATGGCCGACCCTCACAAGGAGGCGAAGGAAGTCATCGAAAGGCTATTCGCACAATACAGTCGCAAGCCCAATAGCCCGCCGTCCGTGCCGCTTGTTTCCCCGCCAGGCACTTCGGCGATTAAAACGAGCGACTCCGGGGAGATCATCGGCGTAGATCTCGCTCATACCCCGACGACAGATGCCGACGTGGAGATGGTCGCGAGCATTCCGTCGATCGAGACATTGATGATCAATGGCACCAATGTCACAGACGCTGGGATCGCCCATTTGAAGAAGTTACCGAACTTGAAACGTCTGACTCTCTACGGAACCGCAGTCTCCGACGGTGCAATCGTCCACCTCAGTGAATTGAAGTCACTGACCTTTCTCGGGATCAACGCAACCAACGTGACGAAAGAGGGAATGGATGCGTTACGCGAGGCCCTCCCCGGATGCCAAGTGCAGTAGGCCCGTTGCGAATGACCGTCATGGCATCGAAGCCGAAACGCTGGCGATGGCTCGTGGCCATCCTTTTGGTTGTCAGCTTCTGTGCAGGATTGTTGTGGGTCCAGAGCTCGCGGAAGTCGGTCCTCGAGCGCGCGGAAATGCTTCAGGTGGGACAGCCGATCTCAGAGGTCGAGCGGCTGATGGGGGGCAAGGGACACGTGCTGAAGGTCGGCTTGATGCGCGAGATTCGACTCTTCGGCCTGGAGCAGACGATGCAGCTTTACGCCGTCGAGGCAAAGACGGCCATGGGCATCCCGCTTCGGACGGCGCCTGCAATCGACGACTGGCCGGTTGTCGTCCACTTCGATCCACGCGACGGCCGGGTGTTTCGGATCAAGAAGGGCGACACCTGGTCCGGAACTGCGAGCGCTCCCTGACTCGCGTGCTGCGAAGTCCGGATGCAGCACTTGGTCGGTGATAGTCGTCGTCACGTCTGTGCTTCACTTCAACCACGAATCGCCGCTTCGATCGCAGCGATGTCGATCTTCTTCATCGTCATCATCGCATCGAAGGCTCGCTTCGCAGCGGCGGGATCGGCCCCCATCACGGCCTGAGTCAGAACCTGCGGAGTGATCTGCCACGACACCCCCCACTTGTCCTTGCACCAGCCGCACATGCTCTCCTCGCCGCCATTCCCGACGATTGCGTTCCAGTAGCGGTCAGTCTCCGCCTGGTCGATCGTGGCGACCTGAAACGAGAAGGCCTCGCTCTGTTTGAAATGCGGCCCGCCGTTCAGGCCCAGGCAGGGAATGCCCATGACGACGAACTCGACAGTCAGCACTTCCCCCTGTTTGCCGGACGGCGAATCGCCCGGGGCCCGATGGGTTGCGCCGACCGAGGAATCGGGGAATGTCTCCGCATAGAACCTGGCCGCCTCTTCGGCGCCCCGGTCGTACCAGATGCAGATGGTGTTCTTGGCGGGCTTGGTCATGTCAGTTTTCCGTGAAATCGCCTTGTGACGGCCAGTCTTCATCCGACCGCGAATCGCGGCACGTACAGAGATGTCGAGCAAAACGCACAAGAATCGACATCAAAGCGAAATTATTTTCGAGTGGGTCAGGAGCGACGAGTCATCCAGCTCGCCGACACTGAGTGCAGTTGGCAGGTTGCTCGGCCTGCGTCACAACCAGTCGGCCACACAACGTGGCCAAGAGGCCGCAGCGACGATCCTTCGAACCACGGACACTGTTCACCAGCGGGCCGGCGCTCTCGCGCGAGAAAGTGAGCTTGGGCCCAAGAGACGCCTTGGATAGCTCGATCGAGCCATCGTCGTCCGCCAGTTGGCTCGGAAGTGAAACTCCGGAAAGAGCCCCGTACATGTCGCCTTGGGGCGTAACCCGTTCGCCCTGCACGCGATCCAACGCAAAACGCCGACCACTCTCGTGGCCGGCGTTCGTGTTAACCCGTGGGGAGGCAGCTTTCCACTACTCTCCTTTTCAGCTCCCTGATCGAGACACGAGCTTGAGCCCCAGTGGTTAACTGTGCGCTCGTGACAAGTTCGTCGGACGGATCCGCCCGGTGACACGCCTGCACTGCGATTACTGCTGCCTCGGAATAAACTCAGCCAGAGGCACGCGTTTCCAACGTTCTCCCGGAATTACTGAATTCCCTGCGTTTTCACGGCATTTCCGAGTGAGCAGGGTCACGGATAACGCTCGATGGTGGTGTCCACAACTGCCCTAATTCGAACTTCCAGAACAGGCGCCGTCGGTATACCGGATGAGCGCGTTCTGGATGCGAGATGAGCGCTTCTGTGGCAAGGAGGCAGGATCGGACGTATGGAGTCACGGGCTACTCAAACTCCTGTCGGTGAATAGGATATGTCCAAGCGGCGAACGCTGTCGGGCCGCCTCCCAGTTCTTGGGGTGATCTAGCTGAAAGGCCTCACCCATCGGTTTTCCGGAGGGATCCGCCAGGCGAGGCATCGTCCGTGCCAAGAGCTGCGACTTAGCGGTCGCATGACCGGGTTGCATCTTTCGCAATTGTCGGGGAATTCGCCGAGAGCGTCTGACCGCGGTTTCGCTTGCTCGCGTCTGCCCTTTTCCAGCGGGCCGTCCCTCTACGCAACGGCAAAGGAAGCGGCAAGTTTCGCACTTGCCCCAAGCCAATGCTGCTGAGGGCAACTAAATTCGCGGTCTCGCGTTGCGCCGAGCGAACCCCCTCGTCCGTGAACTCCGAGAACGGCCGGTTCACAGGCGTCTGCGCGCAGGCATTTGTTCGAGCACACATTCCCGACCGCGCAACCTTGCCGGTGATGGTAGAGGTTGAACCTGAAGCCGCTTCGGTGCGGCCGTCGAGGACTCCCGAAGTGCGTTTCGAGACGAGTTGTGGGGGAGACAGGTTCGATGCTGAATGATGACGGACCCGCTCTCCAGCTTCGGGAATCGCAGTCGTCGAAACCCCGGGCGTGCAAGATTGCCCTGGTCAGCCTCCTGTTCAATTGGCCGTCAGCCGGGGGCGGCGCCATTCATACGTTCGAACTCGGCCAAGCCCTGCTCGATCATGGGTATGACATCCGGCACTTCTATGCGGTGCAGCCGGCGTGGAGGGTTGGCGAGGTCAGCGCTCCGCGGGGAGTACCCCGGTTTCCGCTGACGTTCACCGACGACGAATGGAGGCCGGAGATCATTCGTGCCCGGTTTCGAGATCATCTGGCAGAGTTCACCCCCGATTTTGTGATCGTCACGGACAGCTGGAACACAAAGCCGTTGCTGTGCGAAGCGGCTTGCGACTGGCCGTATTTCATTCGAATCGCGGCGCTCGAAACCGTCTGCCCGCTCAACAACGTCCGCCTGTTGTTCGACGATCGCGGGGGCGTTGTTCAATGCGATCGGAATCAGCTTGCGGAACCCGGCCTCTGTCGACAATGCGTCGCGCAATTTCAACGGGCCTCCGGCGCCCTGCATCGGGGCGAGCGAATGCTGGCAGGATTTGACGACGCCGACTACGTCCCCCGGCTTCGGCGGGCCTTCGCCGGCGCAGAAGGCGTCCTTGTCGTCAACCCCGCAATCGCGGAGCTGATCCGCCCGTTCGCGCCGAACGTGCACGTCGTCCCGAGCGGATTCGATCCGGCCCGATTTCCGGAGCCCGTGCCCCTAAGTCATCCGCCTGATGGTCTCAAGCAGGTGCTGTTTGCAGGTGTCGCCGGAGAGTTCATGAAGGGGTTGCATGTCGCTCGCGAGGCTGCCGCGATCCTGTGGCAAACGCGGAAGGACTTCGAACTCGTCATCACCAGCGAGAGAACGCATCCGGTTGAGCCGTTCGAAAGATGGATCGGCTGGCAGTCACAGGAGGCGTTGCCGCAGGCCATCTCTCAGGCGCATGTGGTCGTTTTCCCGACAATTGCTCAAGAGGCCCTGGGGCGGACCGCGGTGGAAGCGATGGCGTGCGCGCGACCTGTCGTTGCGAGCCGCATCGGCGGACTTTCCTGGGTCATTGAGGAAGGCGTGACCGGGCTTCTATTCGAGCCCGGCGATGCAGCAGGCCTTGCCCGGCGACTGGCTCGATTGTTGAACGACGACGCACTCGCCTGCCGTCTCGGTCAGGCAGGCCGACGGAAATTCGATCTGGAGTTCCGCTGGGATCAGGTGATTCGGCGGCATTACCTCAGGCTCTTCGGTCCGAGCATCGTCACTTGCTTCTAATTGGAGGGCTTTGAATGCGGAAGGTGGCCATTGTCTTTGATCACGCACATCGTCCTGAAACAACAGGCGGATACTGCCTCCGAGCCCTGCAACGCATCGCCAGCGCGACGGGCGACATGGCAATTCGGCATGTGCCGCCCAAGGCGCTCAGAGACGTCCCGCCAGGTGAGTTCGATCTATTCATCGTGATTGACGACGGTCTCGACTATCCCCTCCCGGGGCATTGTCGTCCGTGTGCGTGGTGGGCGATCGACACGCACCTGGACCTAGATCGTTGCTTCAAGCGGGCCCTGCATGCCGATTGGACGTTTGTTGCTCAGCGGAATGGAGTGGACCAGCTTCGAGCGTCCGGCGTTGAAACGAGTCACTGGCTCCCGCTCGCATGCGACCCCGAACTTCACGGTCGCCGACAGGCGGACCTGGCATTTGACATCGCCTTTGTCGGGAACGTGTTCCCCGGCCGACGAAGAGAACTCCTTCAGAAGATTCAGTCGAAATATCCGAGGATGTTCGTCGGTCAGCGTTTCTTCGAAGAGATGGCTCGCGTCTATTCCGCGTCCCGCATTGTGTTCAACTGCAGTCTCCGTGATGACGTCAACATGCGCGTCTTCGAGGGGCTGTGCAGCGGGTCGCTCCTGGTGACCAACGATCTTGCGGAAAACGGGCTGTCGCAGCTGTTTCACGACGGACAACATCTGGTCACGTATCGAGATGAAGTCGAGCTCTTTTCGCGCCTGGCCTACTTTTTGGAACGCCCGGAAGAGCGCGAACGAATTGCAGCCGCCGGACGCGCTGAAGTGCTTGCGCATCACACTTACCTTCACCGCATGCGGGAGCTGCTGCGGATCGTCGACGAGCAGCCGGCCCAACGCAAAGCCACTGCAAGCAGACGCGAGGCCAAAGCTCCCGAGTACTTCGAGTTCTCACGTGAGGATGTGCTTCAGCTGATTCCTGAGACAGCGAAGCGAATTCTTGATCTCGGATGTGGAACCGGACGGCTGGGGGAAGCGCTCGCGGCCCGGCAGTCCGCGACCGTCGTCGGCGTGGAGATCTCGCCGGAGGCCGCTGACGCTGCGAGGGGGCGGCTTGAGCGCGTGGTGATCGGCGACCTCGAAGGCGACGACGTCGAGTTCGAGCCTGGCTCCTTTGACTGCATCGTGGGCGCTGACGTGCTGGAACATCTTCGGCGACCGGATGTTGTCCTGAAGAAGGTTCGGCGCTGGCTGGCGCCCGACGGATGCCTGGTGACCAGCATTCCAAACGTCCGGAACCACACCGTCATCCGGTCGCTTCTGGCAGGAAACTGGGCGTACGAATCAGCGGGACTGCTCGACAGTGACCACGTCCGCTTCTTCACACGACGCGAGATTCAGAAGCTCCTGTTTCGATGTGGATTCGAAATCGAACAGATGGCTTCTGTCGGCGGCGAAGGCTTCGCGGAATGGATCAGGCAGGGAGGTCCCAGCGACATCTTCATCGGCGGGCTGTCGATGCGGATGCGCTCGTCTGAGGACGCTGCGGAATTCTTTGCGTACCAGTATCTCACCCGATCCCGCCCCTCCGCCGTTCGCGTGCCGGAGCTGACATCGATTGTACTGGTGACGCATAACCAACTCGGCCACACTCGGGCGTGTCTCGACAGCATCCGACAGCGGACTGACGAGCCGTATGAATTGATTGTGGTCGATAATGGATCGACCGACGGGACGCCGCAGGAACTGAAGCGTCGCACTGATATTCGACTCATCGAGAACGACAGCAATCGCGGCTTTCCCGCGGCCGCCAATCAAGGGATCGCCGCGGCGGAAGGCTCTCAGATTCTTTTGCTGAACAACGACACCATTGTGACAACGGGCTGGTTGCGGCGAATGCTCGATGCTTTAGCGAGAGAGCCAGGTGCGGGACTCGCGGGGCCGGTGTCGAATCGAGTCAGCGGCGCCCAGCAGATCGACGTCGACTATCGCCAACTGAGCGAGCTGGACGGGTTTGCCTGGGACTGGGGCCTGAGGCACTCGGGTGAGACTGTCCCGACAGACCGGCTGGTCGGGTTCTGTCTCCTGATCAAGCGGAATGTCATCGAACAGATCGGCATGCTGGATGAGCGATTCGGCATCGGCAATTTCGAGGACGACGATTTCTGCCGTCGTGCCAGGCAGGCCGGATTCGGACTGGTGATTTCCAGAGACGCATTCGTTCATCACGCCGGGCATGCGACTTTCGTCGGCGCCGGTGTGGACCTGAGCGCCGTCCTCGATCGCAATCGTCAGATCTATGAGGAGAAATGGAGCAAGGCCCCGGCGTCCTCTGAGACGGGCGATCCCGAGCGAACATCCAGCCTGTCGACCGCTGACGAGGATGGCGCTGACAGCTTCCCGATCCGGCTTTCGGCCTGCCTGATCGTTCGAGACAACGCGCGAACAATCAGGGAGTGTCTGGAGAGCCTGCGGCCATGGGTCGACGAGATGGTGGTGGTCGACACCGGATCGCGAGACCAGACGCCGGACATCTGTCGAGAACTTGGGGCACGCGTCATCGATTGGGCCTGGCGGGACGATTTCGCAGCCGCCCGGAATGAGTCGCTGCGCCACGCTCGAGGCGAGTGGATCTTCTGGATGGATTCGGACGACACCATTCCGCCCGAGTGCGGCGAGCGGTTGAGACGCCTCGCTGACGGACAACATCAGGCAAATATCCTGGGCTACGTGATGCAGGTGCATTGTCCGGGCGCGGCCGGTGGCGACGTGACGATTGTTGATCACGTCAAACTGATCAGGAACCGGCCCGATCTGCGATTCGAGTTCCGGATTCATGAGCAGGTCCTGCCGTCCATCCGACGGGCGGGAGGCGACGTTGCGGACACGGACATCTTTGTCGTGCATTCCGGCTCGGACCACCGCCCTGCAGCCGTCGCCGTAAAACTCGCGCGCGACCTGCGACTGCTGGATCTCGAAGCGAATGAACGGCCGGGCCACCCGTTCGTTCTGTTCAATCTAGGGATGACGCACCTCGAAGCTGGACAGCCGCTTCGGGCCACCGAGTTCCTTGAGAAATGCATCGCCGCGTCCGCTCCGGCCGAGTCACACCTGCGAAAGGCATACGCACTTCTTGTGGCAGCCCACGTGAAGGGGCAGAAGCCTGAGATGGCGGAGCACTGGTGCGAAGAAGGGCTGCGACGTTTTCCGCAGGACAAGGAACTGCTCTTCCGGCGAGCGATGCTCTTCCATGGCGCAGGCAGATTTTCCGACGCGGCCAGGACCTACCGGCGCGTTCTCGACGATCCGTCCGAGCGGTGCTTCCGGAGCGTTGACTCTGGGATCAGTGGAACTAAAGCACGTCACAACCTGGCGCTCGTCTACGAAGACGCGGGCGAAACTGACCTGGCGATCGACACCTGGAGGTCGATTCTCGACGACGATGAGACTTACTTACCCGCATGGTCCGGGTGGATGCGGTTGCTGTTGCAGTCGGGCCGAGTGCTCGCGGCAAAAGAGTTGTTGGCCGCGGTTCGATCAAGGCCGCACGCCTTTGCAGTTGCGTACGACAGGCTGCTCGCTCAGACCGAACTTGCGGAAACCCCGTCTTTGACAACCCTTGCGTCCGTCGGCGAGGAAGATGACGAAGAAGGTGCGCAACCGCGCCGGGTAGGTTGAACGGCGAGTTTCTCTCGTTGAGAGAGGCTGGGCGAATTCATGAACTGCTGTCGTCGGTCGGGCTTACTACAAGGGCAGCCCTTGACGGGACCAGGGCCTGGGCGGCGTTCAAGGTCGCTTCCGGTGCGGAAGCAGATTCACAGATTGGGCAACGCGACACAGGCGCCAAGGGTGCACCAGCCGCTTGCTGGACATGGAAGCCGATTGGGAGTGAATGATGGCCAGTGCTTCAGTTTGCGGTTCCCCGATTCCGACGATTCATCCGCCCGATTTCGGGATGGCGGATCGAGTTTTCGGGGATCGACGTCAGCATCCGGCGGCGGTGCCGGCACCGAACGACCCGAGCGCACGGTTCCCGCGGGCCATCACTGCGAGCGCTGAGACCCGACAGTCATCCTCGCTCGCAAGCGAGGATGGCGCTGCCTGCCCATTTTCGGACGCAGCGCATCACGGCGAAGGGGTCAAAGAGTCCTGGCCGTTCGCCAGCTATCGTCACGCGGGGCTGCAATTCGCGGAACGGCATATCGCGGAACTGGGCTCGCTGTTGCGCTATCCGATCCCGGGAATCTGGAAGGGGCCGGCCTACGTCCACATGCCGTCGGGCAACCTGGTCCTCCAACTCCCTGCTCATCGCTGTTCGCCGCTCGATCCGGTTCCGGTCTTCACTTACAACTCATTCGCTCGTCATGAGGAAAGCGGCTTTGGAAACGGGGTTTCCGATCTCTTCAATCCAACAATTGAGGAGATGCCAAATGGTGAAGCCAACCTGATTTCCGGGACCGGCAAATACCTGGTCTACAGCAACGTCGCGGCCGGAAGCTGGGCGACGGCCCCCGCCTCGACCCGCAACGGGCTTCGCAAGAATATAGACCTCACCTGGACCGAACAGCAGCCCGACGGGCTCGAGTGGGAGTATTCCTCCGGGGGTTGCGTCAAACGCATTCTCAGCCCGGCGGGCGATGTCTGGACCATCAGCCGCGACGACGGTGTCGTCATCACCGGTCCGGGCGGACGGCAGACGAGCTACGGCAGCGGCGGAAGCGGATTCTCTGTTGAGCAACCCGATGGGCTCGCAACGGAATTCACGCTCGACGGCGACAACCTCACTTCAGTGACCTACCCCGATGGGGCGACGCTCTCGCTTGGCTATTCCGATTCCCATCTCACGTCGATCACTGATGCCGCGGGCAACACGACCACTTACACGTACGACTCAATGGACCGGGTGGCCAGCATCACCACCCCGGAGAACAATAGCTACGAGTTTGAGTATCGCGTCATCGAACGGGAAGACGCCGACCCTGAACTCCGGATTCGAGTGATCGATCCCGCCGGTGGAGTGACGACCGTCGTCCATGACTGCGAGCACGTGACGGCCGTCATCGATCCGCTGGAACACTGCACCACTTATGTGTGGGAAGAGGGCGGAGACTCGCGGCTCAGCGCCATCATCGATCCGCTTGGCCGCGCGACTGAACTGACATACTCCACCCTGACCAACGGCACGCGGGCGCTGTCTGCCATCGGCCGGCCCGGGCGCGGAACCTTGTCCTTCGGCTACGACTCGGATGGCCGATGCATCTCGATCACCGACTTTGACTCGAACTCCACCAGCCTTGCCTGGACGACCGCCGCGGAGCGAAAGCGGATCGTCGACGCCGAATCGGGCGTTTTCACGTTCCTCTACAACTCCCATCGCCAGGTTGAGGCAACCGTCGACCCGCTGACTCATCGGACGACGCGGGTTTACGATCCGGCCGGACGCGCGATTCGCGAACTCGACGAACTGGGACACGTCACCACCTACACCTACAACGCTTCCGGCCACGCGACCGAAGTCCGCAACCCGCTCAACCAGGCGACGGCCTATACCCGCGACCTGGCCGGCCGGATCACCGCCGTCACCGATCCGCTAAGCCACACCAATCAATTCGACTACTCGCCCGACGGCCTCGTCGTGCGGTTCGAAAACGGCGAATCGGAAGCGATGTCGTTCGATTACGACGGCGAGCGTCGCCTCGTCACGGTCACGGATCCTCTGTTGAACGTCACGTCATTCGCGTACGACTCGCGGGCCAACCTGGAGAGCGAGACGAACGCCGAAGCCGAGACAACCTCGCACCGCTATGACGCTGCTAACCGTCGAACCAGCTCAACCAACCCGCTCGGGTTCCGGACGACGTTCACCTACGACGCCGCCGACAACCGGCTGACCGCAACCAACGCCGAACTGGAAACGACAGAATGGACCTACGACGCGGCTGACCGTGCGATCGTGACGATCGATCCGCTGACCCACCGGACGACCACCACCTACAACGGGGCCGACCAGGTCTTGACGGTCACCAATGCGGAAGCTGAAACATCCGTCAACACTTATGACGGACTCTACCGGCTGACCTCCGCCGCCGATCCGCTCAGCCATGCGGATGTCACGACCTACGACCCGCTCAGCCGTCCGGTCACGCGGACGAACGCGGAAGCCGAAACGGTGACCACCGTCTACGACCCGGCTGGCCGGTCCATCGCTGTCGTCAATCCGCTGGGGCATCGCACGACGAGCGTGTTCGATGCCGCCGGTCGGATGATTCGCACCATCACGCCCCTGGGCCGGATCACGACCCTCGTTTATGACGCCGCCGGCCGTGCCGTTTCATCAATTGATCCGCTGAGCCGTCAGACCGACACCATCTATGACGCCGCCGATCGCGTCATCGCCGTCGAGAATCCACTCGATGAGGCCACTTCCACCGTCTACGACGATGCGGGCCGAGTCATCGCCGTCGTCAATCCGCTGGGCTTCCGGGTGACGACCGCCTACGACAATGTCGGCCGGCCGGTCTCCGTGACGAATGCAGAAGGAGAAATCCATCAGACCGTGTACGACGCCGCCGGCCGGGTTGAGGTGACAGTCAACCCGCTCGGTAACCGGACCAGCTACACCTACGACAAGGCCGATCGCCGGACCGCTGTCCGCAATGCCGAAAACGAAGTCTCGACGACGGTGTATGACGTCGCCGGACGTGTCATCAGTTCCATCAATCCTCTGGGCCACACGACGGCCATCGCGTACGACGATGCGAATCGCCCGATCGCGGAGACCAACCCGCTGTCGCAGACCTCGACGACAGTCTACGACGCCGCGGGACGGATCATCGCTGCAGTCGACCCGCTGGGGAACCGGACGACCACGACCTGGGACGCCGCCAACCGCGTGGTCGCCGTCACGAATGCGGAGAATGAAGTCTCGACGACCGTGTATGACGATGCGGGACAGGTGATCCGCAACATCAACCCGCTGTCGTTCATCACGACGTATGTGTACGACCCGGACGGCCGCCGGTTTGAGGCTATCAATCCAGAGAACGAGTGCACGACGACCGTCTACGACGACGCCAGCCAGGTCACGGCGACGATCAATCCCATCGGCGACCGGACGACGTTTATCTATGACGACGCCGGGCGGCAGACCGCCGTCACCAACGCCGAGAACGAGACCACCTCGACCAGCTACGACGCCGCCTCCCGGGTTATCGCGACGATTAACCCGGCGAACGAGCGTACGTCGTTCGCCTACGACATGGCCGATCGCCAGATCCGGCACATCAATCCGCTCGGAGCCGTCACGACCTCCGTCTATGACGACGCCGGTCGCCTGACGCAGCAGATCGATCCGGATGGCAATTCGACGTACTTCCAGTATGACGAGGTTGACCGGCGCATCGCTGAGACAGCTCCCAATTCGGGCATTACAACGACCGTCTACAACGCCGCCGGCTGGGTCACGGCGCGTGGCAATGCGCTCGACGAGGTGAATTTCTTCACCTACGACACGGCCGGGCGGCAGATCGCGATCACAGACCCCATGACCGGCATCGTGACCACTGTCTACGACGCCGCCGGCCGGCCCACCTCGGTGCAGAATGCCCTGGGACACATCACCGCGACATCCTACGACAACGCGAATCGACCGGTGGTCGTCAGCGATCCCAATACGGGCATCGTGACGACGGCTTATGACGCCGCTGGCCGCGTGATCGCTTCTTATAACCAGCTCGATGAGCTGACGACCTATTTCTACGACAAGGCTGATCGCCAGGTCGCCATCAAGAACCCGTGCGACGAGATTTCATCCACGGTGTACGACGCCAGTGGCCGCGTCATCGCGACCGTCAATCCGCTCGGTCATCGAACCTCGTTCGCCTACGACGGCGCCGGGCGCCCTGTCGCCGAGATGAATGCCCGCGGTTATATCACCACCACGTTGTATGACGTCGTCGGGCGCAAGCACGCAGTTGTTGATCCACTCGGCAACCGCTTCACGTTCGCCTACGACGCCGCGGACCGGCCCATCGCGCAGCAGGATCCGCTCGGCCGGATCACGTCGACTGTCTACGACATTCGCGGCCTGGCGATCGTCACCGTCGATCCGCTCGATCAACGCACGACCTTCGGCTACGACGCGATGGGCTGGCAGACGGCCATCACCGATCCGCTGGGGCATGTCACCGCCTTCGAGTACGACCTCGCCGGGCGGCGGACGGCCATCGTCGATGCCCTGGGGCATCGCACAACGTTCGCTTACGACGCGGCCGGGCGGCAGATTCGCCAGATCGACGCCGAAGGCCACATCACCACCAACGTATGGGACCTGGCCGGCCAGCAGTTGGAGACGATCGACGCCGAGGGGCGCATCACGTCGCTGACCTATAACTTCGTGGGCTGGAAAACAGCGATTGTCGACCCGAAGGGGAACCGCACCAGCTTCCTGTACGACCTGGCGGGTCGGCAGACCGTCCGGATCAACCCGCTCGATCAGCGGACCTCGTTCACCTACAGCGACTGCGGCCGGTTGATCTCGAGGACCGACGCCCGCGGACTCGTCACAACCTACCTCTACGACGAGGCCGGCCAGCGCACCGGGCAACTCTACACCGACGGCCACGTGGCCACGTTCACTTACGACCCCGTCGGCAACCTGGAACTGATCGAGGACTGGACGGGCGTCACGTCGAACGTGTTCGACGAGCGGAACCTGCTGGTCTCCACGACCAACCCCGACCTGCTCTGTCTGACCTCCACCTACGACGCCGCCGGCCAGCGGGTCGGGCTGATCGACCCTGATGGCGGCGTCACCACCTACGGCTACGACGATGCGGGCCGGATGACGGCCGTCGTCAACCCGCACGGGGAACGGACGACGCTGGCCTATGACGAGGCGGGCCGCCACGTTCGGACCGTGCACGGCAACAGCTCGCTTACCACGCTGGTCTACGACGACGCGGGCCGGACGACGGCCGTCATCCACCGCAAGAGCGGCGGCGCGCTGATCCAGGCCACGACCTACACCTACGACGACGTCGGCAACCGCCTCACCGCGGCCGAGTCGGACGGAGACAACATCGCCTGGACGTATGACGCGACGTACCAACTGACGGGCGAACATCGCACCGGCTCCAGCGCCTACCGCCACACGTTCACCTACGACCCGGCCGGCAACCGCGTGCTGCTGGAGGACGGCTCCCAGTCGACCACCTCCACCTACGACGCGGCCAACCGGCTGTCACACACCGAGAACGGCACCGGCCGGACGACCTACACCTACGACCCGTCCGGAAATCAACTCACGAAAGAGGAGCCGAGCCTCGATGTCACCACGCACACCTGGGACGGCGAGAACCAGTTGCGGTCGGTTGAGAACCCGGACGGCGAGCTGACGACCTTCACCTGGAACGCCTCGCAGATGCGGGTCGAGAAGGAGACGGAGACCGACACCACGAAGTACCTGTGGGACGGCCAGAACATCGTCCGCGAATCCGACGGCACGTCGCTGACAACGGCCGAGTACACCCTGGCCCCGCAGCCCCAGCCGCAACCCTACGGCGATTTGCTCAGCCAGCACCGGGACGCGGAGTCGAGCTTCTACCACTTCGACGCCCTCGGCAGTGCGCAGGCCCTGACGGACGACTCACAGGTCGTCACCGACCAGTACACGTATGAAGCGTTCGGAAAGGTCGCCGCGTCGACCGGCACGACGGACAACGCCTTCACCTGGGTGGGCGAGAAGGGCTACCTGCGGGACGAAGAGACCGGGCAATACGCCCTGCGGCGAAGAGGCTACGACGCGGTGACGGGGCGGTTTACGAGTGAGGATCCGGCACTGTCGGATCAGAACCTCTATCGGTACTGCCGGAACCAGGCCGCGACCAGCGTCGATCCAAGTGGGTTGGATGACGAACTATTTCCTGATTTGCCTCCCGCAAGCCCTGAAAGTCGCGAGACCGTCTCCCAAGGTACTGAGGAGGCTCATCGGTTCTTCAATTCCCTCGGGATCCAAAACACCGAGGTGCGACAGAACCTGGCCAGTGGTCTCAATCAATTGAGCGGGATTATTGGTTCCAAGAGTCATTCCCTGCCAGAAGTGAAAGGTGTTCGCTCGCTGCGATTGGCCTACCACAATGCGTATGCCAAGGCGAGCGGCGAGTTATGGGAACGGTTGTCGACAGCCGACGACCCACAACTTGATGACGTCATTCTTCAGCAGGTGACGGCTTCAGGATTTGGCCTGGCACCGGACAGGACTGTGATGACCGCTCGGACAGGTCGGGAGATCCTGTTCGCCGAAGCGAATGAATCGTTGCAAAACGCGTTCTTGTCTCCCGTCAAGAAGACGTTGGCGTTTCAGGACCAGGAAGTCTCAGTCGACATCCGGACTGGAGGGATTCTTAATTTCTCTCCGACGACTGAGTCGATGGCGCAATCGCGTTTCAGTGAACGGCGGTGGAGCGATCAAAGCCGACGACTGGTGGGACTCTCTGACGGCGGAGTTCGTGAGGTTCGTGGAACGACGGCTCCAGAGCTTCTTGGCCGGAATGGAGGCCGCCCCGAATCCACCCATATTTCTCGAGAGCTTGGATACTTCGGCGAGAACGCCTTCCGGCCTACAGAGGCGGAAACAGAGGCGACGCTCGCTCAAATCAACCGCGAGTACTACGGGTACAAGGCACCGACGGCTCTGGACGACTTCCTGTCGGTAGCGGGATTTGTCGTGGGATTCGCGCCAGGAGTGGGCGAGGCTCAGGACCTGGCAGTCATCCTTTCGAACGCGCCCTGGTGGGCCAAGACGGCAGCGGGCGTGTCGCTGGCCGTCAGCCTGATCACGCTAGGATATTCGCCAAACTTCGGTAAGATTACGAAATCCGGGGCTCGCTCTGCACAGCCTTGGGCAGGCTCGGCACCGAAGGCCGCAGACTGCGTGCCTGGGGGAGTCGCAGTCGCCCCAACAGGAAGTGCTATCACAATGGCAGAGGGTTCGCCCGCTTGGGCTGGACCACTCGTCCGACAATACGCCAATAACGTCCCAGCAATAGATGGCTTTACTGATGTCTTCATCCACGGCACTAGGGACGGCAGGGCATTCTCTGTAATCCACAACGGCCAAGAGGTTATTCTCAGTCACCGTCAGAGTGCCGGATGGTTGCAGAGCCAAGGGATCGAAGGGAACGTCCGCTTGATCTCATGCTACTCTGGCTCGTTGGCGGCTGGAGGCGTTGCCCAAAATTTGGCCAACAAACTTGGCGTTACGGTTCGTGCTCCTACGAACGCAATCACAGTGCATCCGAATGGGACGTTGACTGCTCCCGTGGGAACACGCTGGCGAGACCTGATCCCCGGAGGTAGATAATGGCAACGCATAAACGAGTGGGATTCTTCTTCGAGCAGTCGGTGAAGAATCAACAAAGATTGTTGGATTCCCTTCGCTGTAATGTGGGGCACCCAAGGGAAGATGAGATTGTCCAGTATCTAAACTCCGGTGTGGATGCCGGTGTTGCCATGATCGTAGAGCATGACTATTTGCAGGAACCTCCTGTTGCTCTCGGCGAGGCTACTTTGAAGACGGATGGTGAATGGGTGTGGCCTGCTTCACTTACGTATTATGTCCGAGAATACCACATCTCGCTGCCTCAAGACTTCGTTGAGAAGATGCAAATAAATGGCTGGAGTGTCCCGCCCAACGCTGAGTACACTCCAGAGATACCAGAAGGTCACATCGAGATGTAATTGAGCCGGGTGCCTGTGGCCAGACTGCTGAATTCGTGACAGGGTGACAGGGTGACAGGGTGACAGGGTGACAGGGTGACAGGGTGACAGGGTGGCTGGGGACGCAGCGAAGCGAAGCCCCCAGCCGGGCGTTGCCGAGCTGTCCCTTTCCGTCGTTTCGTCCGCCGGGTGCCAATGGTAGCGGCAACTCGAGTACTACAGGACTGCTTGTCAGCCAGTGCCGAACGTTGCCGAGGCCTCGCTCACGGATTGGCTGCCCACGATCGCCGCGACTGCCCTGCTGCCAAGTTGGCCGGGGCTGGACGAAGCGTCGCACAGGAAGCCCCGGATGAGCGTGGCCGAGCGTCCATTCCTGGCGTCGGCAGCGGGGGGGCGTGACAGCCCGTCGGCAACCTCGAACTGCTCGAGGACTGGACGGGCGTCACGTCGAACGCGTTCGACGAACGCAACCTGCTGGTCTCCACGACCAACCCCGACCTGCTCTGCCTGACCTCGACCTACGACGCCGCTGGCCAGCGGATCGGCCTGGTCGACCCTGATGGCGGCGTCACCACCTACGGCTACGACGACGCGGGCCGGATGACGGCCGTCGTCAACCCGCCGGGTGCCAATGGTAGCCGCATATGGGGTGCCACTTCTCTGAAAGTCTGTTGCTCGTCAAGTAGCGATGTTCGGACCTGGAAACGCCGCGGGAACCCCATTCTTCGATGCGAGAGTCCGCCTTTTCAGGCGTAGCGCATGTCGGTTGTCCGAGAATGCGGGGGCTGCCCCATCTGGCTGCGAGCAATCCGCCGGAACGACACCGTCCTCCCAGCCAGAGCTCGTGTGGCACTCGAACGCACCCCCGCGGGAGGCAATCGGGGCGACCTGGTTCCACTGGCCGGGCCCCATTGCCTCAACCAATCGATCGAACACGTCCGGCCCGTCGCGTCGTCGTGGTTCCAACCCACTCCCATGACCTGAGCCTTTCCCCGTTCTTTCCACCCGGTGCGCAACCCCTCCCGTCAATGTGGAGGATGCCATGTCCACCCAATCACCAGTCACCCAGCGTCCGCTGAGCCAGCCGGTCTCGACTCTCCACTCTCGCGCCGAAGACACCACCCCGCCGCGCCGGATTCTTACACCCTTACACCCTTGCCCTCAAACATTGAGAAAACATCGATACCTGACATGTAAGAGTTCTGACTCTTACCCCCGGACCGCTTGCGTCCCTGTTCCCAGTGAGGCGCCAATGGCTGGTTCCGAAGTGTCATGACCGCAACCTTGGGAGCGAGCGACGCCACCGGGCTTGAGAACTGGCTTCCGGATGTCTGGAGGCAACTCGTCCATTGTGAAATGGCGAGTGGTCCGACGATCGTTGTTCGCATCGCCTATCGTCAATCCGGGCGACTCATTGCGGAACACCAACTGAACGTCCGGTCGCTCGTGAAAGCGTTGCGGCCGAGCCTGGAGCGACTGGCCTCGGAAACGACCGAGCATGCCCGCAGGCAGATCGATCTGGTGGAGGTCGGTACCTGCGATCGATTCCAGGAGGCCACGACCGTCCCGTGGGCCAGACATGTAGCATTTCTGACGGACGACCTTCGCGGTGTGCTGGGATATGAACTGTCGATGCCTGGAGCGCCGCTGGCGCCACGTCTCATCTTTCCTCAGCAGGTGGTGGCGACCAATCGTTCGCCAAAGAACTGGGTCGCAGAGTATGCATTGATGCCCGGTTCCCGGGATGGCGTGCAAGTACGGACATTCGTGGGACGTCAATGGCTTGTCCGGCAACGAACCGGCGACCATCAATGCGGCCGGCCGTCTCGTGGCTGCTCGTGGAATTCGGGCGGGTCGATCATTCCATGTGTCCGCGGAGCCCGCTTGATCGACGAAAGCGAAGTGACGCCAGAGGCTCTGCGACAGCTCGAAGAGCTGCTGGCGAACTATCTGGTCGCCAGCGTCCAGCATGACGGACGAATGCGGTATCTCGTGGAGCCGAGCCGGCGATGTGAAGACCGCTCACGGAACAACGCGATCCGGCAGTGGATGGCGACGATCGCCCTGGCGCGCGTCGCTCAACGTCGCCAGGATGCAAAATGCGAAGAGATCTTGCACCGGAACGCGAACTACAACCTCGCGCGGATGTTCACCATCGAGAATGGACGCGGACTGATTCACGATGGCGACCGGGTGAAACTGGGTGCCGTCGCCCTCGCCTGGATCGCACTGAATGAGGCAGGCCATTCTGGGACTTACGAGTTCCAGCGGACGGCCCTGGCGAAAACGCTCGATGAACTGTGGATGCCGTCCGGGCAGTTTCGGACATTCGTAAAGCCGGCCGATCGAAGTGATCAGTGGAACTTTTATCCTGGCGAGGCGCTTCTGGCCTGGAGTGTAATGTACCGGAGCAACAGGGATGCGGCGCTTCTCGACCGCATCATGGCTTCATTTCGCTTCTACCGCGACTGGCACCGGGAGAACCGCAATCCCGCATTTATTCCCTGGCATACCCGAGCTTACACGAACATCTATCGAGAAACCGGGGCGTCAGAACTTCAGAGTTTTATTTTCGAGATGAACGACTGGCTGCTGTCGCTTCAGCAATGGGACGACGCACCCAGCGTCGACTGCCGCGGCCGGTTCTATGACCCACGTCGGCCGTTTGGGCCCCCGCATTCATCATCGACGGGCGTCTACCTCGAAGGCCTCGTCGCCGCCCTGTCGATCGCACGAACAGCCGGAGACAAATTGCGGATTGAGCGCTATCGGACCGCCCTGCTTCGAGGATTTCGTAGCGTTCTCCAGCTGACGTATCAGAATTCGATTGATCTCTATTACGTCCCGAAGCAATTGGAACTTTGTGGCGGTGTGCGCAGCTCTGAATACGATAACAGGATTCGGGTGGACAATGTCCAACACTCTCTGATGGCTGTTCAGGGTGCCGCCAAGGCGATCTTCGAGCATACGGTCGTATGAGTGCAGCGAAAGGCCGGCTATCGGACCCGTCGCGGCACCATTAATCCGAAACAACGGTCATAGCGCAACCGTGGATGATCGGTTGAGGAGAATGATCCTGGGGGCGCTCACCGCCAGTTTTCCCCGATGCTCAAGCGAACTCTCTTCCGCACTTGGCGTATGTCTGTGGGGAACCAGAGATCCGACGTAGCACAAGGATTGGAACTATGTCCGATTGCGGTCCACAGCCTTGCAAGCGCAACCCGAACTGCGGATGCGGACAGTGTCAAATTGGCCTGGGATGCGACGCATGCTGCCGCTGCCTTCCACCGGCCCTTTGCGTCACAATATTTTCCGACGACGACATGCCATGCCGTACCGAGCTGGAATGGGACCCGAACGAGCAAAGTTATCTCGGCGTTTTGACCTGTCAGAGCGAGACGCATGATCTGCGATTTTACTTCGAACGCACTGGTGACACATGCTGGTTCCTGCTTCGAAGCGAATCCCTCGGCTTTCCGACGGGCTACGAGCAGAGCTGGAGCCTCGGAGAGGAAATCGCCTGCGACGATCTGGTCGGCGAAGTCGACCTGGGAGCCGGCGCGCTGATGACGTTCGAGCCGGTGGTTCGAATCACTCCCTCGACCTGTTCTGGCTGCAAGTGTCTCTGCGAATGTCTCTGCGTGACGCTCGTACGGGCGAACGGTCCCGTCTGCTATGGGAAGGTTTGCTGGGACGAAGAGACTGAGCGCTATGCCGGGCTGCTGCAATGCGGCGACGAGTACGAAGGCGAGATCGCCGTCTCCGTCCGTTTCGCCAGACGAGCGGAATTCTGCGAATACGAGGAGGAGCACTATGAGTGCGATCCGTGTGATGACCAATGCGTCATCGTGATCGACGCTCCCGGAGTTGCCGTCGAGGACTCCTGGCAGGAAGTCGACGACTGCCAGGCCCGGAATGTCGACTACACATGGACGTCCGGCGAAGGAGCGGACGAGGTGATGGTCCGCGCCCGATGTGCCATGTGCGAGGAAGTATGCCCCTGCGACTTCGACTGTGCTACCTGGGTGTTTGAAGCCTGTCACAATGAAGAAAGGATTGAACGGCTCGCTGATGAAGTTCAGGTGACACTGATGGCGAACTCCGTCACTCCCGAAGGGGACAGTGGCTTCTGCTGTGAGTGTGGACACGGCACAACCACCACGCTGACAAGGGTCGACAAACTGCTGACACCCTCCGGCGAGACGCACTGGACCGGCGTGATGGACCTGTGCGGGCGGCTGATCTGCATGCGGCTGCGATGTTGCTGCGCCGGCACGTGTTCCGGTGATCCATGTTCACCCCCGGGCCAGGGAGATTTCCTGCTTGAGTACGACAGTTCGTGCCTGTGTGAGGGCGATTGTGAGATGTGCTCCTGGGTGGGCCAGGCTGCGCTGGGCTTCATTGATTCCTGCTGTCCATTCACCTTGTCAGCCCCAGCCATTTTTGATCGGCCGACAGGCGAGCCGCCCCAGGATTTTCTCTGTGCTCCCTGGGGGTGTGAATCAGGGCGATCGCACGTTAACTCATGTTCCTAACAGGACTTTCTCAAGGTACTCATCG
>VFQO010000987.1_pt1 | contig 25148 bp, 20 predicted proteins | sample 3512331 | NCBI WGS metagenome assembly VFQO01 (sample SAMN10412371, study PRJNA504923) | tailings metagenome | isolation source: Replicate 3 from Balatoc abandoned mine | place: Philippines: Itogon, Benguet | collected 2017-08-28 | reverse complement strand
CGGTGCGTTTGTTTGCCCGTGAGCTGGGTGTGGATTTGTCCTTAGTGACAGGCACAGGGGTTAAGGGACGTATCAGTAAAGATGACGTGCAAGCCTTTGTTAAGGGTGTGATGTCAGGCGCTAAAACCTTACCGAATGTGGCTGGCGCTGCAGGTGGTATGGGTATCCCATCCATTAAACAGCCTAACTTTGCCGATTTTGGTGACATTCGTTCTGAGCCACTATCACGTATTAAGAAAATTTCGGGCAAACATCTGCACGCTTGCTGGTTAAACGTGCCGCATGTGACGCAATTTGATGAGTGTGATATTACTGAAATGGAAGCTTTCCGCACCAGCTTAAAAGAGCAGGCAAAAGCTCGTGGTGTGGGTGTGACACCGCTGATTTTCGTTATCAAAGCAGCGATTGCAGCCTTGAAGAAATTTCCGCAGGTGAATGCTTCTTTATCTGCCGATGGTGAGAATCTGATTCTTAAGCAGTATTACCATATTGGTGTGGCGGTAGACACACCCAATGGTTTGGTCGTTCCTGTTATTCGTGATGCTGATAAAAAGTCAGTTTGGGAATTGGCGGAGGCCTTGAAAGAACTCAGTCACAAAGCCCGTGAAGGTAAGTTGTCTCCTGCTGATATGTCAGGAGCGACTTTCTCGATTTCTAGCCTAGGTGGTATTGGTGGCACTCAGTTTACACCGATTGTGAATGCGCCTGAAGTGGCTATTCTAGGGGTTTCTAAAGCGAAAATGCAGCCGGTATGGAATGGTTCAAGCTTTGAACCGCGCTTGATAATGCCGTTTTCGATGTCTTACGATCATCGTGTTATTGACGGTGCGCAAGGCGTTCGCTTCACCACTTATTTGGGTCAAATGCTGACCGATATTCGTCAATTGCTGTTGTAAGGAGCGAATATGGGACAAATTATTGATATTAAAATTCCTGATTTGGGCGATTTTAAAGACGTTCGTGTTATTGAGATTCTGGTTAGCGCCGGTGAGGATGTGTCGATTGATCAGCCGCTGATCACACTAGAGAGCGACAAAGCAACGATGGAAATTCCTAGCCCGCATTCGGGAAAAATCGCCTCGCTCAGTGTTAAAGTCGGCGATATCATCAATACTGGCGTGGTCATTGGTCAAATGGCCAGCTCTAGTGCGGCTAAATTGAGTGAAGCGGAAAAGCAGATGGCTAAACCTGTCAGTGAAACTACGAAGAACGTACCGTCAGCCTTGCCTGTGACAGGTGATGCGGACATGCGCTGTGAAGTATTAGTGTTAGGTGGTGGTCCCGGTGGTTATACTGCCGCTTTCCGCGCAGCCGATTTGGGCAAGCAGGTCATTTTGGTCGAGCGTTATGATGTGATTGGTGGCGTGTGTCTGAATGTCGGCTGTATTCCTTCAAAGACCTTGTTACATATGTCACATATTCTCAATGAAACCAAAGAAATGGGCGCACATGGTATTACCTTTGCCGAGCCACAAATCGATTTAGATAAAATGCGTGGCTTCAAAGAAAGTGTCATTAAAAAACTTACCACTGGCCTAATGGGCTTAGCGAAGCAACGTAAAGTGCAGGTGGTTCATGGTTTGGGCGCTTTTTCCGATAGTCATACGCTAGCCGTTACGGACAAAGAAGGCATGGTTAAAACGATTCGTTTTGAACAAGCCATTATTGCCGCTGGTTCTCGTGTCATTAAATTGCCGTTCATTCCGCATGATGATCCTCGAGTTTGGGATTCAACCGATGCCTTGAATTTGCAGAACATTCCGAATCGCTTACTCATTTTGGGTGGTGGCATTATTGGGCTAGAAATGGCACAAGTCTATGGTGCTTTAGGTTCGGAAATTACCGTCGTCGAGTTAATGGATCAACTGATTCCGGGTGCTGATCCTGATATGGTGCGTCCGTTGGTTAAGCGCATCAAACCTAAGTACAAAGCCATTCACTTAAAAACTAAAGTGACGGCAGTTGAAGCCAAACCAGAAGCGTTAAGCGTGACCTTCGTTGGCGAAGGGGATAAGACTTGGCAAGAGGATTTTGATGCGGTATTAGTCGCTGTAGGTCGTGCACCGAATGGTGCGATGATTAGTGCTGAAGAAGCGGGGGTGACGGTAACGGAACGTGGCTTTATTCCTGCTGATCAGCGTCAAAAAACGAATGTTGATCATATCTATGCCATTGGTGACATTATTGGTCAACCCATGTTAGCGCATAAGGCGGTACATGAAGGTAAGGTAGCGGCAGAGGTGATTTGTGGATTACCGTCGGCATTTACGCCAGTCAGTATTCCGTCGGTGGCCTACACGGATCCTGAAGTGGCTTGGGTCGGTATGACCGAGCGCGAGGCCAAGGAAAAAGGCTTTGAGATTGAAGTGGGCATGTTCCCTTGGGCAGCCAGTGGTCGTAGCTTGAGTTTAGGTCGGGATGAAGGCATGAGTAAAGCGATTTTTGATGCCAAAACCCATCGTTTATTAGGTGCAGCGATGACTGGTCCGAATGCGGGTGAGTTGGTAGCGGAAGCCTCCTTAGCCTTGGAAATGGGCGCGGATATGGCGGATATTGCCTTGACGATTCATCCGCATCCTACCTTGTCTGAGACCTTTGCTTTCGCTGCTGAAATGGCGGAAGGCACGATTACCGATTTGATTGCACCGAAACACCGTAAAAAGTGATTTCGTCATTCAGATAAGAAAAAAACCGCTAATTATTAGCGGTTTTTTTATCTGGTTACGGTTAAAAATCAGCCTCATTCATGAACTTCATGGTTTCACCTTTATGAGGATGAATGAAACTGAGCATTTCGGCGTGTAAACACATGCGATGATATTCATGATGACGCGGATGATAGAGCATATCGCCCACCATCGGACAACCCATGCTGAGCATATGCACACGTAATTGGTGAGAGCGTCCCGTATGCGGAAATAAACGAACGAGCGTAGTGGTATCGGTTGTCGATAATACTTGCCAAGCGGTTTGTGCGGGTTTGCCGTAAATGAAATCGACCTTGTGCATCGGGCGATTGTGCCAGTCGAGGGCTAAGGGTAAATCAATACCGCCTTGAGCTCTGGGCAGGTGTCCTTCGATACGGGCGAGGTAGGTTTTGTCCACTAAGCGTTGTTCAAATTGTTTGGATAGGCGTCGATGCGATTCGGAATGCATGGCTAACACCATTATGCCAGAGGTGTCACAATCCAGACGATGCACAATACGAACACCCGCAAAATCCGCTTGTAAGCGGTTCACTAAACAGTCTTGTTTATGTTCACCACGTCCCGGCACACTCAGCAATTGAGGCGGTTTGTTGACGACAATCAGGTCATCGTCAGCGTATAAAATATCGATTTTTTGATTCATGTGCAAAAGTATAGCTTTTTTACGCATTTTAGGCGATTGATGCAGGTAAAATAGCGACATGAATAAAGAAATAGAACGGACTTTTGCTCCCGACGGTGTGTTATCGCATTTTTTTAGTCAATTTCAGCCACGTTCGGGTCAGGTTGAAATGGCTGATGCTTGCTTTACGCATTTACGTCAGGGCGGAAATCTCATTGCCGAGGCGGGTACGGGCATTGGTAAAACCTTTGCTTATGGTGTAGCGGCCCTGCTTTCAGGGCGAAAAATCATCATCACTACGGCGACTAAGAGTTTGCAGGATCAGTTGTCGAAGCGCGACTTGCCCGCCTTATGTCAGGCGCTATCGATTCCAGCGCGGATTGCGGTGTTGAAAGGGCGTGAGAATTATGTGTGCGCTCAGCGTCTTGCTCAGGCGGCGCAGCAAGCGGCTATTCACAACCAAAAAGGCATACAAGTTGCCATTCAGGAAGTCAAACTCTGGTCAAGTCGCCATACCACGGGTGAGTTGGCAGAGGTGTTGGGCAGTCGAGCCAATCCCGTGTGGGATAAGGTCTGTGCGCGTAGTGAGTTTTGTGCCTTGGTGACGTGTGATGCAGACCATTGCGCCTATCCCGCTTTGCGTAAAGATGCGGAAGATGCCGACATCATTGTCATCAATCATCATTTATTGGGTGCCGATTTAGCGCTTAAAGCGGCGGGGTTAAGTTCCATTTTGCCCGAAAGAGATGCCTTAATTATTGATGAGGCCCATCAACTCGCGCCCGTGTTATTTCAGGCGCTAGGACAAAGTGCCAGTACCCTATCTTGGGGGCATGGATTGCGCGAAATTACGCAACTCATGAACAATGAAATTCGGGATATGCCCGCTTGTGATAAGGCGTTACAGGACACCTTGGTTGCCTTGGCACAATGGCAACAAACGGCAGAGGGCGTTAAGGGTAAATTCAAAGCTGAAGATTGGTTATCGCAAGAATCGCAACAAACAGCCTTAGTGACTTTTATTGAGCAATGGCGACAACTTTTACCACAGCTTGCTTTGGCTGCCGATCGCAGTCCCACCATTAAAGCGCAAGCAGCCTTATTAGGACGATTGGCTGAAGCGACCCTGAATTGGGGTGTGAACAATAGTCACAATGTGCCTTGGGCAGAGGCACAGAATAATCACTGGTTTTTGTATGCCACGCCTTTATCGATTGCCGACGATTTTGCCAGCGCGATGAAAAAAAGCTACAGCAGTGTGATTTTGACCTCCGCCACCTTAGCGGTCGGTGAGTCGTTTGATTATGTGCAACGTCAACTGGGATTGTGGGAGGCAGACTGTCATCGCTGGCAAAGCCCTTACCGTTATGCTGAGCAAGCGATGCTCTATTTACCTGCGCAACTGCCCGAGCCCAATCAGAGCGATTACACGCTGGCGTTGATGCGTCGCGTTTGGCCGCTCATTATTGCCAATGGTGGAAGGGCGTTTTTATTATTCACCAGTTACAAAGCCATGCAGTTGGCGGCTGATACATTGCGCCCTCATTTGCCTTTTCCGTTACTCGTTCAGGGCGAGCAAGACGCGCATCAACTGATTGCCACCTTTCGTAGCAAAGGTAATGCGGTATTGTTAGCCACAGCGAGCTTTTGGGAAGGGGTCGATGTTTCTGGTTCGGCTTTGTCGTTAGTGGTGATTGATAAAATTCCTTTTTCGCCACCCGATGACCCAGTAGCGCAAGCGCGTGAGGCTGTGTTGGCGGAAAAAGGGTTATCAGCTTTTGTATGCGAACAGTTGCCAGATGCCACTATGGCACTCATTCAGGGCGCAGGGCGCTTAATTCGCAGTGAAACCGATAGGGGGGTATTGGTGATTGGCGATCCGCGCATCACGCAAAAACACTACGGTAAACAAATCTTAGCGGCACTGCCTCCCATGAAGCAAACGCGCAGTAATGCCGAGGCAGTGGCATTTATTCAGGTGATCTCTAAAAGCCCTAATGGGTAGGGGGACTGGGGGAAGGGATGCACGAAAAATGCATATAACTTGTTGATTAAATCCCTTCCACCAGAAATAAAATAAACTTGGGTACGCTAAAAATGCCACGAAGTGGAGTTTTTAGAGGTGCCCTTCATTCTATGGGAGTCTCTTAAGGTGTCCACATCCTCAACAGATAGCATTCAGCTTAATCAGCCAACATGGTTATTAATTGATACCACCGGGCAGGGTTGCCACATTGGGCTAACGCATCAAGGTGTCTGTTGGACTGACAGCGATATGCAGCCCCAATCGCACACCAAGCGTATTTTGCCAATGATCGAGTCCTTATTAACGCAGGTTAAACTCAGCATGAACGACGTTCAAGGCATTGTTTATACCAAAGGGCCAGGTTCTTTCACTGGCGTTAGGGTGGGGGTGTCCGTGGTTCAGGGGCTGGCCTTTGCTTCATCCATTCCCACCTTGGGGGTTTCGACCTTGATGGCATTAGCTTGGCAAGGCTATTGTCAAACACAGCAGCCGAATGTGGGTGCGATCATTGATGCGCGTATGGCGCAAATTTATTGGGCGGTTTATGATTTTACACAAGGCGCTGAGATAGTGACGGTTGACTGCATTAGCAGTGTCGAACACGTCAGTGAACAACCTATGCCAAGTTTGGTTGCTGGCGATGTGCATTTGTTGGAAAACACGCTTGTCAAGGGAGAAATCCCCTCTTTTTCTGCCCAACCAAATGTAGATATTAAGTCACTGTTTAGCTTGGTAGAAACGGGTTTGAAACAGCATTTTTTAAGCTGGGATGAAGCCTTGGCACTACCCATTTACTTGCGCAATGATGTTGCTCATTTGCCTAAAAAATAAGCAAGTCTGTGGCTGCTTTTGCCTTTTAATGTGAATTCAGCGACTTGCTGACTTGTTCTGCTGATGGTACACAAAGTTATCCACAGAAACTGTGCACAAGCGTTAAAAAAGTGCAAAAAAGCGCCTTTCTCGCTTGTCGCTGATAGGCACTATTGAGTATTATGATTTGATAAGAAAGCCTAGGCAGAAAAGGATAGCCAGATACCTATGTCGGATGCGTTAGAATTCAAATCTTCACAATTGTCGTTAACACTGGTGCGTATTCATGCGAGTGATATGACGGCAATTGGTGAATTACTCACTACTAAATTGGCAAAGGCGGGTAAGTTTTTGCGTGGTGCGCCCGTGGTGGTCGATCCCTTGTGTGGGTTAAGTAGTGTTCAATTAGCTCAGCTACTGGAATTGCTACGTCAACACCAGTTAACACCAGTAGGCATTCGTACCAAAGATGCGCATTTGGTCGATTATGCTGAAATGTGTGGTTTGGCTGTATTCAAGCCGAGTGCGGTCAGCGAAAAAAATACCGAAGCGGCTACCGCATCTGGTACTACTGAATCACCGACAACGGTCGTTGCTGAGCCTGTGTCTACTAAATCGACACCTGCGAGTAGCGATAGCGGTAGCTTAACGGAAAAAGAGGCGCCGAGTTTACAGAAAGCCTTGCGCATCCCCAGTTTACGTTCAGGTCAATTTGAAAAACACCTCTTCAACGATGTGATCGTCGAGGGCGGTATTAATTCTGGAGCAGAGCTATTTGTTGGCGGTAATATTACCGTTTTGGGTGCGGTTCGTGGGAGACTTCACGCGGGCGCAGCAGGGGATAGATCGGCGCGTATTATTGCCAAAAACTTTAATCCTGAATTGGTTAGTATCGCTGGAATATTTTTATTAGCTGATGATATTCCGCAATTGGTTAAACAAGGATGGGTTGAAATCTATTTAGAACAAAATAGTTTGAAATTCAAAACATTAGATTAAAAATTTAATTTTTTCACAAAAAGGATACTAAGGTGTCAAGAGTTATTGTAGTGACTTCAGGTAAAGGCGGTGTCGGTAAAACGACGACTTCAGCGAATATTTCAACTGCCTTGGCACTGCGCGGTTATAAAGTTGCGGTGATTGATTTCGACGTAGGGCTTCGTAATCTTGATTTGATTATGGGTGTTGAGCGCCGTGTCGTTTATGACTTTGTTCACGTCATTCATGGTGAAGCGACTTTGAAACAAGCGCTCATTCGTGACAAGCGTGTTGAAAACCTCTACATTCTGCCTGCCTCACAAACGCGTGACAAGGATGCCTTGCACGAAGCGGGCGTGGAAAAGGTGATTGAAGAATTAAAAGCCGATGGTTTTGATTACATTATTTGTGACTCGCCAGCCGGTATCGAAACCGGTGCCTTAATGGCACTGCGTTTTGCCGATGATGCTTTTGTTGTCACCAACCCCGAAGTATCTTCTGTGCGTGACTCAGACCGTATTTTAGGTATTTTGCAGGCTAAATCTAAGAAGGGCGAAACAGGTCAGCGCATTAACGAGTATTTAGTAGTGACGCGTTATAACCCGAATCGGGTTGATGCTGGTGAAATGCTGAGCTATCAAGATATTATTGAGTTGCTGGCGGTTAAATTCTTGGGTGCCGTGCCTGAAGGTCAGGAAGTCTTGTCTTCTTCAAATGCCGGTATGCCGGTGGTATTGAATGCACCTGAATCGAATGCTTCTTTGGCTTATGGTGATATTGTGGCGCGTTATCTTGGTGAAGATGTTCCACAGCGTTTCTTAACAGCCGAGAAAAAAGGCCTATTTGCCCGTCTCTTTTCTTAATAAAGGTGTCTCATGATGAGTTTATTTGACCTTTTCAAGAAAAAAACGAACAGTGCCGCTCTGGCAAAAGAGCGTTTAGGTGTCAGGATCGCGGCCGGTCGCAGCGAATCGCGTTCGGCTAGTTATTTGCCGCAAATGCGTGGGGAAATTATTGCGGTTATCGCTAAATATGTTCCGGTTGATAGAGATGCTGTGCGTGTGTTAATGGAAACGCAAAACGGTATTGATATGCTGGAAATTGATATCCCTCTGCGATGAGCATAAGTGCTTCGCAAGAATTACTGTTTAAGCTGAGCAATTGCTCAGCTTTTTTGTTTTAAGGACAAATAATGAACAAAGCTGACTCCATAGCGCTGATGTGGTTTCGACGCGATTTACGTTTGACCGATAATGCGACACTTTATCAAGCGCTCAGTGGTCATGAAAAGGTTATTCCGGTTTTTATTTTTGATGAAACTATTTTATCTCAGCTTCCTAAAAATGACCGTCGTTTAACTTTTATTGATGAGTCGCTGACAGAGTTAGCAGACAAGATTGCAGCACAAGGTGGGCGCCTACAGATATATTATGGTAATCCGATTGAGTTGATCCCTCAATTAGCCCTTCATTTTAACGTTGGTGTTGTCTATGCAGTTTAAGATTATGAGCCCTACGCACGAAAGCGAGATGCTCAGGTGGCTCAGGTACTCGCTGAACAGCAACGACAGTTACAGTTAATTAAAGATCAAGTGGTGTTTGCCAAGGATGAGGTCTTATCGCAAAAAGGAACACCGCTTACGGTGTTCACGCCTTATAAGAATGCGTGGTTAAAGCGGTTAAGCGTTGATGATCTAACCACCTGTGATACGGCGGCTTTGTCAGCGCGTTGGTACGCTGCTGATAAGTTATCATGTCAGCGTGTAACACTGGAATCACTTGGTTTTGAACGTCAATCTTTGGTGGTTAAGTCGGGTGAAACGGGCGCTCAACTGGCATGGCAGGATTTTCAACAACGCATGACTTTTTACAAAGACAAGCGTGATTTTCCGGGTGTGAAGGGCGTGTCTTATTTATCGGTGCATTTACGTTTTGGTACCATTTCCGTGCGGCAATTGGCCCTAGCCGCTTGGATGCAAGGCGGAGAAGGGGCAAATACTTGGTTGTCTGAATTGATATGGCGTGAGTTTTACATGCAATTCATATATCACCATCCTAATGTGGCACATCAAGCCTATAAAGCAGAGTGGCGTGAACAGCCTTGGGAGAATCGAGCGGATTGGTTTGCGGCTTGGTGTGAAGGGAGGACGGGTTATCCGATTGTTGATGCTGCCATGCGTCAGCTTAATCAAACGGGGTTTATGCATAATCGGCTTCGCATGATTGTAGCGGCATTTCTGATTAAGGACTTGGACATTAATTGGCAATGGGGGGAAGCTTATTTTGCGCAGCAACTACTCGATTTTGACTTAGCAGCAAATAATGGCGGTTGGCAGTGGGCTTCATCGACGGGATGTGATGCGGCACAGCCATTTCGAATTTTTAATCCCGTGTTACAATCGGAAAAGTTTGATGCCGATGGGAAGTTCATTAAAAAATACGTGCCTGAACTCAGTAAACTTGAGGCAAAGCTCATACATGCCCCTTGGAAAATGTCGCCAACAGAACGACAATCAGCACAATTAGTTCTAGGTAAAGATTATCCATTTCCTTTAGTAGATCATGATGTTGCGCGTAAAAAAGCGTTACAAAAATATGCCAATATCAAACAAATTAATGAGAGTGATTCCAATTTTCCCATAAAGGGTGCATAATAGGTTATAAATTTTAATTATGGCGGATAACCAATGAAACTAATGGTCCCTTTGGCTTTAGGCTTAAGCCTTGCAGCCACTTCAGTTCATGCTAGTTCATTAACCTTGTCACAGGCGATGGCTTTGTTAAAAGAACATCCGCAATGGCAGGCAGCACAAGCCTTCATTGAGCAATCACAAGCCAATCGTGTTACCGCGGGTCAGTACCTTAACCCCAGTTTAGATGTGGTGAGTGAAACACGAGATCGTCAATCTCTAGCCATGGCTTTTCCCGTTGAAACCCCTAGCGTGCGTGAATATCGTCAGTTAGGTGCTGATCAGGGTATCGAAATCGCTACGCAACAAGCATTGTTGGTGCAGAGACAGTTAAAAACGCAAATTCAAAGAGCCTATTATCAAGTGGCACAGCGCAAGCAAGAAATGCAGCAAGCGAAAGATGAGTTGCAATTGCTAGAAAAATTAAGAGACGCAGTGCAATTAAAAGTAAAAGTGGGTGAGTCAGCGCGTTATGAAGGGGTTAAAGCCGAGGCGGAATGGTTAACCAGTCAAACGCGTTTTAATGCTTCCGAACAACAATATTTACTTGCTCGTCAGCAATTGGGAGAGTTGTTAGGGCTATCTGCTGTGCCAGAAATTGTTGACCAGTTACCTGCAGACAGTCAACTTTGTCGCATTCCCAAGCAATCATTTGATGACTTAGTCGCACAATATCCTTTGTATCAAGCGGCTAAAGCAAATTTAGCCAAAGATCAGGCATCCACGCGTTTTGAACAGGCTCTGGTCACGCCACAGCCTACCTTTACAGTGGGTGGAGAGCATGAACAGGGTATTGAACGTTTTAAATTGGGTGTGAATTTACCCTTACCTTTATTCAATCAACGAGATGGTCAAATTGCTTCCGCACGGGCAAAACAAAAACAGTCGGAAGCAACGGTGATGTCGGTAGAGCGTCAGTTGAAACAAGACTGGTCGCAAGCTTTTATTCGTTATCAAAATGCCAATGCTCAGTTGGTTAGCTACGAATCGGGGCTGTTGAAAGAAGCCGAATCGGCATTCCAAGTCGCTCAAGCAGCCTACAAGTATGGTGAACGTGGCATTCTAGATTTTATTGATGCCCAGCGTACCCTCGCATCCGTCAAGCGTGGCTATTTAACTAATCAATTTGAACGTCGTTACGCCTGTATGGACATTCAACAACTGACACAAGCGGTAGGAGAATAATCCGATGAAAAAAATATTAACAACCATGACCTTGTCGAGTATTTTGTTGTTAGCTGCTTGTGATCAAAGCGATAAAGCCACTGACGCTGCTAAAGCGCCACAAGATCAAACCAGTCAGAATCAATCCGTAGTTAAACCCAGTGCAGAATTATTAGCCAGATTAAACTTTACCAAAGTGGAAGAGGTAGATTGGCGTACTCAGCTCAAAGTATCGGGTAGTATTGAGCTGGATGAAAAGCGGGTTGCTCGCGTTGGTACAACCGTTTCTGGTCGTGTAACAGAGATTAAGGTATTGCGTGGTGACCAAGTTAAGAAAGGTGATGTGTTGGCTATGGTTCATTCGCCTGTATTGGCAGAAGCCCAACTGACTTACTTGCAAGCTCAGTCTCAGTACGACTTATCTCGTAAAGCAGCAACTCGTGCGCAATTGTTGTTCAAAGAAGGGGTTATTGCTGCAGCCGAACAACAACGTCGTGATAGTGAGTTGGTATCCAGTGAAGCAGAATGGCAAGCAGCGCGTGATCGCATGCATATTCTGGGGATGACGGATGCCGATATCAAGCAGTTGGAACGCTCGCGCAAAATTCAATCGATAACGGCATTGCGTGCACCGATTGATGGTGTCGTTATTGATCGTAAGGTATCACAAGGGCAGGTATTGGAACCCGCCGATTTAGCTTACACCATTGCTGATTTGAGCCAAATTTGGGTGGTAGGCGAGGTGCCTGAACGCTATAGCTCGGAGATGTACCGAGAAAAAGCGGTGACAGTTACCATTCCGGCTTTAGCAGGTGAGGAGCGTAAAACGCAGCTTTCTTACGTGGCAGATACGGTAACGCCACAAACACGCACACTGCGTGTGCGCGCCGTGTTAGATAATTCTGACGGTCGATTGAAGCCAGACATGTTAGCGACCCTCATTATTGAAGGCAAGGCTAAAAAGCGCTTAGCCATTCCTGAAACGGCTATTGTGCGTGAAGACAATAGCGATAAAGTCTTCGTTCAAGTTGGTCAAGGCCAATTTGAGCTGGTTTCTGTCAAATTGGGTGAAGAAGAAAATGGATTACGTCCAGTTGAGTCGGGCTTAAAACAGGGACAGGAAATTGTATCGGATGGTGTATTTTACTTAAACGCAGATCGTTTGCTCAAACAACAGGGAGAGTAATATTATGATTTCTAGTTTATTACGTGCTTCCTTGCGTCAAAGACTGTTGGTAATGGCTTTTGCTGTTATTGGACTCATGTTCGGTTTGCGAGGTGTGCAAAATCTATCGGTTGACGCCTTTCCCGATGTGACAAATATTCAGGTACAAATCGCTACTGAGGCTACAGGAAAGTCCCCAGATGAAGTAGAGCGTTTGATTACGGTGCCCATAGAAATCGCTATGACGGGCTTGCCAGGCATTGAAGAGATGCGTTCTCTGAATAAGAATGGATTGTCTTTGATTACCTTAGTGTTTAATGATGATACTGACGTTTACTTTGCGCGCCAATTGGTGATGGAACGCATGATAGAGGTCAAAGATAAGTTACCGCAAGGTGTGACGCCCGTATTAGGTCCGGTATCAACTGGCCTTGGTGAAATTTACCAATATACCTTGCATACCACAGGAGACGACAAGGCGGGTGAACTGTCGAAAGAAGCATTAATGGCGCGTCGTACGGTACAAGATTGGGTGGTGCGTCCCTTATTGCGCGGTATTCCGGGTGTGGCTGAAATTAACTCACAAGGTGGTTATCAACGCGAATATCACGTATTGGCCGACCCTACTCGACTCATGTATTACCAAATTGGTCTTGCTGATGTATTAGAAGCGCTAGATAAGAATAATGCTAATGCGGGTGGCGGTATTTTACAGCAGCATGCAGAACAATATTTGGTGCGTGGTTTAGGCCTTATTGAAGATTTAGATGATATTGGCAACATTGTTCTTAAAGAAGTGGACGGAATTCCAATTTACGTCAAAGACGTTGCTAAAGTTGAAATCGGTCATGCGGTGCGTGTCGGTGCCGTCATTCAAAATGGTACCACCGAAGCCGTGGGTGGTATTGTACTCATGCTTCGTGGTGGTAATGCCAAGGAAGTGGTTAGTCGTATTCAAGACCGTGTCAAAGAAATTAACGACTCAGGAATGCTACCAGATGGCCTAAAAATTGTGCCTTATTATGATCGTAGTGAGTTGGTCGATGCTGCCTTGATGACGGTTATTAAGGTTTTATTAGAAGCGATTGTTTTCGTTATTATTATCGTCGTGCTTTTCCTAGGCGATTTGCGTTCATCACTCATTGTGGTGGGTACGCTTTTACTAACACCACTCATCACTTTCTTTATCATGAACGAAGTGGACTTATCCGCTAACCTAATGTCCTTAGGGGGGTTGGCTATTGCCATTGGTCTGATGGTCGATGGTTCGGTGGTGGTAGTCGAAAATGCTTACGCACGGCTAGGTGATCCGGCTAATAAACAGGAAAGTAAAATTAGGGTCATTTTTAATGCGGCCAGCGAGGTTGCGACGCCTGTAGTCTTTGGTGTGGGTATTATTATTCTCGTTTTCTTACCTTTAATGACGCTTGAGGGTATGGAAGGTAAGATGTTTGCCCCCTTGGCTTACACTATTGCTATTGCTTTGGCTGTGTCTTTGGTGTTGTCACTAACCCTAACACCGGTATTGGCTTCCTATATGCTAAAAGGTGGTGCAGAGCATGATACACGTTTGGTTGCTTTCTTAAAGAAACCCTACACGCGATTATTGGATTGGGCATTGTCTAACGAAAAGAAAGTGATCGCTGCATCTATTGGCGTATTGGCAAGTGCTTTCATGCTCTTTGGAAGTTTGGGTACGGCTTTTATTCCAGAAATGAAAGAAGGGTCTATCGTACCCAGTGTTTTTCGATTGCCGAACATCGGTTTGAATGAGTCTATTGAAATCGAAAAACAAGCAACAAAATTGATGATGGAGGTGCCTGGTGTTAAATCGGTTAACTCTGGCTTGGGACGTGGTGAAAGTCCAGCCGATCCTCAATCTCAAAATGAATCTCAACCGGTTGTTTCTCTCTTGCCTAGAGAAGAATGGCCCGAGGGTTGGAATCAAGATACGATTGCTGAGGAGATTAGGAAAAAATTAGCCAACTTACATGGCACTCAAGTCGTGATGTCTCAACCGATTGCTGCTAGGGTCAATGAGATGGTTACGGGTGTCAGAGCCGACGTTGCGGTGAAAATCTTTGGTGATGACTTAATGTTACTTAAGAAAAAAGCCGACGAAATTGCCAAAGTGGCTTCATCGATACAGGGGGCCATGGATATTCGTGTTGAACGTGTAACAGGTCAACAGTATTTGGATGTCGATATTCATCGTAAGATTATTGCCCGTCATGGTCTGAACGTAGATGATGTGCAGGCCATTATCGAAACCGCCATTGGTGGTAAAGTGGCGACGCAAATTTACGAGGGAGAGCGTCGTTTTAACATGTTGCTACGTTTCCCAGTCGATTATCGTAATGATGTTGAAGCGATTCGTGATATTCAATTGATTTCACAGAATGGCGCTAAAGTGCCTTTGCGTGAATTAGCCGATGTTGAAGTACGTGATGGTCCAGCTCAGATCAGTCGCGAAAATGCAAAGCGTCGTATCGTTATTGGTATTAACGTCGCTGATCGTGACTTGGGTGGTTTTGTTGCCGAGTTACAGCAAAAAGTGAATGCGCAAGTAAAACTACCGGAAGGCTATTACTATGAATGGGGTGGTCAGTTCCAAAATATGGAGCGTGCCATGAATCATTTGATGATCATTATCCCCATTACGGTAGCGGCCATTTTCTTCTTATTGTTCCTGTTATTCAGTTCGCTACGCATGGCCAGCTTGATTATGCTCGTGCTGCCCTTTGCCTCTGTCGGTGGGATCATCGCGCTGTGGATAACGGGTGAGTATTTGTCTGTTCCCGCATCGGTCGGTTTTATTGCGCTTTGGGGCATTGCCGTGCTGAATGGGGTGGTACTGGTGTCCTATATTCGTAGTTTGATCGAAGAGGGTAAAGAGCGCGTAGAAGCCTTGAAGGAAGCCTGTCAACAGCGTTTTCGTCCGGTGATGATGACGGGAACCGTGGCGATGTTAGGTTTAATTCCTTTCCTGTTTGCCACAGGTCCTGGCTCGGAAGTACAAAAACCCTTGGCGATTGTGGTGATTGGTGGGTTGATTACCTCAACTTTGTATCGTTATTTCGAAGAGCCTCGTCACGAAGCTTAACCAGAGGAAGTTGTGTATGAAAGAAATTAAAGCGGTTGTTCAACCCACCCGTATCGAAAAAATGCGTAGTGCTTTTCGCAATCTGAAACAGTTTCCCGGTATGACGGTGATGAAAGTACAAGGTTGCACTGGGCACGAAAAGTATAAACCGAAGAAAGACGACCCATTTGATGAGTTGAATGATTACAGTAATAAGATGATGGTTATTATTTTATCGCCCGATCATTTAGTCGAAGGGATTTTGCAGATTATTGCCGAGTGTGCCAGTACAGGTCAAAAGGGTGATGGTGTCGTTTGGGTAACCGATATTGGTCGTGTTATTCGCTTAGATGAAAAGATTGATGTGGTCGATGAACCTCCGATGTTCCATGCCAACTAAGGAAGGTTATTAATAATCTGGGCACTTCTAAAAACCCCACTTCGTAGGATTTTCAGAGCTCCCAAGTTTATTAAATTTCTGGTAGAAGGGCTTTAAATCAAGTGATTACATGCTTTTATCATCAAGCCCTTCCCCCAGACCCCCTTCCCGTTATGGTTTTTAGAAGTCATCATCTATTAGTCCCTCGACAATGAGGGATTAATTTTTTGCAGCGACCAGTTTCTCTTTGCCCAATGCCACAGTTCCGCAAGCTTAGCCTTTTTAAGTTCGCTGGGTGGGTGCTGATTGAGAAAAGTGAGCACATCAAACAAATTATGCACCGCATCTTCTGATTTGAGTGCCGGTGCTTGAGAGGCTTTAGAAAGCTTGATCTTGCTTTGACTGTCGATAATGATTGGATGATGACCATAAAGTGGACTGGAGCGTTTTAAACACTGCTGCAGGTATTGTTGTGGTGCTGTGGAGCTGATTAAATCCGCGCCGCGGATCACTTCAGTGATGCCTTCGTCGCTATCATCGACAGCTGCCACTAAATGGTAAGCAAAAATAGTATCCGCACGTTTAACGATAAAGTCACCGCTCTGAGATGACCAATCAAATATTTGCTTGCCTTGAATCGCATCTTGATAACCCCACGGTATATCGGGAGTCATAATGCGAATACTGCTGTGAATGAAGCTTTTCAGTTGACGATGGCGACAAAAATTATCGTAGCAGCCGCTTTTGCCAAGTCGCTGCTGGAGTTGTTTGCGTGTGCAGTCGCATTCATATAACACCCCCTGTTGAGCGAGTTCAGCTAGAGCCGCTTCATAATGGGCTAATCGTTGCGATTGTATGGTGAGCTTATCCCATTCAAAGCCATAGGCTTCGAGTTGGCGACAAATGCGATCTTGACTACCTGAAACGACACGCGGTGTATCAATGTCGTCTATGCGCAGCAACCAACGCCCTTGTTGTTGCTTAGCATTGAGGTAGCTGGCCGTTGCCGCCACGAGAGAGCCGAGATGGAGGTCGCCTGTAGGGGAAGGGGCAAAACGCCCCGTAGCGATAGGGCTAATCAAGGCTGATAATTAAATTAGCTTTAACTATGTTATGCAACGCCTTGTTTTTCACGTAATTCTTGCATGGCCTTGGCTTCAACCGTCATGGTAGCCGTCGGACGCGCTTCTAATCGCTCTAGGCCGATTTCTTCGCCAGTGATAACACAGTAACCGAAATCACCATCATCAATACGTTTTAATGTCGCTTCGACCTTAGCAATCAGCTTGCGTTCACGGTCACGGGTACGCAATTCAAGACTGAATTCTTCTTCTTGGCTGGCGCGATCATTGGGATCAGCAGGCATGGCAGAGTCTTCTTTAAGATGATTGATGGTGGCATTCATCTCTTCTAACAATTGCTCTTTCCACCAGAGTAGTTTGTTACGGAAATGCTCCAGCATTCTCGGACTCATGTACTCTTCGCCCGGTTCAGGCTGATAAGCTGGGTAATCTTCTAAAAACTTTGGTTGAGTCGATGACATGTGTTCAATCCCCTTTGGTTGGGCAAGCAAATTAGGAGGCGATTTATAACAGTTTTCCCTACTGCTGACAAGCCTTTAGTGGGATTTGTCACCAAAATATGATAGAGTCCGCACTATTAAGGCTAAATTATGGAAAATTCACGAATGTTACAGGCATTAATTTTTGACGTTGATGGCACGCTTGCAGACACGGAGAGAGACGGTCATCGTATTGCTTTTAATATGGCTTTTGCTGATGCAGGACTAGATTGGCACTGGGATGAGGCGCTTTATGGTGAGTTGTTGGCCGTGACCGGTGGCAAAGAGCGCATGACGCACTTTTTGAAAACGCATCGTCCGAATGAATGGACCGACACCATGCCTGAACGTATTGTGCAATTGCAGGCGAAAAAAACCGAAATTTATACTCAACTTTTATCTCAAGGAAAGATTCCGTTAAGACAAGGTGTTGAACGCTTGATTCATGAAGCGCGTTCAGCAGGGTTAAGATTGGCCATTGCCACGACAACCACACCAGCCAATGTAACCGCATTGTTGACGCACACTTTAGGGGCGCAAAGTATTGATTGGTTCGAAGTGATTGCTGCAGGTGATATTGTGCCAGCGAAAAAACCAGCACCAGATATTTATCACTACGCTTTAGAAAAGATGAATTTGCGTGCTTCAGATTGCTTGGCATTTGAAGATTCCTACAATGGTGTGCAATCGGCGACCCGTGCTGGCATCAAAACGCTCATTACCATTAACGGCTACACTCAGCACGATGATTTTTCACCGGCGGCTGTTGTGTTAAGTGATCTTGGTGAACCTAATAGCCCTATGCAGGTGTTGGCTGGTCAAATGAAAGGAAATTATGTTGATGTGGCAGCATTAAGAAGTTTACACGCTCGTCATATTCGATAAGGATCTCAGCGCTAGCATGGCCGCACCGACGGCTGCCTGTTCAGAAAGTGGTTGCCAGTGAGGCATTGTTAGCGTTGCTTTCCTTAATCCCGCCCAGGCGGGATTTTTATTGCCGCCACCACAAGCATAAAGTCGAGTGATGGGTTGCTCACATCCTTCACTGAGTATTTGCCAACCGAGTTGTTCAATCGCGACTAATCCATGCACCAATGCGCTGAAGCGTTCAGAAGCGTCAAGTGTATGGGGCAAGCTAGGCGCACACAGATGGGGGTCGTTAACAGGAAAACGCTCGCCACAGCGTTGGCTGGGTAGAGGATAGTAGTCTGGCACTGGCGACGGTTGAACCAAAGGTTGTTGAGCCAGTAATTGTAGCTGCGATAGTTCAAATGCTTCCAGTAAACACGCGCCACCGGCATTAGAAGCACCGCCTACCAACCATTGATTCCATAAGCGATGGCTGTAGATCCCTTTTTCAGCATCAAAGTAGGGCTGATGTGTCAGTAATTTGAAGGCAAGTGTACTACCCAGAGAAATCACAGCATCACCCGGCATACTAGCGCCCGTGGCTAGAAAGGCGGCAATGCTGTCGGTGGTGCCACTGGCTAATTGTGTAGAGGTGGGAAGTTGCCAACGTTCGCGCAAAGCCTCTTTTAGATCACCAATAAGTGTTGCTGGCGCAACCACTTTAGGTAAATGAGCTTGACCTATTAGTTCTAACGTTGCTTTTTCCCATTGTTGCAACACGGGATCGTAGCCCAATTTCAAGCAGTTATTTTCATCACTAAACCCCAGTTGACCACTGAGTTGATAAAGTAGCCAATCGGCTTGATGGCAGACCAACCAGTGCTGATCTTGAGGGATTTGTTTTGCTAATGAGTCAGCCAAGGTTAGCGCTTTGGCTAAGCTGCTTTGAGCACCTTGTGCTCCAGAGTTTGAACCGAGTTGGCTACGAATGGCGCTGGCCATGTTTGAGCAGGCATCGTAGTACATCAGTACAGGCGTTAGTGGTATGCCATCACGACTGATGAGAAACAGGCTGGATGAAGTGGCATCAAGACTGATAGCGACTTGATAGCTCGCTAAAACAACGGTTTGATGTAATTGGCTAAACAAATCATCTAACACCGAAAGGGTGGTTTTCCACCAATGTGCTGGTGTTTGTTCGGTTAGTGCTAGAGCGCTTTCTGCCAGTATCTGTTGGCAGGAGTTGACTGCCACAGCGCGGACACCAGAAGTACCGCAGTCGATGCCAATGGCCATGTGGTTTGCTGAATTCATTGGCTGTGTCAACTTTTTGTCTCCAATAACCGTCGTTATGTCGCATAATATTGTAGAATAGTAATAGTTTTATAGCAAAATGATGGAACAAGTCCGTCAGACCGAGTTTAGTGGCTGCACAGACAGTCTTGGAGAGATGAATGACTGAATTACAGATTATCTTAATTGTATGTGCGGTGGTGTTTGTCGGTAGTTTGTACTGGTGGGGAAAAAAGAGTAAGAATGAACCCATCCAACGCGCCTATCGTAAAGAATCTTTACCGGCAGAAACCCCCGAAGAGGAAGGTTACGAGGTTACGCCAATCAAACGTAATGAAGTGCCCGTTACAGCGTCTGCAACGAGCTTAGCGCAAACAGCTAAAGAGGGCATGTTACCGCGTGAGCCAATGGTGAAATCCCCTGAGCCTGTATTCGTGACAGCACAGCAGACACCTTTATTTGCTGAGCCTGATGTGACTCCGGCACCAACCTCAGCTGTGATGCCATCTGTTTCTGAAGTGGATGCTCTGTCAGCGCGCATGAATGAAACGCCAGCTTATGAAGCGCCCGTGATGATTCAGACAGCATCTGTTGTGCATCAGCCCACGCCAACCGAGGCGCCACAACAACAGCTTTTTGCCCTGTTGGTATTATCTGCATCAGCTAAATTTACGCGCAAACAGCTTCATGTTGCGATGGAAGCTTCGCGTCTTAATTTTCATCATGATGGTACCTATGTGAAGCAAGACGCTAACGGTAATATTATTTTCCGCATTGCTAATGTGGTTGAGCCGGGTTATTTCCCTGCCGTTGACGATGCGGATTTTGAATCGCCTGGTGTGGCTTTGGTGCTTGAATTACCTAATGCGATTACCCCTTATCGTGCCATGGATGAGTTTATTACGGTGGCACGTAAGGTGTCTCAGAACTTAAGTGCTAAGCTCTACGATGCGCAACGTCATTTAATTAAAGAATCTGATTTGAAAGCCATGCGTGAGTACGCTCAGAGTCTTACTTTTTAATTGATGTACGCCATGACCGATGATGTTCAGCAACAATGGCTGGCACTGGTAGAGCGCATTAACGAATACGATTATGCCTATTATGTGCTCGACGCACCATTGGTTGCTGATGCCGATTATGATGCCTTAATGGCTCAGTTGAAACGGCTGGAAACTCAGTATCCTGCTTTGCAATTGCCTATTTCTCCCACACAACGCGTTGCTGGGGGGGTACAGTCCAAATTTGAATCACAACAACATCGTTTAGGTATGTATTCGCTCGATAATGCCTTTAGTGATGAAGATGTGCGTCAGTTTTGGCAACGTATTCAGTCTTTAGCACCTCAAGCACAGCCTTTTTTTTGCGCTGAACCTAAGCTGGATGGTCTGGCCATCAATCTCACCTATGAACAGGGTCAGTTAACTCAAGCGACGACACGAGGTGACGGCATTAGTGGCGAAGTCGTGACAGCTAACATTCGCACATTGCACAATGTTCCGTTAGTCTTACGCACTAATCCACCTAAAGGCATCATTGAGGTGCGTGGGGAAGTGGTGATGAGTAAAGCAGCGTTTCATGCGCTGAATGAACGTCAACTCGCGCAAGGTCAAAAGCCCTTTGCCAATCCACGCAATGCGGCTGCTGGTAGTTTGCGTCAGTTAGATGCGCGAATTACCGCTGAACGTCAGTTACAATTTTTTGCCTATGCGGTTGGCTTTGTTGAAGATGAGACGCTGTTAGCGCCAACGCAAACCGAGGTATTAGAACAGCTTCATCAGTGGGGCTTTCAGGTAGCGAAAGAAGCCAGGCGTTTGTCGGGCATCGATGCCTTGCTGGCTTATTATGAGCAGATTCAGCAACAGCGCGATCAGCTCGCTTATGATATTGATGGCGTCGTTTATAAACTGGATGATCGGAAGTTACAGCAGCAGCTGGGTATGACCGCCAAGTTCCCGCGCTGGGCTATTGCTCATAAGTTTCCAGCACAAGAAGTCTGGACAAGGGTTGAAGCGATTGATATTCAAGTGGGACGTACTGGCGCCTTAACCCCAGTGGCGCGGCTAACCCCTGTCTCAGTGGGGGGTGTTGTCGTCAGTAATGCGACTTTGCATAATGCCGATGAAATCGCCCGTAAAGATGTGCGTGTTGGTGATACGGTCGTGGTCCGTCGTGCTGGCGATGTGATTCCTGAAGTGGTGGCGGTGGTCGCTCATTTGCGCCCAACTCAGACGAGCCCTTTTGTTATGCCTACTGAGTGTCCGGTGTGTCAGTCTGCAGTGGTTCAGGAAGCGGACAAATCTGTGCATCGTTGTAGTGGCGGACTTTATTGTCCGGCACAAAAACAACGCGCATTAGAACACTTTGTGTCGCGCAAAGCCATGGACATTCAGGGGTTGGGCGGCAAAGTGATTGAACAGCTCATGCAAAGTGGGCTAGTGGCGCATGCCGACGACTTGTATCGCTTAACGCTGATGCCCTTGTTAAATTTAGAGCGGATGGGCGAAAAATCGGCACAGAATTTGTTGAAAGCAATAGAAGCAAGTAAACAAACGACCTTAGCGCGTTTTATTTATGCGCTCGGTATTCCTGAAGTGGGCGAAGTGACGGCTAAGTCACTCGCGCAACATTTTGGTGAATTGGCGCCCTTGATGCAAGCGGATGAAGCCAGCTTAATGCAGATTCGAGATGTCGGTGCTGTGGTGGCGAAGGAAGTTGTGCAATTTTTTGCTCAGCCGCATAATCGAGAAGTGATTGAGCAACTGCAAGCTCTGGGCGTACATTGGCCGATTGTTGAAGTGTCTGCCGCCTCTCAGGTATCAGATTCAGCAGTGATGAATAAAGTGGTGGTACTAACAGGGACACTCAGTCAGATGAGTCGAGAGGAAGCTAAAGCGATTTTAGAGCAACTCGGCGCTAAAGTTACTGGCAGTGTTTCGGCGAAAACGGATATGGTTATTGCTGGTGAAGCGGCTGGTAGTAAACTGGCGAAAGCCGAGCAGCTTGGTATCATGGTGTGGGATGAAGCCACTTTTATTGCTCAATGCATTAACACCCCATAACCCAATAAAGGATTGAGTGTGAAAAAGGTTGATTATGTCATTATTGGCGCTGGCTTGTCGGGATTGTCCACTGCCTGGTATTTAAAACAGGCGGGGTTTAGCGTTCAGGTGCTCGAAGCACAGGAAGACATCGGTGGTCGTATTCACACACAAAACCAAGCGGGTTGGCAAATTGATGTTGGCGCTAATTCTGGCTTGCTGTCGTCGCAACCTTTAGATGAACTGATTGATAGCCTTGGCTTACGTGACCAAGTCGTTGTTGCCAACGATCAAGCGAAAAATCGTTTTGTGGTGCGAGGTGGACAATTGTGGGCTTTGCCCTTGTCGATCGGTGCGCTACTTAAAACCCCTTTGATCAGTCCGCTTTCGAAGTTAAGCTTATTGTGGGAACCCTTTCGTGGTCGGGGTGTTGGCGAAGAATCGATTGGTGATTTTATAACACGTCGTTTAGGTAAAGAATGGCGCGATTGGGTTATTGATCCTTTTGTGTCGGGTATTTTTGCTGGTAATCCCGATAAGCTGTCCGTTCAAGCCGCCTTTCATAAAGTCTGGTTAATGGAAAAAGATCACGGCTCCTTGTTTAAAGGCATGCTGGCGCGCATGAAAGCACGCAAGCAAGACCGAGCAGCGGGGCGTTATGTGCCGTCCAATCATATGATTAGCTTCCAGAAAGGCATGTTCACACTACCTAAGGCATTGGCACAAGCATTGGCTGATTCGGTACAGTGCTCGGCAAGGGTTTCAGCCTTAACAAAGACCGAGCAAGGCTGGCAAGTGACTACCGATAGCGGTCAGACCTTGTTAGCCAATAAAGTGATCATGACGCTGGACGCGCCCGATGCCGCTAAGTTACTTGCGCCTTTGTCTCCCACAGCAACCAAACTGTTGCAGTCGATTGAATCACCGCCGTTAGCGGTGGTTGGTTTGGGTTTTGATCGCAAGCAAATAACACATGCGCTCGATGGCTTTGGCGTGTTGATTCCACGCAGTTTGGGTATTCAAACACTTGGAGCGATTTTTTCCACCAGTATTTTCCCGCAGCGTGCGCCAGAAGGTAAGGTATTACTAAGTTGTTTTATTGGTGGTAGCCGTAATCCCTTGGTGGCAACGCGTGATGAGCAAACCTTAATTGATCAAGTGCTGAAAGATCTAACCCCACTGTTGGGTATTCAGGGACAACCTGAAATGAGTCAAGTCAAACTTTGGCCGCATGCCATTGCGCAATATAAGTTGGGTCATTTAGAAAAAGTGGCTCAAATTCGTCAGGCGTTAGCACAAGATTGTCCCAATTTAGTTACCCGAGCCAATTGGCACGAAGGTATTTCCATTCCTGATGTGGTAGCCAATGCTGAGCGTTTTGCCCGTCAGGAACACATTTTATCGCGAGTAGCCCCATGAAAAAGCATGCTAGTAACGACACCTCTCTATCTGATGATGAATTTTATGGTGACGACCGTCCCAGTCGCTCTGCCCAAAAACGAGAAGCGAAAGCGCAAACCGACTTAGTACCTGAATTACTTGAACTGAGTAAGGATCAGTTAAAAAAGTTTGTCTTTTTCGATGAAGACTTTTTAGCTGGTTTAGCGATGATGAAAAAAATGAGCTTTGGGCCTGGTTATCGCCGCCAGCGTAATTATCTAGGTAAGCGCATTCGTCAAGAAGGTTGGGCGGAACAAATTGCAGTGACTTTAGGATTGGTGCATGGTGATTCGAAACAGGCTGTGGCCATGCATCACCGATGTGAACAATGGCGTGACCGCTTAATTGCTGAAGGCGATGTCGTCTTGGGTGATTTATTGGAAGTTTTCCCGCATGCCGATCGCCAAGAATTTAGACAAACGATTCGCTTAGCACGACTGGAAAAAGAACAAAGCAAAGCACCTAAGCACGCACGACTTTTATTCAAGATGCTCAAGGCGTTACACGATCCGACACAATCGTCAACGCCGAATAACAGTGAGGATTATGAAGAAAATAACGATGAAAGCCTTGACTAAAAGCGCTCCATCCTTCATAATAGAGACTTCATTTTGATGCGGGATTAGCTCAGTTGGTAGAGCATAACCTTGCCAAGGTTAGGGTCGAGAGTTCGAGTCTCTTATCCCGCTCCAAGATGGGCCGGATGGTAGAGTGGTTATACACTTGATTGCAAATCAATGAATCTCGGTTCGATTCCGGGTCCGGCCTCCAAAAATGAAGTTCAAAATTTGCCCGGGTGGTGAAACAGGTAGACACAGCAGACTTAAAATCTGCCGCCTCAAAAAAGGCGTGCCGGTTCGATTCCGGCCCCGGGCACCATTATCTAAAAATATTATTCCATTTTATCCCTATTAAATCCCACATAATCCCATCATTCACAAGTACTTACGCTCGTTTCGTATCACTCACGCTCACAGAATCCCCATTGAATCCCATGTAATTCCATTGGTATCATTACATCAAAAAAACACTAGGAATTGCATCAAATGGCATCACTAAGAAAACGCGGTAAGAAGTTAGGGAGTGTCTTGTGGAAAAGCTTTAACAAAACAATCTGTCACTGATTGTTTTAATCTCCTCCACAAGCGGTAAAACAAATTGAATCCCTAAAAACGCCACTAAGTGAGTTTTCAGGGGTAGCGATATATCACTGGCTGTGTTTTTGTCGCAACTGCTCTGTAGCAATCACCATATTCGCTAAAGCAGCCTTGGTTTCTGGCCATTTGCGTGTTTTTAATCCACAGTCTGGGTTTACCCACAACTTATCGATTGGAAAAACTT
>VFQO010000984.1_pt1 | contig 25243 bp, 22 predicted proteins | sample 3512331 | NCBI WGS metagenome assembly VFQO01 (sample SAMN10412371, study PRJNA504923) | tailings metagenome | isolation source: Replicate 3 from Balatoc abandoned mine | place: Philippines: Itogon, Benguet | collected 2017-08-28 | reverse complement strand
CGCGGCCCTTGGCGCCGGCGCGGCCGGTGCGGCCGATGCGATGGACATAATCGTCGGGATGCCAGGGGGCGTCGAAGTTGAAGACGTGACTGACGCCCTTGACGTCCAGACCCCGCGCCGCGACGTCCGACGCGACCAAGATATTGATCGTGCCCTTCTTGAACCGTTCGAGTTCGGCGGTGCGACTCGACTGATCCATGTCGCCCTGGATCTCGCCCGCATTATAGCCCGAACGCTGAAGCGCTTTTGCCAGTTCGCGCACCGTCGTCTTGCGATTGCAGAAGATGATGGCGGTGTGGACCTTTTCGGATTCGATCAGGCTGCGCAGCGTGTCGCGCTTGCCGCGTTCCGAGGTCTTGACCAGAAATTGTTCGATATTCTCGTTGCGACTGGCCGGGCGCGCGACTTCGACCGTCTTCGGATTCGACAGAAACTTGTCGGCGAGCCGCTTGATCGGCGCCGGCATCGTCGCCGAAAACAGCAGGGTCTGGCGATTCGCGGGCAATTTGGTGCAGATATTCTCGATGTCGGGAATGAATCCCATGTCGAGCATGCGGTCGGCTTCGTCGATCACCAGCAGGTTGCAGCCGGTCAGCAGAATCTTGCCGCGTTCGAACAGATCCATCAGGCGGCCGGGGGTCGCGATCAGAACGTCGACACCCTTTTCCAGCGCCTTGACCTGATCGCCCATCTGCACGCCGCCGATCAGCAGCGCCATCGACAGCTTGTGGTATTTTCCGTATTTTTCAAAATTTTCAGCGACTTGGGCTGCAAGTTCGCGCGTCGGCGCAAGGATCAGCGAGCGCGGCATACGCGCCCGGGCGCGGCCGTGGGCCAAAATATCGATCATCGGCAGCACGAACGATGCGGTCTTGCCGGTCCCCGTCTGGGCGATGCCGATGATGTCGCGCATCATAAGGACCGACGGGATGACCCCCGCCTGGATCGGCGTCGCTTCGTCATAGCCCGACTCGTCGATGGCGCGCAAAAGTTCGTCGGAAAGGCCGATGTCGGCAAATTTCATAGGATTATCATGTCCGGAAATAGAGGTGACGCTCAGCCTTCCACGCAGGCGGCGCTGCGTCGGCCCTTGAGCAAATAGCGATGAAAAGTCAAGAAAAGGCGACGAAAGCCGCGATTAATCGTCGTCGCGCACCGGAACCATGAGGCGAAACTTGTCGATTTCGCACTTCGCGCCGGTGCGCGCATGGATCTCGTCGCGATCCTCGCAGAGCTGCCCGTCCTTGCTGCCCTGCATGTAAAAGCCCGCGTAGAAATCGAGCGCGCGGCAACCGCGATTGAGCTGCGCGCGCAATCGCTGCTTTTGCCGCGTGATGATGTCGATGCTGTCGCGCTGCACCGCCTGCATCCCCATGATATTGCGCATCGCCACGCATTTCGGTGCTTTTTTCTCTTTCCAGACGATCGGGATTTCGGTGGCGCGGCGCGATTGCTGTGGGCCGGCGGCAAAATTGTTCAGCTGCGAGCGCTGGGCCGGGACGCGGATGATCAGCTGTCGTTCGATGACCACCTGCCAAAAAGAGGTAATCTGTTCGGGCGTCGGCGCGGTGATGGCGACAAGGGGTTCGGGCGCCGCCACGGGCGGCACCGCATCAGCGGCGGGCGCCGCGGCGGCAAACCACAGGACCGCCGCGGTCAGCACAGCCGTGCTGCCGCCCCTTCGGCGTCCTGACAGAAATTGCTGTTCACCCGTCGCTCCCGCATCGCTAGTCGCTGGACGAAAAGCTGATATTCATCCATCGCCCGCTTTAACAGCCATGATTGAACATCAAATGAACTATCGTCGATCCCCGATCGCCGTTTTGCCGCGAAATCCGGCATGACACGCGCGCCGTCCTCCTTGCTCCTCAACCGTCTGGCGCAGTTGTTGGGGCCAAAGGGCTACACCACCGATGCCGACATCATGGCGCCGTGGTTGACCGACTGGCGCGGCAAATATACCGGGCGCGCCGCCGCGATGCTGTCGCCCGCCTCGACCGAAGAGGTCGCCGCCGTCGTTCGCCTCTGCGCCGCGGACCAGGTGGCGCTGGTCCCGCAAGGCGGTAACAGCAGCATGGTCGGCGGCGCGACGCCCGATACGACCGGCGAACAGCTGCTGCTCAGCCTGCGCCGGATGAACCGGGTTCGCGCCGTCGATACCGCCGCGCAGATCGCGGTCGCCGAGGCCGGGGTTATCCTCGAAACCTTTCACCATGAAGCCCTGGCACACGGCCTGCGCTTTCCATTGACCTTGGGCGGCAAGGGGTCGGCGACGATCGGCGGGCTGGTATCGACCAACGCCGGCGGCACGCAGGTGCTGCGTCACGGCACGATGCGCGCGCTGGTCGCCGGGATCGAGGCCGTGCTGCCCGACGGCAGCATTTTCGGCAGCCTCGCGCCGCTCAAAAAAGACAATCGCGGCTACGACCTGCGTCACCTGCTCTGCGGGGCCGAGGGGACGCTCGGCATTGTGACCGCCGCCAGCCTGCATCTGGTCCCCGCCGCGACGGCGCGGCGTACGGCATGGATAGCGGTCGATTCGCCGGACACCGCCCTGCTCCTGCTCCGCCGCCTCGATGCCAATATCGGGCGCGAACTCGAAGGGTTCGAGATCATCCCGCACGCGTGCCTCGCGGCCGTATTGCGGCATATCCCGCAAACCCGCGCCCCGATCGCCGCAGCGCATCCGTGGTATGTGCTGGCCGAACTGGCCGGAGAGGATGAGGCGTGGCTGGGCGCGGCGCTGGAACGCGAACTGACCGCGGCGCTCGAGGCCGAATTGATCCGCGATGTGGTGATCGCCAAGAATGATCGCGAGAGCGAGGATTTCTGGCGCCTGCGCGACTCCATATCGGAGGCCGAGCGCGCCGAAGGACCGGCGTTGCAGCATGATGTCAGCGTCCCGGTCGATCTCATGCCGACCTTCATCGCCGAAAATCCTGCACGGCTGGAACAGGCTTTCCCAGGCGTACGAGCACTGTCCTTCGGGCATTTGGGTGACGGCAACGTCCATCACCATGTCCAGCCCCCTGTGGGGGCCGATGGCACCGCATGGCTCGCGGCACATGGCGCGGCGGTGAGCCGCCTGGTCTATGCGCATGTCATCGAACTGGGCGGCTCGCTGTCCGCCGAACATGGTATCGGCCAGATGAAACGCGACGTCATGGCCGAACTCGACAGCCCGGCGCGGCTCGCGGCGCTGCGCCGCATCAAGGCGGGCCTGGACCCCGCGGGGGTGTTGAACCCGGGCAAGCTGATCGGCTGACACGGCAACGCTATGCGTCATCGCCCCCTTGCGCCGTGGGGCGCGGGTCAATAAGGCGCGCTGTTATCTTTCGTCCCGGCTGGTCGGGACACCCTACCGGAGTTTTATCATGGCCACTGCGCCCGCCCCTGCCAACCTGCCGCTATTCTATAAGGACCTCGTTCCGCTTTCGAGCGTCGATCACGCCGATTTCCACGCGCGTCCGATGGACAAGGCCGATTTCCTGATCAATCAGCACGCCGTTCCGTTGACGTCGGACGAGTTTGTGTCAGCCTGCCGCTATTTCCCGATCGTGTTTTCGGCGGGCGACAATCCGGTTCCGCTGGCGCTGATGGGCCTCAACGAAGGCGTCAACACCTTCGTCGATGACGAAGGCAAGCTGATCAATCCGGTCTATGTTCCGGCCTATGTCCGCCGCTACCCCTTCCTGCTCGCCCGGCTGCAGCAGGGTTCGGAGGAATTGTCGCTGTGCTTCGACCCCACCTCGAACGCAATCGGCCAGTTCGAAGAGGGTGACGCGCTGTTTGAAAATGGCCAGCCCACCCAACCGGTTCAGGCGATCCTCGATTTCTGCAAGAGCTTCGAAGAAGCTGGCCAGCGCACCGGTTTCTTTGTCGAAGAGCTCAAAAAAGCCGATCTGCTGATCGAAGGCGAAGTCAGCATCCAGCAGGAAGGCAGCGACAAGCCCTATATCTATCGCGGGTTTCAGATGGTCGACGAGAACAAGCTGCGCGAACTGCGCGGCGACGTGCTGCGCAAGCTGATGCAGAACGGCATTCTCGCGCTGATTTTCGCGCATCTTTTCTCGCTGCAGTTGATGCGCGAAGTGTTTGCGGAACAGGTGAAAGCTGGCAAGGTGCCGGAAATTCAGGAAGTTCCCGCGATCTGAGGAGCATGAAGCCGATGGCCACCCTGGCAAACCCCGCTGGCACCGCCGGCCCGCGTTATACCAAGGTGGCCATCTGGCTCCACTGGCTGATCGGCCTGGCGGTTATCGCCAATATCGGCCTCGCCATGTTGACCGAGGATATGCCGCGCGAAACGCATCGCGCCGCGATGGACGTTCACAAGGCGCTGGGTATCGCCGTTTTGGCGCTGACCATCCTCCGCATCCTGTGGCGGCTGGGTCACAAGCCGCCGCCGCTGCCCGCGTCGACACCGGCCTGGCAACGACCGCTCAGCAAGATCGTGCATTTCCTTATCTATGCGCTGCTGATCCTGCTGCCGCTGTCCGGGTGGGTGTGGATGTCCGCGGCGGACCGGCCCGTCGATTTCTTCGGCCTGTTCACGATCCCGACGATCGTGGCGCCGAACGAGGGGCTGGCCGACGTGATGCACGACCGGCACGAATTGCTCGGCCTTGCGATGCTGGCGCTGGCCGTGATCCATATTATCGCGGCGTTGAAGCATCCGTTTATCGACCGGAACGGGCTGATCGGGCGGATGAATCCCTTTTGACGGCGGCGCCGGGCGCGGCGTCAGAAATCGATCGCGATGCCCTTGAGTTCCCAGTCGCCATAACGCACCGGATTGCGTCCGCCGGGCTGGTCCTCGGCCTTTTCCTCGCGGATCGGCGCGGGCGGTGGTACGGGACTGGCGGTCCAGTCGGCAGGTGCCTTCACATGCGCTGGACGCTTTGCCGCCCTTGGCGTGCCGCCTATCGTTTCCGCTTCGCTGCGCTCGGTCATAACGCAGCCTGTATAGGATTTTTCATGCCTTACGCCAAGCTCGTCGAACCCGATCATGGTTGATCGTCCCCGGCGTCCCCGCCAGCGCGCCCAGCACGAGCCCGATCCCCCGGGCACCGCGCCGCGCCGCGCTGCGCTGCGGCTGGTCGATGCGATCCTGCGCCGCGGCGATCCGCTCGATGTCGCGATGCATGCGGCGGCGCAGGGGCTGACCGGCGCCGACCGCGCCTTTGCGGTCGCGATCGCGTCCGAAACCTTGCGCTGGATGGTCGATATCGACGCGCTGATCGACAGCGCGACGGCGCAGATCCTGCCCGACGACGTCAAGTCGCGCGCGGTGCTGCGGATCGCACTGGCGCAGCTGCTCGTCCTCAAAAGCCCGGCGCATGCCGTGGTGGCGACCGCACTGCCGCTCGTCGCGGGCGGGCCGCGACGGCTGGTCCACGCGATCCTGTCGCGCGCGCAGCAGGACGAATGGCAACTCCCCGAACGCGCCACCCTGCCCCTCGCTACCGCCGAGCGATGGGCCGAACAATGGGGCCTGGCGACGGTCGAAGCCGCCGAGGCCGCATGGAGCGCGCCGCCGCCGATCGACCTCAGCTTCGCCGCCGAACCCGGCGCCGAGGAATGGCCCGAAGCCACCGTGCTCGCGCCGCGCCATCGCCGCCTGCCGCGCGGGCAGGCGGTCGAAGCGATGCCGGGCTATAGGGAAGGCGGCTGGTGGATTCAGGATCTGGCGGCGAGCTTGCCCGCGCGGTTGCTCGGTACCGGCGAGGGCCGCACGGTGCTCGACCTGTGCGCGGCGCCCGGCGGCAAGACGATGCAGCTGGCGGCTGCCGGATGGCGTGTCACCGCGGTCGATTCCAGCGCCAAGCGGCTCGAACGGCTCGGCGCCAATATGGCGCGCACCGGGCTGGCGGCCGACATCGTGCAGGCCGACGTCCGGACCTGGACACCCGCTGCGGCCGCCGACGCGGTGCTGCTCGACGCCCCCTGCTCGGCGACCGGTATCTTCCGGCGGCACCCCGACGTGCTGCACCGCATCGAGCCGCGCCAGATCGACGAAATGGCCGCGCTGCAATGTAAACTGCTCGGCCGCGCCGCGCAGGGGGTCAAACCCGGCGGCACGTTGATCTACGCCACCTGCTCGCTCGAGCGTGCCGAGGGGGAGGAGCAGATCGAGGCATTTCTGGCCCATCACCCCGCGTGGCGCGTCGATCCGGTGCGCAACGATGAACTGCCAGACGCCATCGCACCCGACACGAACGGCTTTGTGCGCACCCTGCCCGGTCTGCTGAGCGATGCCGGCGGGCTCGACGGCTTTTTCGTCGCCCGGCTGCGGGCACCGGCGGGCTAAGCTCTGCGCAGATTCGTCCCTTCCCCCTTGATGGGGGAAGGATACGAAGCCTTGCCGCGCAGCGGCTAGGCGGAGTTGGATGGGGGTGACGGTGCGTCCTTGCGCCGTCATTTCAGGCCGAGAGCGCGCCCTCTCCGCTGCGACTAAGCCAGCAAGCTGGCAAGTCTCGCTCCCTCCCCCATCGAGGGGGTGGGAGCAGGCTTCAAAAAGACCGGTCGCCTCCGATGTACGACGACGAGGTCAAAAAACCGCCCTCGGCGCGTCTTCCTTCATCATCGCGGCGCGTACCATCGGGATCGGCGGGCCGCCATAGGACAGGAACTCGTCGTGGAACGCCTTCCACTTCGTCCGGTCGCCTTTTGTCCAATCCTCGCGCAGCTTGCGGATCATCAGCTTGCCGAGCGTATAATTGAGGTAGAGCGGGTCATAGGTGCCCCGCGCCGCCTGTTGCCGCGCATTGCCCTCATCCTGATAGCATTGCTCTTTGAACAGCTTCTCGCTGTCCGCAACGGTCATACCTTTGGTGTGGAGCCCGATCGCCGACAGATAGCGGCAATTACGCAGCAGCGCGTTCGACAGCTGGCCAATATGGGTTTCGGCATCGCCCTCGCCCAGGCCGGCGTCCCACATCATTTCCTCGGTATAATGCGCCCAGCCCTCGGCAAAGGCATAGTCGACGAACAGCTTGCCAAAGATGCTCTCCGCGCGGTTCGAGTGCAGGAAGTTCAGGAAATGCCCCGGCCACACTTCGTGGACCGACGTGAACATCAGATCCTTGCGGCTTGGTACAAAATCGGCCTGAGTTTGCGCGTCCCACGACGGATCGGCAGGCGAGATATAGTAAACCGACGGCAGGCCTTTTTCATACGGCCCCGGAATGTCGATATAGGCACTGTTCTGGCGGTTGTATGGCGGCGATTCCTCGACCTGCGCCTGTTCGGTCCCCGGAATCGACACCAGATCCTTTTCGATCAGAAACGCCCGCAGCATCGGTAACTGGCGCCGCGCCTCGGCCACCGGACCATCGGGAGCCTTGTCCGCGCCCATTTTCTTCATGCAGTCGGCGATCGTCATTCCCGCAGCATAGGTCGCGCAGGCCGCTTTCAGCGCATCCTGATTGCGTTTGAGATCGGCTTGGCCGATGCGCTCCAGCTCGTCGAGCGGCGTATCGACCCCCTCGTTGGTCAGGATCAGCTTGGCGAATTTGTCGGCGCCCAGCGCATAGCCGTCGGCGGTTCCCGGCTGCGACCCGACATATTGCGCCAGATCGGTCATCGCTGCGCCGGCCTTGGCTGCGGCCTCGTCGAACTGCTTTTGCAGCGCTTCGTCCTTGACCTCGGCAAAGGCCGCCTTGGCGTCGCCGGTGTAATAATCGGCAAAGCCGCCGAACCCGGCGGTGCCATATTTGACGAAGGTCGCGGGCAGCGGCAGCTTCAGATTCGCTTTGATCTGCGCGGCAGCGGCGGGAACTTTCTCGGCATAGGCGATGAACGCCTTCATCCGCGTCGTCGCGTCGGCATAGGGGCGTGCGATATAGACATTGGGGTCGAGCGCGCCGGTGTAGTAAGACGGGTTCTTCGCCGCGAAATCGGTATCGCGCAGGAAGAACAGCTGTCCCTGCGCCACATGCACCAGATAATCGCGCTCGAACTTTTCGGCCGCGGTCATCTCGCCATCAAACGCCTTCGCATCGGCGATGGCCTTTTCCAGATAGGCGGCCTGCTTCTCGAGGCCTGCGGGCGACCAGTCGGGCAGTTGTCCGTCAAATTCATGCTTGCCCTGATAAACCGCAAAGGTCGGGTTGAGCGGGAAATAACCGGCCAGGAACTGGTCGCGAAACTCGGTCCAGCTCTTCGCGCTCGGGGCGGTGGCCGACTTGTTGTCCGAGGCGTTGCAGGCGGTCAGCACCAACAAGGTGGCGGCCATGGCGGCCCCGCCAAAGCGGGCAAATTTGCGTGTCATGCGGTGATCTCCCTCGATGTCCCTGTGATCGCTTCTGGCACTCGCGCCGACCGATGGCATTCGTTAATCGACGAACGGCGCCCGCAACGCCACTGGACAGCGGCAAAAAGCCGTTTAGGGCAAAGGCGATGGCGACGATCCCCCCACCCGAAGGCGTAGAGCCGGTCATGCCGGACACCACCGCCAAAGCCCCCTCGCCGCTCAGCTTTCCCGACTATCGCTATTTCTGGCTCGCGCGTTTCACCGCGGTGATGGCGACGATGGCGATGGTCGTGGTCATCGGGTACCAGCTTTATGACACCGCGCGCACCGACTACGGCATGTCGATCCGCGAGGCGTCGTTCCAGCTCGGCCTGCTGGGGCTTGTCCAGTTCGTCCCGCTCGCAATCCTGACCCCGGTCGCGGGGTGGGTCGCCGACCGGTTCGAGCGGCGCAAGGTCGCGATCTTTGCCAATATGATCGACTTCGCCATCGCGGTGCTGCTCGGCTGGTTCACGTGGAGCGATGGGCTGACCCTACCAATCCTGTTTGCGCTGGCCGCGCTGCACGGCGTCGCCCGCGTCTTTGTCGGCCCGGCGATGAGCGCGATCGCGCCCAATATCGTCCCGCCCGCGGTGCTGCCGCGCGCCATCGCGATGAGCAGCATCGCCTGGCAGTCCGCCTCGGTCATCGGCCCCGCCGCGGGCGGGCTGATTTATGCCGCGCATCCCGCGTCGGTCTATATCTTCGCGGCCATCCTGCTCGCGCTATCGGCGTTCACGATCAGCCACGTCCGCCCGGTGCTGCCGCCGCCCAGCGAAGTCCGCCGCCATCCGCTGCGCGAAATGGCCGACGGCCTGCAATTTACCTGGCGCGAACGCTTCCTGCTCGGGACGATCACGCTCGACCTCTTCGCCGTCATCCTGTCGGGGGCGACCGCGCTGCTCCCGGTGTTCGCACGCGACATCTTGCAGACCGGGTCGGAAGGGCTGGGTTTCCTGCGCGCCGCCCCCGCCGTCGGCGCAGCGGTCGTCGCGCTCGGGCTCGCCTTTCGCCCCATCGAACGCAATGTCGGGGTCAAGATGCTGTGGGCGGTCGCCGCGTTCGGCGCCGGAACGGTCGCGTTCGGTCTCTCGACCAATTTCTTCCTGTCGCTTGGCCTGCTCGTCCTGATGGGCGCCGCCGATATGTTCTCGGTGTTCGTGCGCGGGACGTTGATTCAGCTCAACACCCCCGATCACATGCGCGGCCGTGTCAGCGCGGTGTCGGGGCTGGCGATTTCGGCCTCGAACGAGCTGGGCGAAATGCGCGCGGGGTCGATGGCGGCGGCGTTCGGCCCAATTCCCGCGGTCGTGTTTGGCGGGGTTGCGGCGATCGGCGTCACCGCGCTCTGGGCCTGGCTGTTTCCCGAACTGCGCCGCGCCCGAACGTTCGAACCGCAATTCAAACAGCCTGCGGACTAGTCCGAATCCATTCACCGCATTTGGCCGTCCGCCTGTCTATTCGCTATTGTCAATTTAATCGATTGAGTTATCTCGGTTGCACCCGTCACCACGGCTCCCCCCTCTCCCACGTCGATGGAGTGACCGCCATGCATGACCTGACTATCCAGCATAAAATCCTGACGATCCCCGGCCTTAACAACAGCGGTCCAACCCATTGGCAGAGCCTTTGGGAACGGCGATTCGCCCGGTGCGAGCGGGTCGAACTCGGTCAATGGGACGCCCCCGACAAGGACGCCTGGGTCGACCGGATCGCCGCGGCGATCGATGCCGAACATGATCCGGTGCTGATCGTTGCGCACAGCCTGGGCTGCCACGCGTTCGTGCACTGGTTTGCCGCCGCCAGCAGCATCGCCCGCGATCGAATCGCCGGCGCGCTGCTCGTCGCACCGCCCGATCTGAGCCAGCTGCGCGGCAAGCACCGCCTTGCCGGGTTCAACGATTCGCCCGCGCTGTCGTCGCAGACGCCGATGATCGTCGTCGCCAGCGATGACGATCCCTATGCCAAGACCGCGCATGTCTGGCGCCTGTCGCGGCATTGGGACGCGCGGTTCGTCAACGCGGGACCCTTTGGTCATATCAACGCCGACTCGGCGATCGGCGACTGGCCTTATGGACAGTATCTGCTCGCCTCGTTACAACCCGCGCCGACGCCGGCGTTGGCGGACGAGGCCCGCTGGCTGCGTGCCGGCGACTGGCCAAATCGCGTCCGCCGCGACCCGCGGTTCGAATTCAACGAAAGAGCGCACCGATCATGAAAGCCAATTCGATCCTCGATACTATCGGCAACACGCCGCACATCCGCATGAGCAAGCTGTTTCCGGACGCCGAAGTCTGGGTGAAATCGGAACGCAGCAATCCCGGCGGGTCAATCAAGGATCGAATCGGCCTCGCGATGATCGAGGCGGCGGAACGCGATGGCAATCTGAAGCCCGGCGGCACCATCGTCGAGCCGACGTCGGGGAACACCGGCATCGGCCTGGCCATGGCCGCCGCGGTCAAGGGCTACAAGCTGGTCCTGGTCATGCCCGAAAGCATGTCGATCGAACGCCGTCGGTTGATGCTGGCGTATGGCGCGACCTTCGACCTGACGCCGCGCGAAAAGGGCATGAAGGGCGCGATTGAACGCGCCATCGAGCTGGTCGAAACCACCCCCGGCGCCTGGATGCCGCAGCAGTTCGAGAATGAAGCCAATATCGACGTCCACGTTCGCACCACCGGCCCCGAAATCCTCGCCGATTTCAAGGACACGCCGATTGATGCGATCGTCACCGGAGTCGGCACCGGCGGCCACATCACCGGCACCGCGCAGTTCCTGAAACAACATTGGCCAAACCTGAAAGTCTTCGCGGTCGAACCCGAAGCCTCGCCGGTCATTTCGGGCGGCCAGCCTGCGCCGCACCCGATCCAGGGCATCGGCGCCGGATTCATCCCGCGCAACCTGCACACCGACCTGCTCGACGGGGTGATCAAGGTCGACGCCGCCAATGCAAAAAATTACGCCCGCCGCGCCGCGACCGAGGAAGGCATGCTGGTTGGCATCTCGTCGGGCGCGACGCTCGCCGCGATCGCCCAGAAACTGGCCGAGCTGCCCGCGGGTAGCCGGGTGCTCGGGTTCAACTACGACACCGGCGAGCGTTATCTGTCCGTCCCCGATTTCCTCCCGGAGATCTGAGGCCGGATCATGCGCCCCGAAGGCGATCAAGCGGCGTTGCCCCCCAGGCGCGAATGGGGGCGCGACTGGGCCGGCTGGCTGTTCGTGCTGCTGGCCGCGATCGCCGTCGGGTTCGTGCTCTACGCCAGCAACGGCAGCGCCGACCGCGCCATCGCTGCGCGCGCGCAGCCAGTGGCGCCGCCCGCCGACGTCGTGCCCGCAGTGCTGCCGATGGAATTTGCTCCGGTCGCCGAGGACGACGCCCGCGCCGCTAACGCGCGCATCGCGCTGATCACCAAAGGCTTCATCGCCGCGCGGCCCTTCATCTACGTCGGCAGCGGCGATGCCAAGGCGCGGGCGCGCGATTGCCTTGCCGCCGCGATGATTTACGAGGCTGGCGACGACGCCAAGGGCCAGCAAGCCGTCGGCCAGGTCGTCATCAACCGCGCCCGCCATCCTGCCTTCCCCAAATCGATCTGCGGCGTGGTTTTCCAGGGGTCCGAACGCGTCACCGGCTGCCAGTTCACCTTCACTTGCGACGGCGCACTGAACCGTCGCTATTCGGATGCTGCGTGGCAGCGCGCGCGCAATAATGCCGACCTGATGCTGTCGGGCGGCACCTACCCGCCCGTCGGCCTAGCGACCCATTATCACACCGACTGGGTGCGTCCCTATTGGAGCGATAGCCTCGAAAAGATCGCGATCGTCGACACCCATCTATTCTTTCGCTGGCCGGGCTATTGGGGCACCCCCGGCGCGTTTCGCGGCGCGGTATCGGGCGGCGATGAGCCGGTCGCAAAGCTCGCCGCCGTCTCGCCGCTGCATGCGATCGCCTTGGGGCTGCCGGCCGAATTGGCGACCGGCGTCGACGCCAACGCCGCGGTCGGCGAAGCGCGCGTCGTCGTCGGCGCGGGCGAAGCAACGGGCCGCGACACCATCTACACCCAGCTCGACCGCCGCGCCGCCCCCGAAAGTTTCGTGACCACCGCGCTCAGGCTGTGCGGCGACAAGCCCTATTGCAAGTTCATGGGCTGGACCAACCCGGTGCTGAAACCCGACAGCGACGCGATGAGCGAAACCCAGCGCGCCGCGATGACCTTTTCCTACCTGCGCGACGACAAGGCGGGGTTCGAAAAGGCGCTGTGGAATTGCAGCGAATATAAGCGCGACGATGCGCGGCAGTGCATGAAGCGGTGACCTAGAACGTCAGCTTTGGGGTGGGAAGCTACCTTTCCCCTCTCCCGTCGGGAGAGGGATACGAAGGCTTGGTTGCGCAGCGACCTAGCCGAAGTTGGGTGAGGGGATCACCTGCAGCTGCGAAGACTAACCTCCCACACCCTCACCCAACCCTCTCCCAAGGGGAGAGGGCTTTACGTCCGCAACTGGTCGCCAGCTGCTATTTCCCATTTTCGTCATCCCGGACCTGATCCGGGATCCATGACGACGGTGGCCATGGATCCCGGATCAGGTCCGGGATGACGAGAAGAAGAATATCCTCCCCATGGCTGCGCGACGGGGAGGATGAGAAGTCAGAACGACGGTCCTACGGCCGGATCAGATATTTCTCCCCCGTCCGCTTCGCATTATACGCATGCGCCACATCCAGCGACAGCGCCTCGGTCAGCGAAATTTCATGACTGTAATGGCTCTTGAACGTCGTCGTCAGCTCATCGACCACGCGCTTACGCAGCCGCAAATTCGTTTCCATCCCCGCCTTCTGCAGGAAGGGCGTCAGCAGGAAGCCCGACAGCGACCAGGTCAGGCCGAACGCGCGGTTCAGGATCGTCGGCCCCAGGTCGAGCGCGCCATAAATATAGACTTGCTTGAACGTGTCCGAGCCGTAGCGGCTGTATGTTGTCATCCGCTTGACCGCGGCAACTTCCATCGCCGACAGGATCTGGCCCGCCAGCTTGCCGCCGCCGATCGCATCGAAACCGATCGTGGCGCCGGTCGCTACGATTGCGGCGACCAACTGGTCGATGAAATCGTCGGCGCTGCTGTTGACGATATGCGTCGCGCCGATGCCCGTCAGGATGTCCACCTGGGCGTCGCTGCGCACGATATTGACCAGCGGGATGCCGTCCTTGGCGCAAATCTTGACCAGCATCTGGCCCAGGTTCGATGCCGCGGCGGTGTGAACGATCGCGCTGTGCCCTTCGTTCTTCATCGTTTCGGTGAAGGCCAGGCTGGTCAGCGGATTGACGAAGCACGACGCGCCGTCTTTGGGATCGGTGCCGTCGGGCAAGACCATGCACATCTGCGCGGGCAGACAGCGATATTCGGCATAGATTTCGCCGCCGATCAACGCGACGGTCTTGCCCAGCAGCGCCTGCGCCTCGGGCGAATCGCCCGCCGCGACGACGGTGCCGCAGCCTTCGTTACCAATCGCCAGCGCCTCGCCGATCCGGCCCGTCATCGCGCGCATCCCGGCAGGCGGAATGTCGGCAGTGATTACTGGCAGGCCGTCGCGGGTCGAAGCCCGCGCGGTGGTCATGTCGGCGCCGCCGAACAGCAATCCCAGGTCCGACGGATTGATCGGGGTGGCGAGAATCTTGACCAGCACCTCGTGCGATTTCGGCGTCGGCATCGGTCGCCGTTCGAGCGACACTTCCAGCTCGCCCTCGGGCTTGACGAGGGTCAGCATGGTCAGGTTAGTATCGGGCAAGTCGGTCATTGCGGGTCTCCCGTCGCTTTTCGGTTTCTCGATGCAACGGATTAGGGGGAGACGATGCGGCTGGCAACCGGGAACCTTCCCCCTTGATGGGGGAAGGATACGAAGCCTTATCGCGAAGCGATTAGGCGGAGTTGGATGGGGGTGATGGTGCGTCTTTCCACCGTCTTCTCAGGTCGAGAGTCGGTCGCCAGTTTCGGCCGGGCAGCCGCTACTCTCCATTCGTCATCCCGGCGCAGGCCGGGATCTCGCCGGTGCGTAATTGCGGCAGGGTTAGATCCCGGCCTGCGCCGGGATGACGATGTTACAAATGGCAACTTGCGACCGCTACCGGTCATTCTCGCGTCGGTCTTGGTCTTACGCCTGATATGCCGCCGCTAACCTCAGCACCTCATCCGCCAGTTCCATCCGGCAAATCAGCAAATCGGGCAAATAGGTATCCGCCCGATTGTACCGGATCGCCGACCCATCGACGCGGCTCACATGCAGCCCCGCCGCCTGTGCCACCGCGACCGGCGCGCAATTGTCCCATTCATATTGGCCGCCGGTGTGCAGATAGATGTCCGCCTCGCCGCGCACCACCGCCATCGCCTTCGCGCCCGCCGATCCCATTGCGAGCAGCTCGGCGCCGATCCGCTCGGCGACAAACATCGCCTCGGCGGCGGGGCGCGTGCGGCTGACCAGCATTTTCGGTGGCTGGTTCGCGGGGCGAAGCGGCGTCGGTGAACCCGACGTCAGGGTGATGCCCAGACCCGGCAGCGCGACCGCGCCGACGCGCGCCACACCCTCTACCGCCAGCGCGACATGCACCGCCCAATCGTCGCGTCCCTCGCCATATTCGCGCGTACCGTCGAGCGGGTCGACGATCCACACCCGGCTGTGTGCAAGCCGCGCCGCGCTATCCTTCTCCTCTTCGGACAGGATCGCATCGTCTGGACGCGCCGCGCGCAATTCGCGGCACAGCATCGCGTTGGCCGCGGCATCGCCCGCCTGCCCCAGCGCCTTGCCGTCCAGCCCCTCCGCCCGCAGCGCCAGCAGGATCGCCCCCGCGTCCGTCGCAAGCCGTTCGGCCAGCTGCTCGTCGCTTTCCGCCATGTCAGCCGAGCAGCCGGTCGATGATCAGGTCTGCCGCTTCCTCGGGCGACATCGCCGTCGTGTCGATCCGGATTTCCGGCGTCTCGGGCGCCTCATAGGGGCTGTCGATGCCGGTGAAATTCTTGAGCTGCCCGGCGCGTGCCTTTTTATACAAGCCTTTGACGTCGCGGCGTTCGGCCTCGGCGAGCGGCGTATCGATAAATATCTCGATAAACTCGCCTTCGGGCAGCATCGATCGCACCATCTCGCGCTCGACCCGGAACGGCGAGATGAAGGCGGTGATCACGATCAGCCCGGCATCGGTCATCAGCTTCGCCACCTCGCCGACGCGGCGGATATTCTCGATCCGGTCGGCCTCGGTAAAGCCGAGGTCGCGGTTCAGCCCGTGCCGGACATTGTCGCCGTCGAGCAGGAAGCTGTGCCGGTTCATCCGATGCAGCTTCTTTTCGACCAGATTGGCGATTGTGGACTTGCCCGATCCCGACAGGCCGGTGAACCACAGCAGCGCGGGGCGCTGGTTTTTCAGATTCGCGCGCATGTCGCGATCGACGTCGCTCGCCTGCCAATGGACATTCTGGGCGCGGCGCAGGCTGAAATGCAGCATCCCCGCAGCGACCGTCGCATTGGTCAGCTTGTCGATCAGGATGAAGCCGCCGAGCGTGCGGTTATCGGCATAGGCCTCGAACACGATCGGCTTGTCGGTCGACAGCTCGACGACCCCGATGCCGTTCAGTTCCAGCGTCTTGGCCGCCAGATGGTCGAGGGTATTGACGTTGATTTCGTATTTCGGCTGCTGGACCGTCGCCGACACCGTCTGCGTCGCCAGCTTCAGCCAATAGGCGCGCCCCGCGATCATCGCTTCGTCGGCCATCCACACCAGGGTCGCCTCGAACTGGTCGGCCGCCTCGGGCGGGTTGTCCGCGGCCGCGATCACATCGCCGCGCGAACAATCGACCTCGTCGGAAAGTGTCAACGTCACCGACTGCCCGGTGACGGCCTCGTCGAGGTCGCCGTCCAGCGTGACAATCCGGTCCACCGTGGTCGTCTTGCCGCTCGGCAGCACGCGAACCGCGTCCCCCGGCTCGACCGATCCGCCCGCAATTTGCCCGGAAAAACCCCGGAAATCGAGGTTCGGTCGATTAACCCACTGAACAGGAAGGCGAAAATTGGAAGTTACATCACGCTGCGCGGCAACTTCGACAGCTTCCAGATGTTCAATCAACGCCGGTCCCTTGAACCACGGCGTGTTGTCCGACAGCGCGGTGATATTGTCGCCCTTGAACCCCGAAATCGGGATCGCGGTAAAATTGGTAATGCCGATCTCGCTCGCAAACGCCCGATAGCTCAGCAAAATCCGCTCGAACACGGCCTTGTCATACCCGACCAGGTCCATCTTGTTCACCGCGAGCACGATATGCTTGATACCGATCAGATGCGCGAGGAAGCTGTGCCGCCGCGTTTGCGTCAACACGCCCTTGCGCGCATCGATCAGGATCACGGCGAGGTCCGCGGTCGAGGCGCCGGTGACCATGTTGCGCGTATATTGCTCATGCCCCGGGGTGTCGGCGACGATGAACTTGCGCTTTTCGGTGGTGAAAAAGCGGTACGCGACATCGATTGTGATCCCCTGCTCGCGCTCGGCAGCAAGGCCGTCGACGAGCAGGGCAAAGTCGATCTCCTGCCCCTGCGTGCCGACGCGCTTGCTGTCGGCCTCCAGCGCGGCGAGCTGGTCCTCGAAGATCATCTTGCTGTCGTAGAGCAGCCGCCCGATCAGCGTCGATTTGCCGTCATCGACCGAGCCGCAGGTGATGAAGCGCAGCAGCGATTTCTGCTGGTGCTGCTCGAGATAGGCGTCGATGTCCTCGGCGATCAGCGCGTCGGTGACGTAGATGGGGTCGGTCATTTAGAAATACCCCTCCTGCTTCTTCTTCTCCATCGACGCATCGCCGCCATCCTTGTCGATGATCCGGCCCTGCCGTTCGCTGGTGGTGGTTAGCAGCATCTCCTGAATGACTTCAGACAGCGTTTTCGCTCCGCTCTCGACCGCGCCGGTCAGCGGGTAGCAACCGAGGGTACGAAAACGCACAGAACGCTCCACTGGCACCTCACCGTCATTCAACGGAAAACGGTCGTCATCGACCATCAGCAACAGCCCGTCACGCTCCACCGTCGGGCGTGGCGCGGCAAAATAGAGCGGAACGATCGGGATATTTTCGCGCGCGATATATTGCCAGATGTCGAGCTCGGTCCAGTTCGAGATCGGGAAGACGCGGATGCTCTCCCCTTTCGCCTTGCGGGCATTGTAGAGGTTCCACAGCTCAGGCCGTTGCTTCTTCGGATCCCAGCCATGGCTCGCGGTGCGGAACGAGAAGATGCGCTCCTTGGCCCGACTCTTTTCCTCGTCGCGCCGTGCGCCACCAAACGCGACGTCGAAGCCATGAAGGTCGAGCGCCTGCTTCAACCCCTCGGTCTTCCACATATCGGTGTGGAGCGGGCCGTGATCGAACGGATTGATCCCGCGCTCCTTCGCCTCGGGGTTCTGATAGACGATCAGCTCCATGCCGCTTTCAGCGGCCATGCGGTCGCGCAACTCGTACATCGCCCGGAACTTCCACGTCGTATCGACATGGAGCAGCGGGAACGGAGGCGGCGAGGGATAGAAGGCCTTGCGCGCAAGATGCAGCATCACCGCGCTGTCCTTGCCGACGCTATACAGCATGACGGGCTTGACCGCGTCGGCCATCACTTCGCGCATGATATGGATGCTCTCGGCCTCGAGCCGGTCGAGATGGGTCAGCGTATCGGTCATGTCCGGCCCTTGCCTCCCCAACTCTGGACGATCAAGCTGTATGGCCTTTTGGCGATGCAAGCCAGACTTGTAGGGTGGCAGCTCATCCGGCGGCGTCGACCCGGGAGCGCCGCCATTCTGCCGCGATGGCGGCCAGCGTATCGCGGGCATGGACCAGCTGTGGATCGACGTCGGGCAAGGCAGCCCACGCCGGATCGACGATCAAACCCAGCTCGCGCCGAAAATCATAGCCTGCCACCTTGAGCGGGACGACGCCGTCGATCGCCAGCGACACCGGCGCGGTCGTGATCCCGATCCCGGCGGCGACCATCCGCAGGCATCGCTCATCGCTTTCGCTGCGCAAAGCGAAGCGCGGGCGAACACCGTGCCGGGTGAAAAAGCGGCTGGTGGCATCCAGAAACTCGCAAGATCGGCGCGCGATCATCGTCTCGGCGGCGAGCTCCTCGGGACCGACCTCGATCCGTCCGGCCAGCGGATGGTCTGCCGCGATAAACATCGCCAGCGGCTCTTCATAAAGCGACATCACATGATCGCCGCGCTCCCCCGACCGCAGCGGAACGAGCGCCATGTTGATCCGCCCGCTGCCCAGCGCCGCGCGCAATTCGGAATCGCTGTTTTCGACCAATTCGATGGCGAAGCCGGGCCGCAGCGCCGCGACGATCGCCTGCAAAAATTCCCCCGGCGCCGATCGGATCACCCCCAGCTTCAGCCCGGCCGCCTGCCGGTCGCGATCGCGCCCGAAATCATCGGCGGCGCGAAAGCCACGCTCCAGATCGCGCGCGATCGGCAGGAAACGCCCGCCGGCTTCGGTCAGCCTGATCTGACGGCGGTTACGAATGAACAACGGCGTGCCGACCAGCTTTTCCAGTTCGGCGATCCCGCTCGACAGCGCCGGTTGGGTCACCCGGATCCGCGCCGCCGCCTGCGTAAAGCTGCCCGCGTCGACGACGGCAAGGAACTGGCGAACATGGGTGCGCTTAATCATAGATTTTACTTATGCCAAATCACTCTTCGTTTCAATTTCCATATGCTGATGTTTTGATGCACTATCGTGCCATTCTCGCCCTTGACCGATAGGTTCATCCATGCGCGCCACCCCCGATTTCGATTTCGCGCTCGGCGAAACCGCCGACATGATCCGCGACACGACCGCCCGCTTTGCCGACGAGCAGATCGCGCCGCTCGCTGCCCGGGTCGACGCTGAGGACTGGTTCCCGCGCGACGAGCTGTGGACGCAGATGGGCGACCTTGGCCTGCACGGTGTCACCGTCGAGGAAGAATTTGGCGGGCTGGGCCTCGGCTATCTGGAGCATGTCATCGCGGTCGAGGAAGTCAGCCGCGCCTCCGGGGCGATCGGCCTCTCATACGGCGCACACTCGAACCTCTGCGTCAACCAGATCCGCCGCTGGGGCAATGCCGAGCAAAAGGCGAAATATCTGCCCAAGCTGATCAGCGGCGAGCATGTCGGCAGCCTGGCGATGTCCGAAGCCGGTGCGGGCAGCGACGTGGTGTCGATGAAACTGAAGGCCGACAAGGTGCAGGGCGGCTATGTCCTCAACGGCACCAAATTCTGGATTACCAATGCGACCTGCGCCGATACGCTCGTCGTCTATGCCAAGACCAGCCCTGAGGCCGGTTCGCGTGGCATCACCGCTTTCCTGATCGAAAGGGATATGCCGGGGTTCTCGATCGGGCAAAAGATCGACAAGGTCGGCATGCGCGGCTCACCGACCGCCGAACTGGTGTTCACCGACTGCGAAGTGTCCGAAGAACAGGTCATGGGCCCCGAAAACGGCGGCGTCGGCGTGCTCATGTCGGGGCTGGATTATGAGCGTGTGGTGCTCGCCGGGCTCCAGCTCGGCATCATGCAGGCGTGCCTCGACACGGTCATCCCCTATGTCCGCGAGCGTAAGCAGTTCGGCAAGCCGATCGGATCGTTCCAGCTGATGCAGGCGAAGGTCGCGGATATGTATGTCGCGCTCCAGTCGGCGCGTTCCTATGTCTATAATGTCGCCAAGGCATGTGACGCGGGACAGACGACACGCTTCGATGCGGCAGGCTGCATCCTCCTGGCCAGTGAAAGCGCGGTGAAGGTCGCAGGCGAGGCGATCCAGGCGCTCGGCGGCGCGGGCTATACCAAGGACTGGCCCGTCGAGCGTTATTGGCGCGATGCCAAGCTGCTCGACATCGGCGCGGGGACCAACGAGATCCGCCGGATGCTGATCGGCCGCGAACTGATCGGCGCGGGCGCGTGATCTGGCTCTGGCTGTCGGCGGCCTTCATGGCGACGACAGCACTGGTGCATAGTGCGCTGGGCGAAAGGCGGTTGATCCAGTCACTGCTCGAACTCGATCAGGGGATCATGGCGGTGGATTTGGCGCGGCAGGTGTTTCGTTTTGCCTGGCATGCGATGTCGGTGCTGATGCTGGTGTCAGCAGCCACGGTCGCTTGGCCGGGGACACCCCTTGAGCTGATCCTGCTTATCGGTGCCGCATGGACTGCGGTCGGTCTGGCCGATGGAGTTTACACGCGCGGACGTCACATCGGCTGGCCGATGCTTACGGCGTGGGGCGTCTTTGCCATTCTGGGTGCGACGGCGTGAGCGAGACCCTGCTCACCGCCCTGCAATATTATGGCGCCGGCGCCTCGACGCTGGCGGCGCTGATCGTCTCGCTTAACCTTGGCCGTCGTCGCACCGGTTGGGCGTTCGTTATCTTTGTTACCAGCAGCATCGCGCTAATCGCATGGGGCTTTTTGCAACCCGACAGCGAGGGGATCGGATGGCAGAACCTCGCACTGCTGATCATCAACGCGATCGGCGTCTATCGTTACCTGATCCTGAAAGATGCGCCGGGCGATCCGGACGACAAACAGGGAGAGATTGAACAGTGAGTGCACCGGTTCTTGATACCCATGTCGATCCCGACAGCGACGAATTTCGCACCCGCGCCGCGCACAATCGCGCGCTGAAGGACGAGCTTTACGCGCGCGTGGCCGAGGCGGCGCTCGGCGGCAACGAAAAGTCGCGCGAGCGGCACACCAGCCGCGGCAAGTTGCTGCCGCGCGAGCGCGTCGAACGCCTGCTCGATCCGGGTTCGCCGTTTCTGGAGATCGGTCAGTTGGCCGCGAACGACCTCTACGATGGCGAAGTTCCGGGTGCCGGGCTGATCGTCGGCATCGGGCGGGTGTCGGGGCGCCAGTGCATGATCGTGTGCAATGATGCGACGGTGAAGGGCGGCACTTACTATCCGTTGACCGTGAAAAAGCATCTGCGCGCGCAGGAAATCGCGCTCGAAAACCGCCTGCCGTGCATCTACCTTGTTGATAGCGGCGGCGCCAATCTGCCGCATCAGGATCAGGTCTTTCCCGACCGCGATCATTTCGGGCGCATTTTCTTCAACCAGGCGAATATGTCGGCGCGGCGCATCCCGCAGATTGCGTGCGTGATGGGCAGCTGCACCGCGGGCGGCGCCTATGTCCCCGCAATGAGCGACGAGACGGTGATCGTCCGCAATCAGGGTACGATCTTCCTCGCCGGACCGCCGCTGGTGAAGGCCGCAACTGGCGAGGAAATTAGCGCCGAGGATCTCGGTGGCGGCGACCTGCACGCCAAGAAATCGGGCGTCGTCGATCATCTCGCCGAGAATGACGAACATGCGCTGACGATCGTCCGCGACATCGTTAGCCATCTGGGCGAGGACAAAGGATTCGATGTCGCATTGAAAGACCCGCGCCCGCCCAAATATGATCCCGAGCAGCTCTACGGCGTCGTCCCCGACGATGCCCGCGCGCCCTATGACGTGCACGAAGTCATCGCGCGTATCGTCGATGCCAGCGAATTTCATGAATTCAAGGCGAATTACGGCGCGACGCTTGTCTGCGGCTTCGCGCATATCTGGGGCATCCCCGTCGCGATCCTGGCCAACAACGGCGTGCTGTTCAGCGAATCTGCAGTCAAAGGCGCGCATTTCATCGAGCTCGCGCAGCAACGCCGCATTCCCCTGCTCTTCCTGCAGAATATCAGCGGCTTCATGGTCGGCGGCAAATATGAGGCCGAGGGGATCGCCAAGCATGGCGCGAAGCTGGTGACCGCGGTCGCGACGGCGACGGTGCCCAAGGTTACGGTGCTGATCGGCGGCAGCTTTGGCGCAGGCAATTACGGCATGTGCGGCCGCGCCTACTCGCCACGCTTTCTGTTCACCTGGCCCAACAGCAGGATCAGCGTGATGGGCGGCGAACAGGCCGCGTCGGTGCTGGCGACCGTCCACCGCGACGCCGACAAATGGACACCCGAGGAGGCCGAAGCCTTCAAGGCGCCGATCCGCCAGAAATATGAGGACGAAGGCAATCCCTATCACGCGACCGCGCGCCTGTGGGACGATGGGATTATCGATCCTGCGCAGACGCGCGACGTGCTTGGACTGGCCTTTGCTGCGACGCTGAACGCCCCGGTCGAGGACCGCGGGTTCGGGGTGTTCCGGATGTAATGGCGATGAAGACACCTAGATCAGTGAAGTCGCTGGAGGACTTCGGTCGCATCAGGCTGTCGCGCACGTTTTTCATGCGGGACTTTCTATATTCTGACATCGCGGCGATACACGGTCTTGCCAACATCCCCGACGACCCCGACCTAGCAATTGCCGCTGGAAAGCGTCTCTGCGAGGAACTGCTTGAGCCTTTGCAGGAGCGTTTTGGCCGACTGGCCATTCGCTCGTCCTATCGCTCTTCTACGGTCAACGACTTTGGCAACAAAAACAAACATAACTGCGCATCGAATGAAGCAAACGCAGGTGGCCATATATGGGACTTGCGCGACAAACACGGTAATTTGGGCGCCACGGCGTGTATCGTGATCCCGTCATTCTGGGATCAATATCAGGGCGAGGGAGAATGGCAAAAGCTGGCTTGGTGGATCCACGATCATCTGCCTTACTCTGAGATGTTTTTCTTCCCAAAGCTTTGGGCATTCAATCTGACGTGGAACGAATCGCCAGTTCGTCGGATCGACAGTTACACGAGACCGGTCGGATGTTTAACAAAGCCAGGAATGGCGAACAACGGAACCAGTCACAGCGATGATTGGCAAGGGATAGAAAAGGCCTTCACATGATCACCTCCCTCCTCATCGCCAATCGTGGCGAGATCGCCTGCCGCATCATCCGCACCGCGCGCGCGATGGGCATCCGGACCGTTGCGGTCTATTCGGACGCCGACGCCAAGGCGCTGCACGTGCGCGAAGCCGACGAGGCGGTGCATATCGGGCCATCGCCGGCGCGCGAATCCTATCTGGTCGGCGAGAAGATCATCGCCGCCGCCAAGTCGACCGGCGCCGAGGCGATCCATCCGGGTTACGGCTTCCTGTCCGAAAATGCCGCGTTCGCGCAGGCGGTGGCTGATGCCGGGCTCGTATGGATCGGGCCGAAGCCGTCGTCGATCACCGCGATGGGCCTCAAGGATGCCGCGAAGAAGCTGATGGCCGAAGCCGGGGTGCCCGTGACGCCGGGCTATATGGGCGAGAACCAGGATCCCGCCTATCTCGCTGAACAGGCCGCGCAAATCGGCTACCCCGTGCTCATCAAGGCGGTCGCGGGCGGCGGCGGCAAAGGGATGCGCAAGGTGGATAGCCCGGCGGACTTCGCCGACGCGCTCGCCTCGTGCCAGCGCGAGGCGGCGGCGTCGTTCGGTAACGACCATGTGCTGATCGAGAAATATGTCCTCACCCCGCGCCACATCGAGGTGCAGGTGTTCGGCGACACGCACGGCAATGTCGTCCACCTGTTCGAGCGCGACTGTTCGCTCCAGCGCCGCCACCAGAAGGTGATCGAGGAAGCCCCCGCCCCCGGCATGGACGAAGCGACGCGCGCCGACCTGTGCGCCGCCGCAGTGCGCGCCGCGAAGGCGGTCGACTATGTCGGTGCGGGGACGATCGAATTCATCGCCGACGCCAGCGAAGGCCTGCGCGCCGACCGCATCTGGTTCATGGAAATGAACACGCGCCTGCAAGTCGAGCATCCGGTGACCGAGGAAATCACGGGCGTCGATCTGGTCGAATGGCAGCTGCGCGTTGCGTCGGGCGAACCGATCCCGCTGTCGCAGGACGAACTTGCGATTAACGGCTGGGCGATGGAAGCGAGGCTTTATGCCGAGGATCCGGCGAAGGGTTTCCTGCCCTCGATCGGCACGCTCGAACTCTTCCAGCTCCCCGAGCAAATGGGCCGCGTCGACACCGGTGTCTACGAGGGCGCCGAGGTATCGCCCTTCTACGATCCGATGATCGCGAAAGTCATAGCTTGGGGCGAGGATCGCGAGGAAGCCCGCGAACTCTTGTCGGAGATGCTCGAAGACAGCGCGATCTGGCCGGTAAAGACCAACGCGGCCTTCCTGATCCATGCCCTCGATCACCCCGATTTTGTCGCGGGTACCGTCGACACCGGGCTGATCGGCCGCGACGGCGACACGATGACCGCCGAGCCGGAACCGTCGGCGCAGGCGCTCACCAACGCGGCGATGGCTATGACGCCGCGGTCGTTGCAATCGGGCTTCCGCCTCAACGCACCCGACGTGCGCAGCGCACCCTTCCTGCTCGACGGTAGACGCGTCGAGGTCGAACTGCACGGCCCCGGCGCCGACGAGCCCGCGCCCGCGATGCTTGTCGCCGAGGGCGGATCAGTGTGGCAGCTCACCCCCTGGCGTGCCGCGGGAAGCGCGGGGGGCGCAGCCGACGACGGCGCGATCCTGTCCCCTATGCCCGGCAAGGTTATCGCAGTGGATGTCGCCGCGGGCGACAAGGTCACCAAAGGCCAAAAGCTGCTGACGCTCGAAGCGATGAAGATGGAGCACAGCCTGACCGCGCCGTTCGATGGTGTCGTAGCCGAACTCAACGCGGCCGCGGGCGCACAGGTTCAGGTCGAGGCGCTGCTGGTGCGGATCGAAGCGGCGAGCAAATAGACCTGTTGTTCGTCACCCTGAACTTGTTTCAGGGTCCATGGCCGGCCGTCAGAATAGACACTGCGCCAGACGAGAGTACGGGCCATGGATGCCGAAACAAGTTCAGCATGACGCATTATGGAGAGAAGTGATGCCCGGCAAATTTTTCGACGAATGGACCATCGGCGACACGCTGACCCACGACATTCGCCGTACCGTCACCGAGACCGACAATCTGCTGTTCACGGTGATGACGCACAATCCGCAGCCGCTGCACCTCGATATCGAGGCAGCGAAGGCGTCGGAGTTTGGCCAGATCCTCGTCAACGGAACC
>VFQO010000982.1_pt1 | contig 25258 bp, 30 predicted proteins | sample 3512331 | NCBI WGS metagenome assembly VFQO01 (sample SAMN10412371, study PRJNA504923) | tailings metagenome | isolation source: Replicate 3 from Balatoc abandoned mine | place: Philippines: Itogon, Benguet | collected 2017-08-28 | reverse complement strand
TCCCACACGCTGGAAAATCGTTTATTGCTCATTGTTCTATCTCCTTCAACAAATCCCGGTAGCGTTTCGCTGCCAAGTCGATATCTGCCTTGCTGGTTTTCTGCGTTTTTTTCTGAAAGCAGTGCAGCACATAGACGGCATCGACAAACTTGGCGACATAGATCACCCGGTACGCGCCGACTTCGTCCCGAATCCGGATTTCCCGCACGCCCTGGCCTACCGTTGTAATCGGTTTCCAGTCATCGGGTTCACCACCTTGCTGTACCAGGTCGATTTGGTGTCCAGCCTCGCGCCGAGCCGAGATGGGGAAGGCGCGCAGATCATCGAGGGCGCTGCCCCAGAACTCGACAGGCTTGCTATCTATCATTAATTTAATTATACAATTATTTGTATGTGGCGCAAGCCCTTGCTGGGCTCAATTTTCCATTCCCGACAAGCTCATTAATCAAGCCGCTCGCATATGACGAAGTCAGGCATCCTTATGATCAAGTTTCGGATGGTCACGGTTTAAAACCTGACCGCCTGGAATTGGCCGTACTGGGACTGATGATCAGCGGCCAAAATCAACCCTGAACAGACTGCTTTGTGCATCCGCTTCTGGCGGGATCTGAGCGTCGGGATGCGGTCAAGAGGAATTATGGGTACGGGAGCACGTCGACCTCACTTCAGTCATCAGGATTGAAATGAAATTGACCACGCTTTCGCAGGCTCTCGATGTCTTTCGCAAGATCCGCCTCGGTAAGCTCGCGAACATGAACCCATGCCTCACGCATCTCGATGTGCTCAGCAAAAACCACGTCATCATTCTCATGGGCAAGGCTCAATTCTTCATGGTGTTCATAGACCACACCACGCATCCAGCCATCCTGGGAAAAAACCTCAACCAGGCCATGCACGGAATGCATGGCCATGCTGCCAACCGGGCACTGAAACCCCGCAAGGTCCACCACATTACTCATATCCGGCTCCATGACAATTCATCCACATTTTCTGTGGATAAGACTTTAGCATTTCACCCAAAATCTCAGTCCGATCAAGCGTCCTTACCGCGCGATTATTTTTTCATCACTCGGTAGCGATCAATGCAAACCATTCTGAAAGAGTGCCAGCCATTCAAGGGCAGTGGCCATCCCGCTTAGCCACCCCGCCCCTGGCGCCCGCGGCCCAAAATCGTGCACCGCCCTATCCCATGAACTCGCCACGGTATCGAGCGTACCGATTTCGTCGATCAACCCGATCTCCCTGGCTTGCACCCCATCCCAGACTTCACCGGTGGTGTAATCCACCCCGCTCTGCAGTTTCGTCCCCCTGGCAGCCTGAACCTCTGCCTTGAATCTTTCGCCCATCTTCTGAACCATTTCCTGCGCCTTGCGATCGGCTTCTGGCGTCATGGGCATATAGGGATTGAGCATGGATTTCAGATTGCCGGAGGCATACACCCGCTGGCTGATCTGGAGCTTCTCAAGCGCCTTGTGGAAGTCCCAACCTGTCAGAACCGCGCCTACGGATCCGACAAGCGAATAATTCGCAGCGTAGATTTTGTCGGTATGCAGTGCCACCATGTAGGCGGCCGATGCACCGACGTTGTTGATCACCGCAACAACCGGTTTGGGATGCTTCTTTCTGAAAACCTTGATCGACTGGTAAATTCGCTCCGCTTCAACCGGAGCGCCTCCTGGGCTGTCGATACTCAGAACCACTGCTTTGACGTTCTTCGCCTCGAAGGCCTTCCGGAGCAAGGGAACCACTTTCTCCGCCGAGGCCGTGGCGCCGGCGGAAATCTCACCATCGATATGAATCACCGCCGTGATCTCGTTGTTGGGGATCATTTTCCATCCCATCTGCTTCGCGTAGCCGAAGAGATACGAGGCAAAGAACACCACGCCGGCCGCGACCATCATTCCGCGCTTGATGAGTCGCCAGCGACGTTCTGAGCGGCGCTCACGAAGCACATCCCTCACCAGCTCGTCGCTCACTGCGTGGCGGATTTCACTTTCTGTCATTTGCAATTCGGGCTCCATCGTTGAGTTTGGATTGGGGTGAATCCTTCGTCGTGCGTCAGCACTCGAACAATCTGATAGTCGTCGCTCATGTGTGTCATTTCACGCAGCTCATGAAGATCGCACCAGGTGCCGTCCGGCCATTCGGCAACCAGCCATACCGGCTCGGCGCAGGGAATTTCGACCCGTGTGGTGTGCATCACTCGCATCCGTTATTTCGCTGGCCATGCAAAGAATCTGCAGGCAGGAAAGCGATTGCATCCCACGAATGCCTTACCGGTATCTTTCATGGTTTTGCTGACGAGCAGGCCTGTCTTGCAGTCCGGACAGGCTGCACCTGCCTTGGCGGTACGCATAGGTGTTCCTCGCGACACGGCCGCCTCGGTACCCTGAACCTTGCCTGCCACATCGTCAGTCAGCACGCCCGGTTTCCCATCGTCATCCGGCTGGGTGTTCTTGCATGCCGGGTAGCCTGTGCATCCCCAGAATGGTCCATTGGGGCCTTTCACCAGGCGTAGAGGCTTCTGGCATCTGGGGCATGGATAGGAAGGCCCTATCTGCGATTGTGGAAGCGATCCCTGCCTGGCGGCTCCGGGTTTGCCGTCGACATCGGGAAGCGTCGACTTGCACCCTTCCCGGTACGCTGTACAACCCCAGAAGAAGCCATTCTGGCCATCAATTCTGTGCATTGGCTTGCCGCAAGCAGGGCACGCCACGACCGCACTACCCTGGGCCGGCAAATCACGAGTCTTACCAGACGAGATCTGCCGCGTGCCCTTCTGACTCTTGATGCCGTCAATCACCTGCACCAGCCACTCGCCAAGACTGCGTTCAAACTGCGACAACTCGATCTCGCCCTTCTCAATCTGGCTCAGTCGATCTTCCCACTGAGCAGTCAAGACTGGATCTGCAATTTCAGGCGAAACCTCCTCGATCAGTCCAATCAGCGCGACAGCTTTCTCGGTCGGCAGCAGCTCCTTCTTTTTGGCGACGATGTAGTCCCGCTTGAACAACCCCTCGATAATGGCCGAACGCGTCGCATCCGTTCCGATGCCCGCTTTCTCCTTGTTCTTCATCACCGCCTTCCAGCGCGGATCCTCGATCTCCTTGTCGATCGACTCCATCGCGGCCAACAGCGTGCCCTCGGTATAACGCTTGGGCGGTGAGGTCATTCTGTCCTGCACCTCGCATCGCAGGTTGCGGGCATCCTCGCCCACACGTACCTTCGGGAGCGTTACCGCCTCCTCCTGATCATCGTCCATGTCCGTGGGTGCTATCGTCGCCTCGGGCAGGGTCTGCCGCCAGCCGGGGACCAGCGGCGTCTTGCCGCCCACCCTGAATTTCTCACCCTCGCAGGTCACTTCGATCACCGTCTTGCTGTACTGGTAATCCCCCAGGAATTGTGCCAGATACCGTCGACAAACCATGTCGAAGACCGTCCGCTCGGTCGGTGTCATGGCCGACACATCGATGTTTGGGTTTCGCGTCGGAATGATCGCGTGGTGGGCCGTGATCTGTTTGTCGTTGAATGCCCTGCCCCGGAAACGCTCATCGGCACCCTTGAGCGCCGACTCGGCAACCGTGGCCAGTGTTGCCAGTTCGGGCTTCGCTCCGGCGATAGCCTGCAGCGTCTCGTTCGATTCGGCCAGCATCGAGCGCGGCAGGTATTCGCAATCCGTTCGTGGATACGATGTCGCCTTGTGTTTCTCGTAAAGTTCCTGCGCAGCATCGAGTACGGCCTGCGCCTTCATCCCGAAGCGCGCCGAGGCCTCCCGCTGGAGTGATCCCAGGCTATACAGCAACGGCGCGACTTCGCGTTCCTGTGTCGTCTCGACAAGGCTCACCTTCCCGGCCTGCCCTGCGACCTGCTTGACCACCGCCTCTGCACTACCGCGGTCGAGGAGACGCCCCTCATCGTCGAGAAGCGCCGCTCGCGCCATCCAGGCCATCGGCACGGATGCCCCGCCCATCAGGAAGGTCGCATTGACCCCGAAGTGCGCCTTTGGAACGAACGCGGCGATGGCCCGTTCGCGCCGCACCACCAAAGCCAACACAGGCGTCTGTACGCGACCACAATGCAAGGTTCCGTCTTTGCCGCCGGCACCGAACGCCTTGGTCAAGGCCATGGTGAGATTCATCCCGGCCAGCCAGTCCGCCCGGCTTCGGCCCATCCCGGAAAAATACATCGGCAGCGTCTTCTCGCCCGGCAGAATATTAGCCAGAGCCTTCTTAACCGACGCATCGTCGAACGCTGAAAGCCAAAGGCGCGAAACCTTCCCGCGGTAGCCGTTCAGCTGCATCAGCTCCCGTGCGATCACTTCGCCCTCACGGTCAGCATCGGTGGCAATGACAACCTCAGTTGCCTGCTTCAACAGCTTCGAGACGATCTTGTACTGATCACGGGTCTGGTGCTTCACCTCCATGTGCCACTCATCCGGCAGCACAGGCAAGTGCGCGATGTCCCAGAATTTCAATGCCGGGTTGTAGTGCTCCGGTTTCGCCTGCTCAACCAGGTGGCCGATACCCCAGGTTACCGTTACACCGTTACCAGTAATGCATCCATCCCCACGTGTTCGAGCACCGATGTGGCTGGCGATTTCTCTGCCTTGTGATGGCTTTTCGCAGAGGTAGAGCTTCACTCAAGCCCCTCCTGAAATCGCAGACACATCAATGAAAGCGGCCAGCGCGGTCGATAACATCAGGCCCCAGATCGCAAGGGAATTCATTCCATCCTCCCATTGGTCCGCCATAGCATCATCGCCAGATTGGCAATATCCACTTCCTGCCCCCTGGCCAGCGGCACTGCAGCGCCTTGGGCAAGCATGGCATTCCAGATCTTGATGCTCGATTCAGGCTTGTCCCAGCCGGTCCAGCCCTCATGTGCTTTCTGCGCGAGCTTCGCCTTCATGGCGCTGGCAAATTCATCGACTGCCTCATTCAGGCGGGCTACTTCCTGCCGCACCCAATCAGGATCTGGGGCAATTTCCTGCCAGTTCTTGTCTATCACTGCATCGCCTCCCTGAACAAACCGTTGCGTCCAAGAATGACGGTCACGGGTTCACCGTCAAACGTGGTGTTGAAATAGTGCTGGCTCATATCCCGTGCTCAACCCAGCCGCGGCCTACAACGGTTCATTCAGAACATCGAGTAAGCGTGATTCGATCACCTCGCCATCCTGACTGACCACAATCTTCACTCTTGCCATTGCACCTGGCCGACCACGCCGCCCAAGCCTCATGGCCTTGAACTCGAACCCATGAAAACATCCCGAGCCCATCCCATGCCGGCACGCGTCTTCCGACACCGATTGCAGCACCGCTGCAATCATGTTTTCCTCAGGCTGGGTCGGGTGTCTCATGAAGCCTCCTATTTCTGGGCAGGTGAAGCGGGATAGGATGTCGTTGTCCGGTTCAACAGGAAAATCACCGTCGCCTCCCCGGACGAGCTCGCCGGGTAGGTCGACATGGATTCAACCCTCCAACCCTGGCCGTACAGGTCCGTCAGACTCGTAGTCCAGAATTTGCTGTGGCCGCGAGCATCCGGTTCGCCTTCGCACTTGAGGGTTCTGCCCTTGACGCTGGCACCTCCGCCACCCGAATAGGTGTTGCACATCATCAGCTCGTGACTCTCAGCAGCAAATGCTGAGAAATGGAGCATGAGCGCTGATGAAAGCAGCAGAGAGGGGACTGTTCGCATCAAGCACCTACTTCCTGCGCTTTCGGCCTGAATTTCACTTCCTCCAGACGAGACAGCGACAGATAGACATCGTCGGCATTGAGCTGCATCGTCTTCCGCACTTCGCCAGATTCCTTGTCTGTCCATTCCTGCTCGGCCAGGCGGCCGGCGACATGCACACGCGCCCCCTTGCGCAGGTGCTGGGCAACATCCTCGCCGCGCTTGTCCCACACCGAAGCATTCATCCAGAACCCGCCGGACTGCTCGAGACCGCCCTGACCATCCGGCTTATATTCGTCGAAGAAAACCCGAATCTCTGCGACCTTTCGATCCTCGCCCTTGACCAGGACGGTCTTCAACGTGGGGTTGTCGCCCAAATTGCCCGTGCCACGAAATTCATTGCTCATTGCCTCTTCTCCTTCAGTTGATTAAAAAACCCACGCCAGGGGGTGGCGTACCCACTTCATTGCTTCAATCCTCAATGTTCAGTTCCTGTGCCATGCGTATTGCCTTCCTGGTCACGACCTCCTTCGCATTCAGCAACCGTACTGCCGCATTGACCTCCTCAAACCAGTCCTGCTGTGATCGTGTCATTCGGCCCAGCGTGGGCTGGATGCTGTCCCATGTCAGGTGGACATGCTTCACGCCAAAGCTGCGCCACATCAGGAAGCGTTGCCCAGTCGATTTCCGGTGATGCAGATACACGTACCAGGCATTGCCTGCGGCACGCTTTGAGTGCTCGGACAATTCCTCCATCTCAAATACGACCTTCCGGTAGTCACGATGGAGCCGCGCCAACCACTCATCCGCTCCCTTACCCTTAAAAGGCCTTTTATCCATCTGGATTGATGACAAACCGCTCATAGGAGAGTGTTTTCCTGGCTCAGATCACTTCCGGCCGTATCCACTTTCCCCTGCGCCACATCCACCAGCAATCGCATCTCTGCCTCACTCACATCCGCCCGACGACGGCTATGACGCGGTCGCACTTCACCAGTGAAGATCGGTTGCGGCACAGCCCCGAATATCCCTACCGCAGCTTCAACCCGTTTTCTTGATTCATCGCTGGCGCCAGGGAGGAAATCGCTCCTGGATAGCAGGCGCAGTTCCTCACGGAGGAGATACTTCTGATAGGGCAAGGTGGACTCGAACAACGCCCGAATCCGTTTGGTCATGTGGTACAAGTCTTCCTTCCCTTCGATGTCGCCCAGACGATTCTTCTGCACCATCGTCTTGACCACACGCGCATACCAGTCAAAGTCCAGGATCAGATCCACGATCATGTAGCCGTAGGGACTGCGGAAACCCAGTTCCACTGCCACTGGCGCACGACTCTTCAATACGGACACGCGAAGACCACGCGCCTGCAACTTGTCCAGGTCGTCCTGGAAATGCTTTCCGGCATGCTCAAGCTGTTGGCGCAGTTCGCCGACCCGATCCGTCACCTGCACCAGAATCCAGTCTGCATAGGGATTGTCATTGGCCGACAGATTCCAGATTGACCGGAGCACTGCTGCAACCTTCTTCCCGCTGGTGATTCCGTAGCCGCGCGGGCTTTCATCACGCGTCCTGCCGATAAACAGTCGGTAGGCCTCCTTGGTATGGATTGCCATCACATCCGTCTCATCAGCAACGAGGCTGCCGATAGCCTTCAGTGCGCGTGCCTCATGATCGGGAACGATCGGGTCAGCGTATTGGCGTTGCTGGCGATTCGCCTGTTCCTGCCGCAGACGCTCTTCCCTTTCGAGCAGGTCCATGAAACGCTCCCAACGAGGATCCTTCTCGTCCGGTTCCTCCGCCTCGACTAAATCCTTCAGAGCATCTCGCTCTCCAGCAATGTCATACCCATCCTCGAACGGCGAATCCGCCGAGGTCGGGAATTTGGTCGTCTTCGATTTCGGTGTTGCCATCAAATGTCTCCGTCTATAGAAATCACTTCCTGCTGCGCCACCTTCCGGCTGGCTGTTTCGGTGATGGCACTACCATCACCCCCACTTCCTGCTGCGCCACCTTCCGGCTGGCTGTTTCGGTGATGGCACTACCATCACCCCCACTTCCTGCTGCGCCACCTTCCGGCTGGCTGTTTCGGTGATGGCACTACCATCACCCCCACTTCCTGCTGCGCCACCTTCCGGCTGGCTGTTTCGGTGATGGCACTACCATCACCCCCACTTCCTGCTGCGCCACCTTCCGGCTGGCTGTTTCGGTGATGGCACTACCATCACCCCCACTTCCTGCTGCGCCACCTTCCGGCTGGCTGTTTCGGTGATGGCACTACCATCACCCCCACTTCCTGCTGCGCCACCTTCCGGCTGGCTGTTCCGGTGATGGCACTGCCATCACCCACACTTCCTGTGGTCGTGGTTCTGGTCATTTCTTTCCCCAAATGCTCTGGCGCAGTTCGGTCAGCTTGATCCGAGCTGAGTCGCGGTTGGTCGCAACCGGTGTTTGTGGCTCAACGGTCAGGCGCTTTCGCTGTTCCAGTATTTCCTGCCGGCGCTTTCGATCTGCTTCAACCCGATGGGCGTACTCAGCCTCAAATGTTCCTGCCTGTTGTCTGGATTTCAGGGTTCGCAGATAGCCGATCGCATTCTTGACGTGGCCGTCCTGCATCTGGCCTGCCAGCTCGTCGAGGATGATTTGAGGATTGGGGCTGCCGTGCAGAATCTGCCCTGCGGTTTGTTTCTCGCCGGGAAGCAGCTTGTCCGGATAGATCAGGTTTTCCAGATCAGCAGTTGCTGGCGCAGTCCGGATGGTTTTGGGGAAATCGAATACACCCACCCCCTCCAGGCTGTTATGGAGGGGGTGGTATGGAGTATTTATTTCCTTATTAGAGTGAGTTGCCGTTTCCGCAGAACTTGTTTCGCGGAAACGTGAACTGTTGACTTGCGGTTCCGGCAACTCTTGTTTTACGGTTCCGGCAACTCTTGTTACGCGTTTTGAGCAACTCTTGTTTGTCGGATTCCGACAATCTAGTTTGTTGGATTCCGACAAACTGTGGAATTCATTGGCTTCCAGGCAGATTTTGGCCGGCAGTGTTTTTAACATAATGCGCGACAACAACTGGGATTGCATACGGCTTTCCCGCACCTCTTCCATCATGCCGGACTCGATCAGTTTGGCTCGGGCATTCATCAACATGCGACGGCCAAAATGGAGATGGATCAGTGATTGGCTGGTTGGGCTGCTGAACCAGCCTGCCTCGTCAACTTCGTTCCGGGATAATGTCTGCCGCAGCCGATTGAACAGGCTGGACATATAGAGACCCGCCAAAGCGCTGTCCGCCGCCCATGCGAAAGGAGCGTAGAACATCACCGGTTTACCGAGCAGCGTTTTCAGCACCCGGTCTTCCCATGACCAGGGGCGGTAGGTGGTATTGGCATACTGGCATAGCCTCAAAGCCAGACGGTCAAGATCGACCCTGAACCAGAGTTTGGCCGGCATGCCACGCCTTGATTCCTGCAAGATGCCGTCTTTTAAAAGCACTTTGCGAGACGTTTCAATTTCCCGGACGCTCAATCCGGCGACCTGCTTCCATTCCTTCGAGGTCTTCCAGAACCACCCTCCACGATTGGGCTGCTTGTCCAGGACCACACGGGTCATAAACATTGCGTGTCCAAGCATCAGTGCGGCTTTGGGAGAACCCGTCAATTCGGCGAGGGATGGGTAATACGCCACGTAGCGGTTACCAAGCGCCGACAGGAGGTCTTTCACCCCCTGGGCCAGGTTTTCGTTCACCTGACTCGATTTCGCAGCTATGGGGTATGCGTGGGGCATCATCTGGTCCTAGATGACCTGCCCCCACTTGGCTTCTGCCTGATCCGATAGCAGCTCAAGAATGCGATCAATTCGAATCTTGAACCAAAGCTCGGCCGGCAAGCCGGCCCGCCGTTCAATCAGAACATCCAGCTCCCGCAGGATGCGGCGAGCCGTTTGCTGCTCGAAGCGGGTCAGTCCCGTTTCAGCCTTCCATTCATCCCCGGTCTTTCTGAACCAGCCTTCCGCGTCTTTCGGAAGGCGGTCTGTCGTGTAGATCGCATATGACAGGAACAGTGCTGCCACAGCGCTGCCTGTCAGACTCACATAGGCACGCTGGAACACAATTGGCTCATCGAATATGTCCAGCAACATTGCTGGGCTGATCGTGTTGTAGACGGCCTGATCGTCTGTCGATGGATTCATTGGCAGACAGTCCGGAGGAGTGGCACGGGTTTTATTTCTGGCCATGGGTGCTTCCTTTTGGGTTAGCTGAACTCATTGACGGTGGCGTACAGCCCGTCGAGGGAATGGCTGCTGAAAAACCCATGCAGAAGAATGAGTTTTTCGCGGGTAGTGGTGATCTCGGGGTATTCCTCATTCATCCCGAACCAGCATTGGTGGATCAGATCGCGGACGCTTTCATCTGGTAACGCGACACGGCCGGTTTTGCGGTCATTCTTGAGGAGCTTGCGGTAGGTCTGGATGACACGCGGGTCGGTCGATGGAAACAATTGGCTCAGCATCGACTGGCTGGCGCCATTCTGGATGCAATACACCAGATGCTCGGTTTCCTGTTTGCGCCGAAACAGGGTTTCGATTCCGAGTTCGAAACCGCCCTCATCGATCGAGAAATGGATGTCGGGATGGCCTGATGAGGCCAGGTGCAGAATTTCATTGATGGCGAGACCTCGCAACCGATCCATGGACCGCGGACAAGCGCCCTTTTCCAGCAGGACGGCAAGGTCGCCACGCTCAAGCTGCTCGATCAAGTGCATAAGCAGCGAGGCTCTCAGCGTATTGTCGGTGACGCGAACCATCATCATGATCGAGCCCCTCCACGAATGACCGAGAGCAACTCAAGGCACACGCCCGCAATAGGGTTGTCCGGGTTCAGCAGCCACGGAATCGGCAGAAACTCACCTTGGCCACCAATATTGTGCTGGATGGCGAGTTCCAAGCCCCCCAGCGTTTCCTGGCTACCTTCTTCCAGGATCAAGGTGCGCCACTCATTGGGGTCGTCAAGGCCAGACCGGCACACGTCCGCTTCAAACTGCCCGCTTGCCATCGCAAGCACCCACCAGGCAGCCTGGCGGCTTTGCGCGTTCTCTTTCAAATCAAGTGGGCCATCTTTGGGGAAACCCATGCAATACCCCATGGGCATGCCGGGTGCAGGCTCATAGCAGGAGCCAAGGCCAGCGGAGACAAGCACTTGCTGAATCAAGGTCATCAACCGGTCAGGCCCTCCACTCTCAGTTGAGATTGGGGGGAGACTGACTGTGGAATGAGGAGCCGGTGAACTCACTTTTTGGCTGCGTTCACCGGGTTCTGTAGCGGCCGGAATGGAGGGTGTGGCCGTTCCAGACAATCGTGAATCGAGGGGAATGGGATCTGACGATTCCCCCTGTTCCTGGCCGCCAGACTCTGCTGTGGATTGAGTCTGGGTGCCGCCGACAGAAGGTTCGACCGGGCGCTGGGGCTTGCATATCCGCTGCAAACCTTCCAGAGTCATGTCGGGAAAGCGCTCCATGGCAGTGAGCATCTTGCCGATGTCGCGCTCGCTCACTTCCAGCCGGACAGACATGCTGGCTTCGCATCGACCCAGGAATAGGTCTGCGCTAAATGCATGAGCATCTTCCAAAACCATGCCGGCTATGGCCTTTGCGGTTGGCGTGACCACCTCGGCGTAGAAAGCGCTTTCCTCGATATCGTGATGATTGGCCAGCTTCAACAACAGGTTCAGCCGTGGCTGGATGGTTCGCACGGATAAACCGGATAGCCACGGGCCGACATCGGCAATCTTTTCGACTGCAAATCGGTACATGCTGAGTGTGCGCAGATCAGTCTGGAGGCCGAATTTCTTGATCTCGGCTTCAAACTCCCTGAAGGTCAACGCTGCCCCGCGTTCATCCTCGATCTGACGTTTGATTTCCAGCGTCCCGTTGGCACGATCCCAGAAGGTCATGTCGTTTCGCTGGGTGTTTTCGGCCATGTGGGCCAGCAGAACGGAAGCCTCGCCTCGCCAGGCTTTGATGATGACGCGGGTTTCGCGAAACTTCGGATCCGCGGTTTCTTCCCACAACTCCCGGACAGCCTGCAGGCGGGTATTGCCACCCGCGTACAGGATGTAATGAGTTTCTCCCGGCCGCTTGGTAACGGTCAATGGTTGAAGGATTCCGTTGGCCCGGATGCTCTCCTTCAGTTCAGCGTAAGCATCGTTGTTTGCCTTGCGAGGATTTCGCTCATAGAAGTGGACGGCGGTTACGGGAAGACTCGCCCACGAATCATCGACTTCAGTATCATGCTTGAGGCCACTCCCGCTGTTTGGCGCCGGGACGTTCAGGCTGTTGGACACCTCCAGTTTCAGGCGCTCCCGTACTGTTCGCTTTTCAGAATCGGACTTTGGGGTAAACCCATGCTTGGCAGCCAAGTCCACCATCTTGATCGAACTCGGGATGTTCATGAGCGGGGGCTTTTTCTTTCCGCCCGCCATCATGCTTCAGCTCCGTTACGTCCTATGTCCTGTGCTGCCTCCGATCCGGCGTAATGCCCTGCGAGGCTCGGCACCAACTCCCAGAGGAGAGCGTGCATGGTTTCATAGGCAGATGGCATCGTGCCCTTGCGCGACGGCTCGTGCCGGTGCGCGGGGATGCAAAGGGTGGCTGATTCCTTGTAGGACTTGGCGTCAGGAACTACCGTATCGAGGACCGTGACCCGTCCGCCAAGCTTGATGAAGTCCTGTCTGATCGACTCCGCGATGATTCTCGCGTCTGCAGTCCGGTCCTGCATCGAAATGACTGCTTTGACCGGCCCTACCCTGTATTTCGAGTTTGGGGAGGGCTCAAGCCGCGCCAGCAGTTCCATCGTGCCCGTTTTGAACTCACGAGCTGACAGAATTTCCGGCTTGATTGGCGAAATGATCTGCGTAGCCGCTAGTGCGGCGGTGTCCTGCAGTGGGCCTACGGTTCCCTGCGTGTCGATTAAAACGCAGTCGTAATAGTCTTCGGATACTGCGGGGGAATTCAGGGCATTGCCAAGTCGCTCGCCTCGGTCAATACGATGTAGAAGCCAGGTTTGGAGGCTGCCATCTGGATCATCCGACCGGATTACATCGAGCCCATCAATTACCGTCTGAGAGATGCAATCCTCTGTGACATACCCGGTGGTGATGACTTTTGTGAGCCCAAACGGAGCTTCACGTTTTATACGGTAATATTTCGAGAGCGCTGGCTGCACATCGGCGTCGACAAGCAGAACTCTCAGCCCCATGTCCGCCATGAGTGCGCCAAGATTTGCTGCCAATGTCGTCTTGCCGACCCCACCCTTCGTACTCAGTACAGTGAACTTGATCATATCCCTCCCCAGGTTTAACGAGGGACATGGACACAACCAGTCTGAATGCTACGGAACCCGCAGCAGGCTTGAGTTAGCGCGTTACTCCAAAGAGTGGTATATCAGAAACCGCTAATATACATTATGCGAAGTATTGTGGGCGAAGAGGCAATCCGTTCCGCCTCGGAAACCCGCATTCCTACGTCGGCAAAACCGCTCCGTTTTGCGCACGTCACGGGCAATTCTTCAATGCTTCAATCATGGTCAGCATGTCCTCCACTCAACATCTCCAAAACCAGGCTGCGGATCATGCTTTCCTCGTCGGCCGGGATGCGCAACACCGGCTTGGCCGTCCGCTCGTTGAGCCAGGTATCGTGACGCAAGTTGGCTTCATGATCGAGCCGAAATCCCATGAAGCCCAAGGGCTCGCAGATCGCGGCGCGAACCTGCGCGGCGTGTTCGCCGATGCCGCCGCTGAATGCCAGAGCGTCGACGCCTCCCGCCTTGGCCGCATAGGCGCCGATGGCGGCGCGCACCTGTCTGCTGAAATAATCCACCGCAAAGCGGGCGGCGGGTGTGGCGCTGGCCAGAAGCCGGGCCATGTCGCTGCTTTCGCCGTCCGACAGGGCGAGCAGTCCCATGCGGCGGTAGACCAGGTCGGTCAGTTCGCCATCGCCGAGGCGTCGAGCCAACTCCAGCATGACGCCGGGGTCGAGGTCGCCGCTGCGCGTGCCCATGGGAATGCCGCCCGCCGGGGTGTAGCCCATGCTGGTATCCACGGATTGAAGGTTTTCCAGCAGACACAGGCTGGCCCCGTTGCCGAGATGAGCCACCACCACCCGGCCGCGGGCGGCATCGCCGAGCAACCCGGGTAACTGGCGCGCGACATGGGCGTAGTTGAGCCCGTGAAAACCATAGCGGCGCAGGCCGAGCGATTGCGGAATCGGCAGGCGCCGGGCGAGCTCCGGCAGGGTGACGTGGAAAGCGGTGTCGAAGCAGGCGATTTGCGGCACGTCGAAGCGTTCCCTGCACAAATCCACACCCAGCAGATTGCCTGGCAGATGCAGCGGCGCGAGCGCGACGACGGATTCCAGGCGCATTCGTTCGGCGCCGTCGATCAGGCGGGCCGCCTCGGTGATTTCACCGCCGTGTACCAGACGGTGGCCCACCGCCGCCGGCGTCTCCGCGCCCAACTCGTGCATCAGGGCGGCGAACGCGGCGCGGTGATCGGGCAAACGGCCCTGGCCGATATGCTCGAAACGGAAATCCCGCCTGCCGCCGCCCGCCGTGAAGAGGCTGGCCTTGAGCGAGGACGAGCCGCTGTTGACGACGAGAATGGACATCAATAGGGCCACTTCCAGTTGCGGATCTCCGGCATGTCTTCCCCGTAACGCTCGATGTATTGCTTGTGCTCGACCAGGCGGTCGCGCATGCCCTGCCTGATATGGGCGGCACGGGCCCGCATCTTCGGCACCCGATGCATCACGTCCGCGACCAGATGGAAGCGATCCAGGTCGTTCAGCACCACCATGTCGAAAGGCGTGGTGGTGGTGCCCTCCTCCTTGTAGCCGCGCACATGCAGGTTGTCATGGTTGGTGCGCCGGTAGGTCAGGCGGTGGATCAGCCAGGGGTAGCCGTGATAGGCGAAGATGACGGGTTTGTCCACGGTGAACAGGGCATCGAAGTCCCTGTCCGGCAGGCCGTGCGGATGCTCCTCTTTCGGCTGCAGGGTCATCAGGTCCACCACATTGACTACGCGCACCTTCAATTCAGGGACGAGCCGGCGCAGCAGATCGACCGCAGCCAGGGTTTCCAGCGTCGGCACATCGCCGCAGCAGGCCATCACCACATCCGGCTCGCCGCCTTCGTCGCTGCTCGCCCATTCCCAGATGCCGATGCCGCTGCTGCAGTGTTTCACTGCCGCATCCATCGTCAGCCACTGCGGCGCTGACTGCTTGCCGGCGACGATCACGTTGATGTCGTTGCGGCTTCTCAGGCAGTGATCCGTCACCGACAGCAGGGTATTGGCGTCGGGCGGCAGATAGACGCGGATGATGTCCGCCTTCTTGTTCACCACGTGGTCGATGAAGCCGGGATCCTGATGGGAAAAGCCATTGTGGTCCTGGCGCCAGACGTGCGAGGTAAGCAGGTAGTTGAGCGAGGCGATCGGCCGGCGCCAGGGAATTTCCATGCTGGTGACCTTGAGCCACTTGGCGTGCTGGTTGAACATGGAATCCACGAGGTGGATGAAGGCTTCGTAGCAGGAAAAGAAACCATGCCGCCCGGTCAGCAGATAGCCTTCGAGCCAGCCCTGGCAGGTGTGCTCGGAAAGAATCTCCATGACCCGGCCGTCCGCTGCGAGGTGGTCGTCGAAGCCGTAGCGTTCCGCCATCCAGCTGCGGTCGGTGACCTCGAACAGGGCATCGAGACGGTTGGATGCGGTTTCGTCCGGGCCGAAGACGCGGAAGGTATCCATGTTGCCGGCCATCACGTCGCGCAGAAAGCCCCCCAGCACGCGCGTGGCCTCGGCGTCGGCGTGGCCCGGCCGATCCACCGCCACCGCGTAATTGCGGAAATCCGGCAGGCGCAATTCGCGCAGCAGGAGGCCGCCGTTGGCGTGCGGGTTCGCCCCCATGCGGCGCGCCCCTTTGGGCGCCAGCGCCGCCAGTTGCGGAATCGGGACGCCGCGCGCGTCGAACAGCTCGTCCGGGCGGTAGCTTTGCATCCAGGATTCCAGCAGTTTCAGGTGTTCGGGCTTGCTCGCCATCTCGGACAGCGGAACCTGATGCGAGCGCCAGTACCCCTCGGTCTTCAGCCCATCCACTTCCTTCGGCCCGGTCCAGCCTTTGGGGGTGCGCAGGATGATCATCGGCCAGCGCGGCCGCGTCAGATCGCCCTCCTCCCTCGCCTTGCGCTGGATTTCCTTGATCTCGGCCAGCACCGTGTCGAGCGTGGCGGCCATCTTCCGATGCATGGTTTCGGGGTCGTCGCCTTCGACGAAATAAGGCGTGTAGCCATAACCGACAAACAGTTTTTCCAGTTCGTCATGGCTGATGCGCGCCAGCACTGCCGGATTGGCGATCTTGTAACCGTTGAGATGCAGAATCGGCAGCACCGCGCCATCGGTTCCCGGATTGAGGAATTTGTTGGAATGCCAGGCCGCCGCCAGCGGCCCGGTTTCCGCCTCGCCGTCGCCCACCACGCAGCAGGCGATCAGGTCGGGATTGTCGAATACCGCACCGTAGGCGTGAGCCACAGCGTAGCCCAGCTCCCCGCCTTCGTGGATCGAGCCCGGCGTTTCCGGTGCAACATGACTGGGGATGCCGCCGGGAAAGGAAAACTGCCGGAACAGGCGGCTCATCCCTGCCGCATCCCGGGAAACGTTGGGATAAAACTCGCTGTAACTGCCTTCCAGCCAGGTGTTGGCCACCATTGCCGGCCCGCCGTGGCCGGGGCCGGCAATGTAGATCATGTTCAGATCGTCGCGCTGGATGACCCGGTTCATGTGCGCATAGATGAAATTGAGGCCGGGCGTGGTACCCCAATGACCGAGCAGGCGCGGCTTGATGTGTTCCAGGGCGAGCGGCTGTTTCAGCAGCGGATTGTCGAGCAGATAGATCTGTCCGACGGAAAGGTAGTTGGCGGCGCGCCAGTAGGCATGGAGTTGCTCCAATACCTCGGCGGAAAGCGGATTCGCTTGCATCGTGTACTCCTTCGCACGCGGGATGTGGCCGGGAAACTGCCTGCAAGCCGCCTGGCACGAAAAAACAGGCTGCGTGGCCGCCTCATCGAGCCAGAGGGAGCCCGATCCGGCTTGTCCGCTGTTCAGCGCCCGAGCAGTCTGCGCCCGAACCGCCACGCGCCCCAGACGAGGCCGAGCCCTTGGCCCAGGCGCCGCGGTCGCCACGCCGCGATCGCGAGCGTGACGGCCACCAGCAAGGCGGGGTGGCGTGCGAGGCAATGCAGCGCGGCTACGCCCCGGTCCGCCAACGCCAGCGGCGCGCGCCAGGGCGCCAGGTTTTGCGCCAGCGCCGTACGCTGAGCGGCAGCCTGCGCCACCAGGCGTTCACGGCGTTCGGCCAGCCGGGTCGATTGTCCGTTCATGAGGGATGGCCAAGCTGCTGCCGGTCTTTGGACAATTCAGCCAGGCTTGCAGCGAACAGTTTCGGCTTGGTTTTCAGCTTGTGCCGCGCAACGCCGAATGCCACCGCGCCGCCTGCCAGGAAAATTCCGCCCAGCCCGCCCAATGCCAGAAGCCGGTGGCTGTCCCAGAATGCGGCCGCAACCAGGATCGCCAGCAGCAGTACGCCCACGCCCAGACAGAACAGCGCGACCAGCAGCATCGCCAGCACGGACATCAGCCGCGTCCGCTCTTCCTCCAGATCCACGGACAGCAGATCGAGACGGGTATGGACAATGGCGATCAGGCTTGCGGCCAATCCTTTCAGCGAGTCGAACAGTCCTTTGCTCCCTCCTCGCGTCTCTTCGCTCATGACCGGTCGGCTAGCGGCGGCCCATGAGGAAGCCGATCAGCACGCCGAGGCCGGCCGAGATGCCGATCGCTTTCCAGGGATTCTCGTGGACGTAGACGTCGGTCGCCTTGGCTGCCGCCTTGGCCCGCACCAGCAGCGCCGCTTCGGCATCGGCCATCCTGGCCTTCGCCGCGGCGAGCGACGCTTCCGCTTTGGCGCGCACCGTTGCCAGCGCCTCGCCGCCCTGGTTGGCCGTGGCCTTGATCAGAGCCTCCGCATCCGACATCACCGTCTTGAAATCGGCAATCAACTGTTCTTTGGCCACGTCGGGAGAATCGGTTTCGCCCACTGCATTTCGAGTGCTCATTGTTATTTCTCCATAAGATGCTGATGCGATAAAGAGTGCCGCCCTTGAATGCAAGACAAGTTCACCTCGCTTCTGTATAGATCAATACAGCCGCCGTGTCTGAAACCGCAAACGGCCATGAATCCAAGGCCAAGCCGGCGGGCTTGGCGCGCAGCCCCGTATGCCGGCCAGACGATTGCTATATTGAGAGGCGGGCTGGGAATATGTCGACAGCCCCGAGCATCGAGAATGCAACCCGCTGCGGAGGAACCGAAATGGCTGGAAAGACAAGTACGCCCGCGATGCAGCAAGGCCGCCCCGGCATGGCGCAGCGGCGCGATCCCGAACCCGAGAAACGCCTGAACATGATTCGCGAGGCTGCCTATTACCGGTTTGTGCGGCGTGGCTATGCCCATGGCTTCGATCTTGAAGACTGGCTTGCCGCCGAGGCGGAACTGCTTGCAGGACATCCCGAGCCAGGCGCGACCGCTACGGCCGCACCGCCTGAATCCGGAATGCAGCAGCGCAGCACCCATAGCCCGAGGGAAGACGAGGCGCTGAAGCGGATCATCAAGAAGCACCCGCAAAGGGACATCCCGCAGATTGAAGGCATCGATCCGCAGGAAGCGCCGCTGCGGGAATGAGAGCGGCGCCCGCCCCGTCCCCGCGGATGCGCGCCGAGCGGCGCCTCCGGCGCTTCGGGATCGACGCGCGCTAATGCAGTTCTTCATCCTGGTCGTGATGGAAGACCAGTTCCCCCAGTTCGACCCCGACCGGCGTGCCCACCGGCTTGCCGTGCACATCCACCGCCTGAAACAGCCAGCGTCCATCCGACAGCCAGCAGTAGCCGAACTGCTCCTGGTAAAAACATTCCTTGGGTTCCATGCTGCCTGCCTTTCTGCCGGGCCGTCGTTGTTTTTGAGTCTGGCATATTATGAAAACGATGCCAGCATCCGGAGCAGCCCGCCCGATGGCCGGCGAAGCGCCTTGCCTGTTCGCGCTTGACGCCAGCCGTCCCTACGGCGAACGGGTGGCCGCCGCGCTCGGCGTGGCGCTTGCCCGCCACGAAGAACGCGAATTCGAGGACGGCGAGCACAAGGCGCGGCCGCTGCAAAGCGTGCGCGGCCGCGACGCCTACGTGATCCATTCGCTCTACGGCGAACCGGGCATGAGCGCCAACGACAAGCTGGTCCGCCTGCTGTTCTTCATCGGTGCCTTGAAGGACGCCTCGGCCGCCCGCGTCACCGCCGTCTGCCCCTATCTCGCCTATTCCCGCAAGGACCGCCGGACCAAGCCGCGCGATCCGGTCGGCAGCCGTTACGTCGCCCAGCTGTTCGAGGCGGTGGGATGCGACCGCATGGTGACGCTCGACGTGCACAACCTGGCCGCCTACCAGAATGCCTTCCGCATCCCGGCCGAGCATCTCGAAGCGCGCGGCCTGTTCGTCGCCTGGTTCGCGGCCCGGCTGCAGGACGCGCCCGTCGTGGTGGTGTCGCCGGACGCCGGCGGCGCCAAGCGGGCAGATGCCTTCCGCGATTCGCTCGCCCGCGCCCTTGGCCGCCCCGTCGGCTCCGCCTTCATGGAGAAGCGCCGCAGCGAGGGCGTGGTGTCCGGCGAAGCGGTGGTGGGCGAAGTCGGCGGCATGACCGCCCTCATCGTCGACGACCTCATCGGCAGCGGCACCACCCTCGCGCGCGCGGCCGCCGCCTGCAAGGCGCTGGGGGCGGCGCGGGTGCTGGCCGCCGCCAGCCACGGCCTCTTCATCGGCGCGGCAGCCCGCGTGCTGGCCGACCCGGCGCTGGAAAAGGTGCTGATCACCGACTCGGTGGCGCCCTTCCGGCTGCCGCCGGCACTGCCGGGAAACCGGGTGGAGGTGCTGGAGACGGCCGGCCTGTTCGCCGAGGCCATCCGCCGCCTGAACGCCGGCGGTTCGCTGGTCGAACTGCTGCCACCCTGAACCGTTCAGCTTGCCGCCGCCGCGGCATGCCGCTGCGCCAGTTCGAGATAGCCGCTGGCCGTTGCGGTCCACTTGCCTGGCGGATGCCTGCCGTCGTCCCGCAGGTGCCACAGGGCGAGCTTGGCGCGCAGGACGGCCCGGCAACACTGATGGAAATGCAGCAGGGAAACCGGCGCCGCATCGCCGCTCGCCAGCTGATAGCTTTGCAGCAGCCAGCGCCCCACCTGCGGGGCGTGCAGCCGCTCGCATTCCAGCGCCAGGTAGCCCAGTTCGTCGAGCGGGTCGAGAATGCGGAATTCGCGCTTGAATTCCAGGCAATCGATGACGACCGGCTCCGGCAGCAGGCAGACGTGCTCCGGCCGCAGGTCGCCGTGGCCCTCGACGATGCGGCCCAGCCGCACGCGGCGCTCGAACCAGGCCGCATGATCATGCAAAAAGTCGAACTGGAAACGGGCAAGGCGTTCCGTCGTCGCCCGCGGCAGGCCGAATTCCGGGCGGGCAAGCTCGCGCCGGTTGTCTTCGATTCCTGCGGCCAGGCTTTGCCGATAGGCGGCCGGCGCGATGGCCTCCGCAACCGTTGCGGCGTAGAAGCGGGCAAGCCGGCAAGCCAGCCGGCCGATCTCCGCGCGGGTGACCGTCCCGCTCGACAGCAGACGATCGAGCATGCGATCCGCCGGCAGCCGCCGCATCTGCACCAGCCAATCCACCGTCTCCCCTGCCCCGCCCAGCTGCAGGCACCCTGCCGCATCGAGCGCCAGCGGCACCACGCCAAGGTAAATTCCGGGTGCCAGGCGGCGGTTGAGCCGCACTTCCTCCTCGCAATACAGGTGCCGTGCCTCGATCGAACCGAAGTCGAGATAGGCATAGCGCACCGGCTTCTTCAGCTTGTAGGCGCAGGTATCGGTGAGGAAGACCCAGGACATATGGGTCTCCAGCGCCTCCACCCGCGAGCTCGTCCCCGGGTAGGCGCCCGGCCGCCCGAGGAAATCAAGCTTGGCCGCAAGCGTGACTGCCTGCGCCCACGGATCGGAGACGTGCATGGTATGGCTTGTGTCCATCGATATCCGTCGAGTTCCAGCGCGCGATACGGCGCTGTCCGGCGCGAGACCCGAAAACCTTCTGCTATATCTTGATATAGGCAGTGAGATTGAAGAATTCACGATCCGCCCCTGTGGCCCCGGACATGCAGGAAAAGCCATGACCCGAAATTCCATCGATGTTGCCAGTCGCGTCAGCCCGCATCTGTCGGCACTGCTCAGAAGCCGGATCAACAACCCGGAGTGCGAACAGCCCGTCACGCTGATGGCGGTGCGCCGCTTTCTCGGCGGCCTGCTGCCTGCCGATTTCAGCGAGGCCGAACGAATGCACCACTTCGACGCCGGCGAATCGCTGCTCGACGAACTGGACGCGCTCATCGAGGAGTTCGGGGCAAGCGCGCTGGCCGTCGATTTCACGCAGGCCGCCGCCAGCGAATCGCTCTCGCGCGCAATCGAGGCGGTGATCAACGACGAGAACCGCGAAAACCCGCCCACGCTTGCGGCGATCCGCGATGCCATCCTGGCCGGGCTGGGCGCCAGGATGGTGGGGGACGGCGCGCTGGAAGACGACGAGGGCGATACGCTGCTGGCGGAAATCGAGGCGCTGATCGAACAGTTCGGCGCCGACACCCTCGCCGAAGACTTTCTGCGCTACGAGTAGCCTGCCAGGAACGGGGGAAACCGGCATGTGGAACAAGCGGCAATCGAGACGTGTTCTGGCGGGGGTGCTGGTGGGACTGGGCGGCGTGCTGATGGCGCTCGCTCCCGAAATATGGGCCGGCCTGCTGGTGCTGGCGCTGGGCGTGCTCATCGAGCTGGCTGGAATCGCGCTGGAACGCCAACCCTAGCCTGCCACCGCGATGGGGGCCTGCCCGGCTGCGTGCCGGATTTTCGTCTTCACCGAAGGAGCGCAATATGAAAGAGCGATTCGCTGGATTTCAACCCGTCCGCCGCGACCGCCTGGTCCAGGAAACGCGCCACGACACCTACCAGGCCAAGCACAAGCTGCCGGAGCCCACGGTTTGCCCGCAATGCGGCGCGGTATTCCACGATGGGCGCTGGCAATGGCTGGTGAGGCCGGCCGCGGCCCATGAGGAAACCTGCCCGGCGTGCCGCCGCATTCACGACGAATTTCCGGCCGGCTATGTGACCGTGAACGGGCCGTTCTTCGCGGATCATCGCGAGGAACTGCTGCAGCTGGCCAGGAACGAGGAAGCCCGCGCCAAGGCGGAGCACCCCCTGAAGCGGATCATGCAGATCGAGGATCGGGATGACGGCATCCAGATCACCACCACCGACATCCATCTCGCCCGCGGGATCGGCGAAGCGCTGCACCATGCCTACCAGGGCGAACTGGAGTACCACTACAACGAACGGGAAAACCTGCTGCGCGTGGTGTGGGAACGCTAGGGCGCGTTGACGCTGGGGAAGGACGGCTTTCATGCATCCGAGCGTCTTGCGTCTGCCGGTCAGGATGCTGCCGCAACCGGACGAGACAACCTGCGGCCCCACCTGCCTGCAGGCCGTCTACAGCTACTGGGGCGGGGAGGCGCAGCTTGCCGAGGTGATCGCCCGCACCCACAAGATGGAGCACGGCGGCACCTTCGCAATCTTCCTGGCCTGCGATGCCCTGCGCCAGGGTTACCAGGCCACCATTTACACCTATAACCTGACGGTGTTCGATCCCACCTGGTTTGCGCCGGATGCGAACATCGCGGAGCGGCTGCAGCGGCAGCGCGAGGTGAAAAAAAACGACGCGAAACTGCAGCAGGTCACCGAAGGCTATCTGGAATTCCTGCGTCTGGGCGGCCGCCTGCGCCTGACCGATCTCTCGCGCCAGCTGGTTCGCGGCCTGCTGCGCCGCAACCTGCCCATCATCACCGGCCTGAGTTCCACCTATCTGTACCGCACGGCACGCGAATACGGGCCGAACGACGACCCCGACGACCTGCGCGGCCTGCCTGCCGGCCATTTCGTCGTGATCGCGGGCTATGACCGGAACAAGCGCAACCTGCTGGTGGCCGATCCCTACGGGCGCCATCCCTACGGTCCGTCGCACGCATACTGGCTCAGCATCGATCGCGTCATCGGCGCGGTGCTGCTGGGCATCGTCACCCACGATGCCAACCTGCTGCTGGTTTACCCGCCCCGGGCGGCGCCGTGAGCATCCTCATCGTCGTCGACGCTCCGCACGACTGGCCGCTCGACATCGCAGGCGTGAGCGTCGTTTCGTCCCGCGCCTACCTGACCGATCCCGCCTATGGCGAGGAACGTTCCGCCAAGGTATTCAATCTGTGCCGCTCCTATCGCTACCAGAGCCTGGGCTACTACGTCTCGCTGCTGGCCGAGGCCCGCGGCCACAAGCCGCTGCCCAGGGTGGGCACGATGGAAGACTTGAAATCGCAGAACCTGGTGAGGCTGCTCACCGAGGGTCTGGACGAATTGGTGAAGAAATCGCTGGCGCCGATCAAAGCGGACGCATTCGAGCTCAGCATCTACTTCGGCCGCAACATGGCGAGCCGCTACGATGCGCTCAGCCATCAACTCTTCGGCTTGCTGCAGGCGCCCTTGCTGCGCGCCCATTTCGAGCGCCAGCGCGGGCAATGGCGCCTGCGCAGCGTACGCGCCATTGCCGCCAGCGACATCCCGCCGCCGCATCACGACTTCGTGGTGGAGGCCGCCACGGCGTATTTCATGGGCCATCGGCGGCGCATGCACAAGCGCCCGCAACCGCGTTTCGACCTCGCCATCCTGCACCACCCCGGCAATCCGGAACCACCGTCCAATGCCCGCGCCATGCGGCATTTCGAAAAAGCCGCAGCGGAAGTCGGCTTGCAGGTGGAGTACCTTGCCCGCGACGACCTTGCCAGGCTGCCCGAGTTCGACGCGCTTTTCATCCGCGACACCACCTTCGCCAACCACTACACCTACCGCTTCTCGCGGCGGGCGGCCGCGGAAGGCCTGGTGGTGATCGACGACCCGGATTCCATCCTCAAGTGCAACAACAAGGTCTATCTCGCCGAGCTGCTCGCCCGCCACAACATTCCCGCGCCGCGGACGCTGATGGTGCACCACGGCAACGCCGGCCAGATCGTGCCCCGCCTTGGGCTGCCGTGCGTGCTCAAGCAGCCGGACAGCTCGTTTTCGCTCGGCGTGGCCAAGGTGGAATCGGAGCCGGAACTGCTCGAAAAGGTGGGCGAACTGCTGCAGAAATCGGAACTGGTCGTCGCCCAGGAATATCTCCCCACCGAGTTCGACTGGCGCATCGGCATCCTCGACCGGCGCCCGCTGTTCGTGTGCAGGTACTTCATGGCTGCCGGGCACTGGCAGATCGTCAGGCGCGAGCCCGGACGCGCAGGCTACGAGGAAGGCCCGGTGCAGGCCGTGGCGGTTGCCGAAGCGCCGCAAGACGTATTGAAGCTCGCGCTGCGCACGGCCAACCTGATCGGCGATGGCCTCTACGGGGTGGACCTCAAACAGGTGGGCAGCCGCTGCTGCGTCATCGAAGTCAACGACAATCCCAGCGTCGACGCCGGCAACGAGGACGGCGTGCTGAAGGACGCCCTCTACCGCGAGATCATGGGTTCGTTCGTGCGCCGCATCGAAGCGCGCAAGCGGGTGAATGCCTGATGGGCACGGCCCCTGCGTTGCCTGCCTTTGCGGGATTCGGCATCGAACTGGAATACATGATCGTGGACCGGCAAACGCTGTCGGTGCGTCCCATCGCCGACGCGCTTTTGCGCGCGGCGGATGGTAGCGTCGCCAACGAAGTCGCCCGTGGCCGCTTCGCCTGGTCCAACGAGATCGTGCTGCACCTGCTCGAACTCAAGAACAGGCGGCCGGCCCCGGCGCTCGCCCCCTTGGCCGTTGGTTTCCAGGCAGAAGTAGGAGCGATCAATGGGCTGCTCGCCCCCCTCGGCGCCTGCCTCATGCCCACCGCCATGCACCCCTGGATGAGCCCCGCCGCCGAAACGCGTTTGTGGCCCCACGGCGACGCCCCCATCTACCTGGCTTACGACCGCATCTTCGGCTGCCGCCAACACGGCCAGGCCAACCTGCAGAGCATGCATCTCAACCTGCCCTTCGCCGACGACGAAACGTTCGCCCGTCTGCACGCCGCTGTGCGGCTGCTGCTGCCCATCCTGCCGGCCATCGCCGCGAGTTCGCCCGTCGCCGACGGCATTCCCAGCGGCTTTCTGGACACCCGCCTGGAGGCCTACCGCACCGCCGTCCGGCGCGTCCCTTCGGTGATCGGCCAGCTGATTCCGGACACGGTCGGCAGCCGAGCCGAATACGAAACGCGGGTATTCGAGCCGATGTACCGGGACATCGCCATCCTCGACCCGCAAGGCGTGCTGCGGCACGAATGGCTCAACGCGCGCGGCGCCATCCCGCGCTTCGAGCGCAGCGCCATCGAAATCCGCGTGATCGACCTGCAGGAATGCCCGCAGGCCGACCTCGCC
>VFQO010000981.1_pt1 | contig 25276 bp, 23 predicted proteins | sample 3512331 | NCBI WGS metagenome assembly VFQO01 (sample SAMN10412371, study PRJNA504923) | tailings metagenome | isolation source: Replicate 3 from Balatoc abandoned mine | place: Philippines: Itogon, Benguet | collected 2017-08-28 | reverse complement strand
CCATGCCGCGCAGGCTGGTGGTGAGCCAGAGCTGGTCGTAGTTGCCGGCGCCGCTGTCCAGGCAGATCACCAGGCCGACGTCACCCAGGCGCGAACGCAGCGCGTCCACGTAGGGCAGCAGATCGCCCGAGCCGCTTTCCTCGCAGGTTTCGATCAACCCGACGATGCGCGGATGCGCCACGCCCTGCGCCTTGAGGGCCTGGATCGACGCGATGCTGGCGTAGACCGCATAACCATCGTCGGCGCCGCCACGGCCATAGAGCTTGCCGTCGTCGATCTTGGGCGTCCACGGCCCGAGGTCGCTGCGCCAGCCGGTGAATTCGGGTTGTTTGTCGAGGTGGCCGTACATCAGCACGGTCTGGCCCGAGGCGGGGGCCGGCGTGCCGTCCCGGCCGGCGCTCGCCGGCACCTCGAAGAACAGCACCGGCGTGCGCGGCTTGCCCTGCGCATCGTTCAGGCGGATCACCTCCAGCGTGAGGCCGGGCACCTGCTGCGCGCGCACCCAGTCGGCGGCGGACTGCAGCACACGATCGAGCAGGCCGCGGGCAGCCCAGTCGCTGTCGAAGGCCGGGGACTTGGCCGGTACGGCGATGTAGTCGACCAGGGCGGGGACGATGCGCTCGCGCCAGGCGGCATCGACGTGCGCCTGCAGCGCCGTCGGTTCGAGCGGAAGGGGTTGGGGCAGGCGGGCGTTCATGGCGATCTCCGGGGCGGGATCGCCCGGGTCAGGGCACGTCGCCTTCCCGGAGAACCCGACCGGGGGAGTATAGGCAGGCCGCCCGGGCCGCTGACAAGGCCTCAGGCCGCGGTACGGAACCGGCCGACAAGCGCCGCCAGTTGCCCGGCCTGGTCCTTCAGGCTCTGCGCGGCCGCGGCACTCTCTTCCACCAGCGCCGCGTTCTGCTGCGTCATCTGGTCGAGCTGGCCCACGGCCGCGTTCACCTGGCCGATGCCCTGCGACTGTTCCTGCGCGGCGGTGGTGATGTCGGCGATGAAGGTCGAGATCTTCTGCGCGTTGTCCACGATCTCGCCGATGGTGCTGCCAGCCTGCGCCACGAGTTCGGTGCCGGTGTGCACCTTGTCCACGCTCGCACCGATCAAGGCCTTGATTTCTTTCGCGGCCTCGGCGCTGCGCTGCGCCAGATTGCGCACCTCGCCCGCCACCACCGCGAAGCCGCGGCCCTGTTCGCCCGCACGCGCGGCTTCCACCGCCGCGTTCAGCGCCAGGATGTTGGTCTGGAAGGCAATGCCGTCGATGACACCGATGATGTCGCCGATCTTTTGGCTGCTGGCCTGGATGTCCTGCATGGTGGCCACCACCTGGCTCACCACCTGGCCGCCGCGGGCGGCGACCTGGGCGTTGGCCGAGGCCATCTCGCTCGCCTGGCGCGCGGCGTCGGCGCTCTGGCGCACGGTGCTGCTGAGCTGGTCCATGCTGGCCGCCGTCTCCTGCAGGCTGCTGGCGGCCTGTTCGGTGCGGCCCGACAGGTCCTGGTTGCCGCTGGCGATCTGCGTGCTCGCGGTGCCGATGTTGTCGGTGCTGCTGCGCACCTCGCTCACGATGCGGTTGAGCGACACCTGCATCGCGCCCAGTGAACGCATCAGGCGCGCGAGTTCGTCGCGGCCTTGGTCGTGCACCGTTCGCGTGAGGTCGCCCTCGGCGATGGCGTCGGCGAGTTCGCGCGCGCGGTCCAAGGGGCGGCAGATGCTCACCATGTTGGCCAGCGTGGTGGGCACCACGATCAGGGCCGCGATGGCCAATGCAACACCGAACACCAGCAGGGTTTGCGAATTGGCGGCCGCGCTTTCCGTTTCAAGCGCCTTGACTTCGTCGCCCAGCACCGCCTCCACGCGGGCGAGCTGCTCCACCATCGCGGCGAAGCGGTCGTGCGCGCGCGCCAGCATCCGGTTGGCGATGGTGGCTGTCTCGTAGCCGCTGTCGGCCAGCTGGCGCGACACCGGATCGACCGCTGTCACATAGGCCTCGAGCTCCTTCTGCAACTCGCGCACGAGGGCGTTGTCCTCGTCCTCCTCGCCAGCGAGCATCGATTGCATCTGGGCCAGCGCCTGGGCGTGTGCGGCCTGCCACTTCGCCTTCGCCGCGGCCACTTGCTCGGGCCGCTCGTAGGCGATGACCATGTCCTTCTCGTGGCGCGTGATCTCGCCGAACGCGGCCTTGAGGTTGGACAGCGTCACGGTCTCGTGAAAAGCGTGCTCGGAGAATTCATGCGCCACCGCCGCCTGGCGCGACATGCCCCACAGGCCTGCGCTACCCACCACGGCAAGCAGCACAAGCACGACGGCGATGGCCCCGACCATGCGGGTACGGATGGTGAACTGGCGCATGAAAGCTTGCATGTCGGTCCTCGCTGAAGGCTGTTCTTGATGGATGGATTGCCGGGTTGCCGGATTGCGGTGGTGGATCAGGCCTGCGCGGTGCGGAACACCTGCACGACCTCGGCCAGTCGGCCAGCCTGGTCCTTCAGGCTCTGCGCGGCCGCGGCACTCTCTTCCACCAGCGCCGCGTTCTGCTGTGTCATCTGGTCAAGCTGGCTCACCGCCGTGTTCACCTGACCGATGCCATCGCTTTGCTCGCCGGCCGCCGCCGTGATCTCGCCGATGATGTCCGTCACGCGCTGCACCGAGCCCACGATCTCGCTCATCGTCTGCCCCGCATCGGCCACCAGCTTGGAGCCGGTCTCCACCTTCTCCACGCTCGCACCGATCAGGCCCTTGATCTCCTTGGCCGCTTGCGCGCTGCGCTGCGCCAGGTTGCGCACTTCACCGGCCACCACCGCGAAGCCGCGGCCCTGCTCGCCCGCACGTGCGGCTTCCACCGCCGCGTTCAGCGCCAGGATGTTGGTCTGGAAGGCAATGCCGTCGATGACACCGATGATGTCGTTGATCTTCTTGGACGAGGTGTTGATCTCGTCCATGGTGGTGACCACCTGCGAGACCACCGAGCCGCCGCGCTGGGCGATCTCGGCCGCGCTGGCAGCGAGCTGGTTGGCCTGGCGTGCAGCGTCGGCGCTCTGGCGCACCGTGCTGGTGAGCTGCTCCATGCTCGCAGCCGTTTGCTGCAGGTTGGAGGCCGTCTGCTCCGTGCGCGCCGACAGGTCCTGGTTGCCGGTCGCAATCTCCACCGACGCGGTGTTGATGCTGTCGGTCGCCTGGCGCACCTGCGTGACCGTGCTGCGCAACGAATTCACCATGGTCTGCAACGCATGCAGCAGGCTGCCCTTGGCGGGTTCGCCCAGGTCCACACCCAGGTTGCCGGCAGCCACTTCGTTCATGGCTTGCATGGCACGCGCCGGATCGCCGCCGAGCTGCGCCTGCACGCTGCGGATGACGAGCCAGCCCACGGCGCCAACGGCGCCCACCGCAACGATGGCGATGATGAGCGTGCGCAGCAGTGCGGCCTGTACCAGCGCGGCGATGTCGTCCATGTAGAGGCCCGAGCCCACGATCCAGCCCCAGGGCTGGAAGTGCATCACGTATTGCATCTTGGGCACCGGCAACTGGGCGCCGGGGCGCGGGAAATCGGTGTCCACGAAGGCCCGGCCGTCGCGGCTGGCCTTGAGGCCGGCGACGATGTCCTTGAGGGTGAAGCGTCCCTTGCCGTCCTTGAGCACCTCGGTCTTGTTCTCACCGGCCCACTCCGGGCGGATCGGGTGCATCACGCTCACGCCGTCCATGGACCAGATGTAGAAGTACTCGTTCTTGCCCTCGGGACCGCCAAAGCGCGCGTGTTTGACCGCAGCGGCGGCCGCGGACTTCGCGTCGGCGTCGCTCATCTGGCCAGCCTGGGCGGCAGCGTGATAGCCGGCCACGATGCTGTACATCGAATCGACCGCGGACTTGAGCTCCTGCATGCGCGCTTCATGGATGCGCTCGCGGGTCTGGAAGGCGGACAAGGCGATCAGCGTCAGCAGACCGCCGATGGCAACGGCCAGCAACGTGGCCATCTTGCGTTTGAAGGACAGGGAACTCAACACGGGAATCTCTTGATCAGGGAAGTGACGTGAAGAGCCCCGGGGTGCCGGATCGCGGCGCCCCGGGGCCGGGGGGTTTCAGGGTCGAACGGGGTTCAGAAGCTTTCCCACTCGCCCTCGTCGCTGCCACGGGTGGCGGTGGCCACCGGTTCGACGCGGCGCGGCGCGGCGGGGGTTGTTGCGGCGGGGGTTGTTGCGACGGGCTTGGTCGCTGCGGCAGCGGCCGGTCTGGCGGCAGCGGGCTTCACGGCCAGGCTCGCCCTGGCGGTTGCTCTGGCCGGTGTGGCCCGGGCAGCGGTGGTCGTGGCGGCCAGGGAAGCGGCAGCCATCGCAGCGTCAAGTTTGAACACCTGCACGACCTCGGCGAGTCGGCCGGCCTGGTCCTTGAGGCTCTGCGCGGCCGCGGCGCTCTCTTCCACCAGCGCCGCGTTCTGCTGCGTCATCTGGTCCAGCTGGCTCACCGCCGTGTTCACCTGACCGATGCCATCGCTTTGCTCGCCGGCCGCCGCCGTGATCTCGCCGATGATGTCCGTCACGCGCTGCACCGAGCCCACGATCTCGCTCATCGTCTGCCCCGCATCGGCCACCAGCTTGGAGCCGGTCTCCACCTTCTCCACGCTCGCACCGATCAGCCCCTTGATCTCCTTGGCCGCTTGCGCGCTGCGCTGCGCCAGGTTCCTCACCTCGCCGGCCACCACCGCGAAGCCGCGGCCCTGCTCGCCCGCGCGCGCGGCTTCCACCGCAGCGTTCAGCGCCAGGATGTTGGTCTGGAAGGCAATGCCGTCGATGACACCGATGATGTCGTTGATCTTCTTGGACGAGGTGTTGATCTCGTCCATGGTGGTGACCACCTGCGAGACCACCGAGCCGCCGCGCTGGGCGATCTCGGCCGCGCTGGCAGCGAGCTGGTTGGCCTGGCGTGCAGCGTCGGCGCTCTGGCGCACCGTGCTGGTGAGCTGCTCCATGCTCGCAGCCGTTTGCTGCAGGTTGGAGGCCGTCTGCTCCGTGCGCGCCGACAGGTCCTGGTTGCCGGTCGCAATCTCCACCGACGCGGTGTTGATGCTGTCGGTCGCCTGGCGCACGAGGCCCACGGTGTTCACCAGCGAGCCCTTCATTTCGGCCAGGGCGCGGATGAGGTCGCCCAGTTCGTCGGCGCGCGTCGTGCTGACGTCGCGCGTGAGGTCGCCGCGCGCCACGTCGCGGCTCACGCCGACGGCTTCGATCAGCGGCTGCGTGACCGAGCGCGTGATGCGCCAGGCCAGAAACACCGCCAGGGCAACCGCCAGGGCGGCCAGGCCGGCCAGCGTCATGATCTGGCGCTGCACGGTCTGGCCCGATGCCGTGACCGCCTGGGCCACGAGCTCGCGCTGATAGCCCAGCAGTTCCTGCTGCTTGTCGCTGTAGGCGTCGGCGGCCGGCATCAAGCCTTTTTCCAGGATGCCGTCGGCGCCCATGCTGTCACCGTTCTTGAGCGCATCGAAGTAGGTCTTGCGCACGGCGATGTATTCGCTGCGCTTGGTGCCGATCTCGGCCAGCAGCGCCTTGCCGCGTTCGCTGACGATTTCGGCTTCCAGCGCCTTCTGCACTTCGTTGATGCGCTCGGTGGTCTTGGCAATCAGGGGCTTGAAGTGCCCATCGACCGCGGGATCGTTGCGCGAGCGGGCCACCGCGAGCACGCGGTTGATGTTCAGGCGCGTGCTGTGCATCCACTCTTCGGTGGCGGCTGCACGGTGCTCCATGACGACCACACGCTCGGTGGCGGCCTGAGAGGCCTGCAGGCCGGTCCAGGCCAGGGCGGTCACGCCGACCAGCAGGGCCAGCACCACGGCAAAGCCGAGGTACAGGCGTTGGCCGATCTTGAGGCGGGCGAAAACATTCATGTCGAACTCCGGGTAGGGCATGGCGGGGGAATTCCCGTCAGCGGTCAGAAACTCTCCCAATCGCCCTCGTCCGTCTTCGCGGACATGGCGGGCGGGCGAATGGCCGCGGGGGTCTCCTTCTTGTTGTCCACCGGTGTCGCGGCCTTCGCCGGTGTCTGCTGTCGAACGGGTTTTGCGGGGGCCAGGGGGGCAACGGCCGCCATCACCGGCGCCGCCTGCATGGAGGCCGCATCGTGTCCGATGCGGAACTGCTGCACGACCTCGGCGAGTCGGCCGGCCTGGTCCTTCAGGCTCTGCGCGGCCGCGGCACTCTCTTCCACCAGCGCCGCGTTCTGCTGCGTCATCTGATCAAGCTGGCTCACCGCCGTGTTCACCTGTCCGATGCCATCGCTTTGCTCTCCGGCCGCTGCCGTGATCTCGCCGATGATGTCCGTCACCCGCTGCACCGAGCCCACGATCTCGCTCATCGTCTGCCCCGCATCGGCCACCAGCTTGGAGCCGGTCTCCACCTTCTCCACGCTCGCACCGATCAGGCCCTTGATCTCCTTGGCCGCCTGCGCCGAGCGCTGCGCCAGGTTCCTCACCTCACCGGCCACCACCGCGAAGCCGCGGCCCTGCTCGCCCGCTCGCGCGGCTTCCACCGCCGCGTTCAAGGCCAGGATGTTGGTCTGGAAGGCAATGCCGTCGATCACACCGATGATGTCGTTGATCTTCTTGGACGAGGTGTTGATCTCGTCCATGGTGGTGACCACCTGCGAGACCACCGAGCCGCCGCGCTGGGCGATCTCGGCCGCGCTGGCGGCCAATTGGTTGGCCTGGCGTGCAGCGTCCGCGCTCTGGCGCACCGTGCTGGTGAGCTGCTCCATGCTGGCTGCCGTCTGCTGCAGGTTCGAGGCCGTCTGCTCCGTGCGCGCCGACAGGTCCTGGTTGCCGGTGGCGATTTCCTGGCTGGCGGTGCCGATGTTGTCGGCCGCGCCGCGCAGCTGGCGCATCATGGCCAGGAAGTTCTGGCGCATGCCTTCGACCTCGCGCACCAGGTTGCCGACCTCGTCGCGGCGATCGCTCTGGAAGGCCTGTGTCAGGTCGCCCTGCGCCACGGTGGTCACCGCGGTGGTGAGCTCCTTCAGCGGCGCGCTCACGTTGCGGCGGATCAGCACGAACAGGCCGATGCCCAACAGCAGCGTGGTGCCAGCCAGCAGGGCCCAGAAGGTGTACATGGTGCGCCAGTAGCTGGCCATGGCTTCGTCGTCGGAGACCTCGGCCAGCACCCACCAGCCACCGGCCTTGGCGGTGCGCTTGACCGCCCAAGGGTTGCTGATCTGCGTGTTGAACAGGGGAGCGGCCTCGCGAACGAACACGTCGTCGCCGGCACGCAGCGCGGTGAGCATGGCATCGGCCTGTGGGTTGACCTCGAGCACCTTCTTGCCCGCGATGGCCGCAGGCGAGACGAACACGGCGTCGGCGTTGGCCTGGCGCGGATCGATGACCACGGTGCCGCCGCTGGCGAAGAAGGTCGATTCGGCAACGAGCTTGTCCAGGGCGGCCTGGAAGTCCGCCACGTCGAAACCGATGAACAGGATGCCGACCACCTGGCCGCTGGCGTCCTTGATCGGGTCGTAATGCGTCATGTAGGCCTTGCCGAACAGCATGGCGCGACCGGTGTAGGGCTGGCCGGCCAGCATGAGCGGATAGGCCGCATGGTTGCGCGCCAGCGTGGTGCCCACGGCGCGCTCGCCGTCTTCCTTCTTGAGCGAGGTGGCGATGCGCTCGAAGTCATCGCCCTTGCGCATGAAGATGGTGGCCACGCCACCGTTGCTCTTGTTGAAGGTGTCGACTTCGCTGTGGTCGCCGTTGAGCAGCATGCCCCAGCTCTTGAGCATGTTGTTGGCCGCATCGAGCTCGAAGGTTTCGGCGAACTTCTGACGGAACGGGCGGTAGGCGCGGTCGGTCATCATGCGCGCCGTGGCGTCGAACGCGTCCACCGAGTCGGCCAGTGAAGAAGCCTTCACCCCGGCGACCTCGGCCATGCGCTCGCGCGAGCTTTTCTCGGCCACCATGGCCATGCCGGCACTGATGACGGCCAGCGTGATGGCCAGCAACGCCACCGCCTGAAGGGAGAGGCGGCGCGCGATGGAGGCGCCGCCGTTCTTGTTCTGAAGTCTGGGCATGTCGCCGGTCTCCTGCAGCGGGTTCAACGGGAACGGGTCATTGCAGCGCCTGAGCGCTCTCCATCAGGCCCATGTCGGCGCCCGACATCAGCGCCTCGATGTCCATCAGGATCAGCATGCGTTCGCCGACGCTGGCGATGCCGGTGATGAAGGTGGTGTCCACCGTGGTGCTCATCTCGGGCGCCGGCTTGATCAGATCGCCAGCGAGTTCGAGCACGTCGGAGACGGAGTCGACCACCGCGCCGACCACGCGGCCGCGCACGTTGAGCACGATCACCACCGTGAAGCCGTTGTATTCCACCTTCTCGCAACCGAGCTTGATGCGCAGGTCCACCACGGGAACGATGACGCCACGCAGGTTGACCACGCCCTTGATGAAGCTGGGCGCGTTGGCGATGCGGGTCGGCTCTTCGTAGGAACGGATCTCCTGCACGCGCAGGATGTCGATGCCGTACTCCTCGGCGCCCAGGCGGAAGGTCAGGAACTCGGCACTGCCTTGCGGGGCGCCGGCGGCGCGCGCGCTGTCCTGGCGGGCGATGTGGGTGGCTTCGTTGCGCATGTCCATGGTCTCAGTCCTCGAAATGGGGGGGTGTCCCGGGACTATCGGCCGCGAACGCGGGCTCTGAAGTCCGAAAAAGACCGACATTCCTGCCGTTGAACCTTGCAGAACGCTGTTCAGGGCACCGGGGTGAATACCAAAGCACGCAGGACGGCGTCTCGCCGGCGTCCGCCAGGCGGGCGGCAGTCTGTTAGCGTGCCGGCATGTCCGAGTACCTGACCCCGACCCCTGCCATCGACAGCGACCATCCCGCGGTGCGCGATTTCGTGCGCGCGCACGACCCGGGCGGCAGCGTGCGCGAGCGTGCGGTGGCGCTGAACCTGGCGGTGCGCGATGGCGTGCGCTACGACCCCTACCGCATCGACCTGTCGTTGCCCGGCATGCGCGCAAGCACCGCGCTGCTGCAAGGCCACGGCTGGTGCGTGCCCAAGGCGGTGCTGCTGGCCGCGGTGGCGCGCGCGGCAGGCATTCCTGCCCGGCTGGGCTTTGCCGACGTGAAGAACCACATGACGACCGAGAAGCTTCGCCAGAGCATGGGCAGCGATCTGTTCGTGTGGCACGGCTATACCGAGCTATGGATCGACGGCGCCTGGCGCAAGGCGACGCCGGCGTTCAACCTCTCGCTGTGCGAGAAGTTCGGCCTGCTGCCGCTGGATTTCGACGGCGTGCACGATTCGCTGTACCACCCGTACGACCGGGCCGGCCAGCGCCACATGGAGTACGTGCACCAGCGCGGCAGCTTTGCCGACCTGCCGCTGGCCGAGATCACGCAGACCTTCGCCGTGGTCTACCCGGGGCTGGGGCGCGTCGCACTCGACGGCGACTTCGGCGCCGACGGCGCGCGCGAAGCCGCCGCCGGTTGAACGCGCTCAGTTGGAGAAACGGAACACCGCGGTGCTGGCCAGCAGGTTGGGCAGGAAGCGCACCTCGCGGCCCGCGTGCAGGCCGAAGCTGTCCTCGATGGTGAGGCCGTTGCGCCGCGCCAGCACCTCGAAGTCGGCGTGCGTGCCGACGCGGATGTTGGGCGTGTCGTACCACTGGTAAGGCAGCCGCCTGGTCACCGGCATGCGGCCCTGCAGCACCGCAAGCCGGTTGGGCCAGTGCGCAAAGTTGGGAAAGGCCACGATGCCGATGCGGCCCACCCGTGCGGTCTCGCGCAGCATGGTCTCGGCATTGCGCAGGTGCTGCAGGGTGTCGATCTGCAGCACCACGTCGAAGGCATCGTCGCCGAACATCGTGAGTCCGTCTTCGAGGTTGAGCTGCAGCACATTGACGCCACGACGCAGACAACCCTGCACCTCGGCGTCGTCGATCTCCACGCCGTAGCCGGTGCAACCGCGCGTGGCCTGCAGGTGGGCGAGCAGGGCACCGTCGCCGCAACCGAGGTCCAGCACGCGCGAGCCCGGCGGCACCAGGCGCGCGATCGATTCGAGCACGTCGCGTTCGCTCATTTCGCGCCCCCTGCAACGGTGTGCTCGAAGTAGCTGCGCACGGCCGCGTGGTATCGCGCGTCGTCCAGCAGGAAGGCGTCGTGCCCGTGAGGGGCATCGATCTCGCAGTAGCTCACCTCGCGCCGGTTGTCCAGCAGGGCCTTGACGATCTCGCGGCTGCGCGCGGGCGAGAAGCGCCAGTCGGTGGAAAAGCTCACGAGCAGGAACTTTGCCCTGGCGCGCGCCAGGGCCGCGCTCAGGTTGCCGTCGAACTCGCGCGCCGGGTCGAAGTAGTCGAGCGCGCGCGTGATCAGCAGGTAGGTGTTGGCGTCGAAGTACTCGCTGAACTTGTCGCCCTGGTAGCGCAGGTAGCTCTCGATCTGGAACTCGACGTCCTGGGTGGTGTAGCGGTAGGCCAGTTCGGCCACCGCGGCCGGGTCCTCACCGTCGACCGGGCGCAGCGCACGGCCGAACTTCTCGTTCATCACGTCGTCGCTGAGGTAGGTAATGTGGCCGATCATGCGGGCAATGCGCAGGCCGCGCCGGGGCAGGGTGCCGTGGCGCAGGTAGTGGCCATCGTGAAAGTCGGGGTCGGTCACGATGGCGCGGCGCGCCACCTCGTTGAAGGCGATGTTCTCGGCCGTGAGGTTGGGCGCACTGGCCACCACCACGGCGTGGCGCACGCGCTCGGGGTATTGCAGCGTCCAGCTCAGGGTCTGCATGCCGCCCAGGCTGCCGCCCATCACCGCGGCCAGGGTGTCGATGCCCATGGCGTCCAGCAGGCGGGCCTGCGCCTCGACCCAGTCCTCCACCGTCACCACCGGGAAGTCCGCCCCCCAGGCCTGGCCGGTGGCCGGGTTGGTGTGCGTGGGGCCGGTGGAGCCGAAGCACGAGCCCAGGTTGTTCACGCCGATGACGAAGAAACGGTTGGTGTCCACCGGCTTGCCGGGGCCGATCATGTTGTGCCACCAGCCCTCGCTGCGCGCCAGCGGCTGGCCCTGGGCGTCGGCATGAACGCCTGCCACGTGGTGCGAGGCGTTGAGCGCGTGGCACACCAGCACGGCGTTGGATCTGTCGGCGTTGAGGGTGCCGTAGGTCTCGACCACCAGCTCGTAGGCCGGCAGCACGGCGCCGCTGCGCAGGGCCAGCGGGCGGTCGAAGCGGTGGGTGACGGGGGTGACGATCAAGCTCGAACCCTGCAGAAGCAGGCCATCAAAAAGGAAACCCGGCACCGCCAGAAGGCAGAACCGGGCTTTTCCGGGCTCCCCTTTAGCGGCATTTGTAAAGCGCCCGCAATCCGGACAAATCGGCGCTGGGAGGCAGTATACGCCCGGGTGCTTGTTGTATGGGCGCATCGAAGCCGGGGGCGGGTGATCCCTAGTCCCGATTTGTCACCGCCTTTTCGACAAACGGCGCATAATTCGCGGGCTGCCGTGTATTCGGTTGCATGTCAAGTGATCGGTTGGTTTCGCGCGCTGCATTGTTGTGCCGGACGACGGGGCTCCATCGCTTCTTTTCAGTGTTTTGAGGAGTCCCTTTTCATGGGCAACAAGCTTTACGTCGGCAATCTGCCTTACACGGTGCGCGACGAAGATCTCAACCAGGCCTTCTCGGCTTTCGGTTCGGTCAACAGTGCCAAGGTCATGATGGAGCGCGAAACCGGTCGCTCCAAAGGCTTCGGTTTCGTCGAAATGGGCAGCGATGCCGAGGCCCAGTCGGCCATCCAGGGCATGAACGGCCAGTCGCTCGGCGGCCGCAGCCTTGTGGTCAACGAAGCGCGCCCGATGGAGCCGCGCCCGCCCCGTTCCGGTGGCGGCGGCTTCGGCGGCGGTCGCCGTGAAGGCGGCTACGGCGGTGGCGGCCAGGACGGCGGCTTCCGCAGCCCCTACGGCAACGGCGGTCGTCGCGATGGCGGCGGCGGTGGTGGCCGCGGCGGCTACTGAGCCAGGCCGATCCCCTGAGATCCCAGGCCCCGTGGCGCAAGCCCCGGGGCTTTTTCGTGGGCGATCACCTGTGCCCTGCGGGCGGCGCGGCGGCCCCGGGGCAGCGCTCAGGTGCGGCCTTCGCCCTGGCGGTGCTTGCGCGGGCGCCCGGCCAGGATTCGATCGAACAGCGCGTTGGGCAGCAGGCGCAACAACGTGGCCACCACGCCCATCTGCCAGGGAATGACGCGGTACCTGGTGCGCGCCTGGATGGCGGCGAACGCGCGGTCGGCAAACGCCTCGGGCGTCATGAGGAAGGGCATGCGGTAGCGGTTTTCGCGCGTGAGCGGCGTGTCCACGTAGCCGGGTAGCAGGGTGACCACCGCCACGCCACTGGCGCGCAGTTCACCGCGCAGGCTCTCGCAATAGCTCACCACCGCGGCCTTGCTGGCGCAGTAGGCGCCATGCCCGGGCAGCCCGCGGATGGCGGCCACGCTGGCAATGCCCACCAGGGCGCCGCGGCCGCGTTCGCGCATGGTCTTCACGAACGGGTGGAAGGTGGCGGCCATGCCGGTGTTGTTGGTGGCGAAGGTGCGCGCCATCACGTCCAGATCGTCTTGCTCGGCCGTGTCCATGCCCACGCTGATGCCGGCGTTGGCGATCACGACATCGGGCACGCCCTGCTGCGCCAGACAGGCCTGCCCCGCCGAGACGATCTCCGCGATCTCGCCAACGTCTGCCCGGTAAACGCGGCAACGCGCCTCATCGAAACCCTGGGCGCGCGCCCAGGCCTGAAGCTCATCGCTGCGGCGTGCCACCAGCGCGAGGCGGTAGCCGGCGCGCGCGAAGCGCGCCGCCAGCGCCTGGCCGATGCCGCTGGATGCGCCGGTGATGAAGGCCAGGGGGGCGTCGTGCGTGGTCTGCGTGGTCATGGCGCGGGGCGGGGTTGGAGTTGCACGCGCACGCGGCCGCTGAAGGTGGCCACGCGGGCATCGCCGTCGTAGATCATGCGCGCTGCGCTGAGGCGGTCGCCGTCGCGCAGCAGCTCGACCGGCTGGTCGGAGCTGATGCGCTCGACGGGTTCGAGTTCGACCAGCAGGTACTCACCGCGGAACTCCAGCCGCGGCAGTGGCCGCCCCTGGTCGTCGCGCCCGCCTTCGCGCACCACGACGGCGTCGCCTTCGAGCACGAAGCGGGTGTTGTCGCTGTTGGTGGTGACGCGTTGCGCGGTGGCCGTGGTGACGGCGCGGTTCTCGCCCAGGTTGCGCAGGCGCGCGTTGTCGATCTCGACACGGTCGTCATCGGGGTGGTGGCGCGCTTCGTCGCCCTGCACCTCGGCGCGCAGGTTGCCGTTGGCGTCGAACGAGCGCACCGAGAAGCGGCGCATGTAGTAGTCGGGCTCGCCGCTGACAGGCTTGTCGACCGCCGGCTCCGGCGCACGCGGGGTGGCGCGCAGCAGCCAGTAGGAGCCGAGCGCGAGCACCCCCATGAGGATCACGGGCAGGTAGATCGACAGCCGGTCCCACCAGGGCGTGCGGCGCCGGCGCGCTGGTGACGCCGGCACATGGCGGTCCAGCCCGGGGATGAGGTCGAAGTCGTCCTCGGCGTCCACCGTCGGCCCGCCTCAGGCGGTCTTGTCGAGTTCGGCCGCGTAGACGCCGTGCGCCATGAGCAGCAGGTCGCAGAACTCGCGCGCCGCACCGGCGCCCGCGGCGCGGGCGGTGATGTGGTGGGCAATGGCGCGCACTTCGTCGTGGGCATCCGGCGGGGCGCAGGCCATGGCGGCGCGGCGCATCACGGGCAGATCGGGCCAGTCGTCGCCCATGGCGGCGGCCTGCGCCCAGTCCAGCCCGAGCGCCTCCAGCATGGCCTGTGCGGCGGGCGCCTTGTCTTCGGTGCCCAGGCGCAGCTGGGTGATGCCCAGGGCCTCCAGGCGCTGGCGCAGTGGCTTGCCGTCGCGCCCGCTGATGACGGCGGGCACGATGCCGTGGCGCTGCAACAGTTTCAGGCCGTGGCCGTCGAGCGTGTGGAAGCGCTTGAGCGTCTCGCCGGCTTCGCTGAAGTACAGACCACCGTCGGTGAACACGCCATCGACGTCGAAGAAGACGATCCGCACGGGTTGCGCGCGCAGCAGCAATTCGGGGGCGAAACGCAACACGGGTGAAATCATCTCAGATCACCTTCGCGCGCATGAGGTCGTTGCTGTTGAGGGCACCGATCAAGCGGTCGGCGCCGTCCACCACGAGCACGCTGGTGATGCGTTGCGCTTCCATGAGGTCGGCGGCCTCGACGGCCAGCGCGTCGCTGCGCACGGTGCGCGGGTCGGGGTGCATCACGTCGCGTGCGCGCAGGGTACGCAGGTCGACACCATTGCCGCCGCGTTCGATGAGGCGGCGCAGATCGCCGTCGGTGAAGATGCCGACGGCGCGTTCGCCGTCGACCACCGCGCTCATACCCAGTCCCTTGGCGCTGATCTCGCGCATCAGGTCCATGAGGCTGGCGCCGGGCGGCACGCGCGGCACATCGGCGCCGCTGCGCATGACGTCGCTCACGTGCGTGAGCAGCTTGCGCCCGAGCGCGCCGCCGGGGTGGGAACGCGCAAAGTCGTCGGCCTTGAAACCGCGTGCGTCGAGCAGGGCCACGGCCAGCGCGTCGCCAAGCGCCAGCTGGGCCGTGGTGCTGGCCGTGGGCGCGAGGTTGTGCGGGCAGGCTTCCTTGGCGACCGAGGTGTCGAGCGCGACGTCGGCATGGCGGCCCAGGGTGGACTGGATGCGCCCGGTGAGCGCCACCAGCGGCACGCCCATGCGCTTGATGAGCGGCAGGATGGCGCTGAGTTCTTCGCTTTCACCCGAGTTGCTGAGCGCGAGCACGGCGTCGGCCTCGGTGATCATGCCCAGGTCGCCGTGGCTGGCCTCGGCGGGGTGCACGAACATGGCTGGCGTGCCGGTGGAGGCAAGCGTGGCGGCGAGCTTGCGACCGACATGGCCGCTCTTGCCCATGCCCATGACGACGACACGGCCGCGGCACGCGAGCAGCAGGCGCACGGCGTCGGCGAAGCGGTTGTCCACGCGTTGCGCCAGCGCCGCCACCGCATCGGCTTCGATCTGCAGGGCCTCGATGGCGAGTTGCTGCACGCGGGCGGGATCGAACGGCGGGGAGTCGGACATGGCGCGGATTATCGCCGCCACCCCGGCCACGACGCGCCGGTGAAGCGGCGATCGCCCGCTTACCATGCGGGCATGACCTCACTCGATCTGGCGCTGCTGTACCTGCTGGCTGCGGTGCTGGCGGCGGTGGTCTGCCGCACGCTCAAGCTGCCCCCCATGCTGGGCTACCTGGCGGTGGGTGTGCTGATCGGCCCGAACGCGCTGGCACTGGCGCAGAACTCAAGCGGGCTGCGTTATCTGGCCGAGTTCGGGGTGGTGTTCCTGATGTTCGTGATCGGGCTGGAGTTCAGCCTGCCCAAGCTGCGCGCGATGAAGCAGCACGTGTTCGGCCTGGGCGCCTCGCAGGTGGTGCTGACGGTGCTGATCACCACGCTCGCCTCATTGGCGCTGGCTTTGGTCCTTCCCCATTGGTGGGACCTGAGCTGGCAGGCCGCGTTCGCCCTCGGTGGCGTGATGGCGATGAGCAGCACGGCGATCGTGGTGAAGTTGCTGGCCGAACGGCTGGAGCTGGAGTCCGAGCACGGCAAACGCGTGCTGGGCGTGCTGCTGTTCCAGGACCTGGCCGTGGTGCCGATGCTGGTGCTGATCCCCGCCCTGTCGGCGCCGCCGGAACAACTGGCCCTGGCGCTGGGTCTGGCGCTGCTCAAGGCCGTCGTGCTGCTGGGCCTGCTGCTCACCGGCGGCCAGCGGCTCATGCGCTGGTGGCTGACCCTGGTGGCCCGGCGCAAGAGCGCAGAGCTGTTCATGCTCAACCTGCTGCTCATCACGCTCGGTCTGGCCTGGCTGACGGAGCACGCCGGTCTGTCGCTTGCGCTGGGCGCGTTCGTCGCCGGCATGCTGATCGCGGAGACCGAATACAAGCACCAGGTGGAGACCGACATCCGGCCTTTCCACGACGTGCTGCTCGGCCTGTTCTTCATCACCATCGGCATGCTGCTGGACTGGCGGCTGGTGCTCGATCGCTGGCCGCTGGTGCTGTTCATGCTGACGGCCTCGCTGGGCTTCAAGCTGGTGCTGATCACCGGAATCACGCGCGCCTTCGGGGCCCCCATGGGCACGGCACTGCGCACCGGTCTGTACCTCACCCAGGCCAGCGAGTTCGGCCTGGTGCTGCTCACGCTGGCAGGCAAACACAACCTCGTGCCGCCGGCGCTGTTCAACCCCATCCTGGCCAGCATGGTGATCTCCATGCTGCTCACGCCGTTCATCATCCTGTACAGCAACCGCATCGTCACCCGGCTGGTGGGCAGCGACTGGTTGATGCAATCGGTGCAGATGACAGCGATCGCGCGCAAGGCCATCAACGCCGACAAGCACGTGATCATCTGCGGGTACGGCCGCTGCGGGCAGAACCTGGCACGCCTGCTGGAGGCCGAGCGCATCCCCTACATGGCGCTCGATCTCGACCCCGACCGCGTGCGCCAGGCCGCGGCGGCCGGGCATTCGGTGGTGTTCGGCGACGCCGCGCGGCTGCAGGCGCTGATGGCCGCCGGGCTGCACCGCGCCAGCGCGCTGGTGGTCACCTACCTGGACACCCCGAGCGCGCTCAAGGTGCTGCACCACGCGCAGGCAAACGCGCCCCAGGTGCCGGTGGTGGTGCGCACGGTGGACGATGTGGACATCGATCGGCTGCGGGCGGGCGGCGCCACCGAGGTGGTGCCCGAGGCGATCGAGGCCAGCCTGATGCTGGCCAGCCACGCACTGGCCCTGGTGGGCGTGCCGATGCGCCGCGTGATCCGCGTCGTACAGGCGCAGCGCGAGGCCCGCTACGAGTTGCTGCGCGGCTATTTCCACGGTGCCGACGACGACGGCGCCGACGAGTTGCAGCACGAGCGCCTGAACAGCGTGACCCTGCCCGGCGCCGGGCGCTGGGTCGGCAAACCACTGGAAAGCCTGGCGCTGCCCGCCATGGGCGTGCGGGTGGTGAGCCTGCGCCGCGCCAATGGCCGCGCCGCCACGCCGGAAGACAGCGCCCTGCTGGCCGGCGGCGACACGCTGGTGCTCTGCGGGCAGGCGCCCGCACTGGCGCTGGCCGAGGACAAGCTGCTCGGGGGCTGATCCGGCACGGGCAATTCCGAGAGTGGCCGTGGGAATTGCGACCGTCCGGTCGCGTTCGAGACGGCTTCGTACGTATGCTCACGGTCCCCCCACCCCTCTGGAGACCCTGCCCATGGACCGCCGACATTTCCTCGGCGCCGGCATTGCCGGCGCAAGCGTGCTCACCTTCTCCTCGGTGCTCTCGCAAAGCGCCCCCAACCCGGGCGCGCCCACGCTGCCCGAGCCCGGTTTCCGCAAGATGACGCTCGGCAGCATGGAGGTCTACGCCATCAACGACGGCGCGCTGCGCCGGCCCCTGGGCGACGAGTTCGTGCGCAACGCGCCGCTGGAGCAGGTGAAGGCCCTGCTGGCCTCGCAGAACCTGCCCACCGACTACGTGGACATCCCCTTCACGCCCTATCTCATCGTCTCGGGGGGCAGCAAGTTCCTGATCGACACCGGCTTTGCCGACAACGGCCCGCCCACCACCGGCAAGCTGCGCGCCAACATGGCCGCCGCCGGCCACAAGCCCGAGGAAATCAACCACGTCATCCTGAGCCACTTCCACGGTGACCACATCAACGGTCTGATCAACAAGGCCGGCGATCTGGTGTTCCCCAATGCCACCGTGCACGTGCCCGCTCCCGAGTACGCGTTCTGGATGGACGACGCCAAGATGAACGCGGCACCGCCGGCCCAGCAGGGCGCCTTCCAGAACGCGCGCCGCGTGCTGGGCAAGATCCCGGCGAACAAGCTGATGCGATTCGAAGCCGGTGCCGAGGTCGCGCCAGGCATCCAGTCGGTGGCGGCCCACGGCCACACGCCGGGCATGTGCGTGTTCACGGTGCGTTCGCAAGGCCAGTCGTTCATGTACACGGCCGACGTGACCAACGTGCCGTCGCTGTTCGCGCGCAGCCCCGACTGGGCCGTGACCTTCGACATGGACCCCGAAATGGCCCGCCAGACGCGCCGCCGCATCTTCGACCAGCTGGTCAAGGACAAGATGGCCATGGGCGGCTTCCACTTCCCGTTCCCCGCGCTGGGCACGCTGGAGGCGTCGGGCAGCGGCTATCAATTCAAGGCCATGGCCTGACCCCGGGCGGCGGTGTCCCCATAATCGCGGCATGGACACCGCCGCCTATCTCCGTTCGCATATCCGCACCGTGCCCGACTGGCCGGCACCGGGGGTGCAGTTTCGCGACATCACGCCCCTGCTGCAGGACCCGAAGGTGTTTCGCGTGCTCATCGACACCTTCGTGCACCGCTACATGGACCCGGCGCTGCGCCCGAATGTCGTCGCCGGACTGGACGCACGCGGCTTCATCATCGGCTCGGTACTGGCCTACGAGCTGGGCGTGGGCTTCGTGCCCATCCGCAAGAAGGGCAAGCTGCCCTTCCACACGGTCGAGGAGACCTACGAGCTCGAGTACGGCAGCGCCACGGTGGAGTTGCACACCGACGCGGTGAAGCCCGGCGACCGGGTGGTGCTGATCGACGACCTGATTGCCACGGGCGGCACCATGATGGCCGGGCGCCGCCTGCTGGAGAAGCTGGGTGCCACGGTGATGGAAGGTGCCGCCATCGTGGACCTGCCCGAACTCGGCGGCTCTGCCAAACTGCGCGACAGCGGCCTGGCGCTGTTCACCCTGGTGGATTTCGCTGGGCACTGAGGGCGCGCACCGCCCACGGCCGGCCGTCAGAGCTTGCCGTGCTGTGTGTCGCTGAGCGCGGCAAAGTCGCTCACGGTTTCGGGCATCGGCAACTGCGGCTCGCGCGGGTGGCGGTAGGCCGTGGTGGGCGGTGCGGCCAGCGCCTCGCGGAACGCACGCACCTCGTCCTCACTCACCTGCTCGGCCGGGCCGCGCACACCCGATGCCGGCGGCCGCGGGATGCTGGTGCCGGCGTTCTCGCGCCGCGTCTGTGCCGCCATGGCGGCCCGCAACGCCTGGCCCACTTGCTCGGGCGAGGGCTTGCGGCGCCAGTAGATGGCGCGCACGTCCATCGTGTGGCGCGCCTTGGCGCTTTGCTGGATCCAGCGTTCGATCTCGAGCAGGAATTCGTCGGGCAGCGACTGTGCCGGCAAGGCAAGGTCGACCAGCACGATGAAGCTGTCGCCGTTGCTGTCCAGGTTGAGCACCTTGAAGGTGTAGCTCGTGGACAGCACGCCGCCACGGATCAGCGATTCGCGCACCACACCGAACAACTGCTCGCGGCGCAGCAGCCGCCGCCCGCGGCGGGGCGAGATGAGCGGCATGGTGGTGGTGCGAAACGCGTTGCGTGCGCGGGCCAGTGCACCCTTGCCTTTGCCGTTGGCGGTTTTCCTGGCTTGCAGCCAACTCATGAAGGACATGGTCAGGGTGGGCACGTGGCGGCTGGTTGTTCTTGGGGTGCGGCAGCGCGCGGGCAGGGTGGAGGTCATCCGCTCAGGTGACCGCCACGCGCTTGGGTTTGTTGTACATGCGGCGCGCCAGCACCGCGGACATCGCGATCGTGACTTCCAGCGCGATCTGCGGGTGCCGCACGCCGAGTTCGCGAAAGCGCAGCGGCGTCAGACACCAGAGCCGGCAATCGCTGCCGGCGTTGACGGTGGCGCTGCGCGGCAGATGGCTGAAGAACGCGCCTTCACCCAGCACCGAGCCGGCGCCCACCACCGCAATGCGCACGCGCTCCTTCGAGTCCTCGTAGTGCACGGTGAGCGTGCCGGCCTCGACGAAGTACACGGTGCGGTCCTTCACGCCCTGCTCGATGAGCACCTGCCCCTGCTGCAGCGCCACCGGCTGCAGGTAATTGGCCAGCGTGACCCAGTGGGCTTCGCTGAGGTTCAGGGGCACGGCATCCAGCGCGCTGCTGTGGCGCATGGCCTGCGCCAGGTGCTGGATATCGAACCGTGCGGACGTGGTCGCGGCGTTCATGCACTGAAGTTGAACCCAGGCGCTGGCGCGGCGCAACCCGGAGGTAACCGCTGTTTACAGTTCAGTTCTCAGCGGCAGGCCAGCGCCCCTGGGCGGCAGGTCCGGCCTCACTTGCCGATGCAAAAACGCGAAAAGATGACGCCCAGCAGGTCGTCGGCGGTGAACTCGCCGGTGATCTCGCCCAGCGCGTGCTGGGCCAGGCGCAATTCCTCGGCCAGCAGGTCGAGCTGATCGGCTGCCTGAGCCAGCAGGTCCTGCGCCTGCTGGAGATGTGCACCCACGCGCTCCAGCGCGCGCAGGTGGCGCTCGCGCGCCATGAACAGGCCCTCACCACCGCTTTGCCAGCCGGCGAGTTTCAAGAGCCGCGCGCGCAGCACATCCAGCCCCGTGCCGTGTTTGGCCGACAGGGCGATGTCATCGTCCCCCGCGGGCGCACCGCCGGCCTGGTCAAGCTTGTTCCACACGTGCAGCACCGGCACACCCGCGGGCAGGCCACGCAGAATATTGGCGTCACCGTGCCGGTAGCGCGGCTCGCCCCACCGCGTGAGGTCGTGCAGGAACAGCACCGCGTCGGCGCCGCGGATGCGTTGCCAGGCGCGCTCGATGCCGATGCGCTCGACTTCGTCGACCTCGGGGCTGTCGCGCAGACCCGCGGTGTCGGTCACGTGCAGGGGAACGCCTTCGATCTGGATCGTCTGCTGCACCACGTCGCGTGTGGTGCCTGCAATTGGCGTCACGATGGCGAGTTCGGCGCCCGCCAGGGCATTGAGCAGCGAGCTCTTGCCCGCGTTGGGTTGGCCCGCGATGACAACCTGCAGGCCGTCGCGCAGCAACGCGCCCTGGCGCGCCTCGGCCTGCAGGCCCGCCAGCGCCTCGCGCAGGCGCTGCAACTGGCCACTCGCGTCGGCCTTTTGCAGGAAGTCGATTTCTTCCTCGGGGAAGTCGAGCGTGGCCTCGACCAGCATGCGCAGATTGATCAGCGCGTCGCGCAGCGCGTGCACGCGCTGCGAGAACACCCCGGCGAGCGAACGGGCGGCGCTGCGCGCGGCGGCTTCGGTGCTGGCATCGATCAGGTCGGCCACGGCCTCGGCCTGCGCCAGGTCGAGCTTGTCGTTGAGAAAGGCGCGCTCGGTGAACTCGCCGGCGCGCGCCAGCCGCAGACCGGGCAGCACGCCCTGCGCGACCTCCAGGCAGCGCGCCAGCAGCAGTTGCAGCACCACCGGCCCACCATGCCCCTGCAGCTCGAACACGTCTTCGCCGGTGTAGGAGTGCGGCGCGGGAAACCACAGCGACAACCCGTGGTCGATCGGCTGCCCATCGGCCCCGCGCCAGGGCCCGTAAGTGGCCTCGCGTGCCTTCAGATCGCGCCCCAGCAACGCCCGCACAAACGGCGCCAGCCCCTTGCCCGACACCCGCACGATGCCCACCCCACCACGGCCGGGCGCGGTGGCAATGGCAACGATCGGATCGGCGTGATGCGGGAGCATGAAAACAGCGTTGGTGCGCCCGCCCCCGGGCCCAGGGAGCCGAGGATCCGGCTCTGCCGGTCCTCTGGCGCCGTCCCCACATCCAGGGGGAAAGCCGCGTCAGCGGCGCAGGGGGGTCACTTGAACTTCGGCATGTTGAACTTGAGCGGCACACCCATGCGGTGGTTGATGTGCGCCTGCTGCGCGATGGTGAGCACGTTGTTCGTGATCCAGTAGAGCACCAGGCCCGACGGGAAGAAGAAGAACATCACCGAGAACACCAGCGGCATCATCCACATCAGCTTGGCCTGCAGCGGGTCGGGCGGCAAGGGGTTGAGCGCGGTCTGGATCATCGTGGTGACGGCCATCACCAGCGGCAGGATGTAGAACGGGTCGGGCGAGGAGAGGTCGGTGATCCAGCCCAGCCACGGCGCGTTGCGCATCTCCACGCTGGACAGCAGCACCCAGTACAGCGCGATGAACACCGGGATCTGGATCAGGATCGGGAAGCAGCCACCCAAGGGGTTGACCTTTTCTTCCCGGTAGATCTTCATCATCTCCTGCTGCATGAGCTGCGGGTTGTCCTTCAGGCGCTCGCGCATTTCCATGATGCGCGGGTTGATCGCCTTCATCTTGGCCATGCTGCGGTAGGCGCTGGCGTTGAGCCAGTAGAACGCGGCCTTGATCAGCACCACCAGCAGCACGATGGCCCAGCCCCAGTTGGCCACGTAGCCGTGGATCTTCTCGAGCAGCCAGTACAGGGGCTTGGCCAGGATGGTGAGCCAGCCGTAGTCCTTCACCAGCTCCAGGCCGGGCGCCAGGCGCTCGAGCAGCTTTTCGTCCTGCGGACCCACGAACAGGCGCGCCTGCGCGGTGTGCGACTGGCCGGGTGCAATCTCGGGCAGTGAGCTGATGGTGCCCACCGAATACAGGTTGTCGGCCACCTTGCGCACGAAGTTCTCGCGCGCCTGGCCGTCCTCGCCCAGCCATGCGGTGGCGAAGTAGTGCTGCACCATGGCGACGTAGCCATCGCTGGCGTTGCGCACGAAGCTGCTCTTGTTGGAGGCGATGTCCCCGAAGTTGACCTTCTGGTACTTCTGCTCGCTGGTGTAGACCGCCGGGCCGGTGAAGGTGGAATAGAAGGGCGTCTCGCTCTCGACCGTGCTGCCGTCGCGCACGAGCTGGCGGTAGAGCTGCGGCTGGACCGGTGCGCCGCCGCGGTTGATCACCTCATGGGCCACCGCGATGTCATAGGCGCCCCGGCGCAGTGTGTAGGTGGTGGCGAGCTGCACGCCGCCGACCTCGCCCGATTCGAAGCGCACCTGCAGCGACTCCTGGCCGTCGGCCAGAGCGGCGGGGTTGCCGACGAGCACCATGGGCGTCTTGTGCGTGGGGAAGCTGCCGCCGATCAGGCCCGTCTGTGCCACGTAGATGCGGCCATTCTCTTGCGTGAGCAGCGTGAAGGGCGCGGCCTCGCCAGCCGTCTTGCCACCGGTGGCCTGCGCGTGCTTGAGCAGCTTGGCGCCCACCAGCGTGCCACCTTCGCTCAGGAAGGTCAGCTCCATCACGTCGGTGCGCACCACGTGGCGCGTGCTGGTGGCGCTCGGTGCGGCGGTCTCGGCACCGGGCACGGCACCCGATGCGGCCTGGGTGGCTGGGGTGGATGGCTGCGGCACGCTGCCGCCGGCGTCGGCCGCTGCGCCGGCCGGCCCCGTCTGGGCCGGTGCCGTGGCCGCCGGCGGCGCCGAGGGGAAGAAGGTGGCGGGCTTGCCGTTGTGGATCTGCCATTTGTCCCAGATCAGGACCATGGCAAAACCGAACACCACCCACAGGATGGAGCGACGGATGTCATTCATGAGGCGTTCTTCTTCTCGGGAGGGCGATGGATCAGGCGGGTGAACAGGCCGGCCGGTGCTTCGGGCACCGGGTCATGGCCGCCCTGACACCAGGGATGGCAGCGCGCCAGCCGCTGCAGCGTGAGGCGCCCGCCGGTGAGCGCACCGTGGCGTTGCAGCGCTTCCAGTGCATAGGCCGAACAGGTGGGCTCGAAACGGCAACCGCTGCCCAGCCAGGGGCTGAGCAACAGGCGATAGCCCTTCACGAGGGCAATCAGGACGCGTTGGGGCCACTCACGCCACATGGCCACTGGCGGCAGCGGTGCCGCGCGCAAGGGCGCGTGCCCAGAGCTGCAGGAGTTCCTCGCGCACCGCGTGCTTGAGCGCGGACGAACTCGCGCTCACGAAGTGGCTGCGGTCGAACCCGCTGCGCAGGCGAACGACATGGGCCGCCATGGGCGAACCGTGGGCACCCGGCGCCGTGGCGTAGATCTGGCGGCGGATGGCGTTGCGCGTGACGGCGCGGCGCGCCCAGCGTTTGGGCACGAGCACGCCCAGCCAGGGGCCGGGTTCGGGAAACAGCGGGCTGCTGCCCTCGGCGACGGGGCCGGGGGCAAGGCGGTGCAGGGCGAAGTGGGGCGTCTTGGCCACAGGGGCGTTGGCCAGCACAGCCTGGAACTGCTGCCGGGACCGCAGACGTGGGATCACCGGCGCGCGGCGGCCAGCGAACTCAGACCGCCAGGCGCTTGCGACCTTTGGCGCGGCGGGCGTTGATGACCGCGCGGCCGCCGCGCGTCTTCATGCGCACGAGAAAGCCATGGGTGCGGGCGCGGCGGATCTTGGAGGGTTGATAAGTGCGTTTCATGTTGGATCTGTCCGGAATCGGGGAAACCCGCAATTATCGCCAGAAACAGCCCAGCCCGGCAAGCTGCATTACAGGCGACCCCTGGCCTGCCCGAACCCGGGCCACGGGCAGGACGAACGGCGGCCGCCGTGCTTGTGGATAACTCGGCGCCGTGCCTACAATGCGCACCCTGGGCGAAAGCCCTTGTCCACAACGATAAACAGCTCCCCGCTTCCGTTCAATGTCCGAGGGAATCACCCCGTCCGCTGCGCTGCGCGACGATCACGCCGGGCGTTCGCTCTGGTCGGCGTGCATCGATCGACTGGCGCAGGAAATCCCCGAGCAGCAGTTCAACACCTGGATCCGCCCCTTGACCGCCAGCGTGGCGGCCGACGGCTCGCGGGTGGTGCTGGCCGTGGCCAACCGCTTCAAGCTCGACTGGATCCGGGCCCAGTACGCGGCGCGCATCAGCGCCGTGCTGGAGGCCGTGCAAGGCCACCCCGTGACACTGGAGTTGGCGCTTGCTCCGCGCGAAGCCCCCGCAAGGACTACGCCTGCAAACCGACCTGTGTTCGACGCGGTGACCGATCAGGCGCTCGCCGAGTTGCCCGAGGTGGCGCCCGCCGAGTCCGCCGGCGCAGGTGCGCCCAAGACGCGCCTGAACCCGGCGCTCACCTTCGCCAGCCTGGTGGAGGGCTCGGCCAACCGCATGGCGCGCGCGGCCGCCATGCACGTGGCCGGCAGCCTGGGCCAGCTTTACAACCCGCTGTTCATCTACGGTGGGGTCGGCCTGGGCAAGACCCACCTGGTGCACGCCATCGGCAACCACCTGCTGGCCGAGCGCCCCGGCGCACGAGTTCTCTACATCCACGCCGAGCAGTTCGTCTCGGATGTGGTCAAGTCCTATCAGCGCAAGACTTTCGATGAATTCAAGGCGCGCTACCACTCGCTCGACCTGCTGCTGATCGACGACGTGCAGTTCTTTGCCAACAAGGACCGCACCCAGGAGGAGTTCTTCAACGCCTTCGAGGCGCTGCTGGCCAAGAAGAGCCACATCGTGCTCA
>VFQO010000980.1_pt1 | contig 25348 bp, 22 predicted proteins | sample 3512331 | NCBI WGS metagenome assembly VFQO01 (sample SAMN10412371, study PRJNA504923) | tailings metagenome | isolation source: Replicate 3 from Balatoc abandoned mine | place: Philippines: Itogon, Benguet | collected 2017-08-28 | reverse complement strand
CCGGCACTCTGTATGTCGGCAGCTGGATCGAATTCTGGGATTTCTGGAAGAAGATCCCGATCTGGTCGTAAGGAGCACCTGAACCATGGCGACTTATCAGAACATCTTTACGCAGGTGCAAGTGCAAGGGCCGCCCGAAATGGGCGTCCCGCACCTCGACGGCAGTGAAGAGCGTCTGCCCTTCACCACCCACAACTACTGGATGGGCAAGCTCGGGCAGGCACAGCTCGGCCCGATCTATCTGGGCTGGTCCGGGATTCTCAGCCTCGCCTTCGGCACGCTGGCAATCATGATCATCGGCCTGAACTTCTGGGCCCAGGTCAACTGGAGCCCGCAAGGCTTCATGCGGGAATTCTTCTGGCTTTATCTCGCGCCTCCGGGCCCGGAATACGGCTTCAGCCCCTTTGTCCCGCTGGACAAGGGCGGCTGGTGGATTCTCGCCGGCTTCAGCCTGACCGCATCGATCCTCTTGTGGTGGGTTCGTACCTACACCCGTGCCAAGGCGCTGGGCATGGGGATGCACATCCCCTGGGCCTTCGCCAGCGCCATCTGGCTCTATCTGGTGCTGGGCTTCATCCGCCCGATGCTGATGGGCCAGTGGTCGGAAGCCGTGCCGTTCGGCATCTTCGAGCACCTCAACTGGACCAACAACTTCTCGCTGGTCTACGGGAACCTGTTCTACAATCCGTTCCACGCGCTCTCGATCGTCTTCCTTTACGGGTCGGCGGTGCTGTTCGCGATGCACGGGGCGACGATCCTTGCCCTCGGCCGCTACGGCGGGGAGCGCGAGATCGAGCAGATCACCGATCGCGGCACGGCGGCTGAACGCGGTGCGATCTTCTGGCGCTGGGTGATGGGGTTCAACGCGACCTTCGAATCCATCCACCGCTGGGCCTGGTGGTTTGCAGTGCTGACAACGCTCACGGGCGGGATCGGCATCCTGCTTACCGGCACCGTGGTCGATAACTGGTACCTGTGGGCGCAGGAACATCACTACGCGCCCGACACGCTCAACTACAACCCGACGGGCGCAGCACAGGCATCTGCCGGGAACTGACACAAGGAGCGCCGGGCGGCTCGCAAGAGCGGCCCGGCCCCAAGCTTCGGACAACACACAAGACCCGGTCGGACCCCATCGGTCCGGCCGGGTCTTGCTTTGTGGGGAGTTGGCGGCAGGGGGAGCGGGCCGATAGCGCGGCGTTCCGCCCCGGATGCTCAGTCCTTCAGCCGTCCGCGCAGGTCCATCAGATGCAGCGGCAGGGACAAGGCCAGAGGCAGGGCGATCCACCACCAGGCAGCATCTGTCAGCGCTGCCCGCAGTCCCAGGACGATCAACGCCGCCGGACCCAGCAGCGCCGCCACCGCGTTCCAGCGCCAGCCGCGGCCCATACGCAGCCACGCAGCCTCGATCAGCAACACGCCAAGGACGATATCGGCGGCATGGCCGCTGGCAAAGAAGGCTGCGATCATCGCCCCGGCGCCCCCCTCACCCGCGCGCGCCCGGCCTCAGCCGAAGGGCGCGTTAAGCTGGACCACCGCCCAGTTGAGCGCCGCGGCAAAGCTCACCCACCCGAGATAGGGCAGCAACAGCAGCGCAGCCCCCCGCGAAAAGCGCCCGCAAAAAAGGATCAGCGCCAGGATCGAGAGCCACAGCAGCACCACTTCGGCAAAGGCCCAATCGGGGCGCTGGAAGCGGAAGAACAGGATCGACCAGGAGATGTTGAGAAAGCCGTTCAGCGCGAACAGTCCGATCACCCATTCGGCCTCAGCCGAGGTGCGCGCTGCGCGCCACGCGGTGATGCCGGCGACGGTAATCAGCGCATAGATCAGCGTCCAACCCATCGGAAACAGCGCATCGGGCGGGTTCCATGATGGCTTGGCGAGCGCCTGATACCACGGCCCCAGATCAGTGACCGTCGCCCCCAGCGCGGCCACGCACAGCGCGGCCAGCGTTGCCACGACCACCGGGATGATTATCGTCGGCCTCATTGTAATCGCTCTAAGCCGCATGGCTGCCCCCTGCAATGGCTTCAGCCCCGCGCCCTGCCGTGTCAGTGCGCGGGACGCAGGCCGAGCAGGTGGGCGGTGTCCTTGAGGAAGATCTTGATGTGCGCCAGCGGTTTGGCGCGCACCAGCTTCTTGTGCATGTAGGCCTGCCAGGTCAGTTCCTGCACATCCTTGTCATCGCACATGGTGACAAAACGCTCGCGGCGCTTGTCGGAGGAATACCAGAAATACTGCATCACCCCCAGCACCCAGAACACGCGCCCGTGCTCCTTCATGAAGCGTTTGCGGGCGATCCGGAGCTGCCTGGCCTCGCCGGTCCTGAGGAAGGCGGCGCTCGCTTCGGCGACCATGCGCCCACCGACCATCGCGTAATAGATCCCCTCGCCCGAGGCCGGCGCGACGATCCCGGCGGCATCGCCCGCCACGATCACATCGGCGCCGTTGTCCCAGCGCTTCAGGGGCTTCAGCGGGATCGGCGCGCCTTCACGCCGCACGGTCTCGCACCGGTCGAGGCCCAGATCATCGCGGATCGTGGCAATCGCGCCGCGCAGGGAAAAGCCCTTGTTGGCGCTGCCCACACCGATGCTCGCGGTTTCGCCATGGGGGAAGACCCAGGCGTAGAAATCGGGCGAAAGGCGGCCCTGATAATAGACATCGCAGCGCGAGGCATCGAACTGGTCGGTGTTCTTCGGCGGCGACTTGATGATCTCGTGATAGGCAAACACGCAAGGGATGCGCTCTGCACCGACGAGGCATTGCTTGGCAACCGCCGAGCGCGCGCCGTCCGCGCCGATCACCACGCGGGCGCGCACGCTTTCGATCGGGCCGCCGCGGGTGCGGCGGAAAGTGACGATGGGGTGGCGCTGATCGTCCCGCTCGATCTTCTCGAAGGTGGCGGTGAGGCGTTCGGCCCCGGAATGGCGGGCGCGCTCACGCAGCCATTCATCGAACTCCTCACGGTCGACCATGCCGACATAGCCGATCTCGCCCACCGGCATATCGACTGCGCGGCCCGAAGGCGCGATCATCCGGGCCGAACGCGCCTTGGCGACCAGCAGCGATTGCGGAATGTCGAAATCGGCGAGCAGGCGCGGCGGAACCGCCCCGCCGCACGGCTTGATGCGCCCGCCGCGCTCGATCAGCAGCACCGAATGGCCGGCCAGCGCAAGGTCGGTCGCGGCGGTCGAACCCGAGGGGCCACCGCCGATCACCACCGCATCATAGATCATCTGGTTCATGCGAATTGCTCCCTAGTTTCCCTCGCCGATCCCCGGCGCAGTGCCGCCCCGCCGGTTGCCTTGATCGCCAGTGCTGCGGCAAGGACGAAGGCGGCAGCCTCGATGGCGAACACCAGCTGGAAGGCCGCGCCGTCATGGCCCAGCATTCCCCGTGCGAAATCGACGCCCACCGCGCCGAGCAGTCCGCCCAGCCCGAACGCGATCGCCTGGGATGCGCCCCACACGCCCATCCGCACGCCTTCCCGCGTGGTCTCGCCCGCGCCGGCCAGCCCCATCATCGCGCCGATCGCGGCAACAGCGAACACGCCGTTGCCAAAGCCAAGCACGAAGACATTGGCGCCCAATGGCCAGGGCGGACCGTTCACCGCGGCCAGCCCGAGCGCTGCCAGCCCGACCGCCGACAGCAGGCACCCGCCGATCACCCAGGCGCGCAGGGCATCGGGGCGCTTGCCGGTGAAGGCGCTGCCGCCCACGCCGGTCACGATCATGCCGAGCAGAATGCCGCCCTGATGCTGCCCGCCCATCTGCGTCGATTCCCCCGGCGTCAGCCCGAAGATCAGCCCGGCAAAAGGTTCGAGGATCAGATCCTGCATCGAAAAGGCGATCATCGAGACAAAGATGAAAACCGTGAAACGCCGCGCCGCCGTCTCGTGCCAGATCTCTGACAAGGCGGCGCGCAAATCGGGTGAGGGGGCATCGTCAGCCGTGTCGCGGAAGCTTCCGGCCTGCCGCTCCAGCCGCCATGTTGCCAGCACGGTCAGCGTCACCATCACCAGCGCCAGCCCGCCTGCCACCACCAGCAGACGTTCATAGCTGAACGGCTTGAGAAGCTGGCCGACGGTAATTGCCGAAGCGACGATCCCGGCGACCATCATCGTCCATGTCACCGCAGCGGCGGCGGCGCGCCGTTCGGGCGCAACGCCCGACGCCAGCAGCGCCAGCGCCGAAGTCCCGCCCGCGCCCACGCCCGCGCCGATCAGCGTATAGGCCAGCACCGCCAGCGCAAACCCGGACCCGAAGCCGGTGCGCATCAGGATCGTCGCCTGCGTCGCCAGCAATCCCCCCGCCGCCAGCACCGCCACCCCGCCGATGATCCAGCGGGTGCGGCTGCCCCCCTTGTCCGAGGCATGGCCCCACAATGGGCGGCCCAGCTGCACCGCATAATGCCACGCCACCAGCCCGGCCGGGATCGCCGCGAGCAGTTTCAGCTCGACCACCATCACCCGGTTCAACACCGTCGTCGCCAGCATCACCAGCGCGCCGATCGCCGCCTGCACCAGCCCGATGCGGACAATTCCCAGCCAGCCGAAGCCCTGCTTGGCCGCCACCATTGAGGCGATCGGGGCGTGCATCAGATGTGTCCCCCAAGGCCGAGCGATGCCGCCAGCATCCCCAGCACGTAAAGCGTCACGCCAACGCCGTTGTACCAGGGCGCATATTTCGCCGGATCACGCAGCAGACGCGGCATGGCGGCCAGTTGCGCGGCGAGCACGCCGGTCACAATCGCGGCCGACAGCGCATAACCCCACACCATCAGCAAGCCGATCACGATGACCTGCGCGCCGGCCATGGTGAGGCACGCCAGCCGTGCCGCACCGCTAACCCCCAGCACCACCGGAAGCGAGGTCAGACCGGTCTGGCGGTCACCCTCGACCGCCTTGAAATCGTTGAGCACCATGATCCCGTGCGCGCCCAGCGAATAGAGCACCAGCACGGCAATCACCTGCACCGAGGGCATCGCGCCCAGCATCACACTCGCCCCGGTGAACCACGACAGCCCTTCATAGGTCAGCCCGCACACCAGCGGCCCCAGCCAGCCATTCGCCTTGAAACGCAGCGGCGGCGCGGAATAGGCCCAGGCAAAAGCCAGCCCGACCAGCCCGGCAACAAACACGATCGGCCCGAGCAGCCAGCCGACGCTCGCCGAAATCAGGCTGGCGATTATCGCGATATAGAGCCCCCAGCGGCCCGGAATCCGGCCCGAGGGGATCGGGCGGTGCGGTTCGTTGATGGCATCGACATGGCGGTCGAACCAGTCGTTGACCGCCTGAGACGTGCCGCACACCAGCGGCCCTGCCAGCATGACGCCGCCCGCGACAAACCACCAGCGCCCATCAAGCCCCGCGCCTGACGAGACCGCGCCGCACATGAAGGCCCACATTGGCGGGAACCATGTGATCGGCTTGAGGAGTTCGAGAACATCGGCTGCTCTCGGCCCGCGTGACGGGCGGCTGGCCGGGCTGGGCACTGTGTGAGTCGAGGGTACCGAGTGCTCCATATGATTAGGCTATGCCTGACAGCACAGACCGTCAAATTATTTTGACATTATAATGCAGCCAAATCCCGTTTCAGACGTTCAAATTCGTAAACATCGTGTTGGGGATGTCACTTCGGCACATGTCCGCAGGATTGACAGTTGGATTGTTGGGGTGCGTCCGGCCAAGCCGAATCAGACCCGCGCTGACCCGTTCACACCCGGTCCAGCCCCCTGCCAGACCCCCGCCAGACCCGGCTTCGAGGCGGTTAGCCCCGGCCTTGCGGCACAGGGGCGATAACAGCGCGATTGGCCTACAGGCGCACGGCCCTATTCGCCGTCACCGGCAAGATTGCCAAGCCCGTAGCGGTGCAGCTTGGAATAGAGGCTCTGGCGCGACAGGCCGAGAATTTCGGCGGCGGATGCGCGGTTGTCCGAGGTGTAGCTCAGCGCCGCCTCGATACACAGACGCTCGATCAGGTCGGTGCTTTCGCGCACAATATCCTTGAGGCTCATGCGCCCGACAAGCTCAGTGAGCTGTTCGACCGAGCGCGGCAGATCCTGCTGACCTGGCGGCAAATCGCGCAGCCGGCGGCCGACCGGGCGGATGACAAAGGCGTAATAGCCTTCCTCACCCGAGGTGCGAACCGCAGACAATTCAATCGGTTCGCCTTCGATATCGTGGCCCACCCGCAGGACAGTCGCCACATTGCGCGCCGCGCCATGCTGGTCGATCTGGCCTTCGATCAGGTCGAGATCGATCCCCGGACGCCCGATCGATTCCGAAAGGTGGCGCCCGCGCAGCTGATCAACGCTGGCGGCCTGCAACATCTCGACAAAGGCGGCGTTGGCGGTGACGATTTCGAGATTGCTGTCAGCCACCACGAAGGCATCCGGCATCTGGTCGACCAGTGCGAGAACGGGGGAAAAGTCGCTTGCGGGCCGGTCCGTCGCGGGGACAAGGCGCACCAGCAGGAACTGCCCGCGATCCTGCGTGAAGCCGTTGACGCTCGCCATCACCTCGCGCGCGCCGCGGGCGATGCGGATGCGCGCGGGGCTGACCGTGTCCGAAACCAGCGCCGCGCCGACCAGCGATTGCAGCGCATCATGCGACGACTTGTCGATGAAGGTGACAAGCTTCTTGCCCGGCAGACCCGCCGGCCGCGCACCGACCAGCGCATGGGCGGCAGGGTTCGCCTCACGGATGCGCAGCGTGCCCGCCTCGACGATCATCACCGGTTCGGTCGAGCGTTCGAACAGCATGCGGTAGCGCGCTTCGAGTTGGCGCATCCGCAGATAATCACGCTCCAGCGATTGCTGGACTTGCAGCAGGCGCTGCTGAAGCTTGCCCGCCTCGCGCAGATCGCGGCCAAAGGCGATGCGGTGTTCGCCGCCATTGACGCTGAGCACGGCATAGCGGATCGGCACATCACCATCGCGCGAGGGGTGGTTGACCTGCCGCCAGTGCTGCACCTCACCACGCCGGGCGGCGGCGAGCATCTCCATGATTTTCGGGCGGGATTCGTCGGTGACTGTCTCGATCCAGTTATTGCCGACCAGATCCGCAAAGCTCGGAAATTCGCGTGGATCGAAGGCGGCATCGAGGATCGTGCCGGTATCGTCGAGCACCAGCGTGACATCGCCGGCGACCATCGCCAGCTTCATCGCCGCATCGGCATCGAGCGTGTTGAACAGCTCGGCTGCCTTCCCGAACGGGTGCTTGCCTTCGATCGAGTGCTTGCGGGTGAGCATGTCCGTTCTCGAACCTACCGGAGGTTCAGATCACGGGCAGCAGCAGTCTTCACCAGAGAATTCGCGGTCTCGAGCGCGGAGAGCGCATCCGCGCCCGTGCCGTCTGCCCCCACTTCCATCACAATTCCGGGATTCTCGTTGATCATTCGCCCGCCGACAAGCACGATGATGTGAGGATTGGCCGACACATTGCGGACGGCCTTGATGAGATTGCCTAAGGCGGCGCTAGGGCAATCGCGGGCAAGCGTCAATCCTAGCAGGTCGAAGGGCTGGCGCGCCAATCGGTCGAGCAGTTCGCGGCGCTCGGGTTTGATCAACGCCTCGCTGCGCCAGCCCCCGCGGCCGAAGACCTCTTCGAGCATGAGGGTGCCGAAATTGTGATGATCCCCCGGCATCGGGGAAAACAGGGCGCTGTAGGGCAGGGCAAGGCCGGCGAGATCCACCGGAGCGCGCGCCGCAACTTCGCGCATCACCTCCTGAAGGCGCCACAAACCCATTGTAACATCGAGAAAATCACATTCGTCACGCTCCCACATCTCGCCCAGCTTGCGGGCCGCCGGGGCAAGCAGATCCAGACAGATGGTCTCAACCGTCGCCCCCTTGGCCATGAAGGCATCGACCTCTTCGAGCAGCGCGGCCGCCTCAAGACGGAGCGGAAGAACGGCAAAGCGCGAGGCTTCGTCTGAAGTGATGGTGCGGAACAGACGCGAACGGGCGCGGGTCTTGGTGGCGGAATGAGCCATCAACAGACGCGGAATGATCTCGCTTTCGATGATGGTGTTGACCGAGTCGGCCTGATCAGGGTGCGGGGCGCTGCGCCGTCGGACCGCTTCGAGTGGGGCAGTTATGACCCCTCGCAAGCCTGCACCAAACATGCCCGATGCCTTCGACTCTCCCATTCGTCAGACCCTCCCAGGTCGTGCGGACGAACCTTCCGCAGGAGGTAGTGACCGCCCCGAAAGGCAGCCTTGGCCCTGATCCCGAAAGCCAGCGACTCTTACCTACGCCTTTTTCCGCCGTGGCGCAAATGACCTTACCTAGGACAGCCCAATCGTCAATAAAACAGAACGTCCAATTCATTTGACACTTAAGTTGGAAAGCGTAATGATCCGAGTCTGAGAGAAAAGGCTAACGCATCAAATGACTCGGACGGATCACGAATCCCCGGTCGAACCTGGAACCACGGTGAAGGGGGCGGGCCAGCAAAGGGGCAAACCCTACGCGCTTTACACCGCGGAGGAGCGGCAAAGGCGGGACGGGTCGGCCTGGACGATCGTGCAAGGCGTGCTCGCCCCGGTGCAGTTCGTCGTTTTCCTAGTGAGCCTTGGCCTGGTGCTGCGCACTCTCTCCACGGGTGAAGGCGCATGGGCGGCTGATGCCTCGATCGTCGTCAAGACGCTGGTGCTCTACACCATCATGATCACCGGGTCGATCTGGGAGAAGGTGGTGTTCGGCAAATGGCTGTTCGCGCCCGCCTTCTTCTGGGAGGATGTGTTCTCGATGCTCGTGCTCGCGCTGCACAGCCTCTATCTCGTGATGCTCTTCGCCGGGATCGGCACGATGGAGCAGCGCCTGCTGGTCGCATTGGCGGGTTACGCAGCTTACGTGATCAACGCCGGGCAGTTCCTGTGGAAGCTGCGCATGGCACGGCTCGAAGGCGCGCCCGCGCGCCATGTGGTGACAGCATGAACGCGGCCACACTCCTTGATGGCTGCGCGGCCGAACTGGCCCGCCCTGCCCCTGACGCTCAGCGCCCGGTGCTGCGTGAACGCGGCCAGCGCGAGGTATTCTGCGGACTTACCGGCATCATCTGGCTGCACCGCAAGATGCAGGACGCCTTCTTTCTCGTGGTCGGCTCGCGCACCTGCGCGCACCTGCTGCAATCGGCCGCGGGCGTGATGATCTTTGCAGAGCCGCGCTTTGCGACCGCGATCATGGAAGAGCGCGATCTGGCCGGCATGGTCGATGCGCAGGACGAACTGGACCGGGTGGTGAACCGTCTGCTGGAGCGTCGCCCTGACATCAAGACGCTGTTCCTCGTCGGATCGTGCCCTTCGGAAGTGATCAAGCTCGATCTGGCCAAGGCCGCCCAGCGCCTTGGCGCGGTGCACATGCCGCGCGTGCGCATCCTCAACTATTCGGGCAGCGGGATCGAGACGACCTTCACGCAAGGCGAAGACGCCTGCCTTGCCGCGCTGGTGCCGGTTATGCCCGCCCTGCCTGCCGATGCGCCTGCCGAGCTGCTGATTGTCGGTTCGCTCCCCGATATCGTCGAAGACCAGTTCCTGCGCCTGTTCGCCGATCTCGGCATCGCCCGCGTCGGCTGCCTGCCCGCTCGCAACGCCCGCGATCTCCCGGCCATCGGCCCGAACACGAACTACCTGCTCGCCCAGCCTTTCCTCGGTGAGACCGCAATGGCGCTCGAAGGGCGCGGCGCGAAGCGGATCGAGGCGCTGTTCCCCTTCGGTGTCGAGGGCACTTCGGACTGGCTGCGCACCGCCGCACGCACATTCGGCATTGACCCCGCCTTGACCGAACAGGTCCTTGCCCCGGGCCGCGAACGCGCGCGGATTGCCCTGTCGAAACTGCGCCCGCAGCTCGAAGGCAAGCGGATCAGCTTCCTGCCGGATTCACAGCTCGAAGTCCCCCTTGCCCGCTACCTGCAAGACGAGCTGGGCATGGAACTGGTCGAAGTCGGCACGCCTTACCTGCACCGCGCGCACCTCGCCCGCGAACTGGAGCGCTTCGGCCCTGATGTGCGCCTGTCCGAAGGCCAGCATGTCGAGCGCCAGCTGGACCGTGTGCGCGCCGATCGGCCCGATATCACCGTCTGCGGGCTCGGCCTTGCCAATCCGCTGGAGATGGAAGGGCTCACCACCAAGTGGGCGATCGAACTCGTCTTCTCCCCGATCCACGGCTTCGATCAGGCGGCCGATCTTGCCGAACTCTTTGCCCGTCCGCTGCGGCGGCGCGACCTGCTGGAGGTATAGCGCCATGCAGCTCGCCGTCTGGACATATGAAGGCCCCCCGCACGTCGGCGCGATGCGCGTGGCGACTGCGATGGAGAAGCTTCACTACGTGCTCCACGCACCGCAGGGCGATACCTATGCGGATCTGCTGTTCACGATGATCGAACGGCGCGGCAAGCGCCCGCCGGTCACCTACACCACCTTCGAAGCGCGTGATCTGGGCAAGGACACTGCCCAGATCTTTCAGGACGCCGCGCGCGAGGCAGTGACCCGCTTCAATCCGCAGGCGATCATCGTCGGCGCTTCGTGCACCGCCGAGCTGATCCAGGACGATCCGGCCGGCCTTGCTGAAGCGATGGGACTGCCGGTGCCGGCGATCCCGCTCGAACTTCCCAGCTACCAGCGCAAGGAAAACTGGGGCGCGGCCGAGACCTTCTACCAGATCGTCCGCCACCTCGCCGACAAGTCGGTGGTGCGCCCCCCGCGAGAGGGCCGCAAGGCCCGCGCCAATATCCTCGGCCCGACTGCGCTTGGCTTCCGCCACCGTGACGATCTGGTCGAGATCAAGAAAATTCTCAGCGCGCTGGATATCGAGATCAATCTCGTCGCTCCGCTGGGCGCCACCCCGGAGGACATTGCGAGGATCGGCGCTGCCGACTTCAACATCGTCCTCTACCCTGAAATCGCAGATGAGGCCGCCCGCTGGCTTGAGCGCACTTTCGCTCAACCCTGTGTGCGGACCATCCCTATCGGCGTGGGAGCGACTCGCTCTTTCATTGCCGACGTCGCCGAGCTGGCAGGTGCAGATCCCACGCCTGCCCTCGGCGACACCTCTTCCCGGATGCCCTGGTGGTCACGGTCGGTCGATTCGACCTATCTGACCGGCAAGCGCGTCTTCATCTTCGGCGATGCGACCCACGCGGTTGCCGCCGCCCGCATCGCGCGGGAGGAACTGGGCTTCGAGGTGTGCGGCCTCGGCTGCTACGCCCGCGAATTCGCCCGCGAGGTCCGCGCCGAAGCCGCACGCTGCGGCATAGAGGCGCTGATCACCGATGATCACCTCGCGGTCGAGGATGCCATCGCCGCCGCCGCGCCCGAACTGGTGCTCGGCACGCAGATGGAACGCCATATCGCCAAGCGGCTTGGCATCCCCTGCGCAGTGATTTCCGCGCCGGTTCACGTTCAGGATTTCCCGGCGCGCCATTCGCCCCAGATGGGTTTCGAGGGCGCAAACGTGATCTTCGACACCTGGGTGCATCCGCTGGTGATGGGGCTGGAAGAGCACCTCCTCACCATGTTCCGCGAAGATTTCGAGTTCTCTGACGAGGCCGGCGCTTCGCACCATGCCGCGCACAGCCCGCGCAAGGCTGTGGTCGACACAGTGTCGGAAGCACCGGTTGAAGATATCCCCGCGCCAGCACTGACGGAAGAACCCGGCACGCTATGGACCGCAGAGGCCGAGCGCGAGCTGAAGAAGATCCCGTTCTTCGTGCGCGGCAAGGCGCGCCGCAACACCGAGAATTTCGCCGCCGCCGAAGGGCGCCGCCAGATCGATCTCGAAACCCTCTACGACGCCAAGGCGCATTATGCACGGTAGTGTCGCCTCGGCCTCCTCGGTGGACCCGCGCGCTCCCGTCCGGGTGGTGATCGTCACGCTCGACAATCACCTCAAGGGCGCAGTCGACCGGGCCGAGGAAGCCCTGGCGAAGGAAGGGATCGACCTTTCGCTCCACGCGGCCAGCGAGTGGGGCAGCAACCCCGAAGATCTCGAAGCGGTCAAGGCCGCCATCGCCGGTGCTGACATCGTCATCGCGACGATGCTGTTCCTCGACGATCACATCCGCATGGTCTTGCCCGCGCTCGAAGCGCGGCGCGAGGGGTGCGATGCGATGGTCTGTCTGATGAGCGCGGGTGAGGTGGTGCGCCTGACCAAGATGGGCGGCTACCGGATGGATGCGCCCGCCAAGGGCCCGCTGGCGCTGCTCAAGAAGCTGCGCGGCTCTTCGGGCAAAGACGGCAAGCCCAATTCAGGCGCGGGGCAGATGAAGATGCTGCGCCGCCTGCCCAAGATTCTGCGGTTCATCCCCGGCACTGCGCAGGATGTGCGCGCATATTTCCTGACGCTGCAATACTGGCTGGCGGGTTCTGACGAAAACGTCGTCGCGATGGTGCGCGCACTGATCGACCGCTATGCCGCGGGCGAGCGGCTGTATCGCCGCGGCATCACTAAAGCCGAAGCCCCGCTCGAATATCCCGAGACCGGTGTCTATCACCCCGACACCCCGCAGCGCATTTCCGAAAGCCTGCGCCTGCTGCCTGCCACGGCGGGACGCGAGGGGACCGTGGGCCTGATCCTGCTGCGCTCCTACCTGCTGGGCCGCGACTGCGCGCATTATGACGGGGCCATCGCCGCCTTCGAGGCCGCAGGGCTGAAGGTCGTTCCCGTGTTCGCCAGCGGGCTCGATGCGCGCCCGGCCATCGAGAAATTCTTCATCGGGCCCGATGGCAGGCCGACGGTCGATGCCATCGTAAACCTCACCGGCTTCAGCCTTGTCGGCGGCCCGGCCTATTCCGATGCGCCCGCTGCGCGCGACGTGCTGGGCGATCTTGATCTGCCCTACCTCGCCGCGCATGCCATCGAATTCCAGACCATCGAGGATTGGGCGCACCGCCCGCAGGGGCTGCTGCCGCTCGAATCCACCATGATGGTCGCCCTTCCCGAGCTTGACGGCTCGACTGTCCCACACGTGTTCGGCGGACGCGCGGGACAGTCGGGAACAGGGTGCAGCGGTTGCGACCGGCGCTGCGGCCGGCCTGCCTCGCACAAGGCCCGCCCGATGCAGGCCTGCCCCGAACGCGCCGAGGCGCTGGCGGCCAAGACGCTCAAGCTGATCCAGCTGCGCCGCTCGGCACGTGCCGCGCGCAAGCTGGCTATCGTTGTCTTCAACTTCCCGCCGAATGCCGGGGCCACTGGCACAGCGGCCTTCATGGCAGTCCACGAAAGCCTGTATGTGACGCTCCAGCGTCTCAGGGCAGAAGGCTATGCCGTCGAAGTCCCCGAAAGCCTTGATGCAATGCGTGACGCGCTGCTCAAGGGCAACGCCGAGCGCTTCGGCAGCGACGCCAATGTCGCCCACCGCATTCCGGCGGACGAGCATGTGCGGCGCGAGACGCACCTTACAGAGATCGAAGCTGCGTGGGGCCCTGCCCCCGGCAAGCAGCTGGCCGATGGCGGCCACATCCTCGTGCAGGGAGCGCATTTCGGCAATGTGTTCGTCGGCGTGCAACCCGGCTTCGGCTACGAGGGCGATCCGATGCGCCTGCTGTTCGAAGGCACCTTTGCCCCGACCCACGCCTTCAGCGCCTTCTATCGCTACATCCGCGAGGATTTCGGCGCGCACGCGGTGCTCCACTTCGGCACCCACGGCGCGCTTGAATTCATGCCGGGCAAGCAGGCAGGGATGTCGGGCAAGTGCTGGCCGGACCGCCTGATCGGCGACACGCCCAATTTCTACCTTTACGCCGCCAATAACCCGTCCGAAGGGATGCTGGCCAAGCGCCGTTCGGGTGCAACACTGATCAGCTACCTCACGCCGCCGCTGGCGCAGGCCGGGCTTTACAAGGGCCTCTCGGAGCTGAAGGCGAGTGTCGAGCGCTGGCGCGCAACCATCGATGATGCTGATCACGCGGACGAACGCGCCGATCTGGCGCTGCTCATCGCCGACCAGTGCGAGGCGCTGGATATCGAATATGCCGAGATCGGCGAACTGCCTGCGCGTCTCTACGAGCTGGAGCAGGCGCTGATCCCGCACGGGCTTCATGTCTTTGGCCGCAATCCATCGGGCGCGGAAGCGGAGGACATGCTCGATGCGATGATGGAAGCAGGCAGCCACGACGGTCCGACACCGGACCGGGCGCGGCTGGCGGCCCTGCTCGATTCCTCGGACGAAATGGGATCACTGATCCACGCCCTCGACGGCGGCTATGTCGCGCCCGCGCCGGGGGGCGATGTGGTGGTCAACCCCGATGTCCTGCCCACGGGGCGCAACATCCACGGCTTTGATCCGTTCTTGCTGCCTTCTTCGTTCGCCTGCCGCATGGGCAACGAACAGGCCGAGCGCCTGATCGCCCGCCATGTCGAGAGCGGCCAGCCCTTCCCCGAAAGCATCGCCATGGTGCTGTGGGGCACGGACAACATGAAGTCCGAAGGCGTCCAGATCGCCCAGGCGATGACGCTGATGGGCGCGCGGCCTCGGCGCGACACTTATGGGCGCCTTGCTGGGGCGGAATTGATCCCCCTGGCCGAACTCGGCCGCCCGCGCATCGATGTGGTGATGACCCTTTCGGGCATTTTCCGTGACCTTCTGCCGATGCAGACCCGCATGCTGGCCGAAGCCGCGCTGCTTGCCAGCGACGCGGAGGAACCGTTGGAAGCCAACTTCATCCGCAAGCACACGCTGGCGCAGATGGAAAAGCACGGCTGTGACCTCGAAACCGCGGCCCTGCGGGTCTTCTCCAATGCCGAAGGGGCTTACGGCGCCAACGTCAATCAGATGATCGAAGGCGGCGTCTGGGCCGATCCGGACGAGTTGGCCAACGCCTTCGAGAGCAACAAGGGCTTTGCCTATGGTGTCAGCGGCAAGCCGGTGCAGCAACGTGAACTGCTCCAGAGCGCGCTCGGCACGGTCGATTTCACCTACCAGAACCTCGAAAGCATCGAACTGGGCATCAATGATGTCGACCAGTATGTGGACGGGCTTGGCGGTGTGACCCGATCGGTAGCACGGGCCAAGGGCGCCGAAACGCCGGTCTATATCCTCGATGCCACCCGCGGCAGCACCAAGGTGCGCACACTCGCCGAACAGATCGATCTGGAAGCGCGCACTCGCACCCTGAACCCGAAGTGGTTCGAGGGCCTGCTGGAACACGGCTACGAAGGCGTGCGCCAGATCGAGGGCCATGTGACCAGCACATTGGGCTGGTCGGCCACAACCGGTCAGGTTGCGCCATGGGTCTATCAGAAGATTTCCGAGACCTTCGTGCTCGATGCCGAAATGCGCCGGCGTTTGTCCGCGCTCAATCCCAAGAGTGCCGGGCGTGTGGCAGGACGGTTGCTCGAAGCCTGCGACCGCAATCTGTGGGCCCCCGACGAAGCAACGCTCGCGGCCTTACGCGAAGCCAATGACGAGCTGGAAGACCGCCTCGAAGGCGTGTTCCCGGCAGAATGACCAAGGGATAGATCAGCATGAACCTCCACAACCCCCGCTCCAGCTTCACGCCCCCCGATGGCGAGGGATCGGTCCAGGTCGCGCTCGATCCGGCCGACAAGATCAAGGGTGCGAAGGTCTTTGCAGTCTATGGCAAGGGTGGGATCGGGAAATCGACCACCTCGTCGAACCTGTCGGCAGCGTTCTCGAAACTCGGTCACCGCGTGCTCCAGATCGGCTGCGATCCCAAGCATGACAGCACCTTCACGCTCACCAAAAAGCTCATGCCGACGGTGATCGATGTGCTGGAAACGGTCGAATTCCACGCGGAAGAACTGCGGCCGGAAGACTACATGTTCGAAGGCTATAACGGCGTGATGTGCGTCGAGGCGGGCGGCCCCCCGGCGGGCACGGGCTGCGGCGGCTATGTCGTGGGACAGACGGTCAAGCTGCTGAAACAGCACCATTTGCTTGAAGAAACGGACGTCGTGATCTTCGATGTGCTGGGCGATGTGGTGTGCGGCGGGTTCGCCGCGCCCCTGCAACATGCCGAGCGCGCGCTGGTGGTCGCTGCCAATGATTTTGACAGCATCTTCGCGATGAACCGGATCGTGGCGGCTATCTCGGCGAAGTCGAAGAATTACGACGTGCGCCTTGCCGGCGTGGTCGCCAACCGCAGCCGCGAGACCGACGAGATCGACCGCTTCTGCGACAAGATCGGGATGCAGCGCCTCGCCCACTTCCGCGATGTCGACGCGATCCGCCGCTCGCGCCTCAAGAAGTGCACCTTGTTCGAGATGGGTGACGATCCCGAAGTGGTCGCTGCGCAGGACGAATATCTGCGTCTTGCCGCGATGCTGTGGGCCGGGGTGGATCCTTCCACGGCCCAGCCGATGAAGGACCGCGACATCTTCGACTTCCTGGGATTCGAGTGATGGCGACCCGCAACCCGACCGATTATGACGACCGCCGCGAGGCGCTGGCGACCTATTTCGACAGCACCGCGCGGCAGGCATGGATCGACCTCACATCCGACACCAAGGTCAGCGGTATCCGCGCCACGGTGCGCGCCGGCCGCGATGCGATGCGCGCCTGCCTGCTCGACTGGCTGCCGACCGACCTGCGGCGCACACAAATCCTCGATGCGGGCTGCGGCACCGGATCGCTGGCGGTGGCAGCAGCTTGCCGCGGCGCGGAAGTGACCGGCATTGATGTTGCCGCAGGGCTGGTGGAAGTCGCCCGCGAGCGGACCCCATCGTTCATCGGGCATGGACGTATTCACTGGCGATCAGGCGACATGCTCGATTCCGAACTCGGCACCTTTGCCCACGTGGTGGCAATGGACTCGCTGATCCATTACGAGCCTGAGGATCTGGTTGCAGCCCTTGCCCAGCTGGCAGGCCGCACCACGCAATCGATCCTGTTCACCTTCGCGCCGCGCACCACGCTGCTCAGCGCCATGCACAACATCGGCAAGGTCTTCCCGAAGTCTGACCGCAGCCCCGCCATCGTGCCGGTGGCCGAGGGCGATCTGCGCGAACGCTTGGCCCGGCTGCAAGGCTGGAGCATCGGCCGCACACAGCGCATCCAGTCGGGGTTCTACACCTCACAGGCGCTCGAACTGGTGAGGCACGGATGAACCGTCCCGCTCGCCCTGCACCCCCGCAAAGCTTTGCCGAACTGCTGTTCCGGCTGATGCCCTTTGCGGATGCGGCGAGCGATGATCTGCCGCTGCCGCGCCTTTTGCGCCTTTCGCTGTTCCAGGTGAGTGTCGGCATGGCGACGGTGCTGCTCAACGGCACATTGAACCGGGTGATGGTGGTGGAGCTGGGCACGCCGACATGGCTGGTGGCGCTGCTGATTGCAGTGCCGCTGCTGGCGGCGCCGTTCCGTGCGCTGATGGGCCACAAGTCCGACACGCACCGTTCCGTGCTGGGCTGGCGGCGGGTGCCCTACATCTGGTTCGGTTCGATGCTACAGTTCGGCGGGCTGGCCATCATGCCGTTCGCCCTGCTGCTGCTTGACGAGCCTGACCGCTTCACCCTCGGCATGGTCGCGGCAGCGGCGGCTTTCCTGCTGACCGGCACCGGCTTTCACATGACCCAGACCGCCGGCCTCGCGCTGGTGACTGACCTTGCGCCGCGCGACAAGCGTCCGCGCGCGGTGGCGCTGCATTACGTGACACTGCTGATCGGCATGATGTTCTCGGCCTTCGTGATCGGCGGCGTGCTTTCGGATTTCTCGAACACCAAGCTGGTGCAGGTCATTCAGGGCTGCGCGGTGCTGACCATCATTCTCAATGTTGCCGCGATCTGGAAACAGGAAGCGCGCAACCCCGCGATCACCAAGGGGCCGGAGCCGGGCGCACCGACCTTCCGGCAATTGTGGCGCGATTTTGTGCGCGATGGCCGCAATGCCCGGATGCTGACAGCGATCGGCATCGGGGCGGCAGGCTTTGCGATGCAGGATGCGCTGCTGGAGCCCTATGGGGGCGAGATCCTCAGGCTTTCGGTCGGTGCAACCACCGGGCTGACAGGGGCATGGGCGCTGGGTTCTCTGATCGGCTTCACGGTATCGGGCGCGGCACTGGGCCGCGGCTGGGACCCGCTGCGGCTGGCCGGTGCCGGCATGGTGATCGGGATCAACGCCTTCCTGATGGTCCTGTTTTCCGGCTCCTTTGCCGCGCCGCTGATGCTCTATGCCGGTGCGCTGGGCATTGGGCTGGGCCTTGGGCTATTCTCGGTCGGCACGCTGATGGAAGCCATGAACCTTGCCGAAGGCGAAGGCGCAGGTCTTGCGCTCGGCGCATGGGGCGCGGTGCAAGCGACCTGTGCAGGGCTGGGCATCGCGACAGGCGGCCTGCTGCGCGACGGGGTAGCGATGCTGCTCCAGAGCGATGCGCCGAGCGCCAGCATGGCGATGCGCGCCACAGGTTACGGCGCGGTCTACATCCTCGAAATCGCGCTGCTGCTGATCGGTCTTGCCGCGATCGGGCCATTGGTGGGCCATCGCAGCCGTCTTCAACCGGGCGAGACCGCACCCGATGCGCGTCCCTTCGGCCTTACCGAGTTTCCAACATGATTACCCGTGCCCGCCTGTCCCGTCCCTTTGCCCCGGCTTCGCCTCAGCCGGTTTGTTCCATGAGAGGAATGTGAAATGAACGCTGCCTATATCGTCGGCACCTTCGATGTTGCCGAGCTCGCCTTCCTGCTGTTCTTCGGCTTTTTTGTCGCGCTGGTCTTCTACCTTAACAAGGAAAGCCGCCGCGAAGGCTATCCGCTTGAGGAAGAGGAAGACGGCAAGATCCTGCCCGCAAGCCTGTTCGATGGCGAGAAGAAGAGCTTCCAGCTGCCCCACGGCCGCGGCACCTATGTGCCCGAGGACGTCGCCCGCGACGACATCAACGTGCCCGCGGTTCAATCCTTCCGCGCCGCCGGCGCCCCCTTCGTGCCGACCGGTGATGCCATGGTCGACGGTATGGGCCCGGCCGCCTGGGCCAACCGTGCGAAGTATCCCGATCTGACCTTCGATGGCCGCCCGCGCATCGTGCCCATCGCGCAGAGCCATGAACTGGTGATCTCTCCCAATGATCCCAAGCTGGTCGGCTTCCCGGTGGTTGCCGCAGACGGCGTGACTGTCGGCAAGGTCAGCGACGTATGGGTCGATCAGGCCGAACACATGATCCGCTACCTCGAAGTCGAGACCAACAGCGGCAAGAAGGTGCTCGCCCCGATGATGGTGGCGGTGGTTCACGGCAGCAGCCTGATCGATGCGCTGCTGCCCATCACCAGCGACAAGCCCGAATATGTCGAGATCGACGCGATTACTGCGGCGCAGTTCGACAATGTCCCCGCGCTCGAAACCGCAGGGACCGTCACCCGCTACGAAGAAGACCGCATCCAGGCCTACTTCGGCGGCGGCTACATGTATGCAACGCCGGAAAGGTCGGAAGCATGGCTCTGAAGGCCGAAGCGGCCGTGACGGACAAAGCAGCAGCGGCGAAAGGGCCGCTGCTGCCCCAGGGCAACCCTGGCAGGTTCGATCACACCGCGCTCGAAAACGATGGCCCCAAGGCGTTCGGCGACCGCATGGGCACGCCGCAGCCTGACGAACAGGTGCTGTGGAAAGGGCGACCGCAGCTCGGCCTGCTGGCGCGCTCGGCGTTCCACACGCATACGCTGGGCGCCTACATGGCAGGGCTCGTGGTCGTTGCACTGGTGCTGGGCAAGACCGATGCAGCGATCGTCGCAGGCGTGCTCGGGATGGTGCTGGTCGCGATCCTCTACCTGCTCGCCTGGGCGAGTGCGCGCAGCACGCTATACATCCTGACCGACACGCGGCTGATCATGCGCATCGGCGTTGCGATCGAGACGCGCGTGAACGTGCCGCTCAAGCAGATCACGGCCGCTCACCTCGCCTTGCAGGGTAAGCGCGGGCATGGTGACATAGCGTTCGAACTCGCCGGTGACCGTCTGCTCGGCACCCTGTTGCTCTGGCCGCATGTTCGTCCCTGGCGCTATGCGCGGCCCCAACCGATGCTGCGGGCCGTGCCCGACGCGGCAACGCTTGCCCGGACGATCGCAGAAACCCGCGCGCGGTTCGGCGCGATCGAACAGAATTTGAGCGAGATCAATGAAGCGCCTGCCGCCAGTGGGCAAACCGTGCCCCAGGGCACGGCGGTGCCCCCGCGTCCAGCCCCGGCCATCCGCCGCGGCGAGGCCGGCCTTGAGGGAGCCCCGGCATGATCGTTCGCGAATACGAAAAGGACGAGATTACCGTCCACAAGGTGCCGCTGTTGCTGATGGGTGGCATGGTGGCTGCCTCGCTGGTGCTGACGGCCTCGGTGACGATGGGTTTCGTTCCCAAGCAGTCGGTGCCCGCCGAAGCACGCGCCGCTGCCGGGATCACCGCAGCGCAGGTCCGCCCGCTCAAGTTCTTCGACGAACCTGACGGCACCGTGCGGGTAGAAGACGGTGCGACCGGTGAAGTGCTCAATCGCTTCGGCGAAGGCGAAGGCGGGTTCATCCGCGCCACGGTGCGCAGCCTCGTCCACCAGCGCCGCATCCGCGGGATCGGCCCTGAAGTTCCCTTCACTCTGACTGAATGGCAGAACGGCAACCTCACCCTCGCCGATCCGGAAACCGGGCGGTCGGTCGAGGTCAGTTCCTTCGGGCCGGACAATCGCGCGGTGTACCAGAACCTGCTGCCGGCAAAGGAGGCGAAACGCTGATGGCGCTCACCTTCCTCACCGCGGAAAGCTTCGAGACGCCCTGCACGATCACGGTCGAGCAGAGCTCCGAACACTTTCATGCCCATGTCGAACTGGCGGACGAAGTCGCCATCGAACCCGGTGACAAGGTGCGCGTCCACGGCGCGCCGATCCAGATACCGTTCGGCACCCGTCAGGTGTTCGAACGCCGCGCCACCGTGACGCGCGCCAGCCCGCTGAAGCGCGCCCTCACGAAGCTGGCCGCCTATTTCGACCTCAGCGAACTCTACGAAGTCAGCTTCAACGCCGGGAGGATCAAATGAACGCCTACAAGCCGATGACCAGCGAAGAGGCGATGGCAATCGCGACGCAGGACACGATGCTGACCCCGCGTTTCTACACCACCGATTACGACGCGCTCGATGCGATCGACGTCACCCCCGTGCGCGCAGAATGGGACCAGCTGATCGCCGACATGGTAGGCGACCCCAACAAACTCCACTTCAAGCACACCGACGCCTTCAAGGGCGTGATAGAAGGGCTGGAGCCTTCGCTGCGGCAGGAGTTCACCGATTTCCTCGTCAGCTCGATGACTTCGGAGTTTTCGGGCTGCGTCCTCTATGCGGAAATCGCGCGGCGCACCAAGAATCCGGACGTCAAGCAGCTGTTCCGTCTGCTCGCCCGTGATGAAAGCCGCCATGCCGGCTTCATCAACGAAAGCCTCAAGGATGCCGGGATCGGTGTCGATCTCGGCTATCTGACGCGGACCAAGAAATACACCTATTTCAAGCCGAAGTTCATCTTCTACGCGGTCTATCTGTCGGAGAAGATCGGCTACGCGCGCTACATCACCATCTTCCGGCATCTCGCCCGGAACCCGCAATACAAGTTCCACCCGATCTTCGACTGGTTCGAGGAATGGTGCAACGACGAGTTCCGCCATGGTGAGGCCTTCGCCATGCTGCTGCGTGCCGACCCCAAGCTGCTCGAAGGTGCAAACAAGCTGTGGGTGCGCTTCTTCCTGCTGTCGGTCTACGCCACGATGTATGTGCGCGATCACAACCGCCCGGTGTTCCACGCCGCGCTCGGCGTCGATCCGACCGATTATGACTACAAGGTCTTTGCGATCTGCAATCAGATCGCCCGTCAGGTTTTCCCGGTCGAACTGGACATCGACAACCCGTCCTTCCGCCGCCAGATGGAAAAGCTGCGGCTCGCAGCGGAACGCATCGAGGAAGGCAAGGCCAAGGGCGGCGTCGGCGGAATGATCGCGCGGGCTTCCGGCATGGCGGGCGCAGGCCTTGCCTTTGCGCGGATGTATCTCCAGCGGCCCAAGCCCAACGCTCTGCCCCGCTCGATCCGTCTGCAACCCGCGTGGTAAGCTGGAGCGGCCATATTGTGCCGTTCATCGTGACGGTGGCGATCTGGTTTGTCGCAACCGGGCTGATTGCCTGGGCCGACAACCGTGAACGCGCCACCTTCTCGACCAGTCTGATGGTGGGCAGCGTGGCGGGGATTGCCGGGTTGCTGGTGATTCTCGTGTCATCGCTCTCGACCGAGATGTGGGCGGTCTACCTGTCCTTCATCGGCGCGCTGATGGTGTGGGGCTGGCATGAACTGAGCTTCCTGACCGGCGCATCGGCGGGACCACGGCGCGGGCCGAGCGATCCCTCGCTGACCGGTGTTGCGCGCTTTCGTCAGGCAGCGGCGACAGTGATGCATCACGAAGTCGCGCTGGCAGTAACGGCACTGCTGCTGATTTCGCTGTCATGGAACGCGCCCAACCAGATCGGCGCGACGGTGTTCGTCCTGATGTTTGCGATGCGGCTGATTTCGAAGATCAACCTGTTCGTCGGCGTGCCGAACTCGACTTCCGAGATGCTCCCCGAACAGCTGGCCTATCTCAAGACCTATTTCGGCGCGAACCGGCTGACCGTGCTGCTGCCTGTGTCGATCGTGGTGATCGCCGGGGCGACTGTGTGGTTTGCAAGGCTGGCACTGGCCGCACCTGTGGGCAGCGCCGAAATGGTCGGAGCAAGCCTGTTGACCACGCTCAGCCTGCTCGGCGTGCTCGAACATCTGTTTCTTGCCCTGCCCTTCCGTGACGGGATGCTGTGGGGCTGGGCCTTACCGAAGCGCCGCCCGGCGGCTGCGACACAACGAGATTGAAGACAATGACGACAGAGGGAACGCGCATGGACTTCGAAGCCTTTTTCGCCGGCGAACTTGATACGGTGCGTGCCGATGGCCGCTACCGGGTGTTCACCGACATCAAGCGCCACCGCGGACGCTTCCCCCACGCCACCCGCTTCATCGCCGATGAAACGCAGGCCGTGACGGTGTGGTGCTCGAACGACTATCTCGGCATGGGGCAGCATCCCGCCGTGCTTGAAGCCATGCACACCTGCCTCGACGAATGCGGTGCGGGCGCGGGCGGTACGCGCAACATTTCCGGCACCAACCACTACCACGTGGAACTGGAAGCCGAACTTGCCGATCTCCACGGCAAAGAAGCCGCGCTGCTGTTCACTTCGGGCTACGTTTCGAACTGGGCAGGTCTCGGCACGCTGGCGAGCAAGATCCCCGGCTGCGTCGTGTTTTCGGACGCGCTGAACCACGCTTCCATGATCGAAGGCATCCGTCACTCCCGCGCGCCCTACAAGGTGTGGCGCCACAATGACGCGGAGCATCTCGACGAGCTGCTGTCGATGTACGGTCCCGAAGTGCCCAAGCTGGTCGCCTTCGAAAGCGTCTATTCGATGGACGGCGACATTGCCCCCATCGCCGACATTCTCGATGTCTGCGAAAAGCATGGGGCGATGAGCTATATCGACGAAGTCCACGCTGTCGGCCTTTACGGCCCGCGCGGTGGCGGGATTGCCGAGCGCGAGGGGCTGATGGACCGCATCACCGTGATCGAAGGCACGCTCGGCAAGGCGTTCGGCGTCATGGGCGGCTACATCGCAGCGTCGTCAAACCTCGTCGATTTCGTGCGCAGCTTCGCCAGCGGCTTCATCTTCTCGACCGCCCTGCCCCCCGCCGTTGCGGCGGGCGCAGCAGCGAGCATCCGCCACCTCAAGGTGAGCAGCGCCGAGCGCGAGCTTCAGCAGAAGCGGGTGGCGCAGGTGCGCCGTGCGCTCGACATCATGGGCATCCCGCACCTCGACAACCCGAGCCACATTATTCCGGTGATGGTGGGCGACGCCAAGAAGTGCAAGATGATCAGCGACTGGCTCATGGACAACCACGGCATCTATGTGCAGCCGATCAACTATCCGACCGTGCCCGTAGGAACCGAGCGCCTGCGGGTCACACCTTCACCGGTGCACTCCGATGGCGATATCGACCGGCTGATCAAGGCGCTGTCCGAAATCTGGTCGCATTGCGAACTGGCCCGGATGGAACAGGCCGCCTGACCCCTACAAACTGACGAGAATACCGGCTCTCCCTTGGACGGGAGTGAGGGCGGACGCCATGGGGGTGGCGTCCGCCCTCTTTGTGTCTTGTCGTCACTTCACCGGGATGAAGCGAACTGCCACGCCGCCCGAAGCCGCAAGCCGGACCGCAAAGGTATCGCCGCCGGTGACCACCTTTTCCTCGATCACGATGTCATAGGGGTTGTAATCCCAATGCGCGTGCGGACCGTCGCGGTAGACTTGTGCGCGGTATTTCCTGCCGGGTTCAAGGAAGCTCAGGGCCAGCGATACATCGCGCGGGTTCTCGTCGGTGAGCGCGCCCAGGAACCACTCCTTGGATGTCCTCCCCTGCCGCGCCATCGCGATCCACTGGCCAACTTCGCCATCGAGAGCAATCGACTGTTCCCAATCGGCCTCCACATCCTTGATGAACTGGAAGGCGTCCATGCGCTTTTCGTAGTTCTCCGGAAGGTCGGCGGCCATCTGGAGCGGGGAGTAGATCGTCACATAGGTCGCAAGCTGCTTGGCCAGCGTCGTCTGCGGGCGGTTCTTCGGGTCGCCGCGGGGCATATCGTCCCGCACGGGCGGACGCTCGTTGGGCCGCAGGTCGAAGATGCCGGGGGTATAGTCGAAGGGCCCGGCGAGCTGCACGGTGAAGGCGATCATCGCTTCGTGGCTCGGCGGGTTGGGCGGCGTGCCCCAGGCATTGAACTCCATGCCCCGCGCGCCTTCACGGGTCATCCAGTTGGGGTAGGTGCGGCGCAGCCCTGTGTCCTTCACCGGCTCGTGGGTGTCCATCGCGATCTGGCGCTCGGCGGCGGCCTTGATCACCGTCATGTGGTGGTCGATCATCCGCTGGCTATCGTAATATTCGTAGTGGCGGATGCCCTTGTCATCGACCCACACCGCATCGCCCGCGTCCGAGACATAGCCCGACTTCACGTAGTGGGATCCGATCTTCCGCACCAGATCGAGCCCGGCTTCGAGCTGCTTTTCGTAATTGGTGAGGTTGGCCGAGGTTTCGTGGTGGACGATCAGCTGGACGCCCTTGGCGGCGGCGTATTTGCTCAGGGCCTCGATGTCGTAATCGGGATAGGCCTCGGTGAAGCTGAAGACGTCGCCATTGTTGAACCAGTCACCGTCCCAGCCCTTGTTCCAGCCTTCGACGAGGACGCCCGAGAAGCCGTGCCTGGCGGCGAAGTCGATGTAGCGCTTGGTCTCGGCGGTGGTGGCGCCGTGGAACTTGTTGCTCGCCCAGGTGCGGTCGTTGATGTGCATCGCCCACCAGATGCCGAT